>Ga0206677_10000133_pt1 | contig 64251 bp, 36 predicted proteins | sample M130m12015metaG_FD_155475 | JGI IMG/M metagenome (GOLD analysis project Ga0206677, IMG submission 155475) | Ammonia-oxidizing marine archaeal communities from Monterey Bay, California, United States - M1 30m 12015 | ecosystem: Environmental > Aquatic > Marine > Intertidal zone | place: USA... | reverse complement strand
TGAAGGTGTCCAAATCATCATCCACAAGGGCCTCTGCGAAGTTCTTGCCTTTACCCATACCACGAGAAACTTGCCAGATGATTCCGAACATTGTGATGCCAACACAGACACCCTTCCAAACATTTGCTCCACCATCTGCACCGATGACATAGACAAGGACCATGTAGACAGAAACGATGGCCGTCGTGAGAATCATGATTGGGAAACCTGCTTTGAAGAACTCATTGAATGAGATCGGATAGCCTGCTTCCTCAGACATTCCAGCAGTCACCACGTTTGCGGAGGCACCGATGAGCGTACCATTGCCACCGAGGCAAGCACCAAATGCAAGTGCCCAAATCATTGGGTTCAAATCGATGTTGAGTTCGTAAGCGATTTGCATGACAACTGGAATCATCGTGGCAGTGTAAGGAATGTTATCAATGAAGGCTGAAGCGATTGCTGAAACCCACAGGATAATCAAAACTGCAGCTGCAAGTCGAACAACATCCCCCGCCTCATCGGTACCAAACATTGCGATACCTTTGGTGACATAGTTGCCAATTTCTGTAATGACACCCAAATACTGCAATGCATGGACCAAGACAAAGAGGCCGGCGAAAAAGAGGAGGGTTGTCCATTCCACATGCTCGAGCGGTTTTTCCAATTCGTGGCGATCGGTTGCCAAGAGCATCACGACAGCACCAACAAGGGCAATCCAAGAAACTGCAATGTGCGTGATTGGGTGGAGGAAGAAGTTGAGAACAACAATTGCCAAGATGGCCCCGCTTACTCTGAGCATTGCGACATCCTTGATGCCATATTTGGTCTCAAGTTCAGCAATGTCGCGGACACGGGTTCCTGCAAATTCTTCACCGTAGAACCACTTAATGAACATGAAGCTTGGAACGATTGTCATCAAAATACCGGGTGCCATCTCAATGATGAAATCGTTGAATGTAACGCCCGCACCCATCAAATCAGGATACCCTGCTTTTTCAATTGCTGCAGCAGATAGACCAGAACCAATCATGATGTTCGGTGGATCACCAATCATTGTCGCTGCACCACCGATGTTGGAGAAGAGAACTTCAGAGATGAGGAGTGGAATTGGTTTGAGATCGAGTACTTTCGCGAGTTGAATGGTCACCGGCGTAAGCAACAACATGGTGGTTACGTTATCGAGGAACGCCGAAAGCACCGCGGTTACAGAACATAGGATCACAACGAGGGTCCAGACAGACCCACCGCTTCGCTTGTAGGCTTGTACGGCGAACCACTCAAACAAACCGGTGTGAGAAAGAATGCCAACCATGACCATCATTCCCAGAAGAAGACCAATCGTCTCCCAGTCAATGAGCGTCGTCACAGCGCCTAAGGAAAAGGAGACATCTGCTGACTCCGGAGTGTAATAGGCAAGGGCAATAATTGCAAGAAGGCCACCGACAGCTGCTGCGAGTGTTCGATGGACATATTCCGTAATAATGAGCGCATAGACACCAAGAAGAATACCGAGACCGACCCAGACTGCCTGTGAGTTTTCAATGTCTTGGAAACCAGATGAACTTGATGAGCCCCCGCCTGCGATTGAGTGAGATGCAAACATCATGGTTCCAGTGAATGCAAGGAGCCCTAACGCAATGTATTGCGATGGGTGTCGTCGTCGTGGCCGTAGCAATCCGCTGGCGCTCATACAGATTTCCACCTATGGCCCATTATTGAGGATTTCCTACACAGTTGATGCTCAACGCCATAGTACGCCTACATTTCCACGTGCCATCACAAGGGTCGAATTGGTTTCTTCAGCGAGATGTGCCCAAACTGCATCGATGTCCTTTCGCTCAAAAAGGCCTCTGTTGATTTTTATCTTCACCAGGGTGCGAGTGTTCAGTTGGCCATCGATTTCATCGATGAGATTTTGTGTAATTCCTGACTTCCCGATGCGAATGCTCGGTTGAAATTCCCGTGATTGAGCCTCACGACGAATGGACGCAGGGATGTCACGGCTCATAGCACTCAGACAACCCTGTGGGCTGTTGTTCAAGAAGATGCTCCCCGAAGTCGGGAATGTTCTCAGGAGGAGCGGTGGGATTGAGGGCCGCCGCCAAACCTTCGAATCGTGGAGCATTCAAGACATGTAATGATCCGCTGACCATGCTTAATCCGAACCCTTGCATTGACACCAAACTGATGCGGTGCGTGACATTTCCGGCACAATAAATGCCGTGCTTCGCTTGGAATTTGAAGCCGATGTCGGCGTGATAATTTGACTAAATGATGGGCAGATGAACGGAGCAAACGCTCATCAACATCGTTTGTACGGTTTAAGATCGAAATCAAGCGTTGTTGACCTTCTTGGGCGATGGCTCGCCTTTGCTTCCCGCTTTTCCTCCGAGACCGCTGGCGTGAAGACATGTGACCATCTCACTGGAGAGCCGCTAAGATGTCGCCTGTGATGTCATCAATGGCTCGGTCACCGTCGATGCGATGAAAAATTCCTGCTGATTCATACCAGTCTGCAAGGGGCGAGGTCTGCTGGTGGTAAGCGCTGAGACGTGACATGACGGTCCCCTCGTTGTCATCTGCTCTGCGCTTTTCTTGCCATTGGCCACAGTCGCAACCTCCGGCCGCAACTGGGTTGAATGTATCATGGAAGACGCTTCCACATCCCGCACAAGAATACCGTCCGCAAATTCGCTCAACAATTCGCTCGTCTGGCACTTCAATGGCAATGACATGCGTGACTTCCGTAATTGTTGCGAGGGCCTCGGCTTGCGGAATGGTTCGGGGAAACCCGTCGAACATCACGCCGTCCTTGGCGTCGGGATGGGTGATACGTTCCCTGATCAGTTCAATAATCACTTCATCTGGTACCAATTGACCTGCATCCATGAAGGTCTTAGCAAGGGTCCCAGTTTCGGTTCCTGCCTTGACGGCAGCACGCAGCATGTCGCCAGTAGAAACTTGGGGCAGGCCGGTTTGATTTGTGATCCGTTCGGCTTGAGTGCCTTTTCCAGCGCCAGGGGGGCCAAAGAGAACAATGCTGCTCATAGCACTTCCAGTCGGCGACCCGTTTTAGAGATGCGCCCAACTCACTGACCGTTGCGTTGGAGCCACTGGTGCCCGTAGTGTTGCCATTGTTCCATCGTCCAGCCATCTGGTAAGCCGGATGGAGGGAGCGGTGGCCCAGATGCGGCGGCTGGAGCCGGTGCAGGCGCTGGCGTGGGAAGTGGAGCGGGCATAGGAGCCGGGATTTGTGGTAGGGCTTTCGAAGGAAGGCCAGCGGGCGGCAGACCGGCGGGAGGGAGACCTCGGGGTATTGCGCCAGGGGCGGGCATGCCACGCGGCAGAGCACCAGGAGGAAGTCCTTGAGGCACTGCAGCGGGTGCTGGCGGGAGGTTGAGGGATTGAGCCAGAGCGGCTGCAATTTCATCCTGAGAGACTTCTGCGCTTGCGATTTCGTTGACAGCGTGACCGATGTCAAGTGCTTCATCACGCCGTGTTCCGAGGTGGTCTGGGTTGACGAAAGCATCTGGTGCCACAAGTTCACTGCCGTCATCCTCAAGTTCTCCGCTGCGCTTCATACGTAACGCAAGCACTGCACCAGCAGCGATGAGAACGCCGATCAATGGGATGGAAACGTAGAGTGGCAAAACGGCAAACAAGCCACCGTTGCTTTCGACAGAGGAAACGGTGGTTTCGATTGAGAACACCCCCACGGTTTGTTCCTCAGAAATTAGAGAAATTTGTGTAAGCATGAGGCCTTTTGAGGCCGATGCTTTGGGGGTCACCGTGACTTCAACCGTGAGGCTTTCACCAACGCCGAGGCTCTCGATGTCGGTGTCTGAAAAGGAGACACTCCAATCTGAAGAAGCGTTACCGTCGGCGTCCACCACAAGTGCACTGAGTGCGCCGCTGATCGGTAGGTTGCCATCATTCCGGATGACAATTGACTGGGTTGCGCCTTCTTCTTTAGCAACGCTTCGGAATGGTCGAATGCTATCATCTGCAACCGTCATGTTGGCAAATTGTGATGGCAAGACGGCGACATCAACTCGCACTGAGGAGTTGACGAGTCGGCCGTTGTTCCCACCAGTGACAGTGATCAGGAGGTCGAAACTTTGTGAGTCCGCTGCTGCATTTGGCGGTGGAATCAATCCAAACCGGACAGTTTTTTCTTCCCGTGGTTCGAGGTAAGTGATCGGATTTGCAAAACCAACAACCCAACCATCGGGAGCCAGACCATTGCTCCAACCAAGCGTTAGAGGAGCGTTTCCGGTGTTGGTAACATTGAAGTTCCCGTAACTGAATGTGGGACCAATCACAGTCTCGATGACATCGCCTTCGGGCCCCTGAAGGTTCAAAGCGAGTTCATCCCTCACTTTGAGCAGCGTTGTATTGGAAATAAACACTTGTGAAGTGAACTCCGTTCGGATGACAAAACTGTTGGCATCGCCCTCCTCTGCCGCCCCTGGTACACCCAAAACAAACTGAACATCGATCGACTCTCCTGGACCGAGAGCAATCGATACTTGGCGGGCATCCGTCTGTTCTCCAGTTGTGACTTCAATGGGCCATGTTGGGTTGGAAGGCTGGATTTTAACATTCAAGTCAAGGTCCGTGTTCCCGGTGTTCTCTATGGTCAGATTCATGTTGATCTGTTCCCCACTGTCGACAAGAACTTCTCGATTTTTGGATGATGGCCCGATGGGCCCGATATCGTCATACAAATCAGCAGCAAAGGATTGTTGAGGAAGAACTGTGATGGTTGCAGATTCACTGAAATTCATCGAGGCATCCGTGGTTGATGTCACGTAGCACGTCACTGTGTCCGTTGAACCTGTAAGCGGAACGCCATTCGACACTGGTGGGACGAACAAGTCAATTTTAATCGCCCTATATTCTCGAATTCCAATCGGTTCAATTTCTAATGTGGACGAGTTCGTGTCCTTGAGCATGATCTGCCATCGGTTCTCAGATTCGCAGCTGATTGTGTATTGAGCAGGCGAATTTCCAATGTTCGCAACAGAAATCCGGAAGCCAGCAGAGTCACCGGGTTCAGCCTCGAGCCCTTCGGTTCCAAGCGGTGTAATGAGAACCTCGTCCAGTTGGTCAATCGTGAAAGTGAGGCGCTGGGTGTGAGCAACTGTTGGATTGTCTTGGTAGCGAGCCGTTACGTCGACAATAAATGTTCCAGAACGGGCATACCTCGGCGAAGCAGGGTCGCTAAGGTCTGCATCCTCATCCTCGAGATGGATGGTTAGCAACTGGAAATCACCCACTTCTCCTTCCCCTTGGACTGTGTAAGGCCCCAGTTCAGAGACACTCTTTGACCATGTGTCCTCTGGTGAAAGAAGGAAATCAGGCCGACCTGGTTGAGGCACCTGCACACCCGTGACACTCAGGGTGACATTTTTCTCTCCCGTTCCCTCGTGGAGAATGTGAATTGGGATATCAATTCCAGTTTGATTGCGAACATCAAACGTTCGCAAAGCTGCCGCTTCACGATCTTCTGAAGTGACCGGCACTGTACCATCATCGTTGAGTGCGACAACACGAACACCAAGCGCTGTTACTTCGATGTCTTGCTCCCAAATGTTGTTGTCGATACCAGTTGTTCCATCGTTCATCTCTGCGACCTGATCATTTGTATCAATTCGCAAGCGCATGCTGTGGGTGCCTGTGGTGACGAATTGATGTTGAATCAAAAGTGAATCAATGGTGCCTGCAGCCAATGCAGAGCGGTCACCCTCGAACAGCGTATCTCCTGAGGTGAGGTCTTCGAAGATAACACGGAAGGAGCCCGTAGCGAGGGTTCCTTGATTGATCCATCCAATTCTGATGGCGATTAAATCATTGCGAAGGGGTTCGGGGGAGGACGGGATAATGCTCCCGTTGTAGAGGGCGAGGTCGGCTTGTGGGGTTGGCGTTGCATCTGCAGTGACAACGAGTCCGAAACTTTGGGTCGTCCCACCGCGGTGGAGAACCTTTACGAGCCATTGACCCGACGTGGAGAGGGTACCGGGTGCGACTTTAATTCGTTCGACATTGTTCACCGAATCGCTCATTTGCCCAGATGTTGTAAAACCGTTTGCAAAGTTATTGCCATACCATTCGTTCCCCGAAGGATCAACCAGTACGAGGTCGAGGTTGTTCACAAGCCGAGATTCACTTTGAGCAGCATTTGCAGAACCGGCCTCATCCGACCAGGCGAGTGTGATATCGATCCCGTGCGATGCGTCCAACTCGAACGCATAAAGCAGGCCAAACCCAGCATCCAAGGGTGTATTGTCATCCATGAATGTAGCGAGAGCGGATGTGCTCGGGGAAGAAGCATCCCAAACGGGTAAGACCGTTCGATCGAGGTCGACTTGACCCCAGCCTTCAGCGTCGTTGGGAATATCTGGTGCGCCGAGATCCTGGGCCCCATTGATCATTGCCGCTTTCACAAGAGAGCCTGAAGGGGCGTTGATGCCAACTTGTTCTCGAATGAACTCGCGAGTCAATGCAGCCACGCCACCTGCGACAGCGGTTGATTGAGACGTACCGGACAACATCGTGTAGACATCTTTTCCATTGCTGTGAGTTTCGGTCGAGCAAGTGGTTCCTGGAGAGGTTTTTGCTTCCTCAGCGGCACCAGAGCACACATCGACACCGGGCGCCACAAGATCAGGTTTGATTCGTCCGTCAAGGCTTGGGCCGTTGCTGGAGAACGAAGCAACACTTCCGATGGTTGAAACCGTTTCTGAAGCACCAATGGCAAGCACATTCTTGGCTGTGCCGGGAGGAGTGATTTGTGACGAACCTTGTGAACCACGGTCCCCGACGGCGAACAAGGGGAGCATGGAAGGTTTGTCGTGAACGAAGATGTCCACCGAACGAGAATCGGCAGAGTACTGACCATAGTTCCCATTCGCCCCCCAAGCGTTGATGGCAATCCGGGCAGTCTTCTGTTCCGCATCCCTCAATAAATCATAGATTGAACCAATTCGTCCGAAGACACCTGTAGGATCATGCTCGAGAGCGTACATCACAAGGTCAGCATTTGGTGCCATGCCCGTTGCGTTTCCGTTTGATTGACCGTCTCCAATAGCAGATACAGCGATGTGTGTACCGTGCCCAGTGTTGGAATCGGCTGGAGATGAGTCGAGGCCAAATTGAGTGTAAACTCCAGCAACTCGTCCAGTCAAGTCAGGGTGATCCAAGTCAAGTCCAGTATCGGCGATGGCAATCATTTCGCCTGAGCCATCGAGCGTGAAGGTCGCATTCGCTCGCACATCGATGACACCAGATGCGGCAGCTGCGGCAGCGTTATGCAATGAAAATTCGGTTGTTGGCTCAATCCATATGATTCGTCCATCTTGCGCAACTGATGCGATGAATGATGGCGCCATTGAGGGGGGAAGTTCAACTTCGCACACACCTACGCCGCACCACGCATTATGAGCCCCCATCCGGATCAAGTCCAAAGTCAGGGCTTCAAATCCGCCATAGGAGAGATCTGCTGCTGGAATCAATGCCAGTCGTTGGGAGGCATCACCAGCAAGCAGGGATGCGTCGATTCGCCAGCCTGGGTGCTGAGCACCAACCCAGCGTACATCGTCATCCACAACAAGAGCACGAACCGACTCGACAGGAGGATCAGCGAGGCGGACAAGCCACGCTTCGTCACTGATGAAATCGAGTGGAGTAAAGTCGTGGCGATCGATGAGTTCTTCCAAAATCTTACCATCATGAGCGTGGAGTTGAACGATTGCAAGTCCAGTTGTTCGGAAATCATTTGCATTGAACAAACCAACTCCCGGTGCTGGATGTTGATCAACAGTCGGGTCGAAACTGCCGATGTTCATATTGAGAACACCGGTGGATGGTTGAAGAGAGACTTGAATGCGCTCAGTAGGGGTCGCAACATTCCACATCGAGGCAGCGAGTGCCAAGCGTTCGGCCTCCGACATCACCGTGTTCATTGGTTCATCGATCGAATCAACCGATTCAGAACTAACGGCAAGCATTGGTGAAAGAGAGGTTAGGACAAGTAAAACAAGCATCATTAGCGGTCGGCGTAGTGCTTGCATGACTTTCCCACCTGTCAGACCTTTTTGAAAACGCCCCTTGCTTGTGCCCCTACGGGGCACGATAGAATCACTCAATCAGAGGTGGTTGTAGGAGGAAATGGCTGCATCTGTTTTGGCCACTGAAGCCATCCAATCAGGCTCTGTGCTCATCAATGCACGGATAGCATCGACGTTCTCAGGAATCACATCTGATTCTTGGTGAATGGCTTGGAAATAGTACAAGGTGTTGCCTTCGAGTTTGACCCCGTCTTCCCAAACAAAAATTTCGTGAAGATCGCCCCACTTTCTCCCGATATCTCGAGCAAATTCCATAACTTCTGCAGTGGTTGTGATGCCAGTTTCTGAACCGTTCATGATGACGATTCGTGGACGTTCACGCCACATCGATAGGACCGAATCGGTGGTGAGCCCATGACCTTCTGGTAACGTTGCCACAATAACGTGAACGTGCATAAGGGTGGTCGGAACTGCTACAGCCATTGAATTAATTTGAATCTCTGGCTTCACAGTCATCACATCTGGGCCGTGGTGAGAAGGTACCTTGAGGACAGGCTTAATCGCATTAATGGGGCCTTTGCTGGAATCTCCGGGGTCGGCAGCACGACGGATCATGGTGCATTCGACAGAAAGTGAGCCGCAATGTTCGTAGAGTGGAACAAGTGTTCGAGAGAGCCCAGTCGTGTTGCAGGAGACCACTCGTGTGCCCTGTACACCAAGGTTTTCAGTATGATTGGCCGAGGAAGTGTAAGAATTTCCGGTCATAGCATGCTTTTCTCCACCCTGAAAAATCCATTTAACACCAGCTTCCACATACTTGTCTTTGTTTGATGCGCCAACTTTTCCTGGTGAGCAATCGACCACAATATCTGCGATTTCGAGTAAATCACTCAAGCCTCCATGGCATGTGTACCCTGCAGCGCCGAAAGCCGCAATTCGATCTGCATCATCGTAGGTGCAAAAAATTGGATAGCCCTTTCGAACAGCAAGATCGCAGCCAAACGCTGGCCGAGTTTTAGTCACGCCCACAATTTCCATATCGTCTTGCGCGTCGACAGCATCTGCTACACGCTTTCCAATTGTCCCGTATCCGTTGATAGCCACCTTGATGGTCATGATTCTCAACACAGATGCCCTTGAAGACCCTCTATTAACACATCGTTGATTTTGATGCAAAATCATCTTCGACATTCGCTTTGGAAAACACATCAATGAATTAGGAATTTCTTCGATTCCAAATGGGAGGCTATTTGGATGGGAAGCAACAGCCAATCAACATGGCCGATGCTCATGATGTCGTCGAACGCTCCTTCAACATCAATTCTAAACTCGGCCCACGACTCATAGCTGCTGCTGAACAAAACGCAATTTTGCGAATTGGATGGACAAACGCCGGAGAACCCGTTCCAAAGAACGGCGAATTAGGCCTTTGCCCGAACCTCCCAAAAGGTGCTCGAATGCGAGCCTTAGGCGTCCTAGGGTCATGGACCGCACCGTTTGGGAGCGGTGGTACTTTCACGTTACAAGGCGATGCTGGTGCGTTTTTAGGCGCAGGAAATCGTGGCAATGTAATTGTCTGTGAACGACTTGCTGGAGATTTTGCAGGCTTCGCAATGCGAGACGGTAAAATCAGCATCCTCGATGGCGCTGGCACCGACGCAGGAGCATGCATGAGCGGCGGGCTGCTTATCGTTCGAGGCACTGTAGGCGCTCGTGTTGGCGGCGGAATGAGCGAAGGCCTGATTGTCATCCATGGCGATGTTGGTAGCGACCCCGGAGCGGGCATGACCGGTGGAAGAATCATCATCAACGGGCGGTGCCCAACCCCCCCCACTGGCGTCTCATTGCGCCCCTTGACTTCGGCTGAGGTGAAGGCGATCAACAAGCAACTCAATGACGAAGAATTACACATCCCTACCGACTCTGTGTGCCTCACACCCTCTGACACCATCCAAGTGGAACATGAAAGCGGACAAGTATCAGCATCAGATTTGTCCATGGTTGGCCTGGTGCCAAACGACCGACAACAAAGCCAATCATACGCCACCTACGACACTGTTACTCTTGTCGGAGAACGTGGCGATAAGGGCACACCTGCAGCTTTACCACTCCCACTGATGGCAATCATTCCAGACGGAAATGAGTTGGCGATGGACAAAGATGCGCTACCGCATGCTGTGAACCTTCTTGCTCATCAGCCTTTTTTGGCGCAATCAAATCCACGCGCCATAGATTTTGCACTTATCGGCGAGCAGAACCTTGCAGATGCACCTGAACTTTTGGCAGCCTCAGCCGGAGCGGTTTTTGATTTCGACGACCTACCTGCGATGAACTCTGAACAACTTGATGGCTTCTTCGTCGCTGTTCGGACCTTGCTTGGTCGAGAAAAACCGTTTGGGATGCTTGGCGCTCTTGGCCGCACCACGAACCTCCACGTGCGGGCCGCTCACCACAAGGCAGACTTAGCCATGTCCAGAATCGAAGATGGCAGCGGCGTCCCGGAAGCTGCCTCCCTCCCGATGATCGGAAGGTCTGCTAAATCGCATCTCGAAGGAACTGATACAGAACCGGCCGTTCTGCTCGGTCTTTCAGCAAGCGCTCATGATCTTGCAGTCCTCAAAGCCTCAGGCATCAGTGTAATCGCTTGTGAAGTGCCGATGGCTGATGCAAATGATTTGGCGCATTGGCTACAAACCCTCCACCAAGACATGGCATCCCTTCTCTCAAGGCTCGGCATCGAATCAATCGACCGATTGGAACGATCGCATTTGCGTGCGCTTGACCACGAGACGGCAGCCATCAGCGGCCTTCGGCTCGTCGGGTATGAACGACCTTTACCCCACTGGTTTGCTCGTTGAGGTGACATCATGCCAACAATTTCCATCGACCAAGACCTTATTGCAAGCCTGTTAAGCAAGCATGGAATCGAAAATGACATCGATCGTATGGCCGATGAACTACCATTACTGGGCACCGACATTGACGAATGCAATGAACTTACACTGGACATTGAAATCTTTCCCGATCGACCGGATTTGCTGTCTGGTGAAACCCTAACTCGAGCCATGCGACCCTTCCTCTACGGGCAGCAAGCAAAGCCCATGCTCGACATCAAGAGAGGCACCATCACAATGAGTGTTGACCCATCACTGGAACACATCCGGCCCATCGTCATGGGCGCTGTTGTCCGCAACGTTAGCACTGGGGCAACACCCGAAGAGAACGAAGCGTTCATCAAAGCACTCATGGACCATCAAGAAAAGTTGCATTTCGCACTTGGGCGAGGACGGAAGCGCGCCTCAATCGGCGTCCACGACCTCGCCACGCTCGCACCACCGTTTACAGTCACCACCAAACCCGGTACTACACAATTCACGCCACTAGCCATGGATGAACCAATGAGCATTGATTCAATCCTTACCAATCACCCCAAAGGGATTGATTACGCTCACCTCCTCGAAGGCATGGAAGCGTACCCTGTCATCATGGACTCCAATGATGCAGTGCTGTCATTCCCACCAATTATCAACGGCAATCACACCACCGTCACCTCAAGCACGAAAGATTTCTTCATCGATGTAACAGGCTGGGACCCACGAGCATGTGAAGCGAGTTTGATGCTAATTGCAAGCCAGCTTGAAGAACGTGGAGGCGAAGTTGAATCCGTCGAAGTTACGGCATACGATGGAACTGTAACTGATTTACCAAAGGCGCAACCGCAAACCCACACCGTGACCGAACGGTTGCTCAATGGTCTTCTCGGCCGAGCTCTTACCGACGAAGAAGTTCATACCGCGATGAATCGTATGGGTGGAACATATCTTGGTCGAGCCACAGCAGAAAACGCCCCCGCAAGGAAACCTGAAAACATGGCAGATGTGGTTGAGGGCGACACAGTCTTGTCATTTTTGATGCCACATTGGCGGTTTGATCTTCTCCACCCGATTGATTTGGTTGAAGATGTGGCCATCGGACACGGGTACGAAGACTTGGGCACGGATGTTCCACGAGCTCCGTTGACGGCCCTTCCAAGAAGCGACGGACACATTCGCCGACGCGTTCGTGATTCACTTCAAGGTCTTGGATTGATGCAAATTCAATCCCTCACCCTGTCCAACGACACCGACCAATTCACTGCCATGAGATGGCCTGCGATGGGCGAGGTGACTCGAATCACAAACCCAATCACAATTGATCACACCCTTCTTCGTCAATACCTCCTCCCTGGATTGTTTAGGTTGCTCGCTTCGAACAGGCACCATGACTTACCACAAGCGGTCTACGAATTGGGGACCGTTGTCCGAGACCATACCAACAGCGATCGCTTTGCCTTCCTTGTTGCTGAACAAAGTGGTGGCTTTGCCGCCGTTCGTGGTCGGATTCAAGCCATCATGAGGGATCTGGGTGCTTCGGGATACTCCATCGAGCCACTCGGCGGTGACATGGGGCCTTGGCTCGCAGGCCGAGCTGCAAAAGTCATAGTGGATGGTATCCATGTCGGCTGCTTCGGTGAAATGGACCCACATGTTGGGCATCATTACGAATTGAAAGTCCCATTAAGCGGCGCTGAATTCGATCTCACAGAATTGGAACGTGCGCTCCCAGACCCTGTGTGAGGCTTCAACATGTGCGGAAGATTCGCACTCGGCACACCGATTGATGAGATTGCAGCCTCAATCCAATCCGAGCCACTCTCTCCGCTCACTCCCTTCACTCCATCTTGGAACGTGGCACCAACCCAATGGGTCCCTGTGATTACGGAAAATGGGCTCCAGCAACGGAGTAAAGCGCCTCGACACATGCGGCTCATGCGATGGGGATTAAGGCCAAACTGGTCCAAACCATCCACTCATGAACCAAATAACGCTCGAGCAGAAACGGTTGACCAAAAACCAATGTTCCGGCATGCTTGGTCGCATCGTCGTTGTATTATTCCTGCCGACGGCTGGTATGAATGGATGACGACTGTGCAAGGAAAAGTTCCGTGGTATCATCAACGAATCAATAGAGGCCCGTGTTGGCTTGGAGGGATTTGGGAATCGTGGTCATCACCTGAGGGCGACCATGTGGAATCGTTTGCTCTTTTGACTGTTGAAGCGAATGATGACGTGCGTGAAGTCCACCACCGAATGCCCCTTCTCCTTGAAGAACACGAAGTTGCCGCTTATCTTGGGGGAGAGGATGTGCGAGCCCAACCAAGGAACCTCCTTGTGGATCGTCACGTTGTCTCCAGATCTGTCAATTCATCAAGTGAAGATGGGGCTCATCTGATCGAGGCTGTGCCCACCTTGTGGTGATCACGAATAGGGCTCGTATGAGCCATCTGCGTTCTTTATGTGGGCAACAGGATCGAATGAACCATCTGCAGACTTCTTGTAGTGGTATCCGTCGGTGTGAGCCACCCACTCAACAGCATCCTCTTCTGAGGAAAGGACTGGCTCGGCTGGTGTTGCAGAGACGACAACCCCGTCATATCGTTGAGATTGATCCGAGGCCTTCTGGACCGTCGCATCGCCACTTCCAAAAAAGGAAAGCGCTGCCTTGTAATCCTCTTGTTGTTGAGTTGTGGAACCAGAATCCACACCCTGGTCCTCGGTTTTTCGGTACACAATAGGGGCTGGAGCTTCTTCTTCTAAAGCGAGTGGTTCCTTCTTCTTTTTGAATGGCCAGATGGGAGGCATGGTCATGGGGAATCAACCATGTTCAAGAACAATCCGAACCTGCATTGACACAATTAAGGGGTCAGATTGAAGGACATCATGGCATGCACGAAGCATGCGCTGGCACCTCATCCTCGTGATGCTGTTGCTCCACAGCGCCACTCCACTTACCTCAACAATCGGTGAAGCCGCCCAGCCCTCCTCTCGTTCAACCGATGCTACATTGGTGGGATTGGATGAAACTGTTGTCCACCGAAACGAACTCGTAGAAGTCCAATTCACGCTGCATAACCGCGGTTCGCAAGAGCAGACATTCACCATCAACGCCACAAGTGTCCCATCTGACCTCCTCATATCTGGCCTCCCTCTTACGCACACCCTCGAAGCGGGGTATCTCAAAAACCTAAAATTCAACCTCAGTGCGATATCAACAGCGGCTTATGCGACGCGCACAATTGGATTGGAAATAACATCAAGCGATGACGGGGATTGGAGTGAACAGGCAAACGCAAGCGTCCTTGTTGCACCGTATTCAAGACTTGATTTCGGAAACCAAGGCATCTCTTCGTTCATTAGCGATCCAGGGACACGAACCTCGGTCGCAGTCAACATCACGAACAACGCATCCTTCGATGAGGATGTGACCTTCAATTTGTACACAACGAGCGGATGGAATTGGGGGTGGACCATGAACAACTCAGACGGTGTCAACGCCTACGAAACGCTTGTTCCCGGACAGTTGGCCTACGTTTACCTGTGGGTGGATGTTCCAGAAATTATCGACGGAAGCCCTCTTGCAAACACTGGTCCACGCTTCCAATTGAAAGCTGTTTCAAGCCTCGACAGAGCTGTATCTCAATGGTCGTTTGACCTCCTTCTCGATACGTATAGGAATGCTTCCATCGATTCGAAGGATGATGATTTAGTTCTGGATCCGGGGGCAAATGGTCGCATCAGCGTCGATGTTCGAAACGTTGGCAACACCGACAATCGTCTCAATATCACACTGCAAGCAATTGATGAACAAGGCCAACCAATCGCTGGGGTCGCACTTGAAGACCGAATTGCGAGAAGCGGTTGGACAATGGCCCTTTTCGGTGGCCTTGAAGAAGTCGAACTTGGGCCAAATGAGACCCGAACCATCGAGATAGGATTCCAAGCCCCTGGTGATTACACTGGAACCATCGATGTTCGGGTTCGTGTGTTTGCATTGGGGGCACAAGAGAGGGTGCGCACCATTGATGTCGGCGCCTCCATTGAGTGGAAGCGAAATGCAACCGTCGCCCTACAAACAGACGAATGCAGGTCTCTTTTGCCGAGCGCCACGTGTTCAGCATCGGTGTTTATCGAAAACACTGGAAACGCACGAGACACCTTTTCATTCCACATCATTGATGCCCCATCATATGTGAATGCCACACTGAGTCAAACTGCTGTAACCCTAAACCCGTTTGAAACAATCCTCATCGAGGTCGTACAAATCCAAGCAAGTTCAGATGCTCTGGCGTTCCAGATTAGTGATGTTGATGTGGAGGTCCACCTCGATGGAACCGATACGATTGTCGGTGTCATAGCTGTGCCGACCAAGATTGCACCGGTCATCCTTTGGGTGTTTGAAGACATTGAGGAAACGATTGACAAAAATGGTCGTCTTTCTATTTCGATGACGGCCCGCAATGAAGGAAATGCTGTGGATGGTTTGTTGGTGCAATTGCAATCGTCCCATTCGACCCCAATGTCATTCATACCACCTTTCATCGCAGTTTATGAGGAGAACATCGAATACCCTCGTTCCTATGAAATAACCAACATACCAATTGGATTCAATTTCACAATCGAAGCATGGGTTGACCTTCCCCAAGATCAACTCAGCAATGGTACTGTGTTTGTCAACACAACCGTGCGCTCCCAACTTGCTCCGGATGAACCATTTGTTCAAATGAGTACAGGCAGTTACCTCGGGACTCCCTGGCAGCCAGCAGAAGAAAATGAAGGCTGGTTCAACCCGGCAAATATCATCGCGACAATCGTGGAAATATTCACCGCATGGTTGTGGGTCATCATCTCAATCGTCGTTTCTGTCGCTATCATCCAACGTGCATATTCAGCTCGAAAGGAACGCACTGCAGAACGACAACTGTACGAGCAAATGCACGCACCTCAGCCAAAGGAAGAGGTTCAAGACTGGATGCAAAAATTCCAAGAAAAACCAAAACAGGTCCAACAAGAAGTTGTCATGGCGGTTTCTGGCGAACACTTCCAACAAGCATTCACCAACCGTGCAGGCGCACCAACACCCGCACCTGCTCCTGTAAAGGCAGAGGTCCATGGCGCTGCTGCCCAAGCTTTGGACGCACAAGACAACTTGCGTACAATCGCTAAGGCTGATGATTTGCTGCAGGATATTGAAACAGGGAACATTGCCCAACCTGTCGCAAACCAAGAGATTCTCCCGGATGTCGTCATACCATCGAACATGACGGTGCGTCACGATCCCAAAGAGGTTCTCGGAGGCAGTACGCCACCGGCTACCTCAAGCAGCGTCCCTCTTCCCTCCGTGCCGTCCATGGTGGATCTGGACGATTTGGACGTGTGAAAGATGTGGTCTGCTGGCGTGGATGAGGCGGGGCGAGGCCCCGTCATTGGACCATTGGTTGTGGGCGCAGTCGCCATCCCTACTGCCGACTTGTCAATGCTGAAGGAGTACGGCGTCCGTGATTCAAAGGATTTGACGCACAAAAAGAGGGTAGCAATGGCTGACTGGTTCCACGAGCAAGCCAAACAACGTGGTTGGTTCCACCAAGTGATTGTTTGCCAGCCACCTCGAATTGATGCAGCCGTCCATCACAATGGATTGAACCTACTCGAAGTCGAGTTGTTTGCTGAGGCCCTCAACCCTATGCGGGGGGAGGTCGAACAAGGCGTCCAAATTCTCAATGATGCGTGTGATGTGAACGCTCAACGGTTCACTGACCGAATTGCTGCACGGCTCATAGGGTGGCCATGGAATCAATCCTCAATGAGGTCAGAGCATAAGGCAGATACGAACCATACCATTGTTGGTATGGCGAGCATTCTCGCAAAGGTACGAAGGGATGAGATCATTGAAGCACTGAAAGTCGAGGTTGGCGCACCGATTGGCTCAGGCTACCCATCTGACCCGAACACAAAGGCAGCCCTTCCACTCCTTCTTTCTGGAGACACGCCCCACGAGGCATTGCGTTGGTCGTGGAAAACTGTGAAGCGAGAGTGGAACCTGCTTCATGGTGAAGACCCCCCGATGCGACCAGCACCAAACCAACACCAACGAACGTTGTTTGATGCTTGACCGTTGTTTGGCTCCACTCAATTGATGAAGGGAAGGCGACAGCATCGAATGAGTCCCATGTCTTGGTCACCAGATGAAGCAACCCTTGCTGCGTTTCGGCATCTCGCATTACAGAACGCCATCGAGTATGAAGGAAAGGCTGCGCCAGGTTCCGTAATTGGCCGCCTCATGGGGACAAGGGCAGATCTTCGACCGCATGGAAAAATAATTTCTCCCCTCATTGCGAAAGCAGTGGCTGATGCAAATGCAATGGCTGCAAATGAAGGCCTTGATGCACTCCGTGACATTCTTTCAAAAGAAGCGCCCCACTTATTGGAAAAGCGTGAGAAAAAAGAACGGAGGGTTGGACTTCCGGAACTGAAAAATGCAGAGAAAGGCAAGGTCGTCCTCCGCTTCGCACCCAACCCAAACGGCTCACTCAGCTTTGGTCATGCACGAGGGATTGTCATCAATGGAGAATACGCAAAAGAGTGGGATGGCGAACTTATTCTTCGATTTGATGACACCGACACCGTCGTCAAACCACCGCTTCCTCAAGCCTACGAAGACATTCCAAAAGAGGCAGAATGGTTGCTTGGCTATGCACCCCACCGCATTGTGATTGCGAGTGATCGAATCCCCCACTACTATGAGCATGCAGAACAAATGTTACACGAAGGATTTGGATATGTATGCCAGTGTTCTGGTGAGGCATTCAAAGTGTTTCGAGTAGAGAAAACTGAATGCCCGTGCCGGCCAAATTCATCTGAACTCAACATGGACCTGTGGGCCAAGATGCTTGACGGGACATTCAAGCCAGGTGATGCAGTCGTTCGTGTGAAGACAGATATGACGCTGAAGAACCCAGCATTGAGGGATTGGCCAGCGCTCAGAATGCAAGACACAGCAACCCACCCTCACCCTCGCCCGGGCGTTGGTTCCACCTACCGTGTATGGCCATTATTGGATTTCCAAAGCGCGGTCGAAGACCACCTCCAAGGTGTCACCCACATCATCCGTGGGAAGGATTTGATGGATTCGACACGAAAACAGACTTTGTTGTACGCTCACTTTGGTTGGTCGTACCCCGAAACCATGTATTGGGGCAGGGTCAAAGTACACGAGTGGGGAGGTTTTTCGACCTCGCAGATGCGAAGGGACATTGAAGCAGGCGCCTTTAGTGGATGGGACGACCCCCGCCTTCCAACCCTTCAAGCATTGAAGCGCAGAGGGATTACATCTGAAGCACTCCGAGCCTTTTGGGTTGAACTCGGTGTGACTCAGAAAGATATCTCTGTGCCACTTTCAGCTCTTTTTTCTCACAACACCAAGCAGATTGATGATGACGCACCCCGCCTTGCATTCATTCGTTCACCGATTGAAATCCAACTGGCCGGAGAACACCCCTCGCAGATTGAAGTCGATGTTCATCCAAACCATGCAGCGATGGGGCAGCGCAGCTTTACCTTCGAGCCTGCAACACTCTGGCTTGAAGAAGAAGACATGGCGAAAGGTAACCTTCGCCTGAAGGGCTTTGCCGATCTTGAAATTACGGGGCAATCAGCAACTGTGGCATCGATTGAGCGAAGTGATCAGCGACCAATTGTCCACTGGTTAAGCGAAACTGAGAGTTGCGAAGCCACATTGATTGTCGCCAAAGATGGCGAGATTATTGAGCATAAGGGGCGCATGGAGCGTCATGGCTACCCAGCGGGAACAATGGTTCAGTTGGAAAGAATCGGGTATGGTAGGGTGCTCGATGCGACCACTCTTTTGTTCAGTCATTCTTGATGAGGGACAAAGGAAGGCTCATAGAGCCAATGCTTCGTCAAGTCAACATGGCCAAGACGGTTGCTGACTTGAACCTCGATGATGAACACATCACAATTGGCATCGAAGATACAATACAGGAAGGAGCACGTCGAATGTTGAGTATTTCTGGCGGCATTGTGATCGTACTCTCAAATGACAACAAGGTGCGTGGTGTTCTTGGTCACAACCAGTTCTTGAAAGCCATGGCCGAGTCTGTTGATGCATCCACCTCCACGTGTGCCGAATGGATGGAAATGGATTTCCTCAAAGTCGAACAAAAAGACACGCTGAAGTATGTGTTGTCTGAAATTAAGAAGCGTTCCCCGCAAGCTGTTGTCGCCGTTGATGAAAACGATGAATTCTGTGGATACTTTTCACCAAGCGATTACCAAGAGGCAAGCAGTTTGGTGAGCACGCTTCAAACAATTGGCATGTGAGTTCAAGCTACAAGCTTGATGACACGAGCGCAACCTGCGCAAGCAAATCTTAACGGTCGCTCATCGCTAACCACCGGATTTGGGGTTGAACATGCAGGGCACGGGATGCTTTGCGAGGTTGCGAGGGGAATGGACCCCTCCGGCAGCCGAATTCTCGGGCTGGAGACTGCAGTGATGAACCACAATAGAATCGTGAAAACGACCGCCCCGCCGACAAATAATGGTGTGAAGGCGAAGAATTGAATGAAGGCGATCAGTGGAACCAGCAGCAATTCAAGTGCAAGGAGGCTTCGAGATTTGTTCTTCGACAAGCGCAAGGCAACAAAGAGTCCAACAAACAATGCGAGTCCTACGCCGATTGTGAGAGGCATAGGTGCAGATATTGGGTCATCGGTTGGAACAAAGACAATTGTGAACTTCTCATCTTGCTCAAGGCCTTCTGCGTTAATTGCAAGAGTCTCACCCCAAGGAAACCGTGAGTGACTCACGTCAATGTCTTCCGATTGGAGCGCCGTTGGGTTCATGAAAGCAGAGAAGCCGGAGGAAGTGCCTTCCAGGGAAATGTCTACTTCCGACCATATTGGGACTGGTTGCACAACCATAAAATTCCTGAGCAATTCCATTTTCTTCTTGCTCGAAACACTCTCAACTGACTTGAACACCAATGAAACGGGGTGATTCACCACATCAATCTCTCCGTGAAGATCGAGTTTGACTTCAATCGAATCAAATGCCCTGTATTCTCCGAGCAACTCATCGCTGTCAAGTCCAAGACCTTGGGTCATGAAATAGGAATACAATCCTGATGCCGAGCCAGATTTCGATTGCATTTGATTTTCGAATTCATTGATTTCGTTTGCTTCAATTGAACGGCTTGTTCGGTCCTCATCGTTGACTGAACCCTCATCGAACACCTGCAGGGCCGGGGACAAATCTGTAACATCATCACCAATGTGGTCCAATCCCCAACGCATCCAAAAAGCCATTTCGTCATCCATTGTGATCGTGGTCTCTCGAGTGAGTTGCAAGCCACTACCGCCGCTACCAAGTGAGAACACACCATTCACGGAGAGTTTGCTGCCCTCGCCATCGGTTTGCAGAGGTTCATCGGGTGGGTAATACGTCCCTGTACCGCCATTTGAATCAAATGTTTCAACACTAAACGTGGCAGTACCAGAAAGGATGCTATCGCCCTCTTGCAAGACCATTTCGACCTTTGCTTCGACGGATTCTTCCCCGCCGGTTGCGTCCAGCCATGTCCAAGTAATTCGGACGCCATCGCCCTGAGAAGTTTCGATTGGATCCCCTTCCAGGATTACGCCATTAACCCGCATGTTGAGTGATTCAGAGTTGGATAGAATTTTGGTACCCCACGATGAGTCAATGACCACTGAGAAATAGACTTCTGACCCTTCGACTTCAGGCTCAAGGAGCGTCAGCGACATTAACGGCATGTCCCCCTTGATCACCGAATCCCTTTCTTCACTCCCCCACTGGAATTGGAGTTGTGCGTCACCGGTTGGCAAATTGAAGACGACGCTACGCGCAGTGACCGTGAGGACTACATTGCTCGAAGAAGAAATCGAGGTGCTGTCCACATCGATTTCGAATGTGAGCGTCCCCTCCCCTTGACCCAAAAATGAGTCACCGGGAGCGGTTTGTGCGGTGTAGGTTTGTGAACCGATTTGCAAAGATGCAGTTGCGTTGACTTGCGCACCTGCAGCGTTTGTGACTTCGTAGGCAATGTCAATCTCCCAAGTGGAAGCAGGAACTGTCCCTGGCCAAACCTCTGGCAAGGACCACGTCCCCACCGTTTCCTCGGAAGCAACAGCCGTAGCAATGGTCTTTGTCATGGTGGTTTCAGTCAAATCTTGAGCAAAAGGTGTTAGCGAACCGCTGCTATCGGAGCCCATTAGGTGGAGGGAAACGCCGACTGAATCACAGCAAACGGTTGTGTCTTCAGCATGTGCGTAACCAATGAGCATGCTGTTCATGGGCGCGAACAAAGCAACCAAAAAAATGGATGCGAAAAGCACTGGACGCCACGACATGGTTGTCACTCATAACAGACCAAACGCACTTGGCTCATAACATGCACGATGCTTCGTGAGTTAAAGGACCTAAAGTGCCTTTTCCAAAAGAGCGCCAAGTTCTTTCTCGAACAATGAAACGACAGCCTCGCCGACCTCGCCTTGAAGATCGTCAGGAAGCAGACGCAAACCCAGTCGAGTGGCTGCCCGTGTTGCCTTTAATTCAGCATAGACGGTTCGAGCCTTGGTGTGGAAATAGTAAGCCACAGCCTCTTTGATTTCTGCTTTGAGATCGGGATCTTCGTCAACTTTTTGCCGGATATGGGCTTTCAATTCGTCCTTGACCAGATCACGAAACGCTTCGATGACCAAATCTTCTGTTGACATCAAATCTTGCACTTGGTCGCGAATGCTCCCGGTGAGAAGTCGTTCAATGGCCATGATGCATCCAAGGGGCGTGCTGGTTTCAATCCGTCGATGCTCTCGAAGGTTCGAAAGCCCCGTGGACGATGAAATAATCGGCCAGTTTAGAGGCATGGACTTTTGCTGCGTCAGCTTCTTTCGGCCATGCCTCCATGGCCGTGTGAAGTTGACTTACAACATCCACTGGATGATCTGCAAACAGTAATCGATGCCATATGAGCTCTTCAAGTCGAGGTGTTGACAGGTTGGAATCTGTAAGGCAAGGCAAGACAAGTTCCGAAAGTGCTTGTGTTCGGGCTTCAACGTCCATGGAAGGCCAAGCCTTCTTGAGGCGCTTTAGCATCCTTCCTGAGAGGTTAGGAATCATGTCGTTTGAGGGTGACGGGACATCTGGAAGAGCAACAACTCGGAGCGATCCCTCTTCGCTCAAAACATCACGAATGGATGTGTGAACGGGATCGAACGTCGTGTCAAGGGCATCTCGCAACCATAATCCTGAGCCAGCAAAGGGCCGCAGACGGCGGACCCGTTGTCCGTTGGGAGCCAGTGCAGAAGCAATCGCAGCACATTGGGCAACAACATCGAGGGCACCTTGACGAGCATTCTTGCTCGTACCAAGTCGGACGCTCACAGATAATGGAGTGATGTGGGTGGGTGAACGTTGCTTGATGTCATCGATGGCCCATGTATCCTCAAAGGGATCGAGGAACAGAAGGCAACCACCATCCACCTGTTGTGGATGAACCACTTCATCACGAGGGAGGGTGCGATGAGGCGGCATGAAGCGACGAACATACGGCAGGCCAAGATCCAAACAGGCCGCTTCAATGAAGCCTAAACTTAGAACGCCGGCAGTATCTGCGGGCGCATGAATGTGAATTTGAGACGCTGTTCTCATCTTCTCGCAAATAGCCTCGATAACCGAGCGTATGTCATCGAATGGTGCGGAGGCGAGCATGTCGTTCATCCCTGCCACCACACATAAGCAATAGGTGGCTGTTCATCAGCCTGCCGAATGAAACGATCGCTGGACTTCACTCGACCATGAGTCGGAGTTCGTCTCGCTTGTATCGCCAGTCAGATGGCAAGCGACCTTCACCAATGTAGTAGTTTGCCAATCGACGAATCTTTGATTCGGTGATTTCGAGCGCACGCTTGTTGTGCAGGTCTTTGTGGTTGCCGCTTCCCAAGTGGTTGATGATTGCGACTGCTTGGCGCATGAGGTTCATCATATCCTCTGGGTATGTTCCACCGACATCATTCTCAGCGAGAACAGCGCCGATGCGCTTTCCGAGCACAAGTCGAACGTTAGGGACGGCGTGTTGGTCCCGAAGAATGGTGCCGATTTCTGCGGTGGAGTGACCGGACTTTCCGAGGTCCAGAATGAGTTCTGTAACGGCTTTCGCATCGGTGTTTGACCACTCGGGTGCTTCGCTCACAAACGGTCTGTTTGAACCGCTCTTTCCTTTGCGTGACTTGTACATACGTGCCATAAGGACATCTCCAAGGAAAACGGCGACTTGTCACCCCTTCTTAATCGCTCCGCTTGTTCCCAACGTAACATGAGGGAGAGAAACGATTCACTGCTCCGCCGTAGGCCAACAATTCACAGACGCTGATGCGACTTAGCGAGGCGCCCCGGAGTGGTTGGCCACTCCCATCCGGGCGCATGTGCTCGAGCGAGCCCGAGGACCTTTCCGGCCTGGAAAACAAGCAGGTCAGCCCCGTTGCGTATGCTTGGATCAAACGAGTCAACAATTGCTCCAAAAATATCCCCTTTCCATGTCACGCCTTGTTTGAGGTGTACTTCTGGAAGCGCCTTCATGTCTGCCAAAGTGGTTACGATGGCCTTTGAGAGAGAAAAACCACCTCGGTCGATGGACCAAAGCGCCACCTGCTTCCCGTTCGCCTCCAAACGATACCGAGGAGGTTTGCCGCGAACCTTGAGATCAGAGACCCATTGATCACTGCTCATGTTTTTCCTTGCAACACTTGCAAAGGTATCGAGGAGCATCCGTTCATTCTTTCGCCCACGTGCGCTGAATTCATCGACGGCGGCACGCACTGCTTCTGTGAGGCGCTCGAGTGCCTCATGGCTCCCAGCACCCTGGCCTTGGCGAGTGTCGACAATCGGAATCGATGGGTGCTCGAGCTCCATTCCAGAGTGGTTGATGACGCGTTTGTATTGATGTCGATCGACCAAGCGGGCGAACATGCGTGTGATTCTGGCCTCTTCGTCGCCAGTCCAATCGCCGGTTACTGGAACATCATAGTGGGCAGCAGGCCACACTTCTTCCAAATCCCGAGGCACCAAACCAAGCGGCGATGTAACCATGACTTCGTGGCAAGCGCTTGTCCCAATCGCACGAATGAATCGCCCATGAGATTTAGACAGGCGATACGGTTTACGAGCTGAACAAGGGAGCAGGACGAGAATTGTGTCCAACCCTTCTGGTGCTTGGTAAGCCTCGCTCATGAAAGCCTCCCAATCGGCGATTAGAGGATCGGTCTGAATTGATGCACTGTGACAGGGGAAGGAGTGTGTTCGTGCGACATGGGAAGTCAACAGACCAGGAATGGATGCACAGAGCGCGTCATGGCGTCGCAAATGCTCAACGGAACGAGCGCTGTTCAACGATTGACGATCCACAAGGGCTCGCATTTGATCGCTTGCCATGGCTGCACGGACTTCAGCGATTGAAGACTCCCAATGCTGAATTTGTTGCTCCATTGTAGCCTTTTCGTCCATCGTAGGCACGCAATGCCGTGGACCTTGAGCAGTCAATAGCACGCCCGCTGCTGCTGCTTGCCTGCTTCGAGAAAGATCGAATAAATCCACACCAAACCAAGTCAAGAGAGCAACATTGTCTGGCCCGCCAAGTCCAGGAGTCCACAAGAGCGCACCGGGAAAGCGGCGTTTGAGCACGGTGATGGCTTCGACGAGCCGCCCCGGTTGAGCAGCTAATTGCAGGGCATCAACGAGGACCACAACATCTGGAAGCAATTCAGGGTCCGTCAACGAATCATCATGATTGAGGCGTTGCCAAGAAACAGGAAGCAGTTGAGCAGTGCCAGCAGCCTCGCCGGCGTCTGCTTCTTCGAGGGAAGGAGGGAGAACGTGACCAACAGACACCTCATAGGACGGCCCGACGCTTTTGAAATCCGGTGGACAAAGCGGTAGCCTGCCTTTCAAGGTGAGTTTGGATGGAATCGAGGTTGTGCTTGTTGAGGAAAAAGGGGCCAATGTGGCATCCACTTCTGGATCGCCTTCCAACAAAATGAGGGACGGCGTGTATGCCTGTGGGTTCTTGCGGTCACCCAAACCCCACATTCGAGCAAAGCGGTTTCGAGCGAGTACACTTCGCCCCAAACCTTCGCCCATGGTTTGGCCTGCGCCCTTTGCTTCTTGAAAGATTGGAAACAAATCGTGCCTTAACTTGAAAGCAAGTTCCACTCACCCAAGACCATGCAGGGGTTGAAATCATCACTTTGCGCAATAGGTATGCTCCTTATTGTGTTCACGATGAACATGGCATTACCAACTGCTGGCGCCGAAGACGGGACTTCACCGAATGGCACAGAGACCATCCGCGAGGGTCGCATCATCAGTGTATTGACGGTTCCAGACCAGATCTATGAGCGTACATGGAGCCTTGATGCAGGAGAATGGGCGAGTGTCACGAGTGAATGTGATCAATGTTCGGTTACGCTCGATGTTGATGGAGTGAACCTCGACGCTTCAACACCAATTGCCGTCCAAGCATCAGCGAATGGGACGGCTACACTGACCATCACTTCACCTGTATCAGAACTTGTCAGTTATTCACTTATTGAGGTAATCGATGAAGTCAACCCCACAATTCGGCCAAGCCCGGGTGAAAACATGGCAAGTAAGCCAGTGTGGCGATGCGATCTTACCACTGCTTGCTCAATGGTGGAATCTGGACTTGAAGCCGTCCCCTCCACAGAATTCACCGATGAAGAATTCCTTCTTGGGGTGCTTGAGGATGGGCAATCGGAGTACATTGCAGTACCAGTGAGCGAAGGTGAAACGCTCGAATTGCAAATTCTCCACACAACCGCAGACATCGAAGTCGAAGTGTTCATGCAAACCGACACCGAAATGCACCTGAATCAAAGCCTTGCTCTATCGATGGCTCTTCAGACAAATACGCGCCCCGATGAAGCCTATTGGCATGCTGAACAAGACGGGCGATTCATCCTCAAAGTGAGCACCGAATCACCAACCGTTGCATTTGCCATCAAACAAGTCCTCCATGCATCAACCGCTGCTTCCAATATGGTCAACCTTAGTGAGCAATCGATAATCAACGGCTACCATGAAGCAACAATCATCATCGAAACCACGGACACAGCGTCGCTAAATGTACAGGCATTGCATCGAAACGTGACGGCTCAAATCCAACAATTAGTGGATGGCACATGGCTCTCTTCCACGCAAATGGTGTTCGATGCAAGTACTTCGGAGATCATCTATCCTTATCCAAATGCCTCTGCATTCCAGGTCAAGATGTACGGTGAGCGATTTGCAATCGAAGTTGGGACCGCTAGTTTTAGCGATTCGGGAACGATGGTCGAAGCACCCTCGCAATTGCCAACAAATTCCATGGTAAGCAATGCATCATGGCCGTCGCTTGCAATGGATACAGAACCCGTTGAGGGCGAACTTACCCTCGCAATCCACGACACCGCAGATGTTTACAAAATCGAAGTAAATGGTTACGAAGACTCAATTTATCTGGTTCAGGTGAGGTTGATGAGCAGCCATCTGGAACACCTCCAACTTGACATGTGGGAAATCGACCAAGCGGTCTGGGAAGCCGTGGACACACGGAATGCGAAAATCGTCAATGGAAAGATTGTGACGGCTCTGGAATTACCACCGGGGACTCATTTTGCCAGAGTATCGCATGTGGATGTGGCGAATGCAACAAACCACTCTTGGGGTTCTCAAGTGGACCCAGTCGATTACATGATTTCCACCGCTTCCGAAATGATCGAAGAAGGCTATGCACCATACTTCCCACCGGATGATGACACCGTGAAATGGGGTGAAGTTGCTCGTTGGTTCATGGGGCTCCTTTTCTTGGCACCCTGCATTTACTTCGCCGTGATCTTTTCCTCCAACCGAAAGCGTGCGATGGAAATGTCGCTCAAAACTGAACAGCTTGCCTGGTTCAAACGCCAGATGGACTCCGGCGAAGCTCAACCGAATGTGTTACGAAAGTCACTGGACAAATCATTGCAAGCCATTGCCCAATTGGATTGGTCAACAGCGTGCACAACCTGGGGACCACCAGACGGTCAACATCGAACTGAAGGCGTCGCCATGGCAACTTGGATTCTCGACCCACGTCTCGCTAAAACCGATGGCGGCCTACCAATCATGGTTGGCATCCATATCCTCACGGGGAATTGGGAACTTGCAGCACTGCGTTTGGACGCACCTCAGGGCCAGCCTTGGAAGGTCGTCAATGTAGAACCAAGGTTCTTGCATCGAGGCGAAGAGATCTTCCTCGACACAATGCGAGAAGGAAACATCACCTTCCTCACCCTTGAGATTAGTGGATCTGCTGACGCTGTTGATGTGGAATTGAACGGTCGTTCTGATGGGAAACCAACGGCTGCACGCATGCCGCAAGCATTGCTGTTGAAGGCACAAAGCGAAGAGTGATCACGAGCGTCGTTCTTTCGCGTCTTGCTTTATCCGCTCGATTATATCACTCGGTGCAAGTGCCTCTTTGATTTCCTGAAGTGCCTTCTTTGTCTTCTTGTTGACTTTCTTTGGCATGTGAAGTTTGACCAAGACAATGATGTCGCCACGACCGCCTGAGCGCCGACCGGGCAATCCCCGCTTACGAATTTCCAATGTTTCTCCGGAGTTTGTACCTGATGGAATCTTGATGGTCAAATCTTTCCCATCGAGATGCTCAAGGGTGATTGAGGTGCCAAGGACGAGGTCTGCATAGCCAAGAGGGAGCGACATGATCAAGTCTGGACCTGATCGTTCGAACCATGGGTGCTCCTCGACTTCAATCTCGATGAACAAATCACCTTGTTGACCTTTTCCTTGGGGCGCAGGAGCGCCACGCCCACGCATCCGCAAGCGAGTTCCTTCTTCTGCGCCTGCAGGGATGGAAAACCGTAGGGTCGTAGCCTTCGTGGTTTGCCCTGTGCCGTCACACGGCGAGCAGGAGACTGCCGACATTTGCCCGACCCCATTACACGTAGGGCATTCACGCACAACATCCTGTACAAACGGCCCAACTTGTTGACGCATTCTGACCCTGCCTTGGCCGTTGCAATCACTACAGGTTTTCGTTTCGCCGCCTTCTGCACCGGTGCCACCGCATGGTTCGCATTGAGTTGGTAAATCCAATTCAATTTCTTCAGTGCTGCCGTTGTAAATATCGAGGAGACTGACGGTATGGATGATTCGTATGTCGTTACCCCGACGGCGGTTTGAGCGCCCACCACCACCGCCGAACATGCTTGAAAAGAAATCTCCACCGAGGATGTCTTCGAGGTTAATGTTGAAGCCACCACCACCGCCAAATCCACCAAACGGTGAACCGGATGGACCGTTGTGCCCAAAGCGGTCGTACTGAGCACGCTTCTCAGAATCGGAGAGAACGGCGTATGCTTCTTGAATTTCCTTGAATTTGTCCTCAGCATTTTCTTCAGTGCTGCGATCGGGATGGTATTTCCGAGCGAGGCTACGGAATGCATTCTTGAGATCACTTTCGCTTGCTGATTTCTCAACGCCAAGAACCTCGTAATAGTCACGCTTGTCAGACATCACCATCACCCAATGCGCAAGCCTAACGGAGGACCTCTTTCAACTTCTCGTCATAGAATGGCCTCAAAGGTCGAGCCCACAATGAGGACAGAAACGTTCACCAGCCGGCACAGCATTCTTACAACCCTTGCATGTTGGTGCTTGCGCAACAGACTGTTGGACAATAGGCGCCGCATTCCGTATAGGTGTCGAGAGCATGGCCATAGCCTCGATGCTTCCTTCATTCGAAGAAGGCGTTGGTTGGTCCCAAGCATAGACCTTTGCTGCTTCAGGCGTCATGCCTGTTGAGGAAACGACTTCCCCTGTTGCATTCACTGTGGCATCAATGCCCCCATCATCGCTCATCGAGGTCACCCGGAGGCTTACATCATCCTTCGATTGGGATTGAGTACGGATCGGGGCAACAGGGCGTTGCGCTGTGACGGGTGCGGCTTGGGAAGCAGCCTGTAGGCGTGCTTGTTTTCTTAGCCGGCGTTGCTCACCAGCATCGCCTCTTCCGAAGAGGCCGCCAATTGAGTCCAACAGCGAGTCCATTGGAGATTTCTTACGAACAGCACCAATCGTTGAATCAACGGCTTGGTCACCGAATGCCTCATCGCCACTCATCCGTCGATTTGCTTTCTGAATGTGTGAGGCGTCCATGAGCATGGTGACATCAACTCGGTCATCTTCTCCAAGGTTCATTTCTGGCGCTTCTGAATTAATTGTGCCAACTTGTCCCTTGAGTTTGAGTTGGGCTTCAGCAGAGAGTTCTGTACCTAGAATTGCGTTGCTTTGCCAAACACCTTCTTCTTCAGCCTGGTAGACTTTCTTCATCGTCTTCATGACTTTCGACCGATGGTATTCGTGATCCTTCACTTCAGATGAGCGGCGCCACAAGAAGATGCCAACGCCCAATGCCCCAGCGTAAAAGAAGTACATCAATAAGGGCTCAACTTCGAACATCTCACGCAACGGCGTTACGGTGACGTGGATCATGGACATGACAAGAAGCGGTAAGGCTGCAATTCCCTTGGAGGTTGCACTGCGTTCTCCTGGCATTATGCTCCCCGTCCTGTGGTCTGCCCATCGCCTCAAGTATCTTGCCTACGCATGCGTCGTTTGCTTAGCGGTCTGTGGCCGCCCTTCCACGTCGGAGAAGACCGTCGACCAAGCCAATCGAGAAACTTGTATGAAGAAGCAAAAGGCATAATGGGACACCAACGAGCAATGATGGGCGTTTGAATCGAACCACCATTCGGATTCCTTCCAAGACCAAGACACAAGCGTATACTCCAATTGGAACAACCCAAACTTGTGTTTCCAAAGCAAAGAGTGTGAGCGTGAGCAGGAGGCCAAACCACGGCAGATATTCACGGAGGCTCATACGCTTTGGGTGGCGCAGCACTGTCTTGGTTCGCCAAAAACCATACCTGTGACCCATTTTCCACCAGTGCTTCAACCCGGTTCGTTTCGTCATACGGACCGTAACCCGAGGGGTTCGCCACAGGGCATAACCATCAGCAGCAAGCCGCATGGAAACATCACTATCTTGGCTTGAAATGAATGATTCATCCCAGCCACCAACAGCGACAAGCGCATCCCTTGAATGGAGAACAAAAGCTGGTATTTTGCATGGACTCGCCTTAGAGAAATTATCAAATTGTCCACCTCCACTCCCAAAAGGCGAGGCAAGTGTTGCTTCAACCCAAGATTCTACGGTACCCAACTCACCCTCTCTTGCAGTCACTCGGCAACCAAGCGCTGCCAAAGGGCGGGATTCAATCTGAGAGATCCGGTTCCATTCCTCAACCAGAACGCTGAGATGGTCTGGCATTACAGTGCTATGGCCAATCAATTCGAGCACATGCGTAACTGATTCTGGAAGCAGTTGAAGAGCCAGATTTCGACCTTCTGCCACAAATCGACCCGGGTTTGGATGGAACTCAATGGTCGGCCCCTCCGTCTGGGTAGAGCGGAGGATTGCTGCTTCGACTTCTTTGGCTGTTTGATCTGTAGATCCACCGTCCAATACCAAGATCACATGATTTGAAGAAGGGTATGTTTGCTGAATCAATGAATCGAGGCATGCTCCAATATGTGACTCCTCATTCAACACAGGAAGCACAGTGGCAATCATTGGATTGAAACCCGCCCCCATGATGCTGGGTTTCGTCCCGAGATATTCACCTCTTCGCTCCACATACCGTCGAAAGGCATGTTCATGTGCAACGAACCCTTGGCCATCTCCATGGACCAACCCCTCGTTCGGCTTAACGGAGTGAACGAAGGTATCGAAGTTCAGATTCAAACGGTGCTCGAAGGTGCGGATGATCCAAACAAGGTTGCGGATGCCGTCCTTGCCTTATTCCCGGAGTTCCCACTTCCTGACGAAGTGGTGAAACCCGAATTCGGTGCTGCAAGCAACCATGTGTGGGAAGCAGATCATGTGTCGCTTGGCCACTTTCTCTCCATGCTGCACACCCAGCGTATTCTCGACACATCCCTGGACGCAATGGGTCGTGAACGAAACGGTGACACAACGGTGTTCAAGATAGCCAGGCAAGCGGCATTATCGTCAAAGGTCGCATTTCCCCTCCCGGGTGAAGCACCACTTGGAGGCGTGATTCAAGTCACACTGACATCGCCTAACCTAATGGATTGGTTACATGCAGCAACATGGCACAAGGGACGAGACAGTGTACCACGGACACTCGACGATGAGCGTTCGATGGGAGAAGACGGTGAAGCGAGCACTTGGGTCTAGTCGATCAAGTCAAGTTCTTTCAACCGCTCTACCACTTCGTGGTCTGAACCAGTAAAATCTAGATCTTTGCTGCTTTTGTAAGTGTGCCATTCCACCCGATCATGAGAAGTCCAACGCTCAGTGTGAATGTACGACGGTGACTCACCCTCAAATTCACACATTAAGACATCCAATGCGATGGTGAATTCCGGCAATTCATGGTGCCAAGTCCCAAGTGATGACCCTGCACGAACAAGCCAACCAAGCTCCTCTTCCATTTCCCGAACAATAGCACTTTGATACGTCTCACCTGATTCAAGTTTACCTCCCGGAAATTCCCAAGTCCCAGGATGGCGTTCATGACCTGCCCGGCGAGCCACAAGAAATTTTCGTTCATCAAGCAGCAGCGACCCCGCAACCGTGATCACAGGCTTGTGAATCATCCTCGCAATGACTTGGATAACAAGCTCAAGACTTGACTCCATCGGATACACCGAGGCTCGTGGAAGATGAAGAAACAGGACTGGAATGGTTCCGCCGAGGTTTGCCTCCAAACTTCTGTACAATGTTTCATTGCACAAATATGCGCCTGCGTCCGTCGAGATTTCGACATCGGTCTGCCAAGATTGAAACCAGTGTTTCACATAAACCGTTGATTGGAGGTCGCCTTCCCCCGAAAGAGTGGACGAATCCACCTTTCGACCTGCGTTATCTGGTATCCGCATTGCGAGGCGGTCGGCAGCCAATGTTTCAAGACGAGGAACCGTACAAGACCCACACACACCAAGATGAAGAACAGCGTCCCAAGTTTCACCAGACGCAATTCGATTGGCGACGACCATGCTTCCTGCCGAATCAACTGAAAGGACCAAGCGTTCAAGTTCAACCGATATTGGTTTGGACGAAGTCCGCACCGTCGACCACGGGTCTTCGAGCACCAATGAATCGGTCAATGCGTTGACGACATCCATCGAAACGTTGACGTCTGAACCACCAAATGGCTCGAAACCTGTGAGAAGTACACGGACCACGGCCCGCCCTGGTGTTGGAGGTTTTTCATTCAATGCCCATCAAAGAAGCGTCATCTTGACAAGGTTGACACCACACCAGCAGCCACGGCGAGGGGTGAATGAATGGAAGAAATGGTTGTTCAATTCCCCGTAGAGGAAAAAAGGGACATCACCGATCGGCGAGAAGTTCGATTTATTCGTGAAGTCTGGCGACAAATTACATTCGGAGTTGGAGCATGGGGGACACTTCGACCGCTGATTGCTGCCTTGCTTGCCGCTATTCCTTTCCTCTTCATTGGTCAACACTTCAATCGCAAGCACCGACGGGGTTTTGATTGGTTCCTGCTACAGATTCCCTTGGCTCTTACCCTCGTGCTCTGGGTCGGCCTCTACCTGTATTCAATCTACGATGCATGGCGGGATGCGACAATGGTCGGCGCCACGACCGATGCCTAAGGACGCCACAATTGATTTTCAGCAGAAATTGATCCGTCAGCCAACCCTGCCATGTCATCAAGGTCATCTTGGTCAAATTCGGTCGGCAGGTCGCCTGAAAAGAACGAGCCGACAGAACGGGAGTTAATGGCCCAATACATCACGGAATCTTCATTGTTCGAGTGCCCTTTGTTCTCGCTGTCTTCGTGGTCCGCAGGTGATGTATAGACGAGGTTGACCAAGCCCAGCAAGTGACCAACTTCGTGAACAATTACGCTGTTTTCGACTTCTTCGGCTGATGGGCGATTAAACCAGCCTGCAGCATCGTCCACTGACTCGCCAAAAATCGCAATCGTTGAAGCGTCAACAGCAACCCCGAGGACATTGTCATCTTCGTAGGTCCCTGAAGGGAAGATGAGTTGCCAAGTCAAGACCGATCCTTCTCTTGGTTCTTCGGCCTTTGCCTCCCATCCTTTTTCACGAACATCGTCTGCGTCCCATGACCCATCATGGTTGAAGTTCGTTGAGGTGAATGTTACGTCCACGCCGTTGGGTTTGTCACAAACTGATTCAAGACGATCGACAAGCATATCCGTGCTGCTCGTTTCTGGTTTGAAGCCTTCTTCATAATCGATTTCAATAACCAAACGAGTGTAAGAACTGTCATCCAAACACGCCAATGCAAGGCCACCTGGTATGCCACGGTTTTCGAACAAATCATTGGCAAGGTTTGACGTGCCGACACACCCAGACAACGGTGTGAGGAACATGAGGAGCATGAGGAAGATTCCAATCGGTCCTTTCGTCATGCTGCTCCCTCCTGCCAAATGCTTTCAAACCCATGTATTACCAGTCTTCTGGAATTTCGAGTGGTGAGAACAATTGCCCGGGTCCTTGCGCCCGAGACAATTGAGCGCGTGACAACGCTTCCCAAGGCCGCAGTGCCAGCAATCCTTCGGCAAGCGTGGCCTCGATTTCGACGAGGGTCACGCGAATCAGAGTCGAGAGAATATCCATGCGATCTTCATCGATAATTTTGAACACTTTTTCGAGGTCAAATGTAGCGCTCACATCACCTTGAGTGCCTTCTTCGATTGGCCAAGGAGCGGTGATTCGCTCGCTGAACGTTTGCCCACTTGCTTCGATGTGGGCATCAAGCGAACGGGAAAGACCGGCGATATGACGGCCAACAACAAGACTCACCTCAATCAAAGGCATGTTCAGTTGGTTGATCAGGTTGACAACGCGCTCTTGCATCGTCACCATACCTTCGACTGCAGCGTCCGGTGTGTCGCTCATCGCTAAGCCTCATTTCTTCATTGATTCGACGTATTGCCAACCAAAGTGATTCCACTGGTCTTGAGTCCAACCTTCTGGAAGGCCTGTTGGTGGGAGCGGGGGCGGGGGCCGTTGGCCAGGGGCAACAGGTTGCGCTGGTGCTGTTGCGGCGGGTGCGGTTGGAGCAGCAGGTTGAACAGGCATTGGTGCCACTTTTGCGGCATCAGCGAATTCCGGAACGACCTTTGGTGCGCTCATTTCATCAACGACGGATTGTGTTTCATCGGTGAGGCCTCCCTCGAGTCCTTCCGTGCGAATCCTTCGATTAAGGACCAACATCCACATGGCTAACGAAAGCGATACCAAAGCAACAATGTAGAGCACAATAGCGAAAGTGCTTTCCGAGGCTTGTTGTGCAAGAGCGTCGCCGTCTCGAACCGTTTCGCCCTTGACAATTAGAGGATCAACCGTTCGACGGTCCATTTCGACTTCATCAACCAAAATCAACAACCTGTATTCGACGCTTTCACCCTCGCCGACATCTGCGACGGTGGCCAATTGTGCCTCTGTTAAACCACCTGCGGTGGCGACGAGATCGACGCGTACAACTTCAGCCCAGAACCCACCTTCAACAGCCCGTTGAAGGACATAGGCGACTTCCCCTTTGCCACCTTGGTTCAATGCTTGAACTTCGAGGTAGACAGCTTCACCCTCGACTGGCGAAGGGTTGTTCCATGAAAGAACGGTGTCATCATGACTCAAGTCAAGCGACGGTCCGAGAAGTGCCAGTGGCCAAGATGCAATTGGTGTTGCGAGCGAATTACCGAGGGTATCGAATGGGTTACCTGCAGCATCGGATCCCGAGACCCAGACATCGACCACATACGATGGGAGAAGCACAGTTGCCCCAGCATCCGTTAGGTCAAGGTGGCCAGTCCAGAAGAATTGCTCGCCGAATGGCGTGGTGTCGGGAAGCGGAAGGCTACCTCGCGAGATCTCTGCCTCCCCAGCACGCACTCTGTAATGCAGAACCGCTGGTTCATCAAGGTTGAAGCCATAATCATCCAATGTCTCAAGCATGACAAGCAAGTCACCAGCATCTCCAATTGAGAGAGGTGAACTCGAGGAAACCTCGTTGAGTGAAATCGCCGAAATCGTTGGGCGTGAACTGTCAACTGCAAGGCGGACTCGGGGGATGATTGATGTTTCATCTAAGGCGATGCCAGGCAAGTCATCCAATCCCAATCGTAGATCCAGGTGACCAGACCGTACGGATGGGATCAACAAGTCGAGGCTAAATTCGCCGCCATCACGTGTCGATGTTCGCCATGTGTAGTCATAGTCGCCAAACACAACGTCAAACGCCCCAGCAGGAGCGGGTGTGTCATCTTCTGAGAACAGAACGCGCCCGTTGACCCTCAAGGCTTGCCCTGCACCGATAAGGGTCTCGCTGAATTCATTGTTGTAATGGTTGGTTCCATCCCTAAGTTCTATGGCTCGGATGTGACCATCCATTGTATCGAACCGGAAGTCATTGTCCAAACTCCATGCGTCGTTACCAAGGCCAGCTTTCGCTTCGAAACATGGCGTTTCCTCGCCAACATTACACGGCAAATCTGTTACCAAAATCTTCGGAATAATTCTCGTTTCTCCATTGGTATCAAACACTTCAGGGAAGGTCCACGTCAATTGGAACCTTGCAAGAATTTTGATGATGCTGTTGTTGTTTTCATCAATCGATACTGAGGAGTATAGATTTGAAACGGCGATGTTGCCGGAGCCGGCTTCCATTACAGCAGTTGGCATTCCATTTTGGTCAGCCATGAGTGAGATGAAGATCGAAGTATCTTCGTCATCGTAATCCCCACCGAGTGCTAACTGTACATATTGGATGTCTTGCCATCCATTTCGGTCGGACAGAACGATTTGAGCAGAGTACGGGATGCCGGGGTGGAGGGGTGATTTGTCATCGTGACCAAGAATGGTCGAATTATCCAAATCCAATTCCGGTTCAAATTCAACACGGATTTTGTACGTGCCTAGATCATTATCCCAATTTGGAACGGTTTCACCAGGCGCATAGCCACACGGAATGGTGGAATCTGGGCACACTGGGCCCTTCCCCATAGCGACAGCATTGTTTTGTGCGTCTTTTCCTGTCACAAAGTAGGAGACTTGTTGGCCGTGACCGAGCATTGAATCGTCGATCAATCCTTGGAAAATATTCAGGCCACCCGTTTGTATTTCTGGGGAAGAGAGTGTTTTCATCTCATATTCGTCTTCGTTTGGCAAGCCGTCGAAGTTGTAGTCGCTGCACCCAATGGCGGCACTCGCTTTGCATCCAATCCAGTAGTGCAATGAAATTTGGTTTGGTGGATCCACTGAATCTTGGATCACAACGCTGAGTGATTGTCCGCCGGGCGCAGGTGGACCTGCATGGCGTTCCTCACCATCACCCGGAGTTGATGAGAGAACAAGGGGTGAATTCCCATCAAGGATCAAACGCAGGGTGTTGTAACCCGGATTGGCGTATGTGGAACCATTTGGAAGGTCGCTTGCAATGACGTAGAAGATCATTCCACCCGGCGAGGACTCAAGCGGCGCAGTGAAGGTCATGTTGTATTCACCAAACGCAGGATTCTGCTCCACCGCTAAAACGACAGGTTCTCCGATTGGATCGCCATCATAGGTGACATTTTGTCCGATGATGGTCATATTGAATTGGCCAGCAAGCGGGGAAAGTTGGGAATTTTGGAAATAAATTCCGCCGGTGAAGGTGAGGTTGAATCCGCCACGCACCCAATCTTGATTGTAGAGTTCTCTACCAGTTTCCTCATAGACGCGTAGGCCATCAAGTTGGACATCATTTTCAACAATGAGATCAAGTGAATTCGTCTCCCATGCAGAAACAGCAAGGCCAAGGTCATCCTCAACTGAAATCAGCGCTTCAGTCCCAGATTCGTCGTCCCAAGCCCAATCGACTTTGAGCGGCATGCGGATCGATACAACACCCAACGCATCAGTCGTTGAAGTGCAATTCGCTGCATCGAACATGACAACCCCCTCTCCGTCACTGACGACAGTGCAGACATCACCACGTTCCCAGCTGAAGGCTGGGTTTTCGCCGTATGAGTTGTTGAGAGCAACAAGTGCATCGGTCACGTAATCAACGTCGTCCCCAGGCGCAACGCGAGTTACAAGGTTCCTGTACACCCCATCAGGAGCAACGAGGCCGCCTTCGAGTGATGCGTCAACGGCGCGAGTTTGCATCTTGTAAGCAACATCGATGTTTGAGATCTTTACTCGGCCGGAACTTGCAGCCTTGATGGCAATTGGAACCAAGATGTTGCCATCGCCATTTTCTGGGACTGCGTCATTAAACGCTGCAATGAGCGAGGGCGCGAACTTCACATCGACACCAACAACGGATTCGTCGCTCGCCTCGACTGTAGATTCGTTGAGGAAAAGAAGTGACTCCCACTCCCAAACTTGGTCATTTCCGATGTCGATTCGTGGGCGGTCAGGGTAGCCTTCCTCGTATTCGAGGAGCATGCTATCCAATGTGGGGGTTAGACTGGGGTCTGTGGTTGACATGCTGACAGCATACCGAACCGTTGAACCTGCTTCATCGGCTGTGAAACTTACTTCTTGGCCGTTGGTGGCCGGCAGCCATGTGCTTCCATTGTCATTCGAAACTTGGACTTGAAGCGTGCTTCCCGCTGGAACCGTCGAAACCCATTGAGGTCGAACCTTTCCAACCTTTGTTCCCGCTGTGAACGGGTCCGAGGTCCATGAGCCACTGGCTACGTACGATGTCGTCATTTCAACATCGACCCACCACGAGACTGCCGTCGAACCAATCAATTGTGCCTTCCAAACAAGTTCTGTTCCGGGGTAAGCGAAGTGGATGGTTTCATTGGATGTGACCGATTCCCAGTGTGTACCATTGTCGGCTGAAATCCAGTAATCAACACGATCCCCGGTGGACGCTGCCGTCCAGTATGTTTGCATGTTTGCAGCCACAATATCATCGCCAGAGGTTGTAACGGGCCCATACCATGTGGTGGTACCAGGTGCAGGCGTGGTTTTGTATTGCCAACCAGTACCGTATTCACGGTAGTAGAGAGTGGAAGAGGACCATGTCGAGTAACCACAGTCAATTGTAACGAATCTGTTTCCGTCATATTGTAGGCCATAACCGAGGGCAGAGAGGAGCCGAGTGCCGATTTGAGGGACGAGCGAGGATGAGGAACCCGAAATGGACCACGCCTCAAGTTGGTCTTTGTCTTGGCTCGTTGAACCCTTTTGACAGCGCATGAAAAAAGTGGTCGAATTAACTTCCAAGCCACGAACTTGCTGGCCTGTTTTCCCACATTCAAAGGATGTTCCAGAGGAGGAAGAATACGAGTACATATCGGTGCCGCGTTGGTATTGTCCGTCGCCAGCACCGGAGAAGGTGTAAGGAACGATTCGGCGTTGGCTGTTGTGAACAATCCAGATGTTTTCGGTATCCCGATCGTATGCGATAGCGGTGTAATCAGAGTACTGCGGTGAAACATCATACGTGTCAATGCAGGTCCAAGTGTCATCGCGTGAGATATCCATTTCAACGACACGATGGTACTGGGATGGGGCTGTTGCACTGTAATGGTAACGGTAACCCGAGAGGATGCCAAACAATCGCTCATCATCTGTAATGGTCCAATCACGGAATCCGTATGAGCCATAATAGCTGCTTGGATGGAGGAAGTCGATGCTGCAATCTGCTTCATCGAGCGTAATTGTCGACTCACGAGACAGGTTGTTCGGATAAAGGCGGTCGACAATGTTGTGGAAGGAAGAGCCACTCCACTTGGACATGAACACCCAATCATGGTGCTTGAGAACTGCACCTTGAGACTGCTTGGTTAGGCTGGTTGATGTTTTGAGAACCTGTTGAGAAAATCTGTTTTCCGTTGCGTTGGAGGTATGAGGTTGGCGCAAAGCGTACGAACCGTTGTCCAACCAAGCATCGGAATTTCCATCTGTGAATTCGTCGTACCCGTGGGGGAAGAAGGAATCAGTTGTGTTTGCAAAGGCCAGACTCAAATCCCCAGAACGGGCATCAGCAGCCGAGGGGAGTCCTTCCATCCAATCGGAACGGTCGTCGTCGACGATCTGGGACCAACCTGTGGCTGAGGCGCCAGAAAGCGTCATGGTGACATCTGTGATTTTTGCACCACGAGGAATAGCAACTTCTGCACCTGCATCTGCATTGCCGCCTTGGTAGAGGGCGACGTACTCTGTTGAGCCGTCTGCGAACTCATACACGTGACGAGCGACACCTGATGCATCCGATGGTTGGACCAACACATCGGCAAATGGTGACATTGGTGACAGCACCATGATGATGAAAAGCAAGAACATCACGCCGCGGCCGGCTGGAATATTGTCATGCATTACGCGGTCCATGCTTGAGCACAGGGGCTTGAGGCTTTAGAGGGTACGCCGTCGTGTCACAATGATTTCATGAACCGGTCTGACGTGAATCGTACCGAATCGGCGAGGAATCACCACGAACACCATCTTCTTCATCATCATGAACTTCGAACCAGTCCACCATCCAGTCGCCGTCAGTATCCCAGTTTGTCGGGTCGGTACCTTCTGCAATGTGATCGTCATCGAAGTCAAGGAGATACCAGCCAAATTCGTGCTCACCAACTGAGCGTACTGGCGAAGAGTAGGGGGAGGCTTGGTAGTAAATCTCCCATGCATCGGTCCAGTTTCCAGCAAGGTGAACGACATCATCACCAGAGTCGAGAACAAGGAAATTCGTATCTTTGTCGTCGACGATGTAGGCAAATCGAATGTCATTTGAAGAGGATTGATCCATTTTTAGGTAATTTTCCGTACTTGCCCCGTTCTCATCCAGACCAAGCATAGCGGCCCTAAACTGCCACCATTCGAGAACAATTTCGCCATCGTAGATTAAACCGCTTAAACGGACTGCATTCGGTGAAGCATAATCTGAATTTGTTATCGTATAGAATTCTTGGAAGTTCGTATAAGGCTCGTAGGCGCACCCTGCACCAGTGCAATCCCAATTTCCATCTTGATCTGGGTCAAAGTTTGCATCCAGTGGATCGGCAGGATTGAGCGTGAACCATGTGAAGGTCAAATCTGGCCTGCTGAGAGCGCCACCTGCGCCTTGTTGCGACAAGGGCAAACAAGAATTCGTATCTGTATCGCATGCACCGCCAGTAGCAGCGTCAATCCAAACAACCCGAATGCGCAAAAATGAACTAAAGTTATCATTTGATTCATTCCATGCCTTTGCATATTCATACCAATCAGGAATCATGTCACCATCAGTGTCATTGTCGCTTGGATTGATACCGTACTTGAACACTTCACGCCCGTCCGAGAGGTTGAAGTCTCGATTGTGGGCAGTGACTGCACCGTTGACCACTGTCGTGGTGTAGGAGACGCTGTCTCCGTCTGAATCATTCAAATCGGGCCGGGTTTGGTTATCCCATTCCATCCAGTTTGTGAAAGGAAGGTCACCAAGACCAGGTTGAATCACATCGGTCGAGGGTGTGAACACCCGTCCACTCCATGTGCCTTGATCCGCTGGAATATCAAACGCAGTTCTTCCATACCAGCCATCTTGGTCGCCGTCATAATCGACGTCCCATGGATTGATTGGATTGGATGCCCAGTGGTTGATGGTGGTTGTGTCTTCCATGCCATAGAGGGCATAGCAGTATTCCCAACCATCCGTGATTCCATCTCCATCGGAATCATCGCTTGTTGGATCAGCCACACCAATGAGTGTTCGATTGAAATTGTCGAAGTTGAATTCATTGATCTTCTCCATTCGATCCGCACTGTCTTGTGATTTTTCGACGAAATCATCGTAAATCGCATCCTTAGCTTGGACAAGGCTCATGCCAGTTTCTTCCATGTATGCGTTCATAGCATCTTCACCGAAGTCAATGATTCCAAGTGCCGCAGGTACAGAGGAGCGTTCGAGGTACTTCCCCCATGTACGGGATTCCCATTCACGTAAATTGCTGAACGTTTCATTTTGGCTGATGACGCCATCTCCGTTACAATCGAAACTGTCGCCATCTGTGTCCAAGTTAACATCGTTATCGATGAGCGGGTTCATACTCCAACGGTTCTGATCTAGGTTCCATGCGGTGAACCAATACTCAAATCCGTCATACATCCCATCACCATCCGTGTCAGGATTGGTTGGGTCAGTCATACCCAAAAGAATCGAAATGATTGCATTTGGCGGTTCACCCTGCTGCCATCCGTTGAAATCTGTAAGCAGTCGCTTTCCACGGGTCTCTTTGGTGATGAGAATGTTGAACACACGTTGAGCTTTTTCAGTCGCTTGTTGTGCATCCCCATCGATGTGGAGCAGTGGAGCATCGCTTGGATGTTCGATTCCGTTTTCTGGGTTCGACGAGGCAAGAGCGAATTCCTGTGCATCAATCAAACCATCTTCATCGCCATCGAAGTCGCCGTCACCAGCAACCAGTGGATTAAGCGTCCATGTTTCGGCTGAGAGGTTCCACGCGGTGAACAGGTGTTCAATGCCGTCAAGCATTCCATCACCGTCGGTATCGACGTTGTTTGGATCGGAAGTCCAACCACTGATGTTGATTTGATCTTGTGTCAAGAAGGAACCAAACGAAGCAGTCGTTGAGATGCTTGGCCATTGCTGCAGGGCAAACGCTGAGCCAACGGTTGTAACGAACCATTGAGGTGAGGACCGGTTGGCATCCGTTTCGCTGTATTCGGGGGCAATGGCATTGTATTCTTCCCAGTTGGCCATGCCATCGTCGTCAGCGTCCTGCCAACGGTCAGAGGCATCGAGTGGATTAAGCGTCCATGCGTCGTCAAGAATAGCCCAACGAGCAAACCAAATTTCCCAACCATCGGGCATGCCATCATTGTCTGTATCGGCATCGAATGGATTTGCTGCGCCAGTACTGGTCACTGGTTGGGTCGCTGTCACAGCACCTGAAGCACGCTCGCCAAAGGTTGCCTCAGGCATACCATAATCTGCAACATTGGCAAAGAGGTCTGTGGAGAAACCGTCGGGCAATGGGGCACCAGACATCGTGGTGTTGGTTGCGAAGAGGTCCGTGCGAACATGGAATTCCAACCAGTTCACAAAGGCCTCATTTTGATCCAAAACCCCATCGTGATTAATGTCATATCCATCACCGTCGGGGTTTTCGAAGAGATCTGAACCATTCAGAGGATTCACGCCAACACGGGATGGATCCCATTCACATGCACCATTCGATTCCCATCCATCAGGGAGAGAATCACCATCAGAGTCGATGTTGTTTGGATCTGCGGTCGACCAACTGGCAGCAGATTCCGCCGATTCGCCGTGGCTCTCAAGGAGCAAGCCTTCCATGGCCGCTCCTTTGACCAGCGACCACTGATATTCGCAGAGATTCGCAAGACCATCTTGGTCAGCGTCCCAGTTTGCGTCATCGGCACGGTTCGGGTCAAGCGACCAATTGTTGCCACCTGTGAAACTCGAGCCAACCCACCTACGGTGCGTGATTTCCCAGCCATCGGGCATTCCATCGCCATCCGAATCGAAATTCGTAGGGTCTGTACCGACATCTGTTGACGACAATCCAAGGTAAGTCGTGTTCGCTGCAAGACCAGCAGCATCGTCGCAAATGTATTCCAATTGCACAGTATAATGGCACCACAAATTGCTTGTTTCGTAAAAGAATCCGAAGTATTCCTCGCCATCACCTAGCCCATCGCCGTCAGTGTCACCTTCTCGAGGATTGGTCGAGTTGTAGCCGAGTGGCGTTGTTTCCACATATCGGAATTCGTCAAGATTGGTCCAAAGGCGTTCCAAGAAACCATCAGCGGCTTGGTCGAGATCGAGCCCATCGCCATCCATATCGAGCAGTGCATCATACGGATCGGTTGGGTCAAGCCCGTTCGCAACTTCCCAACCGTCAGGCATTCCATCGTTATCAGAATCGTTTGCACCAGGGTTCATCAGTTCCAGGTTAGCGTATTGGCCGGGAGCAGAGCCTGCAAGAATCGTGATGTTTCCATCGATGCTGACCCAATTCAGCGTGCTCAATTCCCCGTACACCGGTTCTTGCCCTTGTAATCCATAAACGGCTGTATAATCGCCAGAAATGGCCCAAAGACCACGCTGTGACCCAATCAACAGTTCGTCGCCGGTTGGGAAGATTGAATGGATGTTGTTGAGGTCACGTAGATACTGACCATCAATGCCCGGGTGCTCCAAAAGACCGCTGTGCGTAATACTGGAATCAAGGAGGCTCATTCGGTGCAATCCCGATGGTGTTCCAAACCATAACACTTGGGCGTTGTTGGCATTCGGCCCGTCAAGGACAAGGGTGCGAACTTCAGCGGGATTGGCCACCATGCCGAGGGAAAGAGAGCGCAATTCATCGATGCTGGTTGGGATTGGCGTGGATTCAGTCGTGTAATGGAATCGCCATGAGGGCGTGAATTCATCGCGGACAGTCGCAGTCTCGGCCATCACAAGGCCACGATCGGTTCCGACGTAGAGCATCTTAGTGCCGCCACCGGCAGCCCCGTGTGCAATCGCAGTAACGCTTGCGTTCGACTCGCTCAATGCGGTGGTCAGCGAAGTTGAAAGAGCGTAACTTTGGACAATGGCTCCAGCTGAGTTGATTTCGATAATTGCCCCAGCGCCCGAATCACCCAGCGCAAGAAGTTGTTGATTCTGGCCTTCGATGTCAAGTTCTGCGAGCGCATTGAGTTCATCCCCCATCGCCCAAGCCCATGTGCTCAATGCTGCGAACGAACCGTCAGCCTGCAATGGCGCAACAGCCATGCCGATGCTTGTTGCAACGGCGATTGCATAGGCGTCATCACCGCTCTTGAGCAAAGATGCATCATTGATTTCCACACCTTGTGGCATCCATTGGTCGATGCTCGTTTGGGCTTCAAAGTCTGCAAATGTCAGTCCATACCGAGTTGAAACATAGACATTTGAGCCGTCTGTTTCAATGTCACGAATGTCGTAATGTAGAACACTCAGTTCGTCCGGACTTGCTGTGAATGTGAGCGGAATCATACGTGCAGTTCCTTCTTCTTCACCGTATGACACGGATTTCAAACCAGCAATAACGGAGTTTCCATCGTCTTCGTGAACCATGTATTCCTCAAGCGTCGAGAGAGCCTCACCGAGCTTGATCGCCGTCAGCGTTCGACTCACATCCGGTGAGATTCCGCCGTCTCGGTTCGCATCCCAGCCATCATTGTCAGCGTCGATCAGGGCGTTTGTCCGATTCAATGGATCGAGGCCAAAGTGAACTTCCCAACCGTCAGGAATCCCATCTCCGAATGAGGGGAACAATCGCCGAATCGAGAAGCCATCCCAGTGGTAGCGATCTGAATCATCCAACAACGGATCTGTTCCGAGCCAGAGGTCTTCATCGACCACATTTGTTGCATTTGTGGTGCACGCAGCGAGAATATTCTGGAAGGTTGCGTTCGCGCCGGTCGGGATGAATGGCCAATTCACCAGAATTGAGCCCTCAGGCAACGAGGCAGAGCACCATAGCCCATCCAATTCAGTGGTGTGGTTGAGGGGCGCACCCTGCATGTATTCTTCCGGTGAGGTGAATCGTTCAGTCACAGAAAGCACGCCATCTCGATTGACGTCAAATCCATCTTCATCGGGATCATCAGTCATGTCACTCGCATTGAGTGGGTCGAAAGCAGGGCACACATATCGCAGTGTGAAAATATCGAAACCGCCCGTTCGATGGCACATGTAGACCTCGTAACCATCAGGCATTCCATCGCCGTCAGTGTCTGACATTCGTGGATCAAGGTAAGTTCGCTCGCCTGCTCCATCAACTGAGCCGGTCAATCCTCGTGGGAATCCAGATGCCGTACAATTTGCGGGATACGGCCAGCAATATTCCTCTGTGGCGTTTAGACCGTCTCGATCGTTGTCGAGATATGCGTCCGAAGCATCTTCTTTGTCCATCCCTGGCATGTAGATGTCCCGGCCATCGATCGCAGTCCAGTTCATCCAAGATTCGAACAGGTTTTCGTGTACATCGGGGATTTTGTCCCCATCCGTATCTGTGGACGGAGGTTTCTCACCCTCAGTGATTCGAGGATCGACGCTCGAAACCGATGAAATCGCAGGAAATTGCGACATAAAAAGGAGGCTTGCAATAACTGCAAGTGTTGTGAGAAGGGTGGTTAGGCTTCGTCGCATTGTATCACCGGAGTGCAAGCCATAGGCTTCGCTAACCTTCATCCCTAAATCGACACTTATGAGGATAATGGAACGATGTTCGGACATTTGCATTTTCGAAGTGCGATTTAAGACACCGGTCGAAGACCTTCATGCATGTTTGAAGCCTTCCTTTCCTGCACAAAAAGAGACTTCCTGAAGAAAATGAATCGCTTTGTTCAAAGTCCTGCCGCGCTGGGGGTCGTTTGAACACCATGACAATGAGCATCACGCACCTTGGCACTGGCAGTCGCGGTAACGCGACGTTGCTGGAAACCAAAAGTGCAAAAGTGCTGATCGACCAAGGATTCAGCGGTGCTCAACTGAAAAAAAGGTTGAACCGACTTGGCATAGAGCCAACAGAAATCGATTGCATCTTCATCAGCCACCATCACGGTGACCATGGCGGAGGAGCAGCAATTGCGCAAAAGCGATGGGGGCTGCAAATACTAGCAAACGAACGAACAGCGCAAGAACTCGGACTTGACCCTGATCTAACTTCATACTTCGAGGCCTTGGACATGGTTCGTGTCGGCGACGATTTAGCAGTGTTACCGGTCCCAGTCCCACATGCAGGCTCCGACAATGTTGCATTTGTCGCCAGTCACGGTGGAGAAAGAGCCGCCATTATCACCGACTTGGGCTCATGGACAGACGAATTGGTGACGCATGTTCGTGGATGCGAACACATCGCAATCGAAGCAAATTACGACCACGACCGATTGATGAACGGCCCGTACCCGTACTCCCTCAAAGACCGAATCAGTGGAAGAGGCGGTCACCTTTCGAACGATCAAACAGGGGAATTTTTGGCGCAGGTTTGCACAGCGGAAACTCGGAGCATCAGCCTCACGCATTTGTCCGAAAAAAACAACCGCCCCCACCTTGCTGAATCAACAGTGCTTTACCACATCGATGAAGTTTTTTCGGGCGACATCAAAATATCACTCCAAGACGGCCCAGAATACACACATTATGTTGGCAAAACCGCTGACGAAATGGAAGCCACTGAAACCGACTCACTCGAGGCTTAACCCTCGTATTTATGCATCCCAAGGTGCCGGTGAAGGTGAAGGGCTAAATGGTACCGAGCCTTGTCTCGTTTGTGAACACCGAAGCCTGCTTCGTTTCCCGTCCCGCCATGCGCAGGGACGACAGAGCGGTGAGCGAGGTTTTAGGTGTGGTTATGTTGCTGGCAATGGTCATAACAATCATGGGTGGGGTGTGGATTTTCCTCAACCCATACCTAACGGATTTCGAAGACAACACGAATTGGAACAGTGCCGTGGGGATCTCTGAGCGTTTCCAAGATCGAATCGATGTTGCTGGGGCCGCTCCTGAGGGCACGGGCATCCGCCACACATTGGCCCTTCAAGCAACGTATATCCGTCCAATTGACAAGGTGGAAACATGGACAATCTCAGCGGATGTCGTCCCCAATGAACAGATCACGATCGAGCACCTCAATCTCACGGCAGTGAGCGTGAAGGCAGTCAACGAGTCAGCCCGCTCTTTGACCATCGAGACGCCCTATGGCATCGAACGGTCCGATTTTGAGGGGTCGCATGAAGAAGTGATTGTCCGACATAATTCATCGAGGGACCATTGGATGATGGTGACCGTGTACGACGAAGACGCAACACCTTTGCACAAAAGCTTGAGTTACGCCCTATCCGGCATTCAAATCACCACCTCGCTTGGCCAAGGTGAACACGAGTTGGCCCTCATGAACAATGCAAGGGTTGAGCACTTCCCGAATGAACCATGGGCAGTCACATCCTATCCGAGCGTATCTTTAGATCAACTCGTCGACGGAGAATACAGGCTGTCTATGTTGCTTTCTGATGTGACGATCAATGGATCATTGGGTACCGGAAACAGCATCGGCATGAACATGATTTCGCTCGGCCCGATGACGCTTTTCACTGGTGAGGCCTACAACCTAAGGTTCACCGTGCTTAACGAACTCAATGATTTGATCACGCCGCAATACCACGACCATTGGCTTGATGAATACAATCTCAATCGAGCATCGGGCACTCTGGATACATTCGTTGGCTACGGACCGTTTGAACGAGCCAGCGGGGCAGACGGATTCACTGTCGACACCCATGGCGTTCCGCTGTTCCTCGAAGTTGATGTCCAAAGGGTGGAGGTGACCCGATGAAGTCAATGCTTCAACGAGATGAACATGCTGTTTCTGCTGCGGTAGCAACAGTGCTCATGTTCGGAGGCGTGCTCTCAATTATTGCCATGATGATGGTCTCAATGATTCCAGTGATTGAGGAACTGGAGGGTTCTGTTGAACGACACGATATGTCTGCACAGATGTCATTGCTCGCCCACCAAACTTCGGCGTTGAGCGAGAAGGGAATGCCAGGCGATTCCACATCGATCGAACTTATCCCAGTCGACGGAAGTCTTGAGTGGCAACACCTTCAGAGCGGCATGTGGTACGCTGCCACATGGCATGAAGACATGTCCTTCAGAATGCGAGGTGCTCTGGATTTCGATGATGAACTCGAGGTTCGTCACCCTGAAACTGCCAACACTGCACTGTGCATTGATGACCTCCGCCTTGGCCCGAACAACCCCTACTACTACACCATCCCTGCTTGGGCTGACAAAGTTCTGTTCACTGTTGCACCAGGTCTCGCCATACCATTAGGACCGGTCGATGTCGAAATGCTCCAGAACGGAGAGGTCACCAATACGATCCAACTTCGAGTTGATGGCATGCATGAGATGAATGCTTCAACGCTGGAACTCTTCACGCTTGCATCAAGCCATGAGCTCAATGTATTCGTCGAACGAGGAATTGGCGGATCTACGCTTGTTAGCCCGAACGATGCAAGCCCCATCGATGGCACGGGTCGGTCATGGTCAGTGCCACTGCCTGCCGGCACAAGCCAACTGCATCTCATCGGCGACGATGCGAACCAAATTAGCATCACAGATGAAAGCACGACAACCACATATTATGCACTTCCAAGCGGCCAAAATCAAGTGGGAGTTGCATTCACTCACACAATTGTTCGTGAAACTGCGGGGGTCATCCATGTATCATCAAGCGATGCGTCAAGGCTCATGGTTCGAACAACCACAACCGTGAATCATGGCATCACCCCGATTCCGAGCACAGATGGTCAATTTTTGGGTCATGCATTCATCACCCCTTCAATCGACGGTGAAATGGTGTTCACCAACCCAGGCGATGCATCGGTGACAGTCACATGGCGAGGCGGAGGCGTTTCTGTCGCACCTCAGCAAATAATCACCTTTGATTGGCCACCTGCTGGCTCATCCGGCGCACCAATCGTGGACGCAGAAGGCGATGTATTCCTCACTTGGCGGGCCGCAGCAAGTGGCGAGGGAGCGAACACATCCGGAGTTTATGTTCTCGCAGCTGACGACACAGGGGCTCGAACCGGCCAACATCACACATTCCACGTCGATGCCTCCACCCAGACGCAAGCGGCACAACTCATGCGAGCAGGACAACTTGTCAAGTACAACCTCACTGGTGCTTCACAAGCAAATGGCACCACATTCAACGATGATGGAATGACGATGTTGAACCTCAGTGAGGGGGCATCAAACCTCCTTGTCACCGAGGGTGACACCCTCAGAGTCACCAGACTCAGTGGTGAGAATGGATTGCACCATTTGCAACATGATGGCGAGGAACGATGCTTGGCCATTGGCGTCGAGGCGAGTGGCTGGATCGCAATGTCGCTCCCTTGGACGACCATGAGTGGCCGAGGCGAAATTGATGTGAAAAACGCTTGGCGAGCCGGCACTCATCCATCCAGCATGCAAATCACCCTCATCGGTGGAAACGATCGTTCAACGCATGCAACAATCGGAACGGTTTGGGGCTTCCACCTCTCCAGGCTCGCTTACGGATTCTCATCATCGATTATGGGAATGGAAGTCGCTTACTCTGGAGGCGCTGTGCTTACCAACCACCCGGAGTTTGAGGCCTTTGTCGTCGTACCACCGAGCGACCGAGGCGGTCCTGGCCCACGGTTTGCGGCAACCGTACCCGCACTCCACCCAACGGCTGACAGCACCACTGGCGCTGGCTCAATGCATCTCGACATTGAATTGGTCGACCGGTCCTCGTTGGCATCCACCACGGCATACGAAATCAGACGCGGTTGGTCAGAACCCTATGGCACGGCAATCGCGACAGCATCCGCAGATGGCCTTGAATCAAGTGAAGATTGGACCATCTACCCCGGGCGGATTGACCTGCTTACTGATTACGTGGGTTGGGTTCCAGACCCATCCTATGGGACAAGTGAAGCCGTGTGGCATACGAACGGTGAAGCCATCCAGTTCACACTGCAACTCTCATCACTGAATGTCCACATGACGGAGGCGATCTCGTGAAACAGTCGATCATCCGCCGGGACATATCAGCCGCAGCCACTGAGTTAGGCTACATTTTCACCTTCCTCCTCGGCGTTCTCCTACTCACGATGTTCAGCGTCTGGGCATGGGACATAGAAACCGCAACGAGAGAACGATGGAACGAGAATGCAATTCAGGCCAACATGGATGATTTGGCTGCAGCAGTCGAACGGGCTGACGAGGCCAGCCGGATCGGTTCAATCGACTATGCGGAAAAAGTCGAATGGCGAGCCACTGAGGCTGATGAATCACGGTTCACGCTCGTCCTCACCGACACAAACATCGAATTGATTCATGACGCGGGGGACCTCGACACAAATGTCTCGATTTCCGGCACGGGTGCTGGAACTCACGAAGGGACACTCACATTAGCAGGAATTGACAGCATCTGGGTCGTCCATTACAATGGAACAACCTCGATCGAATACGATCGCCCTCAACATTAGCGAGTTCAACGACCCATAACAGCGGCGTGAACCTGCGCTTGAACTTCCTTCATACGAGATTTTGCTCCGAGTTCTCGGAACACTGCCAATGCACGTTGTAGGTATTCCATTCGGCGCGGTTTGTCCGGTGCAACCCCTCCAAGACGGGAGAGAAGTTCACCAATTTGCATACGCAGGTCATTCGCTTCAGCAATCACGAGGGCTTCTCGATAATGTTCCATAGCATCTTCTGCTCGGCCGGCGTCTTGGACAACTTCACCGAGCAAAATTGTGATTTCAACGAGGGACAGTAAATCGCCAGCCTCACTCATTGTTTCGAGAGCAGTGGAGTAGTGATGTGAGGCAACATCAGCATCCCCCACCTTAGCGTAGTAGCGACCAAGCACAGCTTGGGCACGAGCGTGAAGAACTGGATCGGAACCACCATCGGTTCGCTCGAACGCCTCAAGGGCGTGGTCTCGAGCACGGTCAATTTCGCCCAAGTCAAGGAACGAGCGGGCTAGAATCAATTGAGAACCAATCAGGTCCATCCCATCTGATTCTTTGAGAATAGCCTCGACTTCGCCGTAAGCTTCGAGGGCCTTTGTACGATCGTTCTTCCGACGCAAAAGGTAACCCATATTGTTGTAAGAGCGGGCTGCCCCTTTGGCATCTTCTAATTCAATGAACTTCTCAAGTGCTTCACGGTGCATGCTTAGCGCTTTGTCAGCGTTTCCTTGTTTGAGAGAAATATCTGCGAGGGCGGCGAGAATTTCTGCTTCCACAAGTGTAGAATTCGATTTACCTGCCAATGCTTGTGCTTCTGAGAAGACACCCTCTGCTTCAGAAAATCGACCCAACAGGACAAGAACCTCGCCTTGCAGTTGACGGACTCGCATGTAAATTCCAGCCTCAAGGTCAGTGCCATCAACGCTTTCCATTAGGGGCAGAAGTTCCATGTGGCCCTGTGCCACAAGGTTGCGCCCATCGCCAGCAATCAATTCTGATGCCATCTCATGATCGTCCGAACGGATGAGGTGGTGAATGTGCTCAATGGTCAGATCAGCATTCTTCGGTTGCTTTGCATACCACGCACAGCACTTGGAGTGGAATGATTTACGAGTCGCTTCGTCAAGACTTCGGAGCAAGAATTCGCGAATCAAATCGTGGACGTCGTATGTTTCTGTGTCTGCTTGACGAGCAAGACCTTGCTCAACAAGTGCATCGAGTTCGTCAGTATCGAGACCTTGTTCGGCAAGTGCAGCCAACTCAACTGGTTCGCGATAAATTGCAAGTGCTGAAAGGACACGCTTTTGTTCTGCACTCAATTTTGAAAAGATTTCAACCGTTACATAGTTCTCCAATGTCTCATGGAAGGCTCCTGCTGATGCTCCACGGTTGATGAGTTCAAGAACCAAAGGATGGCCCCGCGATAATCCGTGGATGTGTAACCATTGCTCATCAGCCAATTCCTCAAAACTGCTGAGAAGTTTCCTCCCAGCGTCTGAATCAAGTCCATCCAGAGGAAGAACGAGACTTGCGATTCGACCTTCAGCATCTTTTGTCGGGACCACTGGCTTGAAGGATCGGGAGAACAACACAAGGGCGATTTTCTCTTCACTGCCAAGAAGTGCCAGCGACATTGCTTGGAACGTCTGGTGGAGTGTTACATCGGCGACCTTGTGGAAATCGTCAATCACGATGAGTGAAGGTGTGCCCTCAAGCGCATCGACGAGCAATCGTGCTGCATCTGCTGGCTGTGGAACCGGCGTTGCTGCAAGGTAATCTGCAAAAGTTGAGTCACCAATGTTTGCGAGCCAATCTGCAACGGATTCGAAGAAAGAGCGAGAACCTTCCCAATCCTGACAACGATGGTAGAGTAAATTTCTCCGGTGCATAAACCGTTCAATGAGTTTCGAAGCAACGGTTGTTTTACCAATTCCAGCAATTCCGGGAATAAGTAAGGTCGTCGCACGAGCCTCGATTAAATTCGCCATGTTATCGAGTTCTTTTTCTCGCCCATAGAAATGTCGCAAGCGAGGAAGATCGCCCAATGACGTAACCAATTGCTTCTCCACATGTTTGGAAAGGTCACGTTCGATAAGATCTGCGGAAAGTGTCCGGGCATCGAGCACACAGTTGTCATCCATGTATCGAATAATATCGACTGGGCGCATCGAGAAAGGAAGTTTTTCATTGACATCTCCAAGTGTAGAATGAACCGTTTGTCCATCCTCAAGAATAGCCCGTAGTGGGAAGGAACGAAGGCGTCGCCATGTTTCTTCGCTGAGATTCATACCAGGATCCGTTAAGAAATACGCTTTTCGTTTTCGTGAGACGCCTTTGACGTGTGCTTGCCGTTCAATCAAAAGGCCTTGATCCTTCAGACCTGCAATGGCTCTTGGCACGTTTGAACGAGCAATGGCCACGGCGTTTGCGATGCCCATTTGGGACAATGCAAACGGTACTTCAACACTGTTTTTGAAGTCGGTGTAATCAAGCAGATGAAGGAGGATTCTCTCCTGCACGCCGGGCTTAGGATGAACCGCCATAGACTCCAACCCACACTTATCCTCTTCAAGGCTTGTGACTCATTGAGTACGAGTTGATCACTGGCCAGGCTTGTAATTCGGGTCTGGAACCCAGCTGTTGCTGGTTTCATCCCAAAGCCATCCAGGGTGAGTCGATGCTGCAGGCGCTGCTGCAGGCGCTGCTGCTACCTGAGCGGCGGCCGCAGTCGCTGCAATAGCCACTGGTTCTTGACGGGCCTTAGCCCATGCATACGGATCTTCTTCTGCAGGTGCTCCGGGGACATCGGCCATCTCGCCGTCCTCGATTTCCTCGTATTCAACTTGGAAGAAGAATGCGCCTGCGCCGAGCAGTATGAGAACGCCGACGATTGCACCGATGATGAGGAAGAGATTGCCACTTCCAGATTCTGCAGAGTCCGAGCTCAACTGGAATTGAGTGTCTGCTGTCGTGCCGGGTGCAGAATAGACTTGGCCATCCATTTCAAAGATGACCTTTGCATTATCAGCACCAGACATTTGATTTTGTGCAATATCCATGGTCCAAGTCCCATCGGCGCCAACTCGTGTCGAATTCAATCGAACACCTTTGGCATCGTCAAAGCGTGCAGCAACCATGCTGTTTGGCAATCCTTGACCGCTGAAGGTCGCAGGATCATCTGCAGAAACGAAGCCGCTGTCCACACGTTCTGCACTGAATGCTACGGACACGACAACGACGTTGACCTTGTAAGAGTAGGCCACTGAATCGTACGAGTCACGTGCTTCGAACATCAAGCCAACAAGGGACCATTCTGAAATCACTGAGGATGGTTGGACCCACGGAGGGTTGTAGGTTGCAACGCCTTTGGCGTTGATTGAGACATAATTTGCATAGTCATCGTCATCGAGGTTGGTTTGATCCTCGAAGACATCGAACAGCAAGTCATTCTCTGCATCACCCGTACCATCCGGATCTGAAAAGAACTGGGTCAGGTCAATGGTTGCACCGTTGCCACATCGGTCGATCGCATTCGAATTTGCATCACAGAAGATGGTGAGTGTCCCAACCCATCCATCAGGGTTGAACACTGGAGCGATGTTATCTGCATCCGTTGGGTTGTCAATCGTAATTCGGATTCGACTTTCAACCGAATAATCTTCGCCATCATAGGCACGAATCACGAGTTCATATTGCTGATCGTGGATGAGCTTCGAGGTGTCCCAAGGTACTGCCCATGCACCGTTTGGCGAGAAGGAAGTAACTGGGTTTGGTCCGTTGTTCAACATAAGACCGCTTGCGAGATCTTGGATGTCAATTTCGACACGAGTGACTTGCCCGTCGTTATCTCTTGCCACACCTTGAATCATGTATTCGTCAGAGGCACGGATGACATCACTCGGAATCGGTTGGCTGACTGATACGAACGGAAGGGCGTTGTCGTTGTCAATCGTTAGAGTTCGAGTTTCAGCAGTGCACACACCGACAAGGTCGATACAGAAATCACTGTCAGCCGCCCAAACTTGGAAGGTGTATGTACCAGAATCCAATTCTTCGAATTGCCAGTCATACGACCAAACTGTGGACCCGTCAATAGCAAAGTGTGAACTGTAGTCATTTGGACCAGAAATATCAAACCAGATGGACTGGATATCGCTTCCCCAAGTTCCCGTGTATGGATCGCTGGCTGTTCCCGTGAAGGCGACCTTTGCGTTTCCATGGGTGGTTCCGTCGTTGGGTGTTTCTACCAAAATCGTAGGTGCCACAAGGTTGAGTTTGTACTTGCGAACTTCAATCGGTGAGTATTCAAGCCCGTCGTACGAACGAACACGGAAGGTAACATCGCCTTCACCCTCTGGATGAGCAGACATGTCCCAGTCGAACGACCAAGATTTGAACGGGTGATTTGCAAGCGTGATTTCACCTTCGGCACCGGATGTGTCAACGGCGGAGTACCAGTCTTGTGAATTCGGTGGTTGAATTTCAACCCGCTTAATCAGTCCGAATTGATTTTCATACGCAACAATGTCCAACGGATATGGTCCTGCGAGTCCGTCCCATGCAGTTCCAGTGAGTGTCACTGTGGTCGCAAACGACGCACCGTCGCCCTGGGCAACATCAACACTTGGCTTGAGATTGTCGAGGTTGATGACTTCATCAATGCCACCATCAAGAACGATGTCGAAGCCTTTGGTACCTTTTCCAAACTTGAAAGCATTCACACTGTAGAACGGAAGTTCTCTGTTCCCTGCATCACAATTGGATGTGTCTTCACCAGTCTGAGCTGAATCTGCATCGTCGACGAAGGTGTCGCCATCGTTGTCGTAGCCGTCCGAGCATGTGTTCTCGTCCATGAATTCAGTGATGCCTGGTGCGATTGTCACTTCAACATTCGATTCACCCACAAGATGGTTCCAGTTTCGATCGATGTAGAAATCGCTTGGGAGCGAAATCTCAGGAGTGAAGCCAAACGCATCGGTTTGCAAGGTGTAGAGTGGCAGGCCAGTTGCATCGCTAATCACAACGGTTGCATCTGCGACGTTGTTGTTCTGAGCCTTGACTTGGTAGCGGACAAGTTCGCCTTCACGCACTTGACTGCCCCATGCTGAATTTTGATTCTGCACATGGACCTTACTGGCGTCGAAGTTTTGGAGGTCAGCGTAGGAAAACACCGTTGAATTGTCGACCACTTCAAGGGCCATTGGCATGAAGGCAGGTGGCAGAGCTGCTGTGGTGGGTACTTGCAAACACTCATCGAGAACGTACGGGCATTCTGCTCCCAACCATTGAAGATTGACAGGGTAGAGTTCGCCTGCTCCCGGGTCTGGCATGTATTCTGATTGCACAGTTACGCGAGATTCTGTGATGTTGTAGACTTGGCTTGCATTGCTGTAACTGTTTCCGGAGAAGTAGCCGATTGATCCATACTTCGTCCCGTAGTTGTCGTCATACATTGAGATGTTTGCTGCAAATGCGCCCACTTCGACGGTGTTGCGTTGTGCGTTGACAATACCGCCCTTGATTCGGAATCCATCACCAGCATTGTTGACGATTGTGTTGTCGTACAGCGTCGCAGATGACATGAAAACGTGGATTGCGGGGCATGCGAAATCCCCGCCGTACATCTGAGAGTTGCAGGTACCGGTGTTGTTAGAAATTTGGTTGTTGGCAAGGTAAAGGCGAGCTGCTGTTGGTGTTGGGACATTCCATCCTTGATCATTGAAGTGATATTCACCAATCAGCACGGCTTCCTTAGCGGTGTCTTGGATGGTGTTGTTTTCTGCAATGACATCAGATGTGCCGTAAATCCACAATCCATTCCATCCACCGATTGGGCCAATGACATTGTTGTGAATCTCGACAGTGGACGAGCGAATTCCGAATCCTGAAGATTCGCCAGCGCCCGAAATCACATTGTCTCGGGCAACAACAATCGCATCGTCGTAAGCAGTGATTCCTGCACCTTCTTCGGTCGTAATGATGTTGTTCTCGATGTTGAGGGTGTGGCGGATGGTTCCGGTTTCCTTGTGAGAGTTTGTGTCAATTGCGTTACACTTTACGTCGATCGTGGAGTTCGACAGCCATCCCGAGGTACCTTTCAAAAAGACACCAAACGAGTTCTCTTGAACATCAAGATTGTCGAGGTTGATGTAAGAGTCTTCCATGAACATGACAGTGCGGCCACCGCCTTGGCTGCTGCAATCTGGTTCTGTACTTCCAGTGAGCTTGGAGTTCACGACATTCACTGTTGCGAGAATCCCTGCGCCAGCGTTGTAAGCTCGTACAGCGGAAGCATCGTATCCATTTCCATCGACTCCATTCTCAAACTCGGAGTCTTGGAGGGTTGGAGCGGCGAAATCAACAGCAAGAACATTTGACGTATTGATGTCCTTGAACGAAAGACCTGTGGCAATGATTGATGAGCCATCAAAAACAATGGCACCGTACTGCACTTGTTGAAGAGATGGAACGTAGATTGGGTATCCATAGGCATCTTGCATGTAGAGGTAGTTCAGCGACGTAGCGCTTGTCGATTGGTCGACAGTGCTTCGAATGACCAGCCCTGACCCGCAAGCCGCATCGGTGTTCGTATATGTGCTGGAACCATTGACAGCACATCGACCAGTCCTGTTCCAATCGGCTTCGCTTTGGGGCGTTTGCCAAACCATGCGAGCGGAATTCGAAGACGAACCACCGCTTGCCCCACAAGCCGTGTCTGCGACACAGATCGCACCCTCAACATCGATAAAGGCGCCCACGGGCAAATTGATGTTGGTACCGGCATTAATGATGAGCTTAGAACCCTCAGCGACTGTGATATCGCCGTTTAGGTTGATTGTCCCGGTCCATGTTTCCGTTCCAGTGATTGTTCCAGAGGTGGTTTCGTTGACCGCAGATGCAGATGGTAATGTAATCAATCCAGCAAGGCTTGAAAGCAAAAGAAGGGCGACTAACGATAGGCTTTTTCGGGATGTTTGATCAGACATGACTGGCACCGCTGGTTTTCTCACATTAACACGAGAGATATAACACTGCGCCTCTATTGCCACTCCAAATGTATCATCAAATGATTAAAAGTATCAAACAAAGTGAGGTAATTGTATCATCGACGGGCAATTATATCATCTCCAGAAGACGGAAAATTGTCATTTCTGCTTCCCAGTAGTCCATTATCACAGATACCTGGTTGGACTCAACAGGTCGGCGCAGTTGATGTAACCTCGTTGATCCAGTCCAACGCACGTAATTCACCGTATCCGGTATGGTCGTCATGGACCCCTTCATTGTGCAAGGGTTCGACTGAGTTCATGAGTGCAATTTTGATGACATCAATGCAGGAGCCATCGCTCGTTGGTGTTGGTTTGTATTCGGGGTGCTCCTCCAAAAGGAGAGAAAGTGCCGCAGTAACAAAGACTGTTGCATCAGAAGTGCCCGTACTGGAATACCAAGCATTGTTGCTCCCCGTGCTAATAATTCCGACGCCCGGAGCGACCACCTCTGGTTTTTGGTGAGGATGGTCTCGTGTTTCCCCACCCTCGAGAATTTGTGATCCCTTTGATGAATTGACCCAAACTTCCTGTGCAATGGTGGTTGCGCCAACTGTGATGACTCGTGGAATGTTAGCAGGAACTGAAACAAGTCCATCATCGCTTTCACCACCATCATTCCCTGCAGCGGCGACGACGAAGATGCCCGAATCAACTGCCCTGCGTGTGGCTGATGCTGTTGCACCTTCCCTGTTAGCATCAAGGTCTTGTTCGCCACCGAGTGACAGCGAAATAATGTCTGCGTTGAAGGAATCTTGGCACCAGCGAATGGCCTCTGCCACTGTACGTTCATCACCGCTGTTGCCGCCATCTGCATCAGCCCCGAGGGCAGCAGCCACCCCGAGCGTTACGCCAGGCGCTGCGCCAAGTTGGTGCCCATCGGCCACCAAAATCCCAGCCATGAGCGTGCCATGCGCAATCAATCCATAATCGATCGGAACAGATGAACCACCCCGCAAGTCTTTGAATGTGATATCGACTTCAGAGAGGGCATCATGCGTGTTGTCGATGCCTGTGTCGACCATGCACACTCTGACTCCTTCTCCTGTTAATCCTGCATCGGAACCGTCAGAAAGTTGTGTCACATCGTTTGCCCACTCCGATGTTGGCAAGTTCAACTCAACAATCAGAAGCCCCGAATTCCATATTGCAAACATAGCCGATATGAACACAGCGAAGATGAAACCATTTGCAACAAACGCTCGTTGTCGCCTTGATCTGAGAACAGGGGCTGCCTCCAGCGGTGCCCAACCTGTCACTTCTGCCCGCCACGCACCTTGGAAGCCGACAGCAGCGGGGTCGATAGCTGAAAGGATGCGAGCATCTTCAGGCTCAGGGAGATACTCAACATGTCCTAACTGATCCATACAACACCCCCCACGTCTCCACCATCGCTCCCAAATCAATGGGTGACGGTATAATGGGTTGTTCTCAATCAGAACCGCTTTGCGCCGCTTCCACTGCGTGAAATCTTGATTCCACCGTATCCGACCAGCAAAGCGAGTGCGACGATCGCCACAGTCAGCCATGGGCTGTCTGTACTCTCATCGGCAATGTTGTAGGTAATCTTGAAATCGCCATCTGTGATGGTTACTTCCGTTAGATTTGCCTGCTCACCAGCAACCTCAACGTGGTATTCGAATCGTTGGGATGGAGCCTTCATCTCGCCCACACTGAACTCAGCATTCACCTTCGAGAGTGCTGGTACGGTGATGGTCACTGTCTCGGTGTAATCGCCACCGACATGTGTCAATGTCACGATGACGCTGTCTGCATCCAAGTATCCGAAGTTCTCGATTGGTAGGCGGACCACTGTGCTTTCAACATCAGCAATCTGATCGCTTTCGACTTGAGCATCAGCATCTGTAAATCGCAGTGAAATCTTAGCCTGTTGTACAGTCACGTCGAAACTTTCGGTTGTCGTTCCATCTTCGCTTGTTACAGTGACAGTTACGGTCTTAGAGACGCCGTCCCATGTGCTTGGTGCGAAGACGGTGAAAGTCTGTGAGCGCATATCGTCCTTTGCGATGGTGACAACAGATTGCATAGGCGTCACTTCCCATCCTTCAGGGATGTTATCTGCCAGTTGGATGGTGAACGAATCGTCACCGTTCCCTGTGTTGGTCAACATGAAACTGAATTGTCGCGAGGACCCCTCTGCAATTCCGAGTTCAGTCGGCTCATCAGTGATTTCGAATCCATAGGTCTGTGGGACCTGAACATTCACAGCTATTTCGCTCGATTCGCCAGTGTTTGTGCTCATGCGCACCTTCACCATGTGAGCGTCTTCGAGGTTCCATGCTTCAGATTGGTTGGCAATGTGAATACGAGCGGTGATTGTCGCGGTCTTGTCCACGCTATCATCGCTTGCATTTGCACCAACACCGAGGGTCAAATCATAGGATTCAACCCAGTCGGTTCCATTGTAGAATTCAACAGACCAAAGAGAACTGTCTGGCGCAACACCAATTGAACCAGTCACGGTGAACACATCGCTAAGTTCTGTTCCGTCGTAGGCCACATCAAGATCAAATTCGATGGTCTTGTAGCCCTCATCGAGCGTTTGTGCCATCAAGTCCGTGTGGATTCCATCGATGACCGTTGCATTCACCAGCGTGCTGTTCACCATCGTGAGGCTGCTATCTGAATTGATGGAGCGAGTGTAAGACATGGTTACAGGAGAACGTCCCTCACCGACTGAAGTCTTGCTTCCTGCAATGTATTCCATCTCGAGCATGTCATCGTGTTGGATGGTGACGAAGGTCGAATCAAAGTCAATCGCATCAGCAGGCATGAGCAGTGTCAAAGTTCCGTCTGCACTCACTGGCATGTTCCAAGCCAGATCATCACCGATAGAGATTGTAATCTCAACTGCTTCTTCAATCATTTCTGATCCATTGTCAGCAGATCCTGCGTGATGAGTTCCGAGTTCAAAGTCATCCCAAGTTGTATCGAGGTCGACCCATCCACCGAGCGCCATTTCCATATCAAGGGTAGCGCCAGTTGCGATTGTTGCGTCAAGCAAGCCAACAGCGACACCGCCGCCGTTCTCACCTGCGTTCGCTTCAGTGACAACAACAATCCACTCACCTGGAGCGATGTTTGCATCCCATGTGAGGACATCGTCAACAAGTGCCCCAGTGATGGTCACAGGGTCGCGGACGGCGTCCAATGTTGGGTAGAGAACGATTGTTGCACCATCGAGCCGAGAAGCATCGTTGATGTCTGTTACGTTTCCAGATACTGCCACGTTACCAGCAATCACTTCGAGATCGTGAGATTCAGGGTCGTTTGCAACTGGGTATGCGCTCGAATTGGTAATGTTGTACGATTCTGTGTCAAAGCCTTCCTTGCTTACTGACACCGTGTAGTTGTCTTCAACAGGGACGAAGAGTGACCATACACCGTTTTCGTCTGTGGTGACATTGGTATCAACGCCAGAGTTTGTACCCAAGATGTCCACAAGGAATCCTTCAACGCCTTCGCTCAATCCAGGAGTATCATCTTCGTTCAAATCCCAGAAAATCTTTCCACCAATCTCGACTTCAAGGTCAGCGTTGACCACACCGAGGTCCAGTGAACCATTGGTGGCATCTTCTGTTGTGAATGGAGCACCAGAGGTGTCCATCATCCAGTGCCGTTGTGGAGCGGTCTCGTTGAGGAAGAGGCTCCATGTACCTGGCATCATCGATTCACTCACCATACCGGTTTCGTTTGACTTGGTCAACGTGATGTTTCCATAGCCATCATGGCTCACAGCAGTTACACGGATGTTGCTCATGTTGTTCCCACTTGCAGTTTCTTGCAGTTGGAACATGACCTCAACAGTTTCCACAGTCGAATAGGTAAGACCAGTTCGAGTGCTGGAGTCGGCTCCAATGGCGAGTGGTGCCCGCAGAATTTCAGTTGCGTTCTCGTTGGCGATGAATGGTGCTACAATAGCAACCCAATCACCGGCTGGAACGTATCCTGCGAAGGTACCGTTCACGTCACTTTCGAGGTTGAAGTACAGATCTTGCTCAGCTTCGTACAACAAGAATTGCTTCTCGATTGCATCACCAGATAAGTTGGTGAGCGTACCAGTAACAAGGTAATCGTTGCGTAGAGGCATGTCAATCGACTCTTCAATCTCATCAAGACCAATCACGAGTGGTTGCAAAGCAGTTACGCCACCAAGGGCATAGTCGCTTGCATTCTCAGAATCTGGTGTTGTGAAATTAAGTTCCACTGAGTAGGTACCTGGCTCGAGTGTGATGGTGATCACACCGGGCGAAGCGTAGTCTGCTGATGTGTAGTTCATCTGTGTGCCATGGTTGTTGAGCGGCACAGCAGAGAATGCTGGGCTGACCATTGTTCCGTTTTCGAGGACACCATCGTTACCGGCATCCATGAAGAACTGAAGCGTTACTTCTTGGTGGGCAGGGTGAGCGAACAATTCAATTGGCGACGGTGGGGTTTCTGTTGCCCTCGACACGTTGAAGTTCTCGACACCAGTGATGTTGAGTTCAGCATCGATTGCGTTGAAATCCCAGTTACCGTCTTGCAAGAAGAATGTGAATTCGCCGCCTTCAGTGATTTCAGTGCGCCATTCAAGTCCATCATCGTTGCTTGCAATTAGAGTTTGAGCAGCCCATCCAGGAACCAAGTTATCCCAGAGCGATGTGTTCTCATAGAGGAAAACAAATCCGCTGGTGGAAGTTGCTGGTGCGAGGTACATGATGCCCATGTCCATCTCGTCTTCACCATTGAGTTCGATCAACTGTCCGCCTGTGTAGGTGGAGAAGGTGCTAATTGTGGTCATGTGGAAATCTTGACCGTTTGGCAATCGCATGCTGTAGTTTCCGTCGACATTCGTCACGGTGCTGAATTCCAAATCGCCAGCAATGAAATCAATGGTGAGGCCGCTGGCTGGATCACTTTCTGCCAATTTGATTTCGTCTGTTCCCTCAGCCCACTGATCGTAGTTGGATGCATCAAGGTGGGTTCGGATGGTTCCGTTGACCCAAGTTGAGACGGCATAGGTTCCATCAATGGAGAGGTCTTCCTGCTCTAACTCAAAGGTTGAGAACAGGATATAGTCGCCATCAGCGTCATCAGACATGGTGTATGCGCCCATTGGCAATTCAATATACACAACACCAGTTGCATCGGAAGTAGCATTGATTGGTGCCATCAATGAATCATCATTGGTGAACGTCACCACGCGGTCAGCGACTGAAATCACTGCTGTTTGCGTCTGTGCATCAACTGGTGCGACAAGTTGGACGGTCACATCATGCATTTCTGGAACATCCATTTCTAAGGTGAAATTCTCTGAATCGTCACGAACAAACATGGTCGAGTTGAGTTCATACCATCCATCGTTGTCGATGTCAACACGGTAGAAGTAATCACCAGGGGCCAAAGGACCGTAGGAGAAGGTACCATTTTCATCGGTGAGGATGTCAACTGCGTACGCTTCGCCAAGGCCTGTGTCGACCAGTTCAATGGTTTCGTTCCCATACACTTCCCCGAAGAAATCTTCCAGTGTGTCTGCGAACAATGAACCCGGCATGGTCATGTCCAAGTCGTATGTTGGGTTGATACCAACATCAACTGGGTCAGGGAGCAAGACTTCCTTGCCGTTATCCAGCTGTGCAATCATGTTGTATATGCCAGGAACGAGGCCTGTGATGTAGAATGAACCAGGTTGCACCATCGAACCAGCGAAGTGGCCCTTACCGATGAAGAGACCCGTTCCGTTGAGTGTTCCTGTTCCTTCAAAGGAGCCCGTTGCCTCAAACGTTGCGTTGACAAGTTCTGTTCGGAGGGTTGAGACACCTTCAGAGGTGAGGCGTCCATTTGCGCTGACTTCACCATCAAGCATGTAGGTCGTCAATTCACCGGAGGTGCTCTTGATACAGACGGTCTCATTTGTCGGCATGGAGTAGGTGCCGTTGTCTTCGGTACAATCCATTACTGTCTCGTTAGCGATCCAACTTGCTTCGAGGCTTCCGACCCCGTTCCATGTACCGTTGCTTGTGTAGGTTCGCTTGTCAGCGATTGCACGTGTGAAAGTACCAGTGAAATCTTGAGCAAAGGCCACACCCTCGCTCTCAAATGTACCGTTTTCTGTGAAGGTTGCCTCGCCAGATCCTTGCAGGATACGGCTGTCTTCAGAGGTGAATGAACCATTTGTTGTCGTGAGCGTGTAGTTGTCCGTTAGCGACCAGATGCTTCGGAGAACGAAGGTTGTGTCAACGAGAGGATCACCGTTGAATGATTCAGCGCCAGACCAAGTGACAAGTCCCGACACACCGCTGCTTTCCACATCGATGTTAAGGGGCTCTGTTACGAGACTAATTCTGTCTGCTTGGTCACCAGTGACGTTCATCTGAGAGGCACCCAACCATGTCATGTTTGCAACCTCACCGAGAATAGCGGTGATGTCGTTGATTTTACGGTCGGTGTTTGTCTCAGTGAGGATATCTGCAAGTCCATCGACATAGGCGCCAGTTCGAATGCTGTCTTGAGCGGCGGTTGGATTGTATTCACCTGCGAATGCTGAAACGCGGATTCGTCCAGCTGGTGCATCGAAACTCCAGTGGCCTTCATCATCTGCATCAACAAAGCCGATTGGGACCCAATATGTGTCAGAATCCAAATCTTCTGCATCCTCGCCAGAGAATGCGTCACGCTCGATAAGCAAACGCACGCCAGGGAGTCCTTGGCCGTTGTCACTCATTGAGACTTGACCAGAGATTTCAGCACCGGAATAGTACTTGAGAATCTTGACGTATGTGTTCGTGTTTGCGATAGAGATGTTTGGATCTGCATCGTACCAGTTGCTGATGACGAAGTGATTTGACATAGCACCAGGAAGTGGAAGTGCTTGGCTCAAAGAGCTGCCCGGACTGCCCTGTTGGCCGAAGTGTTGCGCTGGCTGTGGATTCGAGGATCCTGCATCGATTCCGAGGGTTGAAGCACCGTACCCAACATAGGTGTTCGCCAACATTGTGTTGAAGAATTGAGGGTTGTGGTCAACGCGGACATCCTGTACTTGAAGCGGATCGATGTCTGCTCCGGCTTGCTGGTTGAGGAAATCTT
>Ga0206677_10000132_pt1 | contig 64713 bp, 58 predicted proteins | sample M130m12015metaG_FD_155475 | JGI IMG/M metagenome (GOLD analysis project Ga0206677, IMG submission 155475) | Ammonia-oxidizing marine archaeal communities from Monterey Bay, California, United States - M1 30m 12015 | ecosystem: Environmental > Aquatic > Marine > Intertidal zone | place: USA... | reverse complement strand
GCAACACGAAGCAGAAAATCTGCTTGTTGTGTGATTATGCTTGATATATCAAGCACATTAGTGGATTTTGGATGGAAACCAACAATTTGGATGCTTAATTGCATATATTGCATGGTATATCATGCCTAACAAGCAACTTGGTGATTATTATAAAAATAATGCTTGACTTTTTATGATAATTTTGGTAGTATACTTGTATTGAGAGTGAGAAAGAACCAACAACAAAATACAAAAAATATGAATAATCTAGACGAGAGAATCGAAAACTTTTTACAATTAGTTAACCAAAATATGCATAATCATTACAGAAACAATTTTCCTTCAACTTATGCGGAAACTGCCGAAGATCATCAATATGTAATTGCTGATACCGGTCGTAAGTTTCTTAGAATTGCCTCTGTTGATCGTGATGGCAATGCTCGTAGTGTTTATTGCTTTGTTGCTCTTACAGACGGAAACACCAAGAGCATGGGTTCTTATTCAACTGGTGACATTATGAAACCAGCAACTTGGAAGGCACCAGCAAGACATTCAAGAGGTTCGGTTCTTGCCGATGACTTTGGTCTTTCGTGTGTAGGACCTTACGGAGTTGATTATTTAAGTCGTAGAGGTGGTTCTTACAAGTTTTCACCTTTAACTGCAACTGCATAACCCATTTAAAACAAACAACAATATATTATGAAAAATAAACAAGTAGCACAAATCACTCTCGGAGTATTAATAATCACATTTATGACCGGATTCTACGCAGGATTCACGGGATCACAGGCAACACTTCAGCCTGTACTGACTTGCCTTTCGGTTATAAGTCTTGGTACGCAGTGTTGGGCAATTGGTAGATTGTGGTCTGCAACTGATTTGTAAAATACACTAAGATTTAACTTGACTTTTTATAATAATTTTGGTAGTATACTTGTATTGATGATAAGGAAATACTTCCTTTAAAAACAAAAAAAGAGAGAAAATAAAATGAGTTTTAATAACGGAGATAGAGTTAGAAGTAGAAACGGAATTGGTTTAGTGGGAATTGTAAGTTACAGAATTGAAGTTCCTCCACCCCGTTGGGAAGAAAACGGAGAAACGCAGATTTCATATGCGATTTCATATCCTACAATCGGATCACAAACGATTCTTGACGAAGATAACATTGTTCTCGTAGAGAATCCACTAATATAATTTTTGGGAAATACTTAATAACAATACTAATTATACATATACATATATGAATTGGAAAGCACTTGCAGACGATATAGTTTTATTCAACGATCTAGTTAATAGATTTGTGGAAATAGGATGTACCGAAGAAAAAGCATTTGAACTTGCCACTTACACTTATGCGTATAATTTACCTGTTGTTATTAAAACATCTATAATTTCCTCGGATGATGATAAACAAAATAAAAGATATAACACAGATAAATAAATTATGAGCATTACGAAAACTAAAAAAGGACCAGGTCGTCCTAAAGGTAGCAAAAATAAGATTCAAAAGAACAAATCAACATCTTCAGTTAAACGTGGTCGTGGACGTCCCAAGGGTGCTAAAAACAAGGTTGTAGAGCAAGTAATAGAAACTTACGAGTTACCATTTCCCAATCCCATCCACGAATCTCAAAGAATTGAGAATATTCGTTATATGACATCATTTTATCAACATCCCGATGGAAGACCAAAGTCAATGGCAAATAAACCCAAGAAAAGGGGCAGAAAACCTACTGTTGATCTTATGGATGACGAAAAACTCATTAAAGGTGATTTGGATACTGACCATTTGGTATACACAGAAAAAGATATGCAAGAAGAACTTGGACGCATGGATGGATATGTAGATATGTCTAAAAATCATTCAAGATATTCTGATTCTTTTTGATGCGACTTAATATTTATTATCGTATGTTAAATTAAATGGCAGAAGATGATGATAGAAAAAAAGGTTACGACAAAATACGAGATCAAATTTTAGAGTTGTGTAAACTTGCTCAAGGCAATATAACCACCATTCATTGGTGTAAAGCACAAATTAAAAAACGATTAAAAGTATTAGACAGATTGGTTGAACGATTATCTTCAATTCCGGATTCAAAGTCCGATGATGAAGTTTCAGACGACACCCGCAGACGAATACAATTACTTATTAAAAAGCAAACAACTGCGTGTAAAGAATTGGGTGAAAAGATTAAATTGGAGATTGAAAGTTTAGAAGCAATTCGTGTTGCTTCAAAATCATACGGAATTGACATCAAAACCCGTTTACTCGAAATTGATAATAAACTGGACTCATCAGACATAGACGAATTCTTTTCTGACGAAGATGCAGAGTAAAAAAGAGGGGTGATTTCATCTTCACTCGTTAACTCCACACCAACAAAAGACAAAACCACCCCAAAGGATATATAACATTTGGTTTAAACTTGTATACATAAATATATAATTTATTTTTTTTAATTAACTAGGTTTATTTTTGTGTTTCTATATTTATATTATATAATGAAACGAACTGCATATAATTGGCAATATGGAGATTGCCTTTACAGAGTAGAAGAATGGAGAAATGCTCCAAGTGGTGTGTGTCCGTTTACTGTTTATATGCTTAGTTCTAATAATGGAAAAGGTCCTGGAAGCTTTCTTGGTTACTTTATGAGTAAACGTGATGCAGAAGATGCAATTCAAAAAAGTACAATAAAAACCTTGAAAACTAAGATGTCAAGTGGTATGATATTACCATAATGATTTTTTCAGAACTTTCTTTTCGTGCCAAATTAAATTACATTTTCTTTTGGATCAATTTAATTGTTGCTTTTATTCTTGCTTACGGAGGAAGTTGGTTTTGTTTATTTAGTTTTACGGTTTCCTTTTTTTCGTGGACTGCATACAAATTTCAGGATAAACTAGAAAACAAATTAAAAAATATTGACGATCAAAAATAATTTCGTTAGTATATCATAAATGAATAATCGTCAAATACACATCAGTATAAAATATGGAACGACCATTTATAAGGAAAAATTTTTTGAACAGGACGCTTTAACTTATATTTCTTTTTTAGAGTCGTTTAATTTGTGGTATGAAATAAATGATGCAACGGATGGGGAAACTCCGAACTTTGACGAAAACGATATAGAAACGGACGATAAAAATGAGCAACAGAAAATATTATGATTATACACAGATTCATGGTTTTTGTGAAACCTTGGCAAGCAGATTAAAACGAAGTAACTTTGATTCGGTGGTTGGTGTAAGTCGGGGTGGATTAATTCCTGCTACTATCATTGCCGAGTGCATGAATGTGCGTGAATTAAGAACGGTAGGAGTGCGTTCTTATGCGTTAAATGGAATTGGCAAGAGAAGTACTTCCGTTTTGTATCAAAGTTGTTCTCCGTACTTATCAGGTGATGTATTATTGATTGATGATATTGCAGATACAGGTGAAACTTTTAACTTCCTGCTTGATCATTTCAGCAAAAATAAAAACATCAATAGCATCACCACTTGTAGTTTGTTTGTCCGGCGAAGTTCCAATTACATTCCCGATTATTATCATACAGATATTGTGGGAAATGATTGGATTGTGTTTCCTTGGGAACCTGCTCCACCTTCTAATTAAGATTTCCATAAAAAAAAGTTATTGATTTCATCAACAACTTTTTTTCACTTCAATCAACTTTTTGATTGACTTTTTATAATATTCTTGGTAGAGTATTTGAAGAATGAGAGATAAAAGAGATAGAGTTTTAATTGATGGTGGAATTTCTTGGCAAGCAGATAAATTGCTTGAAAAATATCCTATATCAAATGATACAGAGTGGACTGTTGATTTTACAAGCAATCGTTATCCGATGATCGTTTCAAAAATCAAAGAACCTAAATGTGATCCGTGGGATCGCCCAACCTTACCTTGGAATTTTAATCAAGGTGATGGCAACAAATATGAATGGACACGTGGTGCAGTTCTTATTAAAAATTATACACATTTTCGTTATACATCAATCAAAGAAACTGCAATTAAGTTATGGCAAGTAAAGTAATAGAAATTAATCCGAATGTTCATTGGTATTCACTTCAAGAGTTGAAGTTTAGATTTCCGATTGTCAACAAACGTTGGCAAGTCAATGGAGATTTATTTGAATATTTTTATGACTTGGATGAACAACCTGAAAGTGATCCGTGGGGAAGAAAACTTGTTTCGTGGAAACGACCGGGTCAAACCCAAGTTAATGATTGGTTGAATGCAACCACCAACGGAACATATTATCGTTTAACATCGGTTATGCGAAAAACGGTTGCTTTGTGGATGTATCCTTCACCAAGTCATCCTTTGTTTAAATGAGTGTTGAAAAAATATTACAAATAGATTTGCTTGCTCCTGGCAACGCAGATGAAATATCAGTCAAGCATCCTATAATCAATAAACAATGGATTGCACTTGGTAACGATTATTATGTGTATGTGAGAACTAAAAATTCAATCCGTAAGGATATTCCTAATTTTGATGATGTAAAAAATGATCCTTGGAATCGTAGTTTTAAAGATTGGCGATACGCATACGCACAACCAGGTGAACAATTTTATGAAGCACATAGTTGGACATCTAATAGAGATGACGGAAAATTGAATCCAAATCAATTTTATCGGTATGTAACCGTAAAAGGAAAATTTGTGAAATTGCATATGATTATCGAAAGATGATAAAACCTATTACAATTCGTGGAAATGTTCGTATGACCAATTATGGTCAATTAATATACAACAAAAACCAAGAGCATTTTTATACTTGGAACGAAGAACTTGATTATATTATCAAAGAATATCCTATAACGAATCCTGTGTACGATTACTCTCCACATGATATACGATTTAATATAGCAACAAAAACAAATGTTAGTGCGTTGACGGAACGGCAAAAAAAATTCCTCGATTATGATCCTTGGAATCGTCCACTTCGTAAATGGACTGCAACTGAAACTGCTCACGCAGAAACAAACTTTGCAAGAAAATATGGTCGTGGTCCATACGAATGGTTAGATATTTATGACGGAGTTGATTTTCGTTGGACAACCATAGAAAACAAAGGAATACGATTTTATAGATATCTATGAAAACAAACAACGATTTTATACTAATTAAGAAGTGGCAGTTTTGGGACATTTATCCAAAGATTGTTGGAGAGAATGCGTTTCCTATTACCAATAAGAATGAATGGGAACGATGGGTTGAACCCATCAATTATCGTAGTCATTTGATTGCACTTGTGCATGAACCTAAACTTGATCCTTGGGGAAGAGAAATGCTTCCGTATAAAACTGATCATGAAAAAACTCCATTAATGTGGGGAAGACCCGGATGGCCACATCCTCCTTTAAATGATATGGACATTGAAGAGTGCATGACGGTTACTTCAGTAAATGGATTTGCGGTAAGATTATATCGCAGAAAACCAGATTGGATTGATCCGTGGCATAGAATCGAGTGTAGAGAACGAGGAATTACTTTGAGTGAATTTTATGATCTTAAAAAAAACAATAACGTTTGACATATTTTTTATAATACCATAAAATAGTAAAAGTATGTGGGACGTAAATAAATTGTTAGCAAAATATCCAATCAAAAATATGTGGGAATGGAAATTCACAGGAAATGTTATTACTTCAGTTGTTTGTTTGCATGATATTAAAGAAGACCCGTGGAATCGTGATTTCACAAAAACAAAAAAAACTTTCACCGTAGATGAAATGGGACTACTTGTGTATGGATACACAAAAGTAGATGGAGAAACAATAACATTATGGAGTTGTGTATAAATGAGAACATGGAATAAAGAAAAACTATTACTAAAGTATCCTGTGAGGAATTCATCAGATTATGATGTAAATTATGTATTGGGATGTGGCAACGCATATTGGTATCCTGGATTACCAACCAAAATTGTAACTACCGATGGTGATGTTGCGTATGATCCGTGGAACCGTGAATGGGAAAAAAATACAAAGTGGGAAACATACAAACCACACAAAGATACATACTTTCGGTGGGTAACTGTTGATAAACAAAAAATTGACGTTTATCTTGTTCAAAAAAACTATTCAATATAATGCCTGTAGTAGAACTTAACATCAATAAAGATACGTGTGGTAAATGGAAATCACGATATATTCTTGATATTCTTGAAAAGTATCCACAAATCAATTTCAAAGAATGGGAACTTCTTGAAATACATCACGAAAATAAACCAAACGAAATTGCAGTTAATATGGTTTGTAAAATGTGGTATCCTAAATTTGATCCGTGGGGTAGAGTAATGTGCGATTGGACAATTGGAAATAATAAGTTTTCTGCAAAACATGGAAATCAAGTGAAGCATGGTGACAATCATTCAATACAACTTCCGAGTATGAAAATTTGGAATACAACAGTTGCAGGACAACTTGTGCGTTTGCACGGTCCTATTAAAAGTTATTTCGTTATTCGTGGAACATCCAAAATTTCATAACATGAGTTCCTACGCAGATAGTATTCCTCTTTATATTCAACACAGTGATATTCAATGGGATGCAACTGACTTGGTTCAAAACAATTATCCAATTGAAAATGATAATTGGGAATTGCAGGAGGGCAATTTTTTGATGCTCAAAGAAAATTCTTCTTTTGATCATAATTACGATCCGTGGAATCGTCAACTAAGAGCATGGCAGTTTTTAGATACAGATAATCATTTGATAGATTGTAAAGGATGGACAATGAAACTTACAAGTAAAATAGCTGCTTCACTTTACGAAATTCGTTACACTACGGTTGCAGGAAAATCAATTCCATTGTGGAGATATTGCGATGAATCAAAATATGTGTGCGTTCCATCCTGAAGAAATAATCATGGAGAATTTTTCAATGGGTGATCATTGGGGAACCGTTGAACTCGTAAAAACATACCCAATTCAAAATAATGAACATTGGTCGTATGTATGTGATCCAATGGATGTGAAACTTGATCCCGATGTAGCAAAAAAAATAACGTGCATTTCAGACACAGAATTTGATCCTTGGTTTCGGAAAATGATTCCGTGGAAATGGCGAAATTTTGATTTAGGAAAAACTTGGGATACACCAACTCCACATTTGTTTTTAAAAGGAAAAAAGAAATATGCACTCGCAGAACGACACACCACAATTGAAGGCAAGACCTTTAGATTGTATAAACGAATATACGATTATTGATTTGACTTGTTGGATGTAAATTTGCTATCATTAAGCATGATGGAAAGTATAAACATTAATTTTTATTCAGGTAGACAATGGACAGAACCTACTCTTCTTAGAAAATTTCCTACTACGAATTTAGCTTGGCATATTGGTAGACATGAAGATATTGGATATGAACGATTTTTTGTGTTAAACGAAAACAACTTGCATGAAAATAATGATCCTTGGGATCGTGTTATGATTCCGTGGAGAAAAAACGAACAGGATACAACTACATTTAAATGGTCGGATACAGAACCTGTGTATGATTTACCAGAAAATATGGAATATCAATTTAGATGGACAACGATAACAAAAAAAAGAGTTAAATTGTGGAGAAGAAAACCTTGACTTTTTATAAGATTTCAAGTATTCTACTAGTATGAGTAATTTAAGTGGAATTATGGTTGGAAGTGACTTTTATTCGCATAAAGAATTAAAGCAATTAATAATTGATTTTCCGATGCAGGTAAACGGATGGATATGTGATGTAAATAAAACTCATATGTATTTGTATTACGAAAAAGCATTTGGATTAGACGACCCGTTGATGACTTTACGTGATCCGTGGAATCGTAGCATTCGTCCGTGGACTTATTATACAGATGATAATCCTACGGTATGGCAAAGTCGCAAAGCAGAACATCCAAGTCGTAATGCTATGTTTATGCCGACTGCTCCAAAAAAAGCAAGTCATTATGCTTACACAAGCATTCACAATAAATGGATATTTTTGTATGTTTGATTTAAAAGTAATCGAAGCAAGAATTGAAAAGCATGAAAAACTGCTTGATGGAATTCAAAATAAAATGACGGAACTTCGGATAGAGTTTGATGAATTGATTGCGGCGTGTGAATCACACAACGAAGATTATTTTCGTGAAAACAACGAAGAACGAGAACAACTTAGTGAAACAATTCGCAAACGATTATCAGTTTATGATTTACTGAAAGAAACTGCTGAGAATATTCGCACCAAGACATTTGAAGATATGCGAACGGTATTTGATGAATTGCAAAAAGAACAGTATCATATTGACTCTTGAAAACTATTAATTTATATTTATTATTATGAACAAACAAATACCAAAAAACATTCACTCTGCTCTAGTGAAAAAGTATGAAGCTCAAGTAGATATGGCAAACGCAAATCTTGCTGTATATGAAAACAACATGGTTGGAATCGGAGAACACCAAATTCTCGCCGAGACTATTGAAGAAGAATACAAAAAGTTGGATTCAGCAATTTCAATGTTAGAGGCATTGAAAAACAATCCAATTGGTCAGTAATCGTATTTTTCTATTGTACCGTTTGCTCCGTATATTACATACGGCATAGCATTCGTTGTATAAGCAACACCATAATTAGAATTTGCATCAATTCCGATGTAACCATACAAATGCCTTTTTCTTTTTGCTTCTACAAAAGTTTTGTTGAAAGCATCTTCAAGAGACATTCCATCACGAATTCTTGTTTCTGTTTTTGAAGCAACTGCATCGTTGTTAATTTGTTCTCCGATTCCAGTAACAGTGATTGCGGCGAACTTGGAAGCATAATTTCCTGCAACTGTTCCACTATCACTAACTCTTCCTGGATATTCGTTGCCCACACCACCTGTTGATGATCCACTTGCTAATCTGCCTTTGTTATCAATGATTACACAACCTACTGTGTCGTGTTCAACTGCTGATGGATAATCTTCTTTGTGTAAATTGTGCAACCATTTTTTAGACCTATCTTCGGTTAAATTAGAAGCAACGGGTAACTTCATTTCTCTCGCGAGTAGTTCAGCACCAGGTGAAGCGAGAATCTTGGCACTTCTATTTTGAAGTTTTTCCGCAAGTTTACTTGGATTGCTTACATACGGAACAGAAATCACACCACTTAAATTTTGTTTGTGTCCGTTCATTATACTTGAAGTTAAACGAGGAAGACCATCAGATTGCAATGCACTTCCGATACCTGCATTGAATTGTATATCGTTTTCAAGCATTTCAAGACATTGAACTACAGTTTTGATTGCTGATTTACCAGACTTCAAATTGGACATACACTCTGATGCCATTTGTTCAATGCTTTTTAATGCTTGAGTTAACGCATTTCCTTTTGGATCAATCGGACTTGCCCCTCCGTGAATAATAATCAAAGGTAATTGTTCTTGACCGAATAGTGTATTCATAAATTATCGTCCACGAGCAATTTTAATAAAACTTTCCGCAACGGAGTCTGGAAGTTCTGCTCCACTTGGGTGGTGACCGGGTATGACAAAATTAACTTCAGTTTCTTTATCTAAATGTAAAAATTGCAGAAGATGGTGAGCTTGATCTGGTAGTCCTATGATCCGATTTCGTGTATATCTTACCTCAGAATCTTCTAAATCAATATTTTTAAAGTTGGTCATGTATTTAATTGGAAATACATACATCAAGTCACATACACGTGTATTTCCATTTTGATTAAAGTTGGTGGGTTCTAACCATAGAAAGTTAAACTTTTCATAATCAATATTGAACTCAGATAAAGGTTTGTTGAATCTTAAATCAAATCTTACATTGACAATTATGTCATATTCAGAAAAATCATAAAAGTTTAATGAAGATGCGACTGAGTCATACACGCAGGTATTGTTTGTGGTAAAGTTGGTCTTTTTCCAATCAAGTAATTGTAAAAGTTTTTCATCTGCTTCTGTGTTATTTGGAGTCGTTGAGAAAAATAAATCGCAATTAGGAAGATGCTTTATTAACATACTTTTGTGGTTGTCAATTATATTAAAAAATGTAAATCTTCTTTTTTTTCGAATATAATTACCACGATAAATTAATGCAATTTTCATGCTTATAAGTATAAGTTGCAGTATACTTTATTATTTAATCTACCCAACGAATTGTAAACAACGTTGATCTTGTATGTGTGTAATTCGTGTGTGGTAAATTTGGATACCAATACACAAAATCACCTTGAGTATTCATTTCACATCTTTTGTGACGAAACTGAATATTAAATTTACCATCAGTTAATACGCACATACTTTTCCAATCTTTGTTTTCAATTTCATTGTTTATTTTAGGTTGACGAACATAAGGAACTTCGTGACGAATTGACCATTTGAATTCAAGATTCTCTGAAAAAAACTGAGGATGTAAATTTTGATCAACAAATGGACCTACAACCCAGTTGTTGTAAAACTTGGTGTAATTAGAAACATTCCCGTATCGTTTACCTTCATAATTACTTTTCCAACGCAAAACAATTGCGACACAATCACGCATAATACGAAACTTTGGATGGCGAACTGAATCGTGTACTGCATAATCTCCATACTCATGCAACAAAATACTTTCTGATTCGTATTTAACAAACATTTCACCTTTAATCAAAAATACTGCTTCGCACCAATCGTAATCTCTTCCAATCTCAGTTTGATTGCGAATTTCTCCTGCTTTCCAATTGCACCATCTAAAATAAACATTCTCGGTGTGAGTTCTGCACATTTGATTTTTGAATGGAGCAAGTACCCATCCGTCTGCATCTGTAATAGATGCAATGTTGTCAGTTTTTATATCACTATAATCCATATGTCTTCATAATATTGTTATTCTACCGAAAAGTCAATTCAGAATAACTATACATTCTAAATTGTTTTATACTTATATTCATGGCATTTTATTTAAATACTCAGCATGGTTTAACTGAATATCAACTTGGTGACTTCATTTCAAATCCAACACGATCATTCTTTCTTGTTTCGGATGAAGAATTAACAGACCAAGAATATGAAATAACCTACGCAGATGGAGAAACTTCGGTTATATCAATCAAAGGTGTCTTCACGAAAAATAATCAGTATTATTATTCATTGCCCTGGAAACTCATTCAATCAATAGATGTTTATCAAATCACGAATCCTGATTTTGTCGATTCTGCGTGTTGTTCTAATTTAAATGTGACACTTGATGTGTTGTATGGTCAATCCGATACGGTCAATCAAGTAAGTGCAACTGGTGGTCCCGATGGAACATTATGTTGGAACGGATTCGGTTTTTTTGGAGCACCTAAAACTTATATAATTTCATTTGGTGAAGAATATTTGAATGGTGGTTTAACACTGAACATATCTGCTATCGTTGATTCTCATGTATTCCGTTACACAACCGAAACCGGAGAATGTTATGAAGGTACATTGGAATCACCTCATCCGTATGTTAATGTATTTTTTCAAATCGTTAATAATAATGACGATGCATCTGATGGTAACGAAGAACCAAATTTTACAGATGCAGATGAACCCACATTCGGTGATGATCCAACACCAACTCCTGTTCAGCCTACTCCGACTCCGATGCAATTAAATGGATTCACCACATATATGTCAGAACCCAACGGTTATTTTAAATACACGGTTGAAAATAAAAGTGCAAACTCTGAGTTTAATGATTCAAAATATTTTTATGAAGTGAAACGTGCATTTGATCAATGGGACTCGGTTATCACAGAAAGTCCTTATACAATTATTGAAAATGAAGAGTCTGTGTCTTGGAGTTTGGAAGTTGCGGTGGAGTTTGATTCTCTTGAGTCAGGTACACTTGGAGGGGCAATGTTGTCGGAAGTTCTTACTGTAAATGAAAGTTATGAGTTTAAGTTTGGTGAAACATTTCCAACAAAAGGTGATTTTATTTTAAGTACATCATATCTTGATTATTTGTATTCCGAAGCAGATGTAACTGGTAATACTCAATTGTTTTCGGTTACATTACACGAAATAGGTCATCTACTTGGAATTGGTTATATTACATTTTATCATTTGGGTATAATTACAGATCAACCAATTGTAAGTTATACCGATGCAACCGAAAATGTAACAAAACGATACTACACAGGAACACATGGACTGAATGCTTACAATGAGTATTTTTCAAATGGCAACAATAACTTAATAGGCATCCCAATTGAAGATGATGGAGGAAGTGGAACTGCCCACGTTCACGCAGAAGAAGGTCATGTTGATTATGGATATGGGGATATATCTTCAAATGATAGATACATAAATAATGTGTGGCATCCTGGTTTAGAAAATGAATTAATGACAGGGTGGAGTGAAGAGGATACAAGTATGCCTATGAGTAAAATTACACTGGGATTATTAGAAGATATTGGTTTTAGTATAAACTACGATAAAGTAGAAATGTACAATACAACTCCAACTTCGTTAAGTTCTTGATGTATTTTGTTTAAAAAACATTTGTTAATTTGAAATTGGTATATATTTATCTCTATGGCCATAATACAGTTGTATACAGACAAACCACGATATGTTTTCGGATGGTACGGAACTTGTGGAAGTTCATCTAACTTTGACTTAGTTACCATAAAACAATATTTAGTCGGTGTATACCAAATAAATGAAGACGAAACTTCATGGGATTTATTTAATCCAAATCAACCCGATGGAATACAACAAGATTTTGACTCACTTGTACCTGGATTTATGTATTTGTTGGTTTTCAAAGCAGATGCGGGTGGTGTATCAGTTACAATTCCACATTTAGAAACAACCACAAATTCATTAACTCAGGTTTCAGATAAACGAATATCAGAAACTTGTGATACAGGAGGTTGCGAAACTTATTGTAATGCTATTGATGATTTAACAGACCAAGTTGCACAAATTTCTGAAACACTTGCCGACTTAAAAAATTCATGTGACCAAACACCAACTCCTGAACAAGCAACTCCAACACCAACTCCTGAACAAGCAACTCCAACACCAACTCCTGAACAAGCAACTCCAACACCAACTCCTGAACAAGCAACTCCAACACCAATTGCTCAGGATCAAGAAACACCCACTCCAAACGAATCAACACCATCTCCAACTAAAACACCCGAGTGTTGTGAAATAACTTTTATTTATAGAATTATACTACCAACTCATTCTGCGAACAATGAATTCCGTATTCGTAAATTTATTAAAAATGCGGAAACACGCATTGACCAATATGAAGTTGAACTATTTTCTAGTGCGTATACGAATACCGATGATTGGGATATAACTGATTCAGTTTTGATTAACGATTCAGGAGATAGTCATCAACCTACTATACTTTCAAAAACAATTATTACATCATCAACTGACTCTTCTCAAAAATCACTTAAAGTAACAATAGAGGTACCTGCCGTTGGTGAAAATTGCGAATTCTTGGAATCTACACCAACACCCACAACTGAACCAACTCCAACTCCAACTCCTGATAACAGAACTCCAACTCCTGATAACAGAACTCCAACTCCTGATAACAGAACTCCAACTCCTGATAACAGAACTCCAACTCCTGATAACAGAACTCCAACTCCTGATAACAGAACTCCAACTCCTGATAACAGAACTCCAACACCAATTGCTCAAGATTTAGAAACTCCAACTCCTGTGAATTGCGATGACAAAGTTAAAAATTGTCACGATGGTACACAAGTTACAAAAAATCCAGAAAATGGATGTGAGTTTGACGAGTGTCCTGATTTAGATGGATGTAAAGATGAAACTAAGTTATGTGCAGACGGAACTTCGGTTGGTCGTGATCCTGCTAATAATTGCGATTGGATGCCGTGTCCTGGAGATGATACAGAAGAATGTAATCAAGATACCAAAAAATGTGCAGATGGTAGTTATGTAGAAAGAAATCCTGATAACTGTGATGAGTTTCTTGCGTGTCCGGATGTTGATCAACCTGACGATGATGATCCAGAAGATGATTGTAAGCAAGGGACACTTAAATGTATTGATGGTACTTATGTTGAAAGAGATCCAAATAACGAATGTAAGTTTGTTCCGTGTCCAGAAGACACTAATTGCAACGATGATATAAAAGTTTGCAAAGACGGATCGTTTGTAGTTCGTGATCCAAGTGATTGCTCAAAATTTTTACCGTGTGATAGTGACGATGACTGCACAGATACAACAACTCAGGATTGTGGTGATGGAATTTTTGTTGGAAAGAATCCAGATGATTGTGATAACTTTTTGCCATGTCCGGATTTACAATTAACTCCAACACCAATTAATCAAGATAATTTAACACCAACACCAACACCTGATCCAGATGCCACTCCAACTCCAACCGATAAATTAGAACGATGTGATGACATAGAAAAAGTATGTTCAGATGGTTCTGTTGTAACACCCGATAAATTTAATAATTGTGAATTTCCGTCTTGTCCTGACGATGATAAATGCAATGATGATTTGTTGCTTTGTCCAAACGGACAATATGTAGGTCGTGATCCAAACACTTGTGACTTTCTTCCTTGTCCTGGTGTAATAGAAGATTGTAACAAAGGTTTAAAGAAATGTTCAGACGGAATTTATGTATCTGCTGACTATGATAATAATTGCGATTATATTCCGTGTCCAGGAGATAATACCTGTGATGATAAAACTTTAACTTGTGCAGATGGCACGATTGTTGTAAGAAATCCAGATGACGGATGTGGATTTTATAGTTGTCCTGGAGATGATAATCAGTGCAATGGTGATGTCAAGTTGTGTCCTGATGGAAATTATGTAGGGCGTGATCCTAACAATGGATGTGATTTTTATCCATGTGGAGGAACTGGTGATTGCGAAAATCATTCATGTTTGTGTCCAGATGGTTCTTATGTAAGTCGTGATCCAGATATTGGGTGTGATTTTATTCCTTGTCCAGGAGAACCTTGGAAATGTGAAAAAGGACTCATGGAATGTGAAGATGGAATATATGTTTCAAAAGATCCAGATGCTGATTGTGAATTTATTCCGTGTCCAGGTACAAATCGTCCAGACGATGGTGACGATGACGGAGATGAAAATTGTCCAACTGAGGCTGCTCCTGAATATGTAAGTTGTTGTGTCAGTGGAATAAATCCATCTGAAATGAACGGAACGTACGAAGGTCCTGTTCCGTGTGATCATGATCCATTTAAATTCTGCTATTACCATACAAGTAGTCCGATTGATTCAGATGGAAATAGAAAATGGTTTATTATTGCCAATTTATCATTAACACAATATTCATTAAAAACTTTAGATGATCCAACAAGTAATTTAGTTTCAAGTAAACCTACTCACATGAAACCTTGTTCACCTGTACAAAAAGGAACTTATCCATTTTGTGTAGATTGGACAGGTACGGGAATAAGTGCAAGTGATTGTTCAGCACCCGCAGAAGACCCAACTCCAATAAGTCAAAGCACTCCAACTCCAACTAAATATCATCCTCCAGTTCCAGGTGATCCAATTGGTCCAACTGGTCCTGGTGGTGGAACAAGTGGACCTACCGGTGGAGGAGGAACAGGTGTATCTGGTCCTTGGGGTCGTGGTGGACCTGGAGGTGGTTGGGGAGATATTTTCCGAGGCAGACATCGTCCCGGTGGTCGCAGAGGTTGGCCATGGAATCCAGGTGGAGGTCGCAGACGTCCTGGTGGTGGATATCCACGTGGTGGATGGTGGCGTCGTCGCCGTACCGGTGGTGGTGGAGGTGGTAGATGCTTCCCAGGAAGAAGAGGTAGACCGGGTGGAGGATGGACATTTCCAAAACCAGGTGGAGGAAGCATATATTGCAGAACTGGCGGATCACTTCTTGTAAGAAACATATACAACCATCGCAAAGTATATAGAGTTTATCCTGCGTATGGAATAAGAATGGGTGACTTGATCAGAATTTCGGCAGACGGTGGAATTAATTGTTATCAAGTATACGATTCAACGTGTGCAAGATCACAATGTTATGTTGTACCAAATAATTGTAAGCAACATTGTTCCTCACAACCACCTGTTGATTGTAATTCATGTGATAATGTATTACCATACAAATCATCTGCATTCAATTTTGTTGATCGTAAACCAGTGATAGTTCCTGATACGAAAGAACATTCTTTTTACGACTTTACTGGAAAAGAATATCCAGGTGTTGTGTGTGTAAACGGATTTGACGGATGTTATCAAGTTTATAGTGGTTCTCACGCATGGGATTGTTATTGGGACGGAGAAAACTTTAATGGTTCTTATTACTTCTTGAATCCAATTACAGGAAAAGATATTTTAGGTCGCACATTAAAGAAAACTGCTCTTGGTCATAATGTACTCGGAGCAATGTACAGAAATCGTTACTTGTCTGCACAAGAAGGAGGAGGTCAATGGAAACCAATGTGGATTCACGAACGATTCTTTGACCGTAGAAACAACTTCTATTCAAATGGTCGTTGGCAAAGTCGTTACATGGGATTATTATTCCCAGTTTATCCTGACTTCCAAAATGAAAATGATACAAATGGTCGTTGGGTAATTCAATTTAATCAATACACAAGTGGTAGCATTTCAGCATACTCACAAAAAGCAAGTGATTCAGATGATGAATGGATAATGAAACCACATGAAGCAGATTGGCATCCACATGGTGGGTTGGTGGAAGTGTGTGGAGGACCTGTTGTTCTTGAAGATCCAGAACCATGGCCACCAGTTGGACCAAGAAAACCATATGATAATTCATGTAAAAGTGGTTATGCTCTTAAAGTAGTTCCACATAGTTCAACAAATTCTGCGATGGATCAAATAAGTGGACTAGTTGCATGGGAATCTGGATTACGAGTAAATGATGTTATTCGTATAAGTGCAGACGAAGGATACGGATGTTGGAGAATAATTCAAATACTTTGTGCAGAAACTGAGCATTATGTATTAAACAAATCACCAAATTGTCGTCCTGGGTATCCTGATGATGTAGGTGGACCTTATGACGATGATGAAGAACCATTTGATGGAGATTGCGAAACTTGTGCTGATCATTGTCGTGGTGTTGAATTGTACGCACCTGATGCAACTGAATCAACTGAAGTTGTTGTTCAAAATCTAGATTATGATGAAAACGCAATTTTAACTGCGGAAAATCTTGAAGATGATGGTGATAAATTTAGTTCTCATATATCAGCAGATACAGACGGAGTGGTAATTAGTGCAACTGATCGTGATTATGAAAAGTGTGAACTTCAATTAAAATGGAGCAATGAAGTTGGTGGAAAGATTTATCTACAAGCAAGATGTATAATTCGTCCAACTGATATTGATCGTTTTGGTGGAAGAGATATGTCTGAGTGGACAACATTATATGGATTAGAAGGTCAATCCGAAACAGATTACGATTTGAATCATGCATCATGGCCGGTGGCGGCAGTTGCAAGTGATTACGAATTTGAAAAAACTTTTGATTTTGGTGGAATGACATTTACATTAGAAGATACTCATAGCAAAGGATATTTGCAATTGTATGTTCAAATTCCAAGTGGTTCAAACGGAGAGTGGTCACACACAATGACAAACTCATCAAGCAAAAAAGCATTGTTTTTATACTTTGGTGACAATGATAATCCAGATTACTCAGCAAACGGAGCAAGTGCAATGTGGCCGGTCATTGAATTTGTACCAAGTACACCAACACCGACTCCGAAAACATACGAAGGTTTTGCATTAACCGGAGAATTTCATAGTTCAACAGAGGGAATAGATGGATCTGAGGGTGCTTTCTATTTACATCATTCTTATTTCAATAAAGGATGTAGTAATGTATCAATAAACTCAGAAGGAAAAACTGAACTTCGTGTAAAAAGATGTGATTCGATTGGAGGTTGTGTAGATTCAAGTGGGGTTGCAAATGTACTTAATGAGAACGATACAATTGGTGGTACAAAATATGTCAATTATACTTATTTTTTGTCAGAAACTCCTGTAACTATTATCGGAGATACTGATTCAATGGTATTAAACTTTAGATTAGAAGCATATGCCGAGACGGTCGTTCCTACGTTAATATTTTGGCAGAATGGAAGTTTCTTTTATATAGGACTTGCTACCATGCAAGGAACTACTAATCATGTAAGAACACTTGAAGATTACACAGTAACACAAGAACTTTTGCCTGCATTTAGTAGAATTAGTGCTGATGATTGGCCTAATAATCCACATAAATTCAATTTCAATAAAGGAGAATCATTTTATGTAGGACTTGCATTTGGATTGTCTGGGGCAGCTTGTTATGACCACTTGGTGAGAATAGATAAATTTGAAATCGATTTCGGAAGTAATTTTACATCAATTAATCCAACACCGACACCAACTCCACAACAATCAGGAGGATCAACAGGAAGCACTGATTCATCACAAAGTTCAAGTAATTCGGAATTAAATTGCGTGGATATTAGAAATAATATAGATGACATGGTAAGTGATGAGGTGTGTTGTTATTATGGTGTAACTCATAAAACTGGAGTTGGTCCAATTGACCAAAGATGTAAAATTGTCGCACCAACAGGAGGTATGGATACTTACACACCAACTCTTGATTACACAACACATGATTATACAACAAATTCTTATTTGAATGAAACTGGAAAATCAACTGAAAGTGGTAATCTTAAATTATGTGACACCGCAAACCTTGAACTAAAATATGTTGATTATGGAGAACAAACAATCAATCTAAATGAAAGTGGCAGTGACCGGGAAGTAAGATCAATTTTTGGATACTCATTAAAAATAAAACACAATGGTTATAGTTCACATTGCACGCTCGTACCATTCTTTGTAGAAGCAGTGAACAACACTACCGGTGAAATATTTGAAATTGGTGAATACACATACAAACGTCAATCATTTAATTATGCAAACAATACAGTTCCATATTTTAGTGGTAACACAAACGGCAAAAAATATATAGAAACAAGTGCAGGTGCAGGTGGTGACGTAGAATTAATCATACCAGCTGATCCCGTTGGAATTACATTATATGTAACACTATGCGATATGGCCCTATCTTGTTAAGGAAATTTATTATGGAAAATCAAGAAAACAATAACCCACCTTTTTCAGAAACTTCATTAGATTTTACAGAACCAACTGCTAAAATTTCTTTGGGAAATAGTTCCTCTTGGGCATTTGAGTATGAAGACTTCACAATAGAGTCGTGGGTATATTGTAAAGATTTAGCAGAAGATGGAACTTACTTAAATGATAAAGCAATTTTTGGTAGTATGACTGCGGATCGTTACAAACAACAATTTTTGTTTTATGTTCGTTACAATGGAACTCTTTGTTTTTGGAACGGACACACCGCAGTTGGTGGAGGAAAGTTAGAAAATGATACATGGCATCATATTGCAATGGTCAGAAGAAATCTTAGAGTTTATATGTATCTTGACGGAAAACTTGTATACAACGGATGTGAAGATAGTCGTTTTCGTCAAACATCAAACTTTGCAGTAGGAGCAGTTTATGATCCTTATGTTTCTTCTTCAAACAAATGGACTCGTTATTTTGACGGATATATGCAAGATTTACGTGTAATCAAGGATTTTGCGGCTTATACCTGCAACTTTGTTCCATCTAAAAAACTTTTGGAAGTTTGTCCAAAAAGTGAAAGATGTCCTGCTCCTCCTGAAAAATGTTTGTTGTATATTAGTTACGAATTTAATATGCCTTGGTACATGGGTGGTTCTTATAGAACAAATACACAGACAATTGAAATTGAAAAAAATAAAGCACCATTTCAAACTAGTCATATTTTTATGACAACTCAGAAAAGGTATTATGGTCCGGGTACAAACACATCATCAATTAGAAATGTCAAAATAAAAGCAAGTAATGATACCGAGTGGGCAGAAGTAGAAGTTAATTTAGATACACGACACGAAGAAACATATTCAAGAAATTCAGCATATACTGCAATTTCATTTAATTTGACAATACCATCTGTTCTTGATAATTGCACACATCAATTTGAAAATCCAACACCGACACCTGAACCTGATCCATGGCCTACACCAACCCCAATTCCACAAGGAGTAACTGTAATTACTATTATACCCGATTCTCATACTGAGGGTGATGTAGATGATAGTGAACCTGAAAGTGTTGATCCTGAGATAATCCATAGAAATCAATTACTTGGTTTTGGAAGTAATGTAAGTGGTCAGTTGGGAATTACAACAGAAACTTCATTTGAAAATAGTATAAATGGAAAATCAATAAATTTAGATGAAAATATAAACATTGTAAAAATTCAAGGAAGTTACGATCATACATTATTACTTACAGATAAAGGTGATGTTTACGCAACAGGATCAAACGCAGAAGGTCAGTTGGGTAATTCTGTGGGAGCAAAAATAAGTTCTCCTGCAAAAATATACTCTGGTGCAATTGATATTCAAACTGGATACAAATGTTCATTAATCTTAGACGCAAACGGAAAATTATATGCTTCGGGATTAAATGAAGTAGGAGAAATTGGTTTGGGAACAAACACTAAATCATCAACATTTACAGAAGTTTTAGATGATGTAACAAAAATTTCTACAGGAGCAAAGCATTCATTTGCAATCAAGAGTGATGGAAGTTTATGGGCAACTGGTCGTAATACATATGGTCAACTGGGTCTTGGAACAAATGCAAATGTTAATACCTTTACTAAAGTTTTAAACGATAGTGTAAAAGAAGTATCTGCCGGAGGACATCATTCGGTTATTATAAGAACCGATGGTAGTGTATGGGCAACTGGAAACAATACATTTGGACAACTTGGAAACAACAAAATAGACGAGTGGTCACTGAAAAAACTTTTCAAGGGCGGATTTCAGACTGAATTTGAAAACAACACAACTTGGTTGTCAACTCTTGATAATGATACATATATTGCATTTAAAAATTCATTGACAACCAATAACGATGAAAACACATTTATTCAAATAAAAACTTCTGGATACAAAAAAGTTGTTGCAGGAACACTTACAAGTTTTATTTTCAACGATCACGATTCTTTATACATGACTGGTTTGAAATCAGAGTGGGATTGGTTAAACTTTTTAAATGTTTATAGTGACGAAGACGATGACTCGTTTGACTATTATTATGCGGAATATAATAATAATGCAAACGACGTTGGGGCAGTTTCTGCGTATTCTTTAATGGCACATGATATAAAAGATGTAAAACCTGAAATAGAATATTCAGATGATCCCATTTCAGACTTTGATTTTATAGCAAATTCCGAAGTTCTTTTGAATCGGTATTTAAATAAAAACTTTTTTAATGATGACTTCACTCGTACGTATAAATCACGATTCGTTTTAATACTTCACAAAGATGGAACATTATACGGACAAGGATTGGTTGGAATCGGAACATCAGATTATGTCTACAACAACCTTAGAATAGATGTATCAGGTCGCAATGAATCAAATAATTCTATTATAGAGTTTACAAAAGCACATATTGGAAATAATTCCAATAACGCATTTCCAAAACAAAATTTTCTTCCTGAATTTTCAAAAAATGTAAAATATATTGGAGTGGGGCATAATAGTTTCTTTTGTGTAAAAACAACTAATTTAAAACCATTTGAACAAAGTTTATCCGATTCTAAAATTGAAATTTTTGCAGGGGGTCAAAACAATGGTGCGTTAGGAAACGGATCAGTTTTTGCTCTTGAAAATAGATTCCAAAAAATATGTCAAAATGAAAACATATCTTACATAGATGGAACGTTACAAACTGGTGCTTTTTTCGTAAAATCTGATGGAAGTCTTTGGTGTTCCGGTATGGAGATATTTGAAAATTATATACCAGGTGGCAGTGGGTATGGCACTCCATATTTAGTCGGTGACTCATTTGAAAATAAAATTTTAGAAGGATTGTTTAATGTGGAATTGGACATGGAATCGTGGACAAAATCATTCAGAGATACAGAGTATTTATCAAGCAATCTTTTTCAAATACTTCCAGCACCAACCGAAGAAGGTGATAAAATTATAAAAATATCAGTCGCTTCTTATTTCTACTCATCAGGAGGAGGTAGTGCCCGTGGACAACACATTCTTATTTTGAAAAATGACGGTTCTGTGTGGGCAACAGGAGCAAACGGAAATGGTCAACTAGGTTTAGCACCTTCAAACACAGAAGTTTATCAAAAAAGTATAGATGGTGGAGTTGCTGATATTTTTACATCTGACTCACTAAGTTACATAATTGATAGTGCAAGAAATTTAAAAAGATTAAATGGTACGACGTCAGTCAAAGTCGCAGAGAATGTTAAAAAATACACAGAAGATGGATGTTATGTATCACTTGACGATAAATACATTAAACTTGGAAATGCAATCGAAAATAATGTAATTTTAGCAGAGGATGTAATTGATGCTACGATGGGAAGATACATTCTTAAATCAGATGGTCGTATAATTGATTTGGGAACATCACAAAATGGAAATACCTTACTTACTCAAGATGAAGATATTGTTTCACTTTACAATTTAAATACGGCTGAATTGGTAAATCACAATTATGAAGAGTCACATCAGATTCTACCAACTTATTTGAAATCAGACGGAAGTTATTGGAAATTAAATCCAACTACAAAAAACTCTGAAAGCATTATTAGGTCTGGTGTAACTTTTGTGAAAGGTAGATTTGCAATTACAAATAATTCTGATATTTTACCAGAAACAATTGAGTTTACACCTACACCCACTCAAACTCCAATTGATCCAAATAAACCAACACCAACTCCATTTGCGATATTAACTGCAAGAGGTCGTGCACCTTTGGGTGATAATACTTTAATGGATCGGACATACGACGTTGATGTCTTAAAAGGAGAATATTTATCTCAGGTGTATTTAGGAACGGGTGTTACATTTGCTGTCACGAAGACAGGAGAAGCATTTGGTTGGAAATCTACATCAGCAACAAGATACAATGCTTGGTGGTGGCGTGACGTAATCGTTGATCCGTTTGAACAAACTGAATTTTCTTCTCATTTGTTTGAAGGTTCACTTTCATATAAACCATCTAAAACTATTTTGCAAGATGTCGGAAAAATTGAATTTGGAAGTTCTGATTTTGTAATTTACAAGCACATTTCAAATGAAAAATATTATTTAGTTGGAAAGTATGGAACACACAATTCAACTACACCTTACGAATTAAGTGGCATAGCAGATGTTAGGGGATTGTTGATGTATAATTCTATTACAAAAAAGGTACAAAGAAATATAACATTGGGTGGGAACACTGCCACAGATGTCGCGACCGATATTGATAATTATGTCGGGAGTGGTTATGGTAATTTATATGTTGATACTGCACATAATACAAGTATTTTATCTACATATAAACAATATGGACACTATTACATTAAATCTGGTGATTTGTATTTTAAACCCGAAACTGTATCGTGGAGACATTATGTTCCAAATGGAGTTACTCCATCTATGGAAGAAAGAAATTATGGTCCTGCCAACGGAGTAGTAAAAACATTTACGTTAGAGGGAATTACATTATTTTTAACAGATAGTGGTGAGTTATTTTCAAAATATTCAAGGTCTTATAGTAGTTTGACAAGATCAACTGGATATACATGGAATCCTCATTGGACATTTTCGGGATCATCTCACAATGGAAGTTGGGGATATTGGGGCAATTTCACGGTAACACGATACGCACCTACTAAGTATACATTTGCAACTGGTGTAGTTGACATTTTACCATCAAATAATATTCTGAAAAGTAACGGAAAAATACACAAGTTTAGTTCCGATAGAAAAACTTTTATGAATGCTCCTGATCGAATAACTGCCGATGTAACAAACCAACCTATTACTGATGCTACATTATTTTTTGATAGTTATTATCAGTCGTATTCATACTATGAACCAATTTAAGATTTAAATCATGGAAACACAAACTTACATAGAATGCAAAAAGAACTCACACGGAAGTGTGTTGTATGTTTATTCACAATCCCCTCGTTCAGAAGAAGATCCTCAATTGCTAGAAGAAATTATTCTTCCTGAGTCTTCAGACGACGTATATAAGGTTGTTAATAACGACACGTTTATTGTTGCATCGTTTGTGAATCATGGTACGCAAATAGTTCCTGGTACAGGAGGAGTAATGGTTTTCAAAAAAAGAAATGATGGTAAGTTTCATTTTATACAAACTATTAAACTTGATTCCGAAAAAATTGTAATCACCGATGAAAATCAATTAAATTTCGGTATTGATTTGGAAATTACCGATGAAAACCTTTTTATTACTTGTACACCCACAATTGAAAATGGTGACAAACATTCTTATATCGGTGTTTATGAATACGGAGAATTCTTTTGGGAACTAGTACAAGAATTTTACGGAGCAGACGCAGACAATGCTTCTTTCAAACTTGATGAATTTGCATATGATCAACTCACGGGAAAAAGTATTTATGGTGGAATAAATTCGTTGGCGGCAACAACAACTGATTTTGTTTTTTGTTCAAATATAACAGAATCTGAAGAACGTCCTAAAAATCAAAAAGGTTTTTATAGTTGTATCAAGTTGAACGGAACTTGGTTGCTTGATGTTGAAAATCCAATTTTACATCCACAATGTAACGATGATGTAGTTGGTGGTATTGTAGTTGGTAACTCCGACAAGATAATTGGAAAACCTTGTATGTTTGAAGAATGGTTGTCTGTATCAAGTTACAAGTGTATCAAAAACAGTGAACTTGAAAACAAACTTCCAAACGAAGATGGTGATGCAATTTCATTTATTCCGTGTGTATTGATATACAAAAAAGATGATGACGGAATGTTTAAATTCTTTCAGTATTTGGAATACGAAGAAAAATGCAGACTTTCAGTTATTTCTGAGTATGAAAATATCACTGTACAAATGCGAGGTGATCATCTTGTTTGTTATGACGAAAACAATTTAAATACAACTTTACAAGAAAAAGTTGAAGCAAAATACTTTTACTTGGATCGTACCGAAGAAGTTCGTATGGGAAACTTCGGAAAAACTTATTGCTGGAAATACGATTCTGATTTTGATTTTGATGGATTAAAGAAACCTTTCATTTTAGGTGGATGTCCTCCGTGTCATATAAAAGATGCTTCATGTGGGCAAGTTGTATTGCATCTTCAGTCAACAGATTCAGAAGAAGTTGTTAGTGATGCGTGTCATGATATTGATATTACTGATATTAATCATCGTTCTCCTATGTGTGATTTATATTTGAATAACATTGAAAATGAACTTGGATATGTATTCAATCCACTTACAAATCTCACGGAAGATGTTACAATTGATTATACTCAAGAACACAATCAAAATGGAAGTGGTCGTTGGATAACTTATGGTGATTACACGAATCTTCCTATTGAATTAACACCTAGATTTTTATCTCCTGATTCTTCATTAAGATTTGTTCATATGAGCAACACAGCCACTTGGCAAATAGCTGATCCATTTAATCATTCAACGGGAGGAATGCGAGGATTGCAAGGAACATTACGATCAACGGGAATGAATCAAGGTGCTTTGACATATACTTTTGCAAAACCTACTATGGTCATAGCAGTTACAACTTTGACAGACTCATGGAATCACGGAGCAGGTATTATAGGTTCATGGACGCAATACACTCCACGATGGGAAGCAGACAGAACTTGTTATACAGTTTACTATAAGTATTTTGAAGCAGGTGATCATGTAATTACCAATCAAGGATTCTTTTTATATTTCAGACCATTAGATTTAATTCCAACACCAACACCAACTGTAACTCCAATTCCTGCTCCAAGTTGTGATGCAACTTTAAGTTTTGATATGGTGTTACCCGATGCACCTGACAACGGAGCAACCTTCACACAAAATTTATCAATTACTCAGTCTGATTCATTTCAAGAAATTGAAAATGTAAAACTTTTTTCATCACAATTTAACACTAACTTATCTACGTGGAATGCAACTGATTTAACTCTCACACTTTCATCTGGAGAAGAAGTAGATGTGTATTTTAAAGATGCAACTACTCCTGTAGAAACAATGTCTAATGGTGAAGTAGGAAATGCGTTTGTAGCAACTTTAATTATTCCACCGATCAATTCAGATTGTTCGTTTGGATCAACTCCAACTCCAACTCCAACATACAAACTGCATGAAATGATAATGAATGCAGGTCGTCCTGATCAAGATGGATTGATTTTGATTAGTTGGGAAGATCGTGAAGAATGCTTACCTTATACCGCAAACGGAAGAAACAGATTATTTGTTGTACCTAGTGGAGTAACTCAAATTAATGTACAGGTTTGGGGTGCGGGTGGTGGCAGTGGTCGTTACCGATACGCAGGTGGTGCTGGAGGCTATGCTGATGGTAAATTAGATGTTCAACCTGGTGAAACTTATATCATCGGTGTTGGTCAAACTGCCAAGAATCGTTCAAATACTCCTGGATATAGTCCTGGTGGATCAGCTGGAAGTGGTGGTTCTGGAGCACACCGTGGAGCAGGTGCCGGTGGTGGAATGAGTGGTGTATTCAAAGACTCGGTTTCAGTAGAAAATGCTTTACTTGTTGCTGGTGGTGGTGGTGGGTCATCTGGATCATACCAAGCAAACCGCACCGGTGGGGGTGGAGGTGGTGGCACTTCCGGTGGTCACGGATCAAGAGGTACACGTGATAATCATGGTGGAAAAGGTGGATCACAAACTTCGGGTGGTTATCGTGGTAACTCACTTGCATGGTCAAGAAATTCTTCAAGTGGTTCGCAATTTAATGGTGGTCACGGAGGAACTGCTGGACATTCATCGGGAGGTGGAGGTGGAGCAGGATGGTTCGGTGGAGGTGGAGGTGGAGCACTATTTGGTGCAGACTCTGCTGGTGGAGGAGGAGCTGGATATCTTGATTCATCGGTTATTGACGGAAGATTATTTAGAGGAGATAATGGTCGTAGAAATCATGTTGGTGTATCATCTTATTTGCCAAATCCAATGCCTTGTGTTTTCGTAGAACCTACTCCAACACCAAGTCCCACACCAACACCAACACCAGATTGTCCGAAAATTAATTGGGACATAATTGACGAAGACGGAAATACACTAAGTAAAGAATCAAGTACAATATCTTTAAATGTTTCTAAATTAGAATCCGGTCAACAAAGATACACAAATATCTTAACTGAAATGGTAGGTGCATCAAATGATGCAAGAGTTATTCGTTGGGGTGTAAAAGATTATTCAAGTGTAAGCAATATCAAACTTGTATTGTGTGATGGCTCAAAACACGATCCTTTAGAAAAAGAATTTATAACTTATTCTACCGGAGACGATAAAACTGGATTAAGAATGAATTTGATATTTGGTGTGGATTTAACTCCTACACCAATTCCACAACCTGATGATACAGATGAACCAACGCAACCAATTGATCGTCCTGAAATAACTGCATCAACTTGTGAAACTCAATATTTGTTGTTGCAACCTGCAACAGATGATACTGCAATTTTAGATAAAGGTTCGGAAACTTTTACTGTTACAGAAAAAGGTGAAACTAAATTAAATTCTGATACAAAACATTTTGATTTACCAACAATAAAAGTAGCAAACGGAGATGAAAGTTATCCACCAAATAATACTTTAGAAACAAATATCGGTGACATGATCATCGGTACAAACGATTTTACAATTGAAACATTCATTAAATTTGATGATGTAAAACAAGATCATAGAATCATTAACCACATCGAAACTTCACGTAATCGTTCAAGTTGGTTATTGTATCATCGTGGTGATAGAACCGAAGCAACTTCATCATTCGGAGACACACGTGGTCGTTGGTTCGGGTGGGAGGTTAATAATGGTCACGGATCAACATCAGCAAGCAATCGTTGGATTAATCACATTTCATTTTTGTCACCAATTTCGTTGGAAAACAATACATGGTATCACATTGCATTGGTAAGAAAAAATGTTACGAATTGGGCATTTTATATAAACGGGCAAAAACACGAAGCAATAAATGGTGGAAATATGTTCCGTCAAAGTTATTCTTTTGGATCATATTCCGGAAGCATTCCAAGTTTCTCAGGTCCTACTTACATTGGATGTAATCATTATTCTACATCTACTGCTTATTATATGCAATCATTTCGTGTGACAAATGTAGCAGTATACGCAGATGAATTTAATGTTCCGTCATCAACTTTAGGAGCAATAGATTTCAAACCTTCATGTGGAAGCATATCAGTTGATTTACAAAAAAGTGATTCAGACGATAGTATTGAAAATGATGCAGATTCAAATGTAGATGTAGTCACAGATTTGATTTATGAAAATGATAAAATTAATTTCACTGGAAGAACTCAGTCTGTAACATTACAATGGTATATGTTGTTACCTAATCATACGATTGGAAATCATGCAAACGGAACATTAAGTAAATCGCAAACATTTACAATTACTGAGGATGTAACAAAAGTAGATCAATTGTTTATGTATTCAAACTCGTGGAAAACTGGATATAATTCAGGTAACTGGACGGTATCTGCTGAAACTGGTGGAGTAAATCCGAATAAAGCAAATTTGACATACAACGATACAGGTGAAAAGATAGTTGTTGATCTTACCAATAGAAAGTTGACATTGGCAAATGGAGGAGCAGGTCACAATTTAACATTCAATTTTGACGTTACTTACACAAAATCCGGTGCGGATAAAATAATAGTAGGTAACAATTCTGATTTAAATTTTCTTCACAACGGAACAACCGATTACACAATTGAATTTGATTTAAATGCAACTGATTTAACAGGTACTGAAAGAAATTTAGTAAGATTATTTTCAAATGTAGTAAATTCATCGGGAAGTGTTGCGGTAGATTGTTTTGTTAGTTCAAACGGAGAACTTACATTTAATATTCATCGTGGAGTGCTTCTTACTGCATATAAATCGTTTGTTTCACCTGAAGATACAATTTCTGTAAATACCGACTATAAAATAGCAATCGTATTTTCCGGTGGTCAAATAAAAATATTTCTAAATGGAATCGCAATAACAAATGCCAATAACACAGGATATTCAATTGTAAATTCTGCGAGCAAATCAAATGCAACACGTAGTTTGATAATCGGTGGTGCAGAACAAAGTAATGAAATTGTTGATAATTTTAAAGGAAGTATAACAAACTTTAAAATTGTACGTTCTGCGTTGTATAATTGTAATTACGATGTTGACGATGTATCAAATGAGTGTCTGCCACCAAAATACTATGCAGTTACAAATCCAGATGGAGATACTAAACTTTTAATTCGTTCTACAACTTCTGACGGAATCAAAGATATAGGATGTCAAAACAGAGCAATATCAATAAACGGAGATACTGCTCATACAGAATCAAGCAAATTATTTGATACCGGAACAATTAACTTCGATGGATCAGATTCCATTTCAATTCCAGATTCAAAAGATGCTTTTAAATTTCTACATAGTGGAGTCGGAGCAGATTTTACTGTTGAATCATGGATCAAGATAACTCAAGCAAATCAATATCAAACAATAATTTGTACAGCAAGTAACACAGGTAACACAGGATTTATGCTTGTGGTACATGGCATGAAACCGAGTGTATTGATTGGTAAATCTGTTGGAGGTCGTTGGAGATTAACTTGTGGAAGCAACACTTTACTGAATTTAAATACGTGGCATCATGTTGCAGTAGTAAATGTAAACGGAAAAGTCAAATTGTTTGTCGATGGAAACCTAGCAGGTGAATCTGAGTTTGTTGATACAATAGTAAATTCACCTACACACAATGTATCAATTGGTTGCGAAGATGATCACAGAAAACAAAACTATTTTGTAGGACAACTTCAAGATTTAAGAATTTCAAGTTCTGCGGTGTATTCAGGACGATTTGTTGTTCCAAGTGCATTATTTACAACTGATTGTTCAGATGCGTGTGGTGATCCTGAATTGATAAATTGTGCAAACGATGTAGTATTACATTTACAATCAAATACATTTAAATCAAGTGATCCTATTGTAGATTCATCAGTATTTTCACGTGCATTAACAAAATATGGTGATGTTGCTCATAATACAAGCAAATCACCATTTACCCGTAGTAGTTTGTATTTTGATGGAAACGGAGATTATTTGCAAGTAGAATCATCTGCTGATCTTCAGTTTGGAACTAATGATTTTACAATTGAGTTTTGGGTAAATTTACCTTCTACATCTTCTCATTTTTATTTACAAAATAATAAAGATAGAACAACTGCTGAAGATACAAGTCGTTGGTTTGTGCTAGTGAACCCAACATCAGTAAGATTCATCACTCACAATAATGGTGGTACGATAGATAATCAAAGTATATCAGAATCATTAAATACGTGGAATCATATAGCATTCGTCAGAAAAAATGGTGTAATGACAATTTATTACAATGGTGAAGAAGTTGCAACAGGAAACTTAAATTTAGATTACGATCAAAACGGACTCAATATAGGTTCAAACTCAAGTCATACAGGAACATTTCCATCTTCTCATGTGTATATTCAAGATCTAAGAATTACAAACAAAGCAGTTTACACAACTTGTTTTTCAAAACCAACTTCTATGCTTGAAATTGCAGAAGCAATTCCTGCGAATGAACCAAGTTGTGGTGAAGTTGCTTTGAATATTCAAAGTGATTGTGATCTGAATGAAAAAGTAACCCTTGGTTTTAATATAAAAATACCAGGACACCATATTGCTGAATATAATAATGGAACTGCATACAGAGAGCAAAAATTTAGTATTTATGGTGACGAAACGATTGTCGATAATAGATTTGTTCATTCAACTCATTATTTGGTTGGTAATGAAAATGTATCTACTTGGACCATTTCAAACGCAAAGTTTACATATGAAGATGGAACACAGATAAATGCAGAATTGCGTAACAGAAAAAATGTCAGAGAAACTGTGAGTCACGGTGATAACGGAATGCAGGATGGTCATTCTGTAAAATATACATTTGATATACCAAACATTAAAGAAGTTCCCCATATTACTGATATCGCACAAAATTCTCACACTATAACAAAACACGGTGATGTAAGTCACTCTTCTGCTGAATCAATTTTAGGTGCGAGTAGTTTGTATTTTGACGGAAATGGAGATTATTTACAAATTGATCAAACAAACGATTTAAACATAAACGGAGATTTTACATTAGAAACGTGGGTGTATGTAAATACCAATCCAGCAAATGTTTATGGTTCTTCAACTGACTCACACATGATAGCATCATGCTGGCATTCAAGCGGTTCAAATGTGAACTGGCAATTGCTCTACACAAGTTCGGGTGAGATAGGTTATTACGAAGCCCCCGGAACTACATCTGTTGTTACCAAAGCAGCTGCATCATTGAACACATGGTATCATGTGGCTATAGTAGGTTCTGGTAATAATGTGTCGTTGTATTTGAATGGAGTTAAATCAGCAAATGCCCTGCAAGGTCATAGCACCTACAACTCAAATTTATCCAAGAAAATATACATAGGTTCAAGAGAGATGCTTCATAACGGCAACCGAATGTATTTTAATGGATACATTCAAGATTTCCGTATATCCAAAAAAGCAGTTTACACAGGATGTTTCGTTCCTCCTGCAAGACTTCATCCTAATTTATTAAACACACCATTAAATCCAAATTGTGCGGAAGTTTTACTTCATGTTCAAAGTGACACCACTAACGTATCAGATGCAGTTGTAGATTCATCACGCAATCAATACGAATTTACAAAAAGAGGAAACGCAACCCATTCAACTGATCAAAAAATACACGGAGCAAGTTCATTGTATTTTGACGGAGATGGAGATGCGTTGAGCATAAATAATGCAGATACATTAAACGGAGACTTTACGTTTGAAACTTGGGTCAACTTGAAAAATATTCCAGCAGAATCTGAGTTTACATTACCTTCGGAAGTTGCATCATCCGCAATTGACGGAGAATTGTTGGAAATTACAGAAGATACAACACTAGAATACACAGACGATAGAATATCTGCTTTAACATCCAATACAATTACATTGACATCAAAAAGTGGAAGTGACTTCAAAGCAAATCAGAGGTTGTTGATTATTTCAACTTACGGAGCAAATGCTGACACTATCGGTAATTATGAATTTGTAGAAATTGCTAGTATCAACGGAAATGTTTTAACTTTAAAATCAAATATTCAAAAAACATATAATGTCGCAAATTATACCTTCATTGTCGCACCAAAAAGATACAACAAAATAATTGTCAATGAAGATGTAAATGTTTCTTCTGTTGCATGGAGTGCATCATCAGATTCTATACAAGGATTGGTATTACTATCAGCAAAGGAAATTCAAGTAAAAGGACAAATTTCCGCAAATGAACTTGGATTTCGTGGAGGAACTATTGGAACTACTTCAAATAAAAATGGTGGCATCGGAGAAAGTTATGTTTCCGGAAAATGGAATACACGATCAACTAATGGTCAATATGGTTCTGGGGGAGCAGGATATTATTATAATCGTGGAAGCAAGGGAGATATAGGAACATCAGGAGCCGGAGCAGGACATGGTACATCCGGAACGGGTGGAAGTAATTGGGATGGTAGTGCTAACGCAAAAGGTGGAACTGCATTTGCCTCAGATACAATCAAAGAAAAAATATTCATGGGTCCTGGTGGAGGGCAAGGTGGATCTGATAATGCAAGTCCAAGTGACACACGATCAGCACGTGGTGGATACGGTGGTCGTGGTGCGGGTATTGTAATTATTGATGCGATTTATTGTGAAATTTATGAAACTGGAATTATATCTGCAAACGGACAACGAGGTCTTGAAGCATATGATCCAGGAAACGGAGAAGCCGGAAATGGTGGAGGTGGTGCAGGTGGTTCTATTTTATTCACAGGAAATATCGACAACGAAGGAACAATTCAAACCACACGTGGTGATCGTAGAGTTGCAGATGGTTCTGGACAAAGTAGTGGATATGGATACACTTCGGGATACGGAGGTCACGGAGTTATTGCATGGTTTGGATACAATGTAGGTAATAATCAGATTAATTGTCTTGCTCATTCTCCTTGGAAAAATACTTCTTATATTTTAGATACTCATTCAACCGAAACCACAGATTTTGGTGGAAATAAATTAGGATTGATAGCAATTCCATCCAAGGAATCCGGAAAATACGATGTTGCATACGGAAATTTTGGTGGCAAACTAATTCGTAGCAAATTAAACTTAACATACAATGAATGGAATCATATAGCAGTTGTTCGTAAAAACGATATTGAAACATTTTACATCAATGGTTCTCCTGTAAGTACACGAACTCATTCTTTGGATTATCCAAATGAAATCATTGCTCTTGGTTCTCAGTCATTTAATAATTTTGAGTATCCACTTGAATTGAACGGATATTTACAAGATGTCAGAATATCAACAAAAGCAGTTGTTGAAGGATGTTTTGTTCCACCTGTATCTTTGGTGGATAATTTAGACAGCGTGTTACCAAATCAACCAGAATGTGATGAAATAAATTTATGGTTAAGAAGTGATACTAACATTGAATCTTCTGCGATTACAGATGCTTCGGATAATAATCATTCCATTGCAAAACATGGCAATGCACGACACGAAACTTCTAAAAAACTATTCGGTGAAAGTGCTTTGTATTTTGATGGAAATGGAGATTATCTACAAATTGAAGATAACTCATTAAGAAATTTACACAATGGTGCAAATGATTTCACAATAGAATGTTGGGTAAATATATCAGCATGGCAACGAGATTCTTCCGGACAACAACGAGCACACATTTTAGGAACTGGCGGAACAACTGCTGAAGTAGGAATTTGGTTGGTTGCAATAAATCAAAACAACAACGGATTTGTGTTCAGAGTAACCAAAGGAATTTCGGGAATAGCTGAAGTTTGGTTATCAAGTCGTACTCAAGTCAATTTAAATACATGGTATCATGTTGCAGTTAGTTACAATTCCGACACATATAAATTGTTTGTGGACGGACTATTAGTAAACGAATCCACTGGGAATCACACTCATAGCAATGCGAATAGTTATGGTCCTTTTCGTGTGGGAAGATTTTCTTGGCCAAGTAACACTTCGTACTTCAAAGGATATTTGCAAGATTTAAGAATTTCAAGTAAAGCAGTTTACACAGGATGTTTTAAATTACCAACAACATTTCAATCTGAAGAGTGTATACCAACACCAACACCGATACCACAACCCACACCAACACCCACACCAGAAAGAACACCTACTCCAATTAGAACTCGTGGTATTTTAGAAAACGATACATCAATTGGATCAAAAATTGCGACTATACAAGAACAATACGGAGAATTTAAAGTTGGTGATTGTGTGATAATAAACAAAGGAACAGATAAAGAAGAAAAACTTACAATTACTCAAATTTCGTTTACTGCTGTAACTGGAATTAAGTATCAAAGTTGCGAAACAGATTATGTAGCACCTGCGAGTGATCCAGATTTTGAATTACCTTCAGTTCCACCGAAAGTTAATATTTTGAAATACGAGGAATGTGAAGGACTTACCTTACCGGAAATTGTTGATTATGTATTGCCAGAATCAACTGATTTAAGCAAAGTAAGAAAATATGCTTATTGTAATGAAGAATGGAATGCGATAGAAACTTTTGATTATGAACTTCCAGATGAAACAATTCAAGATCCAATAAGAAAATACACTCAATGCGATGATTCAAGACCTACACTTGAAACTTTTGATTATGAACTTCCAAGTGAAACAATTCAAGACCCAATAAGAAAATACGCAAAATGTGGATGGGTTCGTGAAGTTACATTATCATTCAATTATCATATACCGAATCATCCAGATGATGCAAGTATGGCAAATGGGACGGCAACAAAAACTTATACAATATCTGTAACATCAGGACAACCTGTTGTAGATTTTGAATTTTATCATTCATTTGCAACTGGACTTGATCAAAATACATGGACTGCATCTAACGCAAAACTTACATTTCCAGATAATACAATAGTTTCAGTAGAACTTGCAGACAAAAAAGTAACAAGTGGAACATATGAACATCCTCAAAATGGAAATCTAACTGCATATGCAGTTCGTTATACATTTGATGTGCCAAATTTTGTACAAGACGAAACACAAGATTTTCTTGATTCAATAGAATATTTATTGATAGTTCCACCTGCAACGGATGGAGTAGAAGATCACAACCCAACAATAATTTCAACGGATTCAATCAATCCAAAAACATTACCAACCGAATGGCCAACAGGAACAACTTACAATTATGGAGATAACTAATCATGGAAAATAAATCATCAATAAACTCAACATCAGCAAATTCAACGTCTCAGTCTACACCAGACGAAATCTATATAGCAGAAAATCATCCAAATGCAAAAAACTTTGTAAATGTAGCAGGACGTTGCTATCAAAAAACAAGTGATTCTAGCACCACCTACTCAATCACAACAGAAAATGTATTTTCTGGATTGCTAAAACGAGGTGATGTTACTGTTCACAATCCACATAACGACTTTTCTAGTGCAACTGCAACTCGTACTGATTTGGTAGTTGATGATTTTGATGATTGCGATGCTTGTGAAAATTTAGGTGATAAATTTCGTGGACAAAACAAAGAAAACTTTCGTGATTTCCATATCAAGGTAATCAAAGAAGTTGATGATAATTTAGGAAGTGTTGTTGCGTATCGTTTATCAGGTGAAGACAGAAAAGGAAAATTTACATTACATGGAAATCGTAATATTGAAATTTATGATAAAGATTCAATTACATTTGATACAACATCACTTGGTGACGAAGAATCATCATTTGTGGTATCAGGAGGATTATATCCTGATAATTCATCAAAACCAAATAAAACTATTGTGGGTAAACCAAGATACGATGAATTATTATCAACATCACCTGCACATTCAGTTGCTACATTAAGTGTAGCAACTCATACATACACAGGAGGAAGTGGACTTGGAGGAAGTATTGTTGTTAAAGCAAATCCTTTCAATGAAAATCCTGAATACAACGACACCAAGTTGAAACAATTTCCAGATCGTTTGCATAATACTGAAAATTCTTCGTTTGTTATCAAAAACGATGGAAAAGTTTTAGTAGCAGGAGAAAACGATGAATATCAATTAGCAAAAGGAAGAACTAATCGTAAATTCAATGAATTACATGAAAATATTAAAAATTGGCAAGAATCAGAAATTAATGAAATTGGTCAAATCAAAAAAATCGTAGGACATTCCAAAACAATAGGTTTTTTAACTTACGACAATAAATTTTATGTAGCAGGACGAAATGATGGCTCTGCTGGTAATCTCGGTCAAGGATCATCTTCTGCTGGAAATTCATTTACTCCAAAGCAAATTTTAATTGATCACGCAGATAAAGCAGAAATTGATATAAAACTAAGTTCTGACATTCATACACAAATTGTTGATGCTGACATCGGAAGATTTCATGGAATCGCACTTGATGTAAATCAAAGAATTTGGTTTTGGGGAAATCCACAGGTTCATGGTTCTAGTTTTCTCTCTAGCAATAATGGAAAAATGTGGTCTAATTCCGCAATACCTACCACGGTGGTCACAAGTGGGGCAAGTAAAAACTATTATGGAGAAACGGTATTGAGAGGAAACTACAACGGGAACCATTCGGCAAATCATTATCCACACGCACAACTTGTATATTGGGATAACTCCGTGGCAGATGACACAAATTCTGCTTATATAACTGACAATACAGTATTTGAGTTGAATATACCGGATAATAAAATATATCAAGTTGCGTGTACAACGAGCACTTCCTATATATTGACATTAGACGGAGCAGTATTTAGTTCAGGATTTGCAGGATATGGATTATTAGGACAAGGTGCAGACCGTATGAATGTATCTGAGTTGCACGATTTTGGAATTTCGAGTCATCCTCATCGTGCGACAGGAAAAGTTGTAAATACAGGTGGAAAATTACCAGGTGATACTCAAGACGATTCAAAAATTGATGTCAAAAAAATAATCACAGGAAACAGTCATGTATTACTTCATACATACGACAATAAATTATATGGATTTGGATTGAATGATCAAGGTCAACTCGGAGTTAATCTTGCAGATGATGCAACTTATGTTGCTGAACCAACTCTTTTGGCAGAAAATGTATTTCGAGCATTTGCAGGAAGCAATTCATCTGCATATATTACATTAAATGGAAAAGTATTTGTATGTGGTGAAAATATCGATGGGACACTTGGAATTGATCGTTATGCAGATGATGCACCGGTTCCTGCTGAATTGAGTTCTTCTCAAATTATAGAAGCATGGACAGAATGCAATCGCATGATGGGTGCTGTTGAAATCAAAATTGGAAAAAATCATTCAACTGCTTTATTATCAAACGGACAAATAATTGGATTTGGTGAAACTGGTGAAGGACAACTCGGTAACACAAATTTCAAATACCAACATTCTGATAAAGGAGATACATACGAATCTACTATGGATGTTGATTTTCCAAGATTATCTACAACATTGACTGATTTCGCAAGAAACATTAATTTTGATTTAAGATTAAATTCTATACAATGTGGTGCTGATTATACAATGTTACATCTTAATCACGGAGATGATACAAATAAAATTAAATCATGTGGTAAAAATACAAACAATGCAAGTATGCAAGGAGATACTGCAACAAATGAATTAACAGATGCTGATTTAACCTTTATTTCGGACGGATCAAAATTAAAACAAATTGAATCAAATTTTGATTATACTCATTTATTAACAGATACCGGAGAATTATTTGCTATTGGACATCAAGCAGATTATAGTGCAAGACTAGGAACAGGTACAACTAATGCTTCAGGATCATCAGAAACTGCAATTCCTGTATTATTTAACGAAGAACCAATAACAAACATCAACAAAATAGCAACTGGTATATATCATGGACTTGCGTTGGATAATAACAACAGATTATACTTTTGGGGAAATCCAGGAGTTCATGGTTCTAGTTTTCTCTCTAGCAATAATGGAAAAATGTGGTCTAATTCCCCATTACCTACCACGGTGGTCACAAGTGGGGCAAGTAAAAACTATTATGGAGAAACGGTATTGAGAGGAAACTACAACGGGAACTATTCGGCAAATACTTATGACACACTTCTTTTAAATGATGGTCAAGAAAATGTAATACCTGAATATGTAGGTAAAATAATTGATATAAAATGTGGTAGTTCTACAAGTTATTTGTTAAATGAATATGGAGAATTATTCAGTGCAGGATTCAATGGATATGGTATCCTTGGCCAAGGTCATTTAGAATATTATCATGATTTTAATGTGGCAGATTCTATTCATAAATCATTTGGTCGTGTATTTTCTTTTAACGGATTAAAAGACGTTCGTGTAAAACGAGTAATACCAGGACGTTATCATTGTTTTGCAATTCTTGAAGACAACTCATTATACGGATGGGGTCGTAATGATAATTACCAACTTGGATTAAGTGAAGAAAATACAATTGACGGAATTCACAGAGATCATTATGTTACACCAATTTTAATTGACACAGATGTAGATGATGTATTCGCAGGAGAATATAATTCCGCAGTTAAAAAACTTGACGGAAGCATTTATGCAATGGGATACAACAAAACAGGTGTTATTGCAATGTTTGGTGATGGACGAGCACTTGGATTGGATCGTCATAATTCAACAGACGGAGTTGTTTCTGCAACTGATTATGCTAAAGTTCCAACACCTTGGTTTGAAGCAAGTGATGGAATTGTAGAAGTTGCATTTGGTAAATATCATTCTATCATCAAGCAAATTGATCGTTCAAGTGGAGTAAAAATCAAATACTATTCCGCCGGAAACAACACACAAGGTGAACGAGGAGTAAGTGGATTAAATGCAGGAGGAACATTAGGAGAATGGAATACTTCATACGACAATAAAACAGATACATACGCAGGTTCTGATCGTTGGACATTAATTCACACTGAAGACGTTTCGTAAGTAAATGAATAATCATTAGGAGTTAACATGGCAAATCCAATTACAAAAATATTACATTTTTCAACTGAAATTCAAAATGTACATCCTGCCGGTTCTCCTATTGAGGTGACGGAATGTGAGCAAACTCCAACTCCGACACCAAGTCAGGATAACTACATTGAAATAAATTATTCCGCAACGGATAATGTGCAGATATCTATTAATGCAGGATACTCACACAACGACACAGAAACTGTAGAAAATGGTTCTACTGATACACGAAGAGTCGTTGTAAGTGATGGTATCGGAGAAGATACTGTCTACGAAGCAGATGGTGTAGTAAATATTTGGTACGGTAAATCTTATTCAGATGCCATTGAAAGAAAAATAGTTATCAAAGGATATGTTGGCAAATTCACATTAAATACAGCAACTAAACTCAAAGTAAAGTCGGTGATAATTAAAAGTTCACGAATTGATGATCTGAGTTTGGCGTTCGTTGGTTGTTCGAATATGGAAATATGTGATTTAAGTGAATTTGATACAAGTAAAGTCAAATCATTTCATAGAACTTTCTATGGATGTAGTTCATTGACTTCACTTGATGTTTCTCATTTTAACTTGAGTGGTATTTTGTCGTTCGTAGAACCTTTTCAGTATACTTTTTACGGATGTTCTTCGATAACAAATTCTGGTATAGATTTTTCTAATTGGTCCGTGGATTCCATATGTGCAGAAGATACAACAGGATTCAGACAAAATGCGGGTTTTACAAATGAACCAGCATGGAATGAAACTTGCCCTACACCAACTCCGACTCCAACATCACAATCAGATTTGGGTGGAGATGACGCAAACGAACTAGAATTTCGTTGGGCAGATGGGATCGTTGCTGACGAAAAAATCTTGCAAGTCAAAAATTTATTAAAACCAACTCATTCAGACAACGGTGTCGGAAATTTTGATGATCGTGATATGTCAGCATGGAGTACGTTATACACAAGCAATCAAAATGAAGACAATCATGATTTAAGTTCTGCTTTTTGGCCGGACGCAGCCGTTGATGAAAATTATTCATTTGCGAAAACAATTGATTTTGAAAATGTCAGAATTATTCTTGATGATACTGATTTACTTCCAAACAATGAACTTTCTAATTTGAATTATTATCAATTGTATATTGATTTTGACAATTCAAACGCAGATTTACATCCAGTTGTGAATAGTGGAAACACACTACAACCATTGTATATTTACCACGGAGACACAGATAATCCATCAACGTCAGCAAGTGGGGCAACTGATTTCAATTCGGTGATAACAAAAATGGCAACTGCTACAAGTACATCAGAATCAGCTTCCGGTACAAAAGTGATTCAAATTTCAAATTCTGATACCACAAAATTCAAAGCAAACATGGAGGTTGTAATTTCACCTGACAATGATGCAATTCGTGAAGAAAATGTAATTGAAAGTCTTGGATCATTAAATTTACAAAATAATTTGCAAAATACACATCCTCCTCAATCAAGTGTTGTTCAAAAACCAAGTTCTGCGGTTGCAAGAGGACAGGGAAATACCAGCACAGATCCAACTCCAACAAGCAGTCCTTCACCAAACGAGTGTGACGGATTAAGTGCAATTCAATGTGAATCACCTTATAGTGGATGGAATTATGTTCGTTCAGCACCAGATTCTAACGGAAATTGTTATCAAGGATGTACTCAGTGTGAAGATGATCTCCTCAATTGTGGTGCGGAAACAAAACAAGGACGAGTCTCTAGACAATTTAATCTAGGATGCGGATTTCCAGAGTGTGAATGTAAAGATAAAGTTCCAAACTTTTGGAAAGGTGCTCAATTTGCTCCAAATCCACAAGATAAAACATACACACGAGTAAATGCAACTGAATGTGAAGTAGATAAACCTACTTGCGACCAAGCATTTGCAGCTGCCGACAAAGCACGTGCAGAAAATGCTTGCGAAGATGCGTGTAACGGAAAAGATGTTGTATGGAATGATGATATTTGTGCTTGGGAGTGTGCGGATACCGATTGCAATCAAGCAAAAGTGAATTGTCTTGAACAAAATCCACCCGAATGTGGTAATGGCATGAATGGTCAAAACACAAAATCTGGTGGAGATAAAACTCTCAATCCAAATACGTGCGAATGGGAAGATTGCGAATGTATTGATCTTGATCCCAACAACGCTGATCACAAATGTTTTGATAAAGATGGTAACTTCACTGAAATGAAAACATTAAATGGTCAATGCGAATTTGAAGATTGTTGTGAAGAAACATACATACCAAGTGATTGTGCAAACAATAAAGTTAAAAAAGTAAATACAGATTGTACAGAAGGTCCTTGTGAATGTGTTAAGGATGAAGTTGATGATCCGGGATGTGGCCAGGCGGCAGTTGGCCAAGGACTAGAAATTTCAGTTTGGGATCAAGCATTGTGTAGTTATAGATGCGAATGTGATTGGGACTCTATTGAAATCCAACCTCACAATGCAACATTCATAACTGATTGCAATAATGCGGATAAAACAGTAATTAGAAATGATGCGAATTGTACACTTGAATGTAAGTGTAAAACACAACCAGACAATGCAAATCAAATGTGTGCAGACGGCACAACTCAACAAACATGGGATGAAACAGAATGCAAATGGACTCCTGATTGTCCTGATGTTGCGTGTGGACCAGATCAACACGAAGAGTTTCAACTTCCAAACGGTGATCCATGCAATCCAAGTCAAGCAACATTAAAAACATTTTTTGGATTAAGTATGAATCTTAATAATGTATGGGAAAATGTATTTGATGGATTATCAATTAAATTTGGAGAACAAGAAACTGCAAACGGAGTTGATTATTTACCGATTTATGCAAAAGTTGATAACAATAAAATAACATTATCATCTGGAGATAATATTTCCGAGTGGAACAAGTTGTTTATATTCGTGGGTGATAATGTAAATCCAAATTCCTTGGCCAACGGAGAAGGAATGGAATTTGATACAATCATTTCAGATGACTTAATGCTAGTTGATCAATACACAAATTCCATTTCTGCAAAAATACATTTTAGATTTACAAATATAAATGGAATTCCGACACTTCAACTTAAAAATATTAAAAAACCTACAAATTCCGTGTTTGAAACTCGTGACACAGAAAACGATTGGTCTTCTGTATATGTGGGAGTCGGATACAATTTGAGTGACGATGTTTGGCCAACTGCTTCGGTTGATGTCAATTACGAAATTGGACCTATTACTTATAGTTCAACTGATTGCCAATCATATTGTGTTGACGATCCAACTCCAACTCCTGTTGATTACGAAGTGGGGGGTGGAACATAATTTCCAAGTTGATTTAATACGATGGCATATTATGCAGTAACTTCCGAGTCAACCGAACTAATTCCATTGAGTGATTTAGTTTTTCCGACTCGTATTTACTTTATCGTATCAGATTCAAATGAAGGTGAAAGTGTTTCGTTTCCGATTAGATATTACGATATATCAAATGAAATAAAGTCCGAAACCTTCAATTTACCTTTTGTATATGAAATGTCGGGTAAATATTTTTACTCGTTTATGCCAAATTCGGTTGCAGGATTAGATGCAGATGAACCAACTCCAACTCCAACAATTACTCCGACAATTCATAATTGTGCTACGTCTCCGGTTACCATAACAGTATCTTCTGAATATGAAGCTTCAACAAACACCAGAACCTACAAGTACACAACAAGTGATTCAGATGGTAATGGAGGTTTATTTGGTTGTATCAATGCTGAACGTGGTTCTACATTAACAATATTTGTAGATGGTGACGAACCAAATCTTGTTTCGCATCCGATAAAAATAACTGAATTTCGTAATGACGGTCACCACGGAACACCACGCAATGATGTAACAAGAATAGATTTAACTGAGGGTCAAACTGAAGATCATACTTACGCATTAACATGGGTAGTGCCTTGTGATGAAACAATTGATAAATATCAATATCAATGTGAACATCACTCTCATATGCGTGGTACAATCAATGTGATCGGAGAATGCCCAACACCCACGCCAGAAAAAACTCCGACTCCATTGCAACCAACTCCAACTCCGACTCCCGAGCAGACACCTACTCCAACTCCTGAGCAAACACCTACTCCAACTCCTGAGCAAACACCTACTCCAACTCCCGAACAAACACCAACTCCGACTCCTGAACAAACACCAACTCCGACTCCTGAGCAAACACCTACTCCAACTCCTGAGCAAACACCTACTCCAACTCCCGAACAAACACCAACTCCGACTCCTGAACAAACACCAACTCCAACTCCCGAACAAACACCAACTCCGACTCCTGAACAAACACCAACTCCGACTCCATTGCAACCAACTCCGACTCCATTGCAACCAACTCCGACTCCCGAGCAACCAACTCCGACTCCTGAAGATGGCACGACAGATCAAAACTCCGATGGTGAAAGTGAGTGTATAAATGGGTATACAATAAATAACAATGAAATTTATCGTGGAATTCAATTAAAATACTCATCGGGTCAAATTATCGTAGATGCAAAAGAATATACACCAAGTCCGAGTATTCCAACTTTAATTTACATTTATATCGGTTCAACTGAAACTGAGAATTTTTGTGGAAGAATTACCGTAAATTCACGAGTAGATGGTATAAGCAATTCTACATTCAACAATACAATAATATCTTATGTTCACTCAAATGGAAAGTGCTATAATAAAGATATCAATGGTATCATAGGCAATGACAACTATATTGTATTTGGAGAAGAAGATGAAGAAACCACAAACGCAATACAATCATGTTGCAGTAATTTGCAAGTGATATCAAGTAAATCTAGTAATAATTACGGTATTCGTTTATCTGATTCAGATGGAATGATCTGCGTTGATCCAAAAAATTATACACACTCGTTTGGTCTTCCGGTTGTTGTGTATATTTACATTAACAATTACACACAATACGGAGAAACCTATCGTGGAAAGATTACATTTCAAAACCGTTTGAATGGATTGGGTGAAGATTCGTTTAATTCGGACAATTTAATTTATATTGATTCTGATAATAAATGTTATAATATAAAATTATCTGAGGTAAATGAATTGAATAATATTAAAATATTTAATACTTATAATTAGTAAAATGAAAATAACACTATCTACGACTAATAACACTTATTTGCTTGGTTGGTACGGTACATCAAACGATACAGAACCGTATGATCTGGAGCGAATTGCAAAGTATATACACTCTGTGCACAAAATTGCGAATGACAATTATTCATGGGAGATGTACAAACCAACAAACGAACAGAATGATTTCACACATCTTGAAGTAGGAAACATATATTATTTAAACTTTTACTCAGTATCCCAACCAATCACATTTGAAATTCTTAATCTATTTTCATCTTCTGGAAATATAGAAGACTTTGATCGTGGTGTTTTAGAAGGAGTTGAAGATTTGGATGATGAGACTAGAGAAGAAGTGGAATACATAGAAGATGATATCGTAGAACCTGTTATGTTAGAAACGGAAACCACCACCACAAGTGAATATGATGATATAACACAGAGCTCGGGATTACCAACACCAAGTTCCGTTACTTTGTCGTGGATGGATGACTCTAATTTTGTGGTTGGAAATGATACTCCAATTTCTGAATTTCAAGGTGGAGTTTATGATTTGACACCAACTTCTGAATTTCAAGGTGGTATTGATGATTCCACTTCTGACGATATGTCATGGATGGATGACTCTAATTTTGTAGTTGGAAATGATACTCCAACTTCTGAATTTCAAGGTGGTATTGATGATTTGACACCAACTTCTGAATTTCAAGGTGGTATTGATGATCCCGCTTATGGAGATACGTCATGGATGTATGGTTCTGGAACTAATAATTTTACTCCAACTTCTGAATTTCAAGGTGGTATTGATGATTTTACACCAACTTCTGAATTTCAAGGTGGTATTGATGATCCCGCTTATGGAGATACGTCATGGATGTATGGTTCTGGAACTAATAATTTTACTCCAACTTCTGAATTTCAAGGTGGAGTTTATGATTTTACACCAACTTCTGAATTTCAAGGTGGTATTGATAATTTTACTCCAACTTCTGAATTTCAAGGTGGAGTTTATGATTTTACACCAACTTCTGAATTTCAAGGTGGTATTGATGATTCCACTTCTGACTTTCAAGGTGGAATTGACGGAACAAACAATTTAATAACAAATGATACAAACCCACAACCTATGTATGGTGATAGTGGGATTAGCAATGATTTATCTGAGTCGAGTCTTGTAGACTTTGCAGATTCAGACTATAATGGAGGAATAGATATGACAAACGGAGATGATGATTTAATAATTAATGATACAAACCCACAACCTATGTACGAAGGTGATGTATCCGAACTGAGCGGTGTAACTGATATAAATGATTCAGTTGATTTTGTAGATGATACAATGAACGCAGTTGTGGATGACGTAGTAGATTATGTTGATCCAGTTGACATCACGGTTGTTGATTCTGTTGATTTCGTAGATGGTCAACCTGTGGATGATGTTGATCCAGTTGATCCAGTTGATTTTGTAGATGATACAATGAATGATGACTCTGTAGATTTTGTAGATGATACAATGAATGATGACTCTGTAGATTTTGTAGATGATACAATGAATGATGACTACACCGATCCTGATTCTATTGTTGGTGATGACTCTGTAGATTTTGTAGATGATACAATGAATGATGACTACACCGATCCTGATTCTATTGTTGGTGATGACTCTGTAGATTTTGTTGGTGATGACTCCGACTTTGTTGTATGTCCACAAGACGTAAGAGAATGTTCTGATGGAACTTATGTAGGACGTAACCCAAACAACAACTGTGAATTTGATCTATGTCCTGAAGAACTAGACTCTGATAACGGATCAGATAACTCCGATGACGGATCAGATAACTCCGATGACGGAATTGACATGGGAAATGATGGTATGTATGTTCCTGGTGATGATTTAGACACAGATAACTCAGATAACTCAGATAACTCAGATGACGGAATTGACATGGGAATTGACGACTCAAGTGATGCCGGAATTGACATGGGAATTGACGACTCAAGTGATGCCGGAATTGACATGGGAAATGATGGTATGTATGTTCCTGGTGATGATTTAGACACAGATAACTCAGATGATGGAATTGACATGGGAATTGATGACGGATCGGATAACTCCGATGATGCATCATTTGATGATCTACCACTTCCTCCTACAAGTGACTTTGATTACCCAACTGCTTCTGATGTGAACGGAAGTGACGATAATTCAGATGACGGAATTGATGACGGAATTGATATGGGAATTGATGACGGAATTGACATGGGAATTGATGATGGAATTGATAACTCAGATGATGTAACATCATTTGATGATCTACCACTTCCTCCTACAAGTGACTTTGATTACCCAACTGCTTCTGATGTGAACGGAAGTGACGATAATTCAGATAACGGAATTGATATGGGAATTGATGACGGAATTGACATGGGAATTGATGATGGAATTGACATGGGAATTGATGATGGATCGGATAACTCCGATGATGTAACAATACCTGCTTACAATTTAAATTTAGGTGAATCGGATAACGGAATCGATGACGGAATTGATATGGGAATCGATGACGGAATTGATATGGGAATCGATGACGGAATTGATATGGGAATCGATGACGGAATTGATAACTCAGATGATGTAACAATACCTGCTTACAATTTAAATTTAGGTGAATCGGATAACGGAATTGATAACGGAATCGATGACGGAATTGATATGGGAATCGATGACGGAATTGATATGGGAATCGATGACGGAATTGATGACGGAATTGATATGGGAATTGAAGAAGGATCGGGTGCTGAAGTACCTGCAACTCCACAAGCAGACCCATATAGCATGGAGTATGATTCAGGAACAGATGACGGAATTGATATGGGAATCGATGACGGAATTGATATGGGAATTGAAGAAGGATCGGGTGCTGAAGTACCTGCAACTCCACAAGCAGACCCATATAGCATGGAGTATGATTCAGGAACAGATGACGGAACAGATGACGGAATTGATGCAGGAATAGATGATTCTACACCTCAAGGAACGGATTACGATCCATTGGACATGGGATCATTTGAACCGTCAGATCCTCCTTTAATGCCTGGTAGTGAATCAACTGATGTAGACACGGGCATCGATGTTGGAGGTGATGACCATGATGATGGAATCGACACCGGACTTGACACCGGAAGTGATGACCACGACCACGATGACCATGACCACGATGATGATGGAATTGATGCAGTAATTGATGACTCTACTCCAGTACCTGGATACGATCCATTGGATATGGGATCATTTGAACCGTCAGATCCTCCTTTAATGCCTGGTAGTGAATCAACTGATGTAGATCAACCATATCATCCAGATATGATAGCAGGTGATTCAACTAACGAAAGTTAACCATTAGATTTATCATAAGATTGCTCAGTAAAATTTATGTTGATTAAAACTTACAATTGGTTTATATTAACATAATTGAAAACCAAAGCAATTATATTTAAAACAATAATAAGCGATGTCCGAGAAAGGCATCGTTTATTGTGTTTAGAAACACGATCAAAGTTAAAAGAACTTGAAAAACCGTTTCTTGGATTAAGAATGGCATTCAAAAATCCAAAGGTTAAAAACAGAACATACAAGATCAAAGCACTTGAATTAAAGCATTTGAGTGTATTGCCCATCAATTCAAAAAAACGAAAATCAACGGAATTCGTTTCAATATGCAGTAATGCTTCTTTTTTTGGATACGCATTAAATCAAGTTAAACTTGATTTTGTAAAAATGCAATCAGATGGATACGACAAAGAATTATTAACACTTGAAAGAAAACTACACGAAGAGTTTTCCAACAAAACCAGAGTAATGATAATGTCTGCGGAAGTAGATATGGTTGCCAATGAAATTTTTGAAAGTGATGCAGATTTTTATTTGGCATCAAAAGGATATCATATCACAAATCTAAATAATACATCAAGACACACAGGTAAAATAATAAGATTAGAATACAATCCGTATATGGCGGAAATCAACACTGTAGTATATTCTGATACACAAAAAGAACAAATTATTGACAACGAAGAGCATATTGTTAATATATGGGATTGATATGAAAGCAATATTTGGAATGCACAAAGGTGAATTTGGTGATGTTCAGTTTTCTGAACTTGTTGCAGGTCAACTGTATCGTGTTAGTGTATCTTGTGGTGATGAACGATGGGTCAATCCTAAATTAAGTCGCTGGAAAGGTCATTTGATATTGTGGGTTCGTCAAAAAAATGATGAAGGATATTTTCCACGAAAAGGATGGGGATTCAATTTATTGTTTAAACCAGAGAGTGATGCAGAAAAGAAAATGCTTTATGAATATCAATGGACATATTCTCCTGCACCAAATGTGATTTCATATTTAATAACTCCTTTATGGCCTAATAAAGTTGAACCAGATACAATATGGGAAAAAATACAAGATAACAAATTGTATTCAGCAACTATTTCAGATTATCAAGAAGATTTGAAAAGCAAAATGCAGATCAAAGCAAAAGAAAATGAAGCACAACGCAAAACACTTGAGCAATTTGTTCCTGAAAAAGTTGATGAAATTGTACCGGAAGAAAATTACGATGCTTTGTTTGACGGAGAAGATTTGCCATCACACGAAGAACTTCAAGCAGAATTTAATGTTGACGATGATTAAAATAATTGAGATAATAAAAAACATGAATATTAATTTAGACGATAAACTGGTGAAAGAACTTGATTCTGTATTTGACAACGAACGAAAAACCCAAGTTGAATGGGATGTATGCATTGAAGACATTGTAGAAGAATTCATTGCAAGACAAAAAGGAACTTGGTATGAAGATAACTTTGTAGAAGAACCTGAGCAAGAAGATGAAGTGCATTTTGATCTCAGAGATATTGGCATGAGTAACGGAAAAAATGGACATTTAAATGGTTCACTTACACAACCCCCATTTGGTAAGAAGAAGAATTTACAAAATCGGTTAAACGATAAGTAAATGGTGGAACGTGTCATTCGTGACATCCCCAAAGTGGTCATTTTCGGATGGCCACTTTTTTTTGCTTTAGAACCTAACGTTAATAACTTTTTGTTGCAATATCATCAGAAATGTATCATAGTATTTAAATCATGTATATCAATCATTCATTCAAAAGAAGTCGAGTGGTGAAAACCTAGTCGGAGCAATTCGGCATCGTCCGCAAAACGAAGATATCGTGCGACCCCCTCTTCCCCAGAGGGGGTCTTTTTATAAAAATAATGCTTGACTTTTTATAATATCCGTGGTAGTATACTTGTATTGAGAGTGAGAAAAGAGAAAGTTAAAAATATGACAGAAAACGAAGCAATTGAGTTTGTTCAAAATAACGCAAGATATTACGATGATGGTTCATTTGAACCTTATGCCGTAATGTATCGGGGTAAGTTCATTTGGGCAGAAAGTCCGGGTGACTTGGTAAGCAACTTACTTGAGTTTGTAAATTCATAATGAGTTCGCACAATTTTTCAGATACGATTGAAGTTCCTGAATGTGGAACATATCAACTAATCAAAATAGAAAATCAAGGAGTTGCAAACATAGAAACTGCAATTTACGAAAGAGTTGAGTGGGATGCACTTGCTCCTTGGATTGTAAAAATAAAGGCAAATAATGATTCCTAAGTTTAATATCGGTGACATTGTTTCAAATCATGGCATTAAAGGGTCTGTAAGTGCCATAGAACTTGATTCTATGATTACTGCGAATGTTCAACCATATTATGTTGTTACGATGGAATATGGCAACGAATTGATACCTGAGAGTTCACTTACATATAGTGGATTTTTCAATGTTATCAAAAGCAAGATTGTCGCACTTTTTAGTTGACTTTTTATAATAATTTTGGTAGTATACTTGTATTGAGAGTGAGTTAAAAGAAACTTTAAAAAAAGAAAAAAATATGAATGAGAGTGAAATAGTAGAATACGTCCAAACTAACGCAAGGTATCATAGTCAGATTGATATGCCTTATGCAGTATACTTCAACAATCGTCCTCTTTTTGGAGATGACCCGAGAGATTTGGTGGAACAAATTTTGGATATTGTAAACGGATAACACATGACAAGAAAAGAAGAAATATTCGCAACTGAAAAGTTGACCGAGAATCAAAGGTCGGTCATCGCAGGAATTGATCGTGACGGAAAAGAAACTTTCTTTCACACCACTATGTGGGGAACTGAAGCAACTCCTGATCCCGAAGGTGGTTATGGTGGGATTACTCACGTATCTGCTATCCGTGGTCTTGAAGCAAGAGGAATAATTACCGCACTTCATATGTGGAGAGGTGCGACTTGCAGATTGGTAATGAACGGATAGCATGAAAGTCGGAGACAAATACAATTTAAAAGGATTTGGTAGAATAACCATAAAATCATTCAAGGACGAACTGGTTGTAGTATCAGGAAGTGGATTAAATTTGACAATCAAAAAAACAAGACTATTATCAATGGGAATAAAATTATGAGCAATTACGTATTTAATGGAAAAGATAATTTGGATGATGATGCAACACATCCATTCGCAGGAATAACAGGAACTCTTATCAGCAAAGGTGCAATGACCCACGCAGGTTACGATGGATTGATTGCGATGAATACCACATTCAAAGATATGGCAAATTCAATGACTGAACAAAGTCAACATTCATTTTCAGAACAAGAAGTAGAAGAATTATATTCTCCATATAACTTTGATTTTGATTCAGCACAATTAGCAATTGTAGCAGACCGACCTGTTACAGAAGTGAATATCAAGGTTGAATTGTTTCCTTTGTAATTAGATTTGACACAACGAGTTTCGTTGCTTATTATTATTTGAATATGGAAATTCAAAACAATGTATACTTACCACTTCCTCATGTTTACGAACGTGAAGGCAGACAAGAACGTGCTTGGGACATTTATAGTCGGTTGCTTCGTGATAGAATCATTTTTATCGGAACGCAAATTGATTCGTATGTAACCAATTCTATTATTGCACAACTTTTGTTTTTGCAAATGGAAGACCCCAAGAAAGATGTTCATGTGTACATCAATTCACCGGGAGGAAGTGTTTCAGACGGAATGGCAATTTATGACACTTTGAAGTTTATGGAGTGTGATGTTACAACTTATTGCATTGGAATGGCTGCAAGCATGGGAGCAGTATTACTTGCAAGTGGAACGAAGGGTAAACGATTCGCACTTCCAAATAGTCGGGTTATGATTCACCAACCAAGTGGAGGAGCACAAGGTCAAGCAAGTGACATTAGCATTTCAGCAAAAGAGATTCTTCGTTGGCGACAAATTCTTAATCAAGTTCTTGCTGATCGTAGTGGACAACCTGTGGAAAAAATTGAAAAAGATACTGATCGTGATTATTATATGACTGCACACGAAGCAAAAGAATACGGTCTTATTGACAAAGTAGTAGAAAGCAAATCAGATTCAGACAAATGAAAAAACAGAAACTTACAATAGAACAACACATTCAAGTTTTACAAGAAACGATTGAGTGGTATGAAGCACAACTTCAACCACATGATTGCGGATGGATGTACAGCACCATTAGTGGAATTAAAAATAGAATCAAAGACTTGAAACGGCAATTGCCGCCGAGACCAAACATTCATTTGTAAAAATTAGTGCTTGACTTTTTATAATATCTATGGCATACTATAGGTATGATTGAGAGAACAAGAAGATGGATTAAATATCATATTCGTTGGCAAAGTGGATTTCTTATTTCATTTCCAACGATGTGGATTTTTAGTGAAATGTGGAATTGGCCTCTTTGGGCAAGTATCATAGGATTTCAGTTTATCGGTGCTTTGGTGTATTATCCTATTGATAACAAAATATTTTCCACAAAAACCAAGATTTCCAAATTTGGTGCTTGACTTTTTATAAGAATTTTAGTAGTATGTTTATATTGAGAATGACTAAGAGAGAAATAAAAAAAATATGAGTTTGTTAAAAGATTTACATAGTTCCTTTTGGATGGATGATGACGGATTAGACGATGATGATTTTCTCGTTGATAATTCCCATCAAGAACGTAAAGGTGGATTGAATTACGGAGATTTAATTAAGTTGACTTCACGACGTCGTGCGATTGCCAACTTTGTTAATATTTTAACCGGTCAATCTATTCCAGTTGAATTTAGTTCACGTGGTGGTGAAAATTATACTGATGGTAAAAAGGTGGTAATTTCAGCAGATGCCAAAAATGAAACATTTGATGCAGATGTTGGATTGGCACTTCACGAAGCATCTCACATTTTACTAAGTGACTTTGAAGTTATTCAAAGAATTATCGGTGATCCAACTTCAATGCGTTCAGATGATCGTTTTCCAATTTTACGTGAAGATTTTGTTGCAAAAAATAAAGCAGAAAAAAAGTTGGATAAGTTTGTTTGGGATATTCTGAAAAACGAAGATATTAAAAAGCAACTCAATGATAACGGACAAATCAAGTTTCAAAAACAAATGGTTTTGTTTGCCAAGGATATGTGGAATTGGGTTGAAGACCGTAGAATTGATCATTATGTGTTTTCAAATGCTCCTGGATATCGTGAATATTATATGTCACTTTATGGTCAGTATTTTCGCACCAAAGAAATTGGCAAAGCACTTCAAAGTGATGAATATCGTGACGAAAATCTTGATAGTTACACAATGCGTGTTGTTAATCTTCTTAATGACGAACGTGATTTGAATGCGTTGAATGGTCTTCGTGATATTATCAAGGTTCTTGATTTGAATAACATTGCTCGTTTGAAGAATTCGTATGATGCTCTTTCAGTTGCAGTTGATATTTCCGAAATCATTTTTAATAACATTGATTGGAATCAACAAATGGAAGAAACCAAAAACGGAGAATCATCCGAAGGAAATTCCGAAACTAATTTCAATAACAATGATTTTAATGATCCACCTGAATCCAAAGAAAGCAATTCAGATTCTGATGGAAACTCTGATGAAAATCAAAAAAGTGGTGAAGGTCAATCTGATGAAAAGTCTGATGAAAATGGTGCTTCCGATAACAACGAATCTTCAGATGACAATTCAGAAAATGCTTCAAGTGGAAGTAATAATTCTGATGAAAATGCTGAAGGAAATTCTGCGGAATCGTCTGATGAAGATGGTAAGGAATCTGATGAAGAATCTAAAAAGAATTCATTGAGCAAGACTTTAAAGAAACGAGTTGAAAATCAACTTAAAAAGCAAAAAGAATTCATGGAAGGAAACACCAAGAAAAAAAGTGCTTCTAAAAAAGACCAAGAAGCAATGAAATCAGTTGAACAAAGTGGTTCTGAAATTGTTCAAGTTGGAACTGACGTTCATGGTGAAAGTGGTTATTACAAAGCACGAAGCATTGATTGCATAGTGGTAAAGAATCTTACCAAGGCACTTATTGAAAGTAACGAATTTCCAATGAAAAGTTATCAACGAGAAACTTTTTCAAAAACGAGTGTTGAAAAAGGAATTGTTATGGGAACCGTTCTTGGAAAGAAACTTCAAATTCGTAGTGAAGTTCGTGAACTTAAAACGATGCGTCAACGCACCGGAAGAATTGAAAGAAGATTGCTTAGTGAACTTGGATACGGAATGGAAAATGTATTTGGTCACGTTGAAATCAGCAAATACAAAAAAGCAATGCTTTATATTAGCATTGATGCTTCTTCAAGTATGTTTAGTGGAAGTTACTCTAACGATAATAGCAAGTGGCATCGTACAATGACTGCAAGTGTTGCAATGGCAAAGGCTGCAAGCATGATTGACAATCTTGATGTTCGTATTGATTTTCGTGCAACTAAAGGTGATTTTCCTTATGTTGTAATTGCATACGATTCAACTAAAGACAACTTTATGAAGTTGAGAACTTTGTTTCCTATGCTTTCACCTTGTGGTTATACCCCCGAAGGATTGTGCTTTGAAGCATTAAGCAAAACATTTGTTCCTGCAACAAGTGAACGTGACGTTTACTTTGTAAACATTTCAGATGGTCAACCTTACTTTTCCACCAAAGGTGTAAATGGATTTGATTATACCGGACACGACGCTGCAAATCACACTAAAAGACAAGTTGATATTCTTCGTAAAAAAGGTATCTTGGTTTCAAGTTACTATGTTGAAGATTCTGATTCATCTTGGTATCGTGAACGTTTTGTTGAATCATTTAAAAGAATGTATGGCAAAGATTCTCAATTTATCAATGTCAGCAATGTTCACGAAGTTGCAAAAACTATGAACAGAAAGTTTCTTGCTAAAAGTGCAAATTAGGGGTTGACTTTTTATAATAATTTTGGTAAAGTATATAAACAATGAGTGATACAGAAGATACAATAAAATGGCAACCTTTGCCGAGTTTGAAATCAGAAAAGATTGATGATCTTTTTAAAAACCTTTACGGAGTTGATCGTAAAACTTCAATTACCAATTGTACTTGCGTTTCGTGTAGTGCTGAAAACATTACGGAAAACTCATTTCGTGATGATGTTTCACTTCGTGAATTTCATATCTCCGGATTATGCCAAGTGTGTCAAGATAAAATCTTCGGATTTGAAGAAACTTTAGAAAAATAACGCTTGACTTTTTATAGAAAATTTAGTAATATTAAGATTCAAAACTGAGAGAATAATAAAAGAAAAAAAAAACAAAAAATTATGAGTGAGATTATAGCAAAAGTAGTTCAAAACAAAACACGTTTCAATGCAGTAGATGCAGAGGGAAATAAAGTTGATGGAATTTCAGCAAGTTTGAGACGTAAAGCATTTGATGCCAACAAAGCACTTCAACGTGCGATTGGTAAAACAGGTCGTCCGTTTTGGAGATTAGTTAATATTGAAGAGTTTGTATCTATTGATACCAAGTCTGCTCCTACCACTCAACGTGATGAAGCAAGTATGGAAATTTCAGAAATTCCTGAGAAGCACAACGAAATTGTTGAGTTTCTTAAAAAGTGTTTTTCGTTGAAACCCAACAAGTTGTTTATGAATGAAACCAAGTGGAAGTATTTGGTTCGTTCAGCAGTTCGTGGCAAGAATGTTATGATGACGGGTAACTCCGGTTGTGGTAAAACTTTGGCAAGTAAAACTCTTGCAGAAGTTCTTGATCGTCCTTTTTATTATTTCAATCTCGGAGCAACGCAAGATCCTCGTTCTGCTTTGATTGGTAATACTCACTTTAAGAAAGAAACCGGAACCGTGTTTTCCGAAAGTTCTTTTATCAAAGCAATTAGAACTCCCAACTCTATTATTCTTCTTGATGAATTATCAAGAGCACATCCTGATGCGTGGAACATTCTTATGACTCCACTTGATCCTCTTCAACGTTACGTTCGGTTGGACGAATCTGAAGATTCAGAAGTTGTCCCTGTTGCAGATGGAGTTACATTCGTTGCTACTGCAAATGTAGGTAACGAGTATACTTCCACTAGGGTAATGGACAGAGCATTGCTTGATCGTTTCGTAACCGTGGAAATGGATGAACTTGATTATGAAGAAGAAGTTCAACTTCTCAAGTTGCTTTATCCTGATGCTGACGTTAATATGCTTGGAGTTATTGGTGAAATCACCACTCATACTCGTAAGGTTGTAAAGTCCGCTGAAGCAAAAATTACTGATGCTCTTTCAACTCGTAGTGCAGTTGAAATGGCCGGTCTTGCTTATGATGGTTTCAATTTACTTGAAATTGCAGAAGCATCAATTTACCCTCACTTTTCAGAAGATGGTGGTGCAGATTCAGAACGTACATACATGAAGCAATTCGTTCAAAAGTATGTTCAAAACGAAGACACCCCTGAGGAATTATTTTCTCTCAATCCCGATGAAAATCAAGATGATGCAGTTCAAAGAACTCCATACTGATAAATAATTGGGTTCTCTCATGGTGGAACTCCTACTCTCTCGGGAGTTCCACCTTTTCTTTCTCTCACACGGTGGGACTTCTACTCTCTCGGAAGTCCCACCTTTTTTTTGAACTTGATTTTCAATTCAAATTACTTTATATTATATAACAATGAAAATAGAAATTGAAATGAACGGAGAAACCTATTGCTGGAAGTCACATTACGAAGATCACACCATTTATGATATTGCAGAAAAGTTCAAAGGTTTGCTTGTAAGTGCAGGATTTCATCCCGACAACGCAGATGATCTTTTTGATGAATGTGTTATTGGAAGTTGGAAATTACCAAGTGATAAAAATTTGTATGCAGATGAACTTGAAGATGAATACGATAATCACGACAACGAAACGAACATTAACATTGAAACTTTAAAGTAAATGAAATATGCAGATGTAGTTAATGTAAAACAATACAAAGAACTTCCAAAATCAGAACGAGAAGTTTTTGGATTTTGGTATCGTTTACCGAAGTTGTATGAATGGGGTGGAGAACGATTTGAAGATTACTGGAAACAAAACTATCCAATTCAATTTAGGATTCGTGATGGTATTGAAAACATTTTTATTACATTGTCAGTTTGGAAAGATAAACTAATAGAAAATACTTGGACACGCATCTTCCCAAAAAACGCATGGGCAAGAAAAGTGATTCCACATACTTATTCAGACAAACCGGAACTCATTCAAGATTTTCTGTTTGCGTGTATAATCGATTTCGTTGAAAATGAACCAATTGATATGACCGATTGGCAATCTGATAAAAAACGTGCGGAAATTTATAGAAGCATAGAAAATTTATACAAGTTTGCGAAATACACTTTGCCTGCAAGACGAAAGAGATTAGACGAAATGATGTCAGAATTGTATGATGAAAAAAGTTTAATGGAGTTTGTTGACAAATCCGATGATCCGAAATACGAAGAAATGTCTGCACTTGAAAAACAAACTGAAACAGAGATTCAGCAAAATCTTCTTGAAATCGTAAAAATCAGAGAATATCTTTGGACATAGTAATCTTTTTTCTTGACTTTTTATAATAATTCTGATAGGATTATTGTATTGAGAGTGAGGGAAGAATCCCTTTAAAAAAAGAGAGATTATGGCAAAGATATATAAAGACGGAAAGTTCTTCAAATATTACAAAGAAAATTGGTTTAATCCCAAAGGAATGACCAAAGATGGATATTTCATTCATGTACCCGATGATGACATTTGTAGTGAATACCACATTGTTAAGGAACATGGACGTTTAAAAGCATTTCATCCATCATCGGAGGTTACTACTCATCCTGTTGCTATTGAACCGGCGGGGTTGTTCAAGACCAAGAATTTCACAGGTCGTTGGTACTTCATTGATACTGATGTAACTGATGACGAAATTCAAAACAAGATTGATTGGTTTGAAAACAATCAAAGATTAATTGCTGAAGCAGATAAACGCAAAGCAGACAACATTTCCAAGTGGAAAGCAAAAAGTTCTTTTCAAGGTGAGGTTGGTGATTTTCTTGAATTGGAACTTAGTATTATGTTTCAGAGCAGTTTTCCTACGAATTGGGGAACGGGTCATATCACCACTCTCAAGGACGAGAATGCAAACGTCTATGTCATTTGGAGAGAATTTTGGGACAATGAAAATGATGAACCTATGACCAAGGGAACTAAGATCAAGGGAACTTTCAAGGTTAAGGGTCATACTGAACGTAATGACCAAAAGCAAACCGTTCTTCAAAATAAGATCAAGAATGTTGAGTTTTTATAATTTAATGCTTGACTTTTTATAATAATTTTAGTAGTATATACGAATACTGATAATAATAAAACCCACTAAAAAATGAAAAATATAATAATGTTTCTTTTGTCTGCAATTCCTTTGTTGGCAAGTAATATTAATTCAACTGCTCCTATCGCAGAACTTACAAATTACGGAGCAGATTTTACCGATACCGATGGTGATGGTATGACTGATGTTGCCGAACTTAGGTATGGATTCAATCCAAACGATAAGAATAGTTTTCCTTCAACGGATTACACCGTACTTTCAGAGTTCAACAGACCTCAGTTACACGAATCAACTGGTGTTAATGATCCTAAAAATGAATTAAGGTTTATGTTTACGAGTGCTGACTATGCATTGAACAGAAAAGGTCTAAGTAATTATGACAAATTAACATCTGATCGTGAATTTTTAAATCTTGCTATGCCGATTCTATTAAAGGAATTGGGTCCTCCACCAGAGTCATTTTTCATTGAGATTAGATGTCAGAATCGTGGAGTGTATGCGAATGGATACAAGATTTCTGTTAATGACGATAGTCCACCTTCAAGTTTTCTGCACGAAATTGGTCATGCATGGAAACGTGGATGGGATTATAGTTTTATGAACGGAAAAAATCGTAGATATATGCGTGGATTTGAAGAAGGATTTGCAGAAGCACTTGTTTATCACATTCAAAATCGTTTTGTAGAAGCATATCCTAATCATCCGTTGGTTAAAAGTAAAATGATCACCGGACGAAATGCTCAAACATGGAGAGGTGATGTTTACAACTTTGATGTTACTCTCGGAGAAAAAGCACTTCGTGGTGGAACATTCTTTGGAGACAGATTTACTCAATATCGTTATGAAAATTCAAGTGGTGCATTTTCAGTAATGGCAAATCAACGTGACGGAGTTTTAAGAGATTTACTTCAAGCATATTACACAAAAATTTCAGAAGGTTCGTGGGATAGAACTCTTGATGTTCAAGAAACATTTGATCTATGGGCAAATGTTCTTCCGACCGTTAATGGAATTGATACAAAGTCATGGTTGAATCGTGTTGGATTGTTTAATGGCAAACCTGCACCTCAAGAGTTGTATGTATCGTTGATTGATGAAAAGGTATTTATATTGTATCCTGATAGTGGTGGAAACTTTTCATGGAAGCACGGAACACCGTCATCTCAAAATATTCCATCTTGGTTTCCAATAAAGAATGATGGTGGAAAGTACACACCAAATGTAGGTGGGATTGCGTTCAATTTAAATGTAAAGACACTCAATGGTGAAGATGTAGTTTCATTGAGTCGTAAAACAAATTCCGGAACATTAGGAGAAACTAGAATTGACGAAATTGCTCCACATAATTTACCTGTGGGTTTGTATCGTGCAAGTGTTGAAGTTCCTTTCTTTGCAAGTCAGTCACCCAACAACAAAACCACATCATATATTATAGGTGGTAAGCACACAAATCATCCACACGACAAGTTGTCAGTTCATGTCGGACTTGATGTACCAAATGCTGAAAAGATTCAAGTAACTTTAAAAGAACAAACTTACACAACTCCTATTGTTAATGGTCTTGCGATTTTCCGATTCAACGATGTAGGAATTGACTTCACCGGTTCAGTTTTAATTTCAGTTACTGCGAGTGGAAAAACTCTTGAATACAAACGTGCAATATCTCATTTCGGATTAGGTTCCGGGCAACGACTCAATCAATTCCTAATTGTTGATACAGATTTGGACAACATTGAAGATGCGTATGATTCTGATGTGGTTGGTCTACAAAGCAAAACCTTTGTTAAGTTTTCCGAAATACAAAGCAACGCAGAGCAAATTGCAAATCCAACTACAAGTGTAGTTACACAAAGTAACGATGATCTTTCTTCAAAACCAAAACCAAAGTTACCAAGTGTTCCTACTACACCACCGTCTGCAACGAATCCGATTGTTGAGTTGGAAACTAAAATAAAGAAACTTGAATTGGAACTCGGTGAACTTATTGCTAAAAATGTGAATTTGAAAACTGCACATGATATTACTTTAAATGAAGTTAATGATTTAAAGAATGAGATTCAAACTTTAAAACTATTACTTGCAACTGAGTCGGCAAAATCTGCTTCATTGACTAAAAGTTTGGCTACATCTACAAGTCAAAATCAAACATTGACCATAAAAGTCAACAACCTTGAATCAGAAATTTCAGACACCTCTGTGAAAACAGAAAACAAAGTTAAGTTCCTACAACAACAGATTGTTGATTTAAATACCACGATAGCAGACCTGAACAAAACACTCGTTGAGTATGAATCAAACGCAACGAATTATGGTTCAGTTGTTTTAAAAGTAGAGTCGCACAATAAAGAACTGCAATTACAAAATGGGGAATTGCTTAAAAAGATTGCAGATTTGGAATCTGAACTCAAAGAATCTAATAGTGCAAGTTCGGTGTTGGTTCAACAAAATACAAATCTTGCTGACAAGGTTGTAGATTATACTGATAGAATCAATGCGTTTGCTTCTGCTAACGAGAGTTTGAATGACTCGGTTGATTCTCTGACTGATGTTAACACTAGATTAACCAAAGAACTTGAAGAAGCAATCCGTGTTGCACAAGTACCTTTTACAAGTGGTTGGTTTTATGATCCAGAAGACGGATGGTTATACACCGATGCAAATACATTTCCTTTGATTTACAAACATTCTACCGAGAGTTGGTATTTCTATGAACTCGGTTCACACGATTCTCGTTACTTTTTCTCTTACAAAACTAATGAATGGGAAGAGTGGAAGTAATTTTATTATCAGTATACTTAAGTGTGATTTCGCAAGAAATCACACTTTTTTGCGTCTATGTGAAAATAATGCTTGACTTTTTATAATAATTTTGGTAGTATACTTGTATTGAGAGTGAGATTAGAGAGAGTTAAAAAAAACTAAAATAGAGAGAGAAAATTATGCCAATATTTACACCAGTTTATTCAAAAGAACGTGACGGAGGTCATGCTGAAATTATTGAAACCAAAGAAACTTATGTAGGACGAGTTTTAGAAACCTACGAAGAAAACGGATATCACGATTCTGATTTTTATGCGATTGTTTGGGATGACGAAACGAATTCTCTTATTCACAAGCAGTTTGCTACCACTCGTTTTTACTCAAATGGTTACGGAGCAAAAATTGATGCGACTCCTGAGATTGTTGAAAAAGCAACTGCTGAACGCAAGAATCGTTTTTTGAAGTCTGCAATTGAGAATGACGAAGAAAAAGCAAAGACAATCACCAAAGGTAAGATGGTTGAAATCAATCGTGGTCGCAAGAATCGTGGAATTATCGGTGAAGTATTTTGGGTTGGAAATCCCGAAAAGTTTTCTTATTATGCAAAAGAGCATCGTTCAGTCGGAATCAAGTTAGACGATGAACGTGATGATAACGGAAAGTTCAAGAACATTGTTTTTGCTTACGACTACAATTGTGATGTTATCAACTTTGAATCACATTTAACCGACACAAAGGAACTTGAAGAAATTGCAACGAATAAAGCAAAGTCTCATTCCTACTCGTATCCTGTTAACTAATTTATTTACTATGAAAAAGAATCCAAAAGATATTCCTTATGTACTTGTTCAACACAACGAATCCGGCAAAGCATTTGCTTTAAGTCGTGGTTATCGTTTGATGAGTGCAAATGTTCCAACAACCGTGAAGTTGTGGATGATCAACAATCAAAAACAATCAGATGCAGGGTGGATTCCTACCAATGCAAATCAAAGTCCAAGTTGGGCAAAAGAATTTGTTGCGGAAGACTTTACTGCATATTGGATTGATTATGATAAGCATTATCAGAAACTTGTTGTCAACGGATAATTTTAATTAAACATAAATAATACAAAATAGAGAGATACAGATATGAATAAGAATACAATTAAACAACTAAAGAAAAAACTCAAAGGATTGAATCCCGAAGAACGTATGCTTGCGTTGATGGTAGCATTAGCAAAAGGTGGTGCATGAACGTATCAACACTTCGTTACGAAACTCACAATGATTCTGAAATTGATGTCAATGGAACATCATATCAAGGACTTATTTCTGCGACATTTGAAAATCTTTTGAAAATCTTCGGAACTCCTATGGGTGCTTCTGGTGACAATAAAGTTGATGTTGAGTGGAATGTAATGTTTAATGACGGAGTTGTTGCTACCATTTACAATTGGAAAAATGGTCCTGTAAGCATGGGAGAAAAAGGCACTAATCCAGTTGATATTGAAACTTGGCATATTGGTGGAAAAACTATAAGTGCCGTTTATGATGTTGAAGAAATACTTGAAAATAATGCTTGACTTTTTATAATAAGTTTGGTAGTATACTTGTATTGAGAGTGAGAAAAAATCAACTAAAAAAAGAGATGAAAAAAATATTATTACTATTAATTCCATTTAACCAAATGTTGTTTGGTCATGGTGCACATGGGTTACATGAAACAAGTGACCATCAACATGGTCCGGATACGAATTATTTGGATTATTATTCAGGAGATTTAACTGATACCGATAATGACGGTATGACTGATGTTGCAGAAATTAAATATGGATACAATCCAAATTCTGAACAAAGTTTTCCTGAGTCTGACTTTGTTGTGAGTGAAGTTGAGCAAGTTGAATCGTATCCCGTAAGTTCTTATGAATTCGCAGGTCTTGTCGTTGTTAAAACTGAGAGTGGAATTTCTTTAGTATGGAATGAACCACCTGGAGAATTTAGTTGGTCACCTTATGTACTCAAACTTCACGCAGGTGACAAAGAACTTTATTATGGTGGTCATGGTTGGAATGATGCTGACATTAACTACGAGAATTTTTCGTTGGAAGGAAACGAAATATTAGTGGGTTCATTTTCCGAAACAGATGTTACAAATGGTAACTGGTTGCGAAATCATCCTGAGTTTCAAATTGATTTGAGTGAGTACCCCTTGGAGCAAACTTCATATGGTGACTCGTCTAATGAAATCAAGTTTAAACTCACCAACTTTTCAGATGAACAAACTGAAAAGTATGTAGATTTCATCCGAAGAATTCTTCCTATTATGCGTGATACATTAGGAGCACCTTCCGAAAATTTTACTTGTGAGTTTATTATGCAAGACGGAAACCATAATTCATGGGTGACAATGGATCAAGGTCGTGCAATTTACTTAGATGCAAATTGGAATCCACGTTTGTTGGTACACGAACTGATTCATGTGTGGGAAGGTAAACTTGCTTTTTGTTGGTCTGGTGAAAACCGAGAATATTCAGATGATCTAAGTGGGTTTGCTGAAGTTGCCGAAGGAATTGCATACAAAATATTGCATGAGTATGTTATGGCATATCCTACCCACTATGTTTCTAGTGATATTGCAAATGGAGGTCCTTGGAATAATTGGTCATCTGATGCTTGGTCTTATGATTTATATAAACACCAAAGGTTCACGGGTGGTGGAACATATTGGACCGGTGATTTGAGATCAGTAAATCATAGATACAGTACATCTGCAATGCTTATGCAAATTATTTTAGTTCAAGAACCTAATTTCATAAAAAATATGAGAGCAGAATTATTTGAAATTGTTAATGCAGATGATCATATTTTATCCCGAGACGAAATTGTAAATTTATGGGCAAACAACATTGAAACGATAAACGGAATTGATACAAAAACTTACTTGAATGCAATGCCAGTGTTTAATGGTAGAAAACTTGACCAAGGATTTTATCCAATAGTCAATATATCAGGAAGTTACATAGTTGATATATTTTCATCGTATTCCGTTGACGGATTATTTTGGTGGTCATCTGTTATTGCTGATGGTTTATCAGAAGACACATGGGGAAATCCAATATCTTCTTTGAATCTTCCCGAGTGGGTTAAATATAATTACAATACCGAGGATGGGTACTACTATTTAGACATGAACGATATACCATATAATTTGAGTATCAGCAATATAAACAACGAAGTTCTCAGTTCAGTAGATTTGCGTTCAAGTAACGAGTATCAAGATCCTGAAAAAACTATACCAATACACCTTGGAGAAACACGTGTTAGTGATTTTTACGAAGTTTCACCTGGCTATCATCCACAAGGTTTATACAAATATGATGTAACTTATACAGATATAATTAAGTTTACCGAGGAAGCATCTGAAAGTTTTTACTTTATGGGAGAACAAGATATTTCACAGAATAGCAACGAAGTTGTATTGATGTTTGGAGTAGATTCTATGTTTGCTGAAAGTGTCAATGTTACCGGAGATGGACTTGCATTTAACTTGGATGTAGTAAACGGATGTGCAGTTTTAAAAACATCTTCAATTCCATTGAATAAGGAAATGATGCTTACAATTAATGTATCTTCACATGAAGAAACACATACATATAAACGTGCATTAGTTCACGCAGGTGATTCAAGTGGTGCGTATCGTCAGCAATTTTTAATCATTGATCGTGACTTTGATGGTCAAGAAGATTTATACGATAGTGAAGTATTGGATAGTTATATTGAGTCCAAATACGCATCGTACAAACAAAGACATACTGACAACGATGATGCAACTGACAACGATGATGCAACTGACAACGATGATGCAACTGACAACGATGATGCAACTGACAACGATGATGCA
>Ga0206677_10000130_pt1 | contig 65065 bp, 64 predicted proteins | sample M130m12015metaG_FD_155475 | JGI IMG/M metagenome (GOLD analysis project Ga0206677, IMG submission 155475) | Ammonia-oxidizing marine archaeal communities from Monterey Bay, California, United States - M1 30m 12015 | ecosystem: Environmental > Aquatic > Marine > Intertidal zone | place: USA... | reverse complement strand
CGAATCACCAACGATAATTCCACTGTACATACCAAATAAAAAATATAAAGTTAATAAGCCTTCGAAAATTGTGTTTTTAGAAACTTTTTTTCGGATGTACTTATTTTTTTTCCAAGAGTCATTCAGAGTAAAAATATTGAATTTTGGAGTACGAATAAAATCACTTTTTTTGCTTCGATGACCCTGTAAAACAGCAAGTGTATTGTGAAAAGAGAATCCCATAGCAACGGTGTAAAAGGTGAAAAATATTTTAATGTATTCTAAAAAGTTAAGTAATCCACCCCCTTTTGAATATCTGTAAAGAACCCAATAGCAACCAAAAAATATAAGAGTACTCACAATAAAAAAACTCGACAAATCAAAGTACAAACTGAGGTGGCCCCATTCATTTTTGATGTAAAGCATAGGAATACTTAATACGCCAACAAAAAAAACATTCAAGAACATGGTGCTATTGAGCAGATGAAGAATAGAATGTACTTTGGTAATTAGAGGAATGTTTTTAGCTCTAATTACATTTTTTACCATTTTCTGAAAATTCTCAGCTCCACCTTTGTTCCATCTAAATTGTTGAGAGCGAATAGCACTCATAACTATTGGTAATTCTGAAGGAGTTTCTACATCTTCTAAATATTTGAATTTCCAGTTTTTTAGTTGTGCTCTGTAACTCAAATCTAAATCCTCGGTCAAGGTATCTCCTTCCCAATTCCCAGCATCAATTATGCAAGTCTTTCTCCAGATTCCCGCAGTTCCATTGAAATTCATAAAGTGGTTCTTACTGTTTCTTCCAACTTGTTCTAAAGTGAAATGTGCATCTAGTGCAAAGGCTTGAATTTGAGTAAGAATGGAATAATTTCTATTGATATGCGACCAACGTGTTTGAACAACTCCTATTTTTTTGTTTTCAAAATGAGGAACAGTGCGTAAAAGCCAGTCAGATTTTGGGAGAAAGTCAGCATCAAAAATTGCAATAAACTCTCCTTTGGCAACTTCTAAACCCTCTTTAAGGGCTCCAGCTTTAAAACCAATTCGTTTTTCTCTTCTAATTTGAATAATGTCTAGCCCTCCTTTTTTTAGTTTTTCTACAAGATTTTGGGTTAGTTTAACCGATTCATCTGTAGAATCATCGAGTACCTGAATTTCTAATTTGGTTCTGGGGTATTCGATTAAATTGATACATTCTAAGAGGCGTTCAATTACATAGAGTTCATTGAAAACAGGAAGTTGAATAGTGACAAAGGGAACAGCGTCTGAATCACTTAAATCAAGTTTCAATGGAATTTCTTTTTTCTTTTTGTGTTGAATGTAGTTCCAAAGAAGATTGAGCTGAGAGAGGCTGTACAACAAAACTAGAATTAATGATATCGAATATAAAAACATCAAAAAAACCGATAAATACAACCAGGTATTTTCCATTTAGGTTATTTAAAAAAGTTGTGTTTGAAAATCCACCAAATTATTTTTATGCCGGCAAAGATAGTTCCTTTTAAAGTTCCAGACACTTTTGAAACTCCAATTCTTTGTCTGTAATTCACTTCAACTTCTTGGTATGAAACCTTTTTGCGTAAAATTTTCAATTGCATCTCAATAGTCCAACCGTAAGTCTTATCGGTCATATTAAGATCTATTAATGTATTCCAACGAATTGCCCTAAAAGGCCCCAGATCGGTAAAGCTTGATCCGTATAAAATTTTCATAAGGAAACACGCCAACCAATTACCAAAAACTTGTTGTGGTGTCATGGAACCAGATTCTCTTTTTTCGGCTACTCGTGCCCCCAATACGAAATCAAATTTACCATCTCGTATGGGAGTAACAAGGGATATTAGTTCTTCGGGGAAGTCAGAATAATCCCCATCCAAAAAAACAACAATATCCGGTGTTTCCTTTAGGTTTTTGAGATAATCTATGCCTTTTAGGCAAGCATATCCATATCCTTTTCTGTTTTCTGAAAGAACAGTTGCACCAGCTAATCGAGCTACTTCGGCAGTATTATCATTCGAATTATTATCGACAACTATGATCTCATCAACAATTTTTGGAAGGTCATTTATTACGTGGCTTACGGATTCTTGTTCATTAAAAGCTGGTATGATAACTTTGATTTGTTGCATGAATTTTTTCGAAGGTTTTGATTTAACTAAAGTTAAACTAGCATTTCAATTGAGATTTAAAACAAGGGCCATAATTTTATTTAATTGTATTTCCCAAGGGAAATTCTGGAGAAAAAATTCTATTTTCCAAGGGTCCATTTTCTAATTTCAAAACCCCTCTGGGACAAACAGCAGAACACACCCCGCAACCAACACAAGAGGAACGAACTATGTTCTGTCCTTTTTGAGCGTATGCACGAACATCAATTCCCATTTCACAATAGGTTGAACAATTTCCACAAGAAATACATTGTCCTCCGTTTGTAGTAATTCTAAACCTGGATTTGAAACGCTGAATTAAACCTAAATATGCAGCTAAAGGACATCCAAAACGACACCACACCCTGTTTCCAAAAATTGGATAAAATCCAGTACCAATAACACCGGCAAAAACTGAACCAATAAGAAAGCCATAGATGTTTTGAATGGTTTGTGTTTTAATACCGATAACATTTTGTGTTCCCGAAAAATAAGAATACAAGGTCAATCCAGTCATGACAATAGAAAAGAGTAAAACACTATGAACCATCCACCGTTCCAATTTCCATGCTCCAATTGATTTATTTGACAGGTGCCTAAAAGGGTCCCCTAAAGTTTCTGCAAGTCCACCACAACCACAAACCCAAGAACAATACCACCTTTTCCCAAAGAAATAGACCATTATGGGAACAATTACAAGGGTAAGCACAATTCCCCAAACAAGAATAAATAAACCAAACCCTCCACTTGAAATTAAGCTGTTTAAATTCCAACTAAAGAAAAAGTCATAATCTAAAGGAAAGGCATTTTTGAAGTCATACCAAGGTTTATCAAATCGAACTAAAATTTCAGGAATTAAAAAGGCAAATACAACTTGGAAAAACAAAACGGAGGTCGTTCTTAATATTTGGTACTTATTGTTTCTGTATTTAATGTACATGCGGATCGCCATAACGATCATTACAACGCAATAGAGAAATCCATACAAAAACCATTGACTGGCAAGATTTCCACTAATGCTTTGGCTGATGGGATCTACAATAAATGTCCAGTTTACAATGTAATCTGGAAAGAAATACAACAGTACGTAAAAAGCTACTAAAAACAAAAAGACAAACCACCCCAAAAATCCTCTATTGGTTGAAGAGTTGAAGTAGATACCATTATTTTTTATTCCAGGTGGCCCCAAAACAATTACGTTTGGCAGAATGTAGAGCAAAGACCCTAAAATTCCAAGCCCAAAAGTTAAGAGCCAAAACAAAGATTTATTTTCTTTAACAGCTCCTTTTGCTGCTATTTTGGCAATTTCATAAGACAAACTGTGGGGTTTTTCCCAGATGATCTTCTTCCATTCTCTGTTTTTTTTATGGATTTTATTTGATTCCTCAACGGCAGTTATTATTGTTGAAGAAAATGAAAAAGGTTCTGTAAACTCTTTGTCTACAAGATTTGTATTTATGGAATTAATAAACAACTCGCTATGGATTCCTTTGGCATCCAATATGCTTTTAAATTCTTTTGAATTTAACTTGTAATTTCCAAGTAAAATTAAAGTACAGAACAAGCCTAGACCAATTAAAAAAACACCTAAACCAATTTTTTGTAATAATTTCATATTCATGGCATTATGTTTTTGAATATTACTTTCCAGCTTTTCTTTTTGAGTTTAATTTCGGTATTAAATTCTTGATTAAATTTCTGGAGAATTTCTTCTTCAAAAGATTCGAAAAATTCAGGATCAAAATTGCAATTAGCTAGCTGTTCAATTACATAGAAAATTGATTTTTTTTCGTAAAGCATTTGATCAAATAGTTCATGTCGCATTCTAATTCCAAAGGTATTGATTCCTAAAAACTGCTTAGTATTTTGATCGTATGCAATGGTTATTGCAACGTTTTCAATGGGATGTTTCCAATGAAAATGTTTTTCGAAATTTTCGGTTTGAGCCGCAACAAGCCCATAGGTTTGATATTCGATATCGAAAAATTTAGCACTATTAAACCAATGTCCAGGGCGATAGGCTTTTTTATTTCCTGTTAGAGTTTGCGCTAGTGTTTCTCCCATCATTCTACCCGTGTACCATACCGCCTCAATTGGTCTTCTTCCAACTTGGGGTTCTTGCTGTTCTGAACAGTCACCAATTGCATAAATTGAAGTTTGATTTGTTTCGAGGTATTTGTTTACAAGAATACCTCGATTGGTTGCAATGTCTGTGTTTTTTAAAAAATCAATATTGGGTTTCACGCCTGCTGTAAGTCCTACAAACTGACAGCTGATAATTTCTCCAGAATCTGTTCGAATTGCTTTTACCCGACCAGTTTTATCTTCTATTATTTCACTCAAATTGGTACTGAGTCTCAAGTCAATTCCGTGCTTTAGTAGGTGTTGATTAATTAACTCTGATTCCCCTTTTGGTAAAACGTTGTTCCAAAAACTATTTTCTCTAACCAAGAAAGTTACTTTTTTCCCTCTAGAATGAAGCATTTCTGCTAATTCTACACCAATAAGCCCCCCACCAACAATAACAGCTTCATTAGTTGTAGCACTGAAATCTTCAAGACTGTCCAGATCTTGTTTAGAATAGAAACCTTGAACACCTGTTAAGTTTTCACCGGGCCAACCAAATTTATTTGGTAAAGAACCTGTAGCAATAACAAGACTATCATAAGAGAGTATGGATTCATCAGAAAGAGTAATTTTTTTTTCTTTTGGATTTATGTGAGTTACGGTTCCTTGAAGTAAGTCTAGTTTGTTTTTTTTCCAAAAGTTTCTTTCATAGGGTTGAGTATCTTCCCATCGTAAATGCCCCATATAAACATACATTAATGCAGTCCGTGAGAAAAAATATGGAGTCTCTTTGGAAATTATCAATAGGGGTTTCGTTGAATTTTTTCTGAAATGCCGAGCAAAAGTAACACCTGAAATTCCATTCCCGACAACAATAATTGGGGGGGCATCCATCTTTATTATTTTCATACAAGGTACTTAATTTTAAACATTAATAAAAATCATTACATTGGTGAAGCTCAATTTTACTTAAACTAAAAAACCTATTGAAATCAGTTTTCATCATCACTAATATCGAAACCCCAAAACTTCATTTATGGAAAACGAAAAAAAATGCGTCTGTTTAAAAATACTTTTAGATGTAAATAAAGAGCGAATCTGGAAAGCTCTTACAGATCCTAGTCTGACCGAAAAACACATGTGCAATTGCCAACTGCATTCCTCTTGTGAAATAAATAGTGATGCACTCTGGAAACAAAAAAATGAAGATGAAACATTTACAACACATGAAGAAGCAAAGGTGTTTGAGTACAGCCCATACAACAAGCTTCGTTTTTTGATTTTTCATAACTCAGATCAGTATGATATCAAAGAGTCAGAACTAAACTTTACCCTTGAAGATCAATCTACAGGAGTTTTATTGAAGATTGAGCAGGGGAATTTTCCTCAAACTCCAGAGGGTAAACAACTCTTTGAAGAATGTTTAGCGGGCTGGAACTTTGTTAGTGAAGATCTAATAACTAGCATAAAAGAGCTAACCTAGTTGATTAAAATTAAATAAGCAAGTTAAATCATTTATCTAATCACTACTAAAAGTTGTAAAACGTTCTTTCTTTGTTCAGTCGACTAAGAATTTTAATGAGACCTATTTTCTTGAATCTAAGTTATCTCATTTAATATTTGTCTCAGAAAAATAAGTGCTATTTCACAAAATTTGAATAGTATTGATTAAGCGTGGTTGGGGATCTCCCAACATATCTTAAAAGATGAATCATAAAGAAGTGAAATTGCAAACGAAAGACACCGTTATCCTCAAAACGACGAGCAGAAGTTTTTACCTCTTTCGGTAAAACACAAAATAAAGTTTCCTTGTAAATTCTGTCGATCAGCTCACCATCCTCACAAACCAAATATTCTTCATTGAAACCCTCAAGAGATTCAAAAAACTTTTTTTTGATGAATAAAGACTGATCTCCACCCCTGCAAAACCGATTGTTAAATCGACTGGCAAAAGAAGCCAATTGCAGGCTCAAATGAGAGCTTAAAAATTTCAGCCGAAAAGAACCTGCTTTGAATCCTTGTTTAAATGCTTGATATATGATTTTGTCAAAACCATATGGAGGAATGGTGTCCGCATGGATAAAGTACAAAAAATCAGATGAGGCCATTTCAGCTCCCAAGTTTTGCTGTCTTGCCCTACCTTTTTTGGTTTGAATTACAGAATAGGCTTCTTTTTTTCTTAAAAACTCATAGCTTCCATCAGAACTCCCTCCATCAACAAAAATGATTTCATTTTCAAAAATCATATTTTTTTTTAGAGCAGTCAACAATCCTTCTAGTTGATCTATTTCATTTAGAATGGGTATGATTATCGAAAGGTATGGTTTATTCATTCAAACTCCAATCGTATTTTTTGTAAGTAATTTCAGCTTGGTTATCAAATTCTTTATGCGAATATTTTTGAATAAAAGTGATTCTCTCTTTTTTTGATCCAAAGTCTTTGCTGAACCATAAGAAAATTCTGGAGAGGTTAATTTTGTTGTATTCTATCTGATTTTTAGTTGTATCATTAATAAAAAGTGCTGTAGCAGTTTCTAGTTGTTTTGGGATCTTCGAAGCTCTGAAAGCCTCATTGAATAATTGGGGACAAGAAGCGGAGGCGCAGTTTATTGCAAAATGAATCCTCGGTTCATCTATTTTCCGGAGTATTTTATGTTCAATATCGTTAAGTGTCAGATTTCCAGTTGGAAGTTTTAGAAAAACACTATCCCAGGGGTCTTTTATGTCTCGAATGCTTTCAACGGGATAATTATCAAGAATTAGTTTTACTGTAATTGCGTTGTAAGCATTAATAAAATAAGCCAATGAGTCATTTTTATCAAAATAAGGAGCAGGGGGTTTTCGTTCCAGAAGTTTGATGTAGTTGTCCAAAGCGGATTGATTTTTTTCCCAGCTTCTGTAATTTACAGTTCCGTTTTTATCCACATACTTTTGTAAAAGGATATTCCAATTTGAGTGAATTCCTTTGTCTTGAGAAATTATTTTTTTTGATTCTATTTTTGAGAATCCAAATCCAAGGATAAGCGATGTAATGAGGAGTAGGTTTTTCATTTTTTTTAGTTTAACAACAGCCTCCACCATCATAGTGATGGGTTGATTCGCTGATGAAGATTTCATCGTTATTAATATTTTTCAAAGCTTGAGCAGTTTTATCACAAATTGCCAAGGGCTGGTTTTGAAGTAAAACGTGGCCTTTTTTGTCATCAAAATAAGGTTCATTGCCGTAATAAATAGCGGATTTTCCAGTAAAAACACATGGCCCGTCATCGGGCATTGGGTCTTTGATGGCACAAACCTCCACACTTTCAATAAAAATTCTTTCTTTGGTAGGGTAGTGTTTTGGGTCTAATATTCGATAAGGTCTTTTTGCTCTGATTTCAATAGTTCCAAAACCGACATCGGTTAACATTTTTACATAATCAGCTAATGGAATTGATCCCGAAAGGCAAAGCGCTCTCAATCGTTTGTCGTCCCGCAAGGTTTTGTTCAATGGTTGTTCGCAAATAGGATCACTCATTACTAGTCTTCCATTGGGTTTTATTACCCGATACATTTCTTCAAGAGCCTTTTTTAGTTCTTCCATTTTGAAGATGTTAAACAAACAATTTTGCGCAGCAACATCAATGCTTTTGTCTTCAACAGGAAGGTTTAAAGCATCCCCTTTTTTGAGGGTTACAAAATCAGATTTGAACCATTCGTTTTGCTCCTCTGCTAGCAGGAAATTCTTTCTTGAAGCTTCGAGCATTTCATCAACTACATCAATCCCAATAACTCCCTCTTTTTGTCTTGAAAAGTATGAAAATTGAAGTAACTCCATTCCACCTCCTACTCCCACATACAATATTTTAGGGTTGTTAATCAAATCTCTAGGATGAACTGTTGACCCACATCCGTAATTCATTTCCTGCATTATTGTAGGAATTTTGAGTCCCGGGAATTGCCAAATGGGAGTTGTAGTGCAACATAAACCAACATCTGGAGTAAGGGCAGCTTCTTTGTAAACATCTTTGGTGACTTCTAAATAGTGCATTTTGAAAAATTTAGATTAAAGAAATTAATTGTTTTACTAATACTATCAAAGATTGTTCCGCTTTTTTGGCCATCTCCATAATATTAGGAATATCTATTGGTTGTAGGTTGTCGGGATCACATACATCAGTTAAGACAGAAAAAGCGATACAATCGATTCCAAGTTGGTTTGCAACTATTACCTCCGGAACCGTTGACATTCCGACTGCGTCGGCACCAATTATTTTCAAATAACGATATTCTGCCTTAGTTTCTAGTTGCGGTCCAACAACAGCTGCATACACTCCTTTATGAAGCGTTATTTTTTTTGTAGCTGCAATTTTTATGGCTTTATCTTTTAATGAGCGATCATAAGGTTCACTCATATCAACAAAACGATTCCCAAGAGAATCAATCCCTTTTCCAGCTAAAGGCGATCCACCTTGTAGGTTAATGTGATCTTCAATCAACATAATTTCACCTTTATCAAAATTTAAATTTATTGCTCCAGCAGCATTACTGATAATTAGTTTTTTTACCCCAAGTGAATTCATAATCCTTACAGGATATGTTATTTCAAAAAAATCATATCCCTCATAAAGGTGAAAGCGACCCTGAAAGACGAGTACTTTCTTTGAATTTAAAGAACCGTAAATTAGTTTTCCAGTATGGTATTCTACGGTAGCCGATTGAAAATGAGGGATGGCTTCAAAAGGAATTTCTTTTTCAATTTCAAGGTGGTCAATCAAATTACCCAATCCTGTGCCTAAAATAATGCCAATTGCACCTGTTTCAACACCTTGCTTATTAAGGTAGTTTGAACTTTCTTCAATTTTTTGGATCATTGTTTTCATTGGTCTAAGAGTTGTAAAAGTTCAGGATTTGCTTTGAGGTCTTCAAAATAATCTACATCGTTTTTGGTTTCTAATTGAACTAAGGTATTGTTTTTAAAATCGGTTAGAGTATCGTCCAAGACCGAGGAAGTTCCCCAATTTTTTCCATCAAACACTTGGGGGATCCATTTTGAAAGACCTAATAAATAATACCCCCCATCGGTTGCAGGTCCAATTACACCGTCTTTATTTTTTAGAGCTGCAAAGGCCTTGTTGATGATTTGAGTATCTAAATTCCAAAGATCGGTTCCAATTACTATGATTCGATTAAAACCATCATCAAAACCCTTTTTGAAAGCATTAGCCATCCTTTCTCCCAAACAGTTTCCTTCTTGAATACTTTTATCAGAAACACTACCTTCCCAAATGTCTTGATCATCAACAAAATCTGAATAATAAAGACTCTTATGCACATTTACTTTTTCTACAACTTCGGATGTTTTACTTACCAGCTTATTGAAAATAAAAAGTGCTTTTTCATCCCCAATTGTCTTTGCCAATCGGGTCTTTACCTTTCCCAACTGTGGGTTTTTTGTAAAGATCAGTAGTAGTTTTTTTCTCATAAAAGCTAAGCAATACTTCCTTGACAGCTACTCCCAGCTCCAGCGGTACATCCATAACAATGTTGTGAAAGGATTATGAAACGATTCTTGAGTTCATCTTGATTAAACTCACTTATGTGCCTAGAGGGAATATCAACTTTGAGGTTTAACATTTGGTTGAAATCACAATCAAATAAAAAGCCTTCCCAACTAACCGAAAGAGTGTTGGTACACATTACGTTTTCTAAAGCTGAGGGGTTGAAAGCATCAACTAAAGTATGCATGTATTCTTCATAGTTTTCTGAGGCGATAAGATAGTCTAGAAATCGACTGATTGGGAGATTTGTTATTGTAAACAATTGATTGAATTTAACACCAAAATCCTCAAATAAAGCTTTTTTGAAATCGGTTTCTAGTGCTGCTTGATTCCCAGGTAAAAATGCACCAGAGGGATTGTAAACAAGATCCAATTGAAGATCGCTTTCTAAGACTCCATATCCAACTTTATTAAGCATTTGAAGTGCTTTTATGGATGATTCAAAAACTCCATTGCCTCGTTGACGGTCTGTTTTTTCTCTTTTGTAAAACGGTAAGGATGAAATGACATGAACTTTATGTTTTGCAAAAAAAGCTGGAAGATCATTGTACTTTTTGTTTGCCAAAAGGATCGTTAGATTAGATCTAACAATAATTTCTTCAACATCAGTTTTTCGAAGTTCTTCAACAAACCATCTAAATTCTGGATGCATCTCGGGTGCTCCACCAGTAAGGTCAATTGTTCTAATTTTTGTGTTTTTTATAACCTTCAAGATTTGTTCCATGGTTTTGTAGGTCATAATTTCTTTTCGATCAGGACCAGCATCAACATGACAATGCGCACATACTTGATTACACATGTACCCTACGTTGATTTGTAAAATTTCTAGTTTTTTGGGTCGAATCGGAGGAAGGTTATTGGAAGCTATTTTTTTTTTAAAAGTAGGCAAACTCCCATCTTTGAAAATCCCGTTAGCTAATATTTCAAGCTGTTTTTCGGTTTTAGAAAGTGAATTATTTTGAGCTTTAAGTGATTTTGTTTTCATACTACATGCTCAATTGATCATGTCGATTCATCATTTGAACTCCGTGTACCAGTGCAGCACCAGCTTTTATGGCTGCACCAACATGAACTGCCTCCATCATATCTTCTTTTACAATCCCTCTTTGTAAACAATCTTTAGTGTATGCGTCAATACAATAAGGACATTGAACCACATGAGACACTGCTAATGCTATTAATGATTTCTCTCGATTTGTCAATGAGCCCTCTTCAAAAACAGAATTGTAATAATCAAAAAATTTTGCTCCAAGATCTTCATTCCATTCTGATATTGAGCCAAACTTCTTAAGATCCTCTGGTTGATAATAATTTTTTTTCATTTTTTAGATTGGAGTTAAATTCCATTAAAGATATACATAAAATAGAAATTTACTGGATTTAAATAATTTATATATTTGTTTACTTAATAACCCCATATCTTGTATATTATAATATATTTTTATAGTTTTACTCACGCATTTGTATTTGACTTGTTTTTAACAAACCAAATTTTAAACGGTACAGCAATGTTTGAATTAAATCAGCAGAATCAAAAGCTTAATTCTGGTATAAGAATTTTTTAAAAACAAAACAGTAAATTCACTTGAGCTTTGGAGAAATATCTAAAACATAATCTCTCAAATAGTTTTCAATAAATTCTTCGGTAAAATATTCTTTACCCAATATTTTCTTATTATTCAATAAAGAATCTAAATTAATTTTCAAATATTCATTGAGAAAAGGCTTTGATAAGGGAGCGTAGCTGTAGTGCCAAGGTTCGTATTTAAACCCTTTGCGATTAATGTCATTTGTGTAAACTAAATAAAAACCAAATGAATTGGAATTAATATCCATCCATTTTTTAAATGAAGCATAAGGGCCTTGATCTTCAAATAAATGTGCAAGTAAAACATCACCTTCTACCAAAGGTTTTGCGTCAACTAAGTCTAATTCTGTCCCCCAGTGATGTCTTGAAGTACCAGGTATTGTTGAGTATTCGATTATTTTATTTATGTTATCAGTAGGATTTAAACCGTCTTTTTTGTTTTGAGTGTATTTTGCATTCCAAATTGCCAGCTGTCTCTCAAAACTTCTGGAACTCGAAACAATTTTAATTTGAATTCCATCTTCGGCAGCAGCCTGTTTCATTTTTTCAAAAGCTATTGCTACTTCTTCAATCAGACCGAAGTTTTTTTCGTTCGAAAGATCAGTGCATTGCCCCGTTAGCCGGAGTAAACCAGCTTGCGTAATCGTTTGCTTTTGTGCTGACAACTGTGTTATCAGACAGAAAATAAAAATGAATTTGAAGGATTTGAAAGATGTCATCAGTTTAATTTTTTGAAAAAGCATTGATGATTGCCAATCTCTGGGACATCAAAAATTGAACCTATTGGTTCATATTGAAGTTTGGTGTAAAATTCATTTGCGTTCACTCGTGCATTTAACCAAACAAAGTTACAATTTGAAGTTCTCAATGTTTTTTCAGTTTTTAACATAAGTGCTTTTCCTATTCCTTTTTTTTGGAACTTTTCTAAAACCGAAACACCTCTAATTTGATAGTTAACACCATTTGTAAAATGAATTCCATTACTCAGATAGCATGAAATTACACCAATAATTTCTTCTTTATTGAAAGCACCGAGATGAAAAGTTTCTTTGAGGTCATCTCCCTTGAAATAACAACTTTCAATCGGACGACCTTTTCGTAAAATAGGATGACGGACACTAAGTGTTTGTTGACTTGAAATGGTTTTTATTTCCAAAGAAATTGTGTTTTTTGTAAAAGTATAAAATAGATACTAAAGGGCTTTGTTTTTTTTGATCATCAAAAAACATTTTTTTGTAATTTATGACTTTATTTCGTCATGGATTTCCAATTTAAAATAATTTCAAAACAATACATATCTAGGATAGTTCCTTTGATGCAAGAATTCACAGCCAATAGATTTTCTTCCGAACTTCTTTTTTCTCGATTTGAAGAAATGTTTTCACAAAATTATGAGTATTTAGGAGTTTTTAAAGGTAAAGAACTGATAGGAATATGTGGGCTATGGTTTCAGACCAGACACTATTCGGGTAAAAGTTGCGAACCTGATCATGTTTTTATCCGACCAAAGTATCAAGATCAAGGGATTGGCGATAAAATGTTTAAATTCATTGAGCAATACTGTAAAGAAAAAGGTTGTGAATCTTTGGAACTCAACACCTATGTTCAGAACACTGCTTCACATAAATTTTATTACAATAAAGGATTTAAAATGTTAGGCTATCATTTTTTTAAAGATATCTAAAGAAATACTATATTAGCTGTTGAAAAGCGAGAGTAGCTCAGTTGGTAGAGCGTCAGCCTTCCAAGCTGAATGTCGCCGGTTCGAACCCGGTCTCTCGCTCTTTTTTTATGCCTTTTTTATTTTCGAATTGCAATTTGATGTAATATTTACAAGAAGTACTTTAACACTAATATTAACATCAATAACCAAGACTTAAGAGATTATTTTTTTAATTTTAAGCTATGAAGATAAAGCTTCTTTTAGTAATGCTTTCTTGCTCTTTTTTAAACTATGCTCAAGAGAGCAGAACGATTTTGAAAGGTCGTTTGTTGTACAGAAACAGCAATGTAATTGCCGCTAATGTGGTCAACAATTCGGCTCAGACCAATACAATTACAGACGGAGAGGGTGGTTTCGAGATTGAAGCTCGTGTTGGAGATGAGATTGTTTTTTCTTCTGTTCAATACAAGATAAGATCAGTAAAGATCACACCCGAAATAATAAAAAACAAACGCCTTGTAGTCTCTATCGAAGAAAGGATAAACGTATTAGATGAAGTCGTAATAGGTCCAGAAAATCAAGAGAAATTTTTGGACATGAAAAAAGAAGAGTTTAAACGTGTTGATTACACCCAGGATAAATCAACTAAACTAATAAACAGAGCAGCTGATGATCGTCAGTTGGTAAATGGGCTAAACTTAGTTAACGTGGCTAAGTTACTCGGCGGATTGTTGATTAAAAAATCGGATCAACCCGACAAAAAACTAGTTCCAAGTGAAGTACTACCTTATCTTTTTGAAACCAATTTTTTTAATGAAGATTTAGGGCTCAATACTGAGCAAACACATAGTTTTTTACAACGAATGGATAAAAAATTACCAACCCAAAGACTTTTCAAAAAAGATATGGAATTTGAGCTAATTGATTACTTAGTAAAAGAAAGTAAGCTTTATAAGGAAGAAGTCAGGTAAGGATGAAAAATCTATTTTTTGTTTTTAGTATTCTAATAACAGGATTGCTCTATGGACAAAAATTTAAGTTGCTTAGTGGGAAAGTAGATCATTCTGATCTTTCACTTTCTGGAATTCATGTAATTAACCTCTCGCGAGCAAATGCTGTAATAACAGATGCATCAGGTTTTTTTGAAATATCAGTTCAAGTAGGGGAGCGAATACTTTTTTCTGGAGTGCAGTTTAAATCGAAAGAACTGATTGTTAACCAATCGGTTTTTGATTCCGAATTTGTAACGGTTCATCTCGAAGCTTTCGTTAATGAACTTGATGAAGTTATCCTAAAACCCCATAATTTATCTGGAAATTTGTCGTCCGACTTATCCAATGCAAAAATCAAAAAAACAATTAATTTTGACGATGTAGGGATACCAGGATTCAAAGGAAAACGTAAAGAGCGTATTCCCTCTCTTCAAGAGATGGCTCTCAACTTGGCTTTAGTTCAAGTTGATATTGAAGCAGTTTACAAACACATTTCGGGATATTACAAAAAACTAAAGTTAAAAAGAAAACAAGATCAAGAATTTCAAACCATGCTTAAAATAATTCAATTTTATGGACTTTATTTTTTTAAAGAAAATTATGATTTGGAGCAAGAAGAAGTTTATGATTTCGTTTTAAGCTGTAAAGAAAATACATCTTTACTCAGTTTATTCAACCAAAACAGACACGAAGAAGTTTTGCAAGCTTTTTCTTCTTACTCAAAAACTTACCAGAATTCAAATGTTCAAAAATAAAATTTCCATCCTCTTTTTTTTGGTCATAGTGTTATTTCCACTGATTAGTTTTACACATGATTATTATGTGTCAATTACTGAAGTTGTTTATGTTTCAGAAAAACAACAGCTTCAATTAACTACCCGAGTTTTTACAGATGACATGGAAGCTTATTTCAATTCCCAAACCAACGAGACCATTCTACTTTCCCCAGACCATAATTCAATTTTAATTGACACGTTGGTTGAAAGGTTTTTTCATAACAATTTCAAAGTATTTTTTGATGATAATGAACTAGAAATCAACTATCTTGGAAGACAATATCAAGAAGATCAAATGTTGATATTTACAGAAGTTACAGAATTGAGACCTCCTATTAGCTATGAAATACAAAACACTATTTTGATTCCCTTTAGAACCAAACAGCAAAATATTGTTCGAGTTAAAAACAATGTTGCCCAAAAAAGTTTTCTAATGAATGCATCTAAGACTATTTTGAATCAACTTTGGATCAATTGATTGAAAAAAAGATTATTTTTAAATTCTTAAAACTAACAAAACTCATGAAGAGCAATTTTTTATTTTTTTCGTTTGCTTTTATTTTTTCTGGCCTTCTTTTTTCACAAGAGGAAACCCCAAAAGCAGTCCAATCGGGACACAAAAACAACAATAATTTCAAACAACTTTACGAAGAATTTTCTACTCCAAATCGGTTTAGAACAGCATCAGGTGCACCAGGCATTGATTATTATCAGCAGCAGGTAGACTACATAATGAACATTGAATTAGATGATCAAAACAAGAAGTTGTATGGTGAAGAAACGATAACTTACACCAATAATTCTCCAGATGATTTAGCATATCTTTGGCTGCAATTGGATCAGAATATTCGAAAGAAAGATGCTCCAGCCTTAGAAAAAAATACTTCTTCATTTGCTGCAATGGAAGATGTTGAAAGTTTTGTAGAAGAGACTTTCAAAGAGCCCTTTGATGGTGGATTTAATATTGAATATGTTAAAGATTCTAACGGGAAGCCGCTGCGTAATACCATAAATCAAACCATGATGCGTGTGGATTTACCGACCCCCCTGAAAAGTGGGCAACAATTTGTTTTTTCAATTAAGTGGTGGTACAACATAAATAATCATGTGGTTGATCGAGCACGATCAGGTTATGAATATTTTCCAAAAGACGATAATCGTGTTTATGTTATTGCTCAATTTTTTCCGCGTTTGGCTGTTTACAACGATGTCGAGGGCTGGCAAAATTATCAGTTTTGGGACAATGGTGAGTTTGCATTAAATTTTGGTAATTACGAGGTCAATATTACAGTACCAGAAGATCATATTATGGAAGCAACTGGGGAATTGCAAAACCCTAAAGAAGTCCTCTCAAAGGTTGAGCTACAACGTTACAAAAAAGCTTTGAATACTTTTGATAAACCCGTTTTAATCGTCAACCAAGAGGAAGCCCAGATAAAAGAAGCAACCAAAGCAACTAAGAAAAGTACTTGGAAATTTAAGGCTCAAAATGTTAGAGACTTTGGTTTTGCTACTTCAAGACGATTTATTTGGGATATGATGGCTGTTAAAGTAGGCAACAAAAATGTAATAGCTTCATCATTGTACCCAAAAGAAGGAAATCCTTTATGGGAAGAATACTCCACAAAAGTTGTTGCCCACACATTAAAAGTTTATTCAAAGTATACTTTTGATTATCCTTATCCAAAAGCGGTATCTGTTCATTCCAAAAATCAAGGAATGGAGTATCCCATGATTTGCTGGAATCATGGAAGACCCAATGAAGATGGAACCTATTCTGATAAAGTTAAATACGGAATGATTAGTGTTATTATTCATGAGGTAGGTCATAATTATTTCCCAATGATTGTTAATTCAGACGAGCGACAATGGGGTTGGATGGATGAAGGTCTCGATACTTTTGTGCAGTATTTAACTGAGCAAGAATTTGAGCCGAATTATCCTTCACGCAGAGGCGATCCTTCAAAAGTCATTCGATACATGTCTGGGGATCAAGATTTCATAAGCCCAATCATGTCCAATCCTGAAAATGTATTTCAACTTGGACCAAATGCCTACGGTAAACCCGCCACTGCTCTTAATATTCTGAGAGAAACGATAATGGGCGAAGAGCTTTTTGATTATGCTTTTAAAACCTATTCTCAACGCTGGATGTTCAAGCATCCTTCTCCTGAAGATTTCTTTAGAACAATGGAAGATGCCTCAGCAGTTGATTTGGATTGGTTTTGGAGGGGATGGTTTTACTCAACAGATGTTGTTGACATAGGAGTAAAATCATTAAAAAGATTTTACATTGCTTCAAAACCCAACAAGCAGGTTGATGATGCTGTTTCGGAATATGGAATGACTTCTGATCTATTTCCAGATATGGTTTTTATGATTGATGAGGAATCTGAGTCATTTTCCGAAGAACTAAAAAATAACGAGATGAATTCAGAGGTTCTCAAGAATTACCTAGAAGAGAATAAAGCTACCCTTTCTGGAAAAACATTACCAAAGTATTACTATGAAATTGAGTTTGAAAAACCTGGAGGGATTGTTATGCCTATCATCGTAGAATATTCGTATGTCGATGGAACAAAAGAACAGGTAACTTATCCCGTTCAAGTTTGGCGAAAAAACCCTCAATCTGTTACAAAAAGGATTACTTCCAACAAGGAAATTGTTAAAGTAGTAATTGATCCCAAAGCCAAAACAGCTGACGTTAACCTTTCAAATAATAGTTGGCCAAAAGAAGAGATAAAGTCAGATTTTGATAAGTTTAAGGAAGCTGTAAAAGGATAAGGAATAATAAAATCATCTAATAAATCTAGTTGCATTTTAATTGAAATGTATATTTGTAAAAAAAAACATGTTCACATTCATTAGCGGAGCGGAGATCGTTTTTATATTTTTTATCATACTGTTGATATTTGGTGCTGATAAAATCCCCACTATTGCAAGGGGATTGGCTAAAGGCATTTCACAGGTTAGAAATGCTACTAACGAAATAAAGACAGAGATTCAAAAATCAGCAGATGTTGATCCATCAAAATCCATAACATCAGAGTTCACCAAAGAAATAGATCAAGTCAAAGAAGATTTTGATAAAATATCAGGTTCAATAAAAAGAAAGCTTTAACGGACACGACTCAGGGTTAAACCATCTCGAAGAGGAAGGATTACACTTTCTACTCTTGGGTCGCTTGCGATTAATTTATTAAACTTTTGAAGTACTTGAGTGTCTTTGTCCTTAGGATCAGCTTTTTGAGTAACTTTCCCACTCCAGAGAACATTATCCGACAGAATTAGTCCGCCAGAACGTGTTTTGGGAAGAACCAATTCAAAATAATTAAGATAATTGGTTTTATCTGCATCCAAAAAAACAAGATCATAATCATGTTTAAGATTTGGAATAAGATCTATTGCATTACCAAGGTGCTGATGAATTTGTGTTCCAAAACCAGAACGGTCGAAATACTTTCGCTGAAAATCCATCAATTCTTCATTTTTATCAATGGTATCAATTTCCCCTCCATTCACCAAACCTTCGGCTAAACAAAGTGTCGCGTATCCTGTGTAGGTTCCAATTTCTAAAACCCTTTTAGGAGCAATTAGTTTTGACAACATACTTAAAAACCTTCCTTGTAATGTTCCACTAAGCATTCTAGGCAACAATATTTTTTGATGAGTTTCGCGAGCTAAATTTGTCAAAATTTCGGGTTCACTCTGCGAATTTGCTTTAACATAGTCAGCCAATATTTCGCTAATAAATTCCATTTAATTTACTTTAATTTTTTGGGCGTTGATAAGGAAATCTTTCAATCAGCTTTGGAATTGCGTATCCATCAAGACCATTTATTGTAACCACACCACCTTTATCCAACTGTACCCAACCATCTTCATGAAGCATATCGTCTTTGATAAATAGGTGTTCTATTTGACCAACAATCATCAAAGTATCATTCTCTTTGATGTAATATTCGTTAACATAGCTGCAACCCATCTGTAATGGAGCATTTTTCACAAAAGGAGCTTTTATTTCTTTTTTGAACTCTTCTGTAAAATAAGTTTGGTCGAATTCTGAAACTTCTTCAGGGTACTTGGCTGATGTATGATGCGCATCTTCTATTTGACTTTTGTGGATGTGATTGATTGTAAAGAAACCATTATTTTTCATGTTCTGATATGTATGTCTCGGAACTGTTGTTGGGCGAAGAATAAAACCAATTAATGGGGGGTTACTTCCTAGGTGAGTAACTGAATTGAAAACGGCAAGATTAGTACTTCCATTTTCAGATTGTGTGCCTATTAAGTTTGCCGATTTGTATCCAGTACAACTGTTGATCATGTTCAATCTGAAGATAGATGACATTTTTTTGATATCTTCTTTGGAGAAGTGTTTCATTTTTTTTGGAGTAAAGATAAGTGTTGCATAATGTTTTAATTAGAAAAATCTTTAGCTATTGTTTTTATCTTCTACTTTAATAATCTGAAACAATAAAAAACCAACACCAGCAATAAGACAAACTAAGTAAATAAAGTGTTTGTATTTTTCTATTCCTTTGAAAGACCCGTTCAATACAAAGCTATCAATGATACTTATAAAACCAAAAAGGAAAGCGAGGATAAAAATAGGTCTGTATTTATTGAAGAAGCTTTTCATAGAAAAAGGTTATGATTATTAAGTTCTAAAATACAAAAGATTAGCTAAAAATTTTATTTCTACATTATTAATAATTATAGTTAATAATTATTTTATTTTTACAGTATGCAATCAAAGAGAGTAAAAGGAATCATTTACGTTTTTTTGTGTTTACTTCAGTTTACTGAAAGCTGTTCTGCGCCTGTATTTGAAACTCCAAAAAAATCAGATCAATTTGCAGGTTGGGAAAATGAAGGAAAGATAAACGCATCCTTCATTGCTTCGGGTCGGTCAGTCGCTTCTACAAGTAACACTGGATCCCCATCATTATCAGTAAGTTACATTGCAACAGCACCTAATGTTGATTCTGTTTTATGGCAATTTCCTGGGGGAAATCCTTCTTCTTCCACTTTGGTCCAACAAGACGTAACTTATTCAAATTTTGGAACTTATGATGTTGGTCTCAGGGTTTCGAACTTAGATGACAACGATTACAGATTTTTGGAAAATTATGTTAGATTGTATTACAAAGACGACTGGTCTTTTGGTGCTGACAGTTGGTCAGTTACGGGAACAACCGCTGTCACAGATTTTGTCCCCTTTGTAGATGCGAATGGATCATCATGGATTTACGTACCGCATACAATCGAAAATGAAGCGAAATGCGTAAAGTCATTTACGGGTTTTCCCTCAAATAAACTGGATTTGGAATTTGAATACAAGCTTGATCGTATACCTGAGTTGTATTTAGCTACAACTTATCAGGTAAGCTCTTCATCAATTACCGTTTCTGGGACAACACAAACAACAACATTTACTTTGTCCAACATAGTAAGTCCAACGCAATACGTTGAAGCAAATTCTACACCCACTCCAACCAAATTCACTTCCCCAACAACCTATCCTGGTCAGAGACGTTTAACTTTAAATTACAATAATATTCCTATTTGGACAACCTCGAGGATGACAGAGGGTACGTTTAGAAGAGTAAAATTATCTTTGCCCTCCCTAGCAAACTTTAATTTGAGTTATGTGATTTCGGCAAATTCAAAAAACTCATCTGGTGTAATTGAATATCCATTCCAAACAGATATTAGAAACATGACCATTAAATTTAATAACAAATAGTAAAAGAGACTTCTTTAAATAATCCGTTTGGGATTAAGAATATTCAGGGGGTCAAACGTTTTTTTAAGAGTTCTCATCATTTCTATTTCTTCTTTCGACCTGCTTGTAAATAAGTACTCTTTTTTGTGTAAACCAATTCCGTGTTCTGCTGAGACAGAGCCGCCAATTTCTTTAAGAGGTTTGTAAATAATTGAATTGATGGCGTCTATTATTTCTGCACTGTTATCTTTTTTTCCAATTATGAAATGAATATTTCCATCTGCGACATGCCCAAAAGGGAAAACACGTTCAATAAAAGGAAGTTTTTCGAGTTCAACAATCATATGGTCTACGAGTTCTCCAATCAGTGGGATAGGGATGCTGATGTCAAAATGTTGATCATGATTAGCCTGAGCTGCCAAAACAGAAACATCCTCCCTAATTTGCCAAATTGAGCTCAATTCCCGTTCAGATTGAGCCATAACACCATCTTCTATCAATTCCTTTTCAAGTGCTTGTCCAATAAGGTCCTCGAGGCGGACATAATCTTGTTCTGCTTGACTTCCTAAACTCTCAACAAATACATAGTAGTTGTGTTCTTGTGCTAGAGGGGGTGTAAGATGAGAGGGTTGAGTTGTCATTGCTTTGTAGGTTCTTTTCCACATCAATTCGAAACCACTTAGTGTTCCTGCTAGGTTTTGCTCTAAGAATTTTAGTAGTTTAACAACATTTTCATAATTTTTAATTCCAACAACAGCAGAAGAACGGCTTGTCGGAGCTTCGGAAAGTCTTAAAATAACTTTAGTTACAACTCCGAGGGTTCCTTCTGATCCAATGAATAGTTGTTTTAGGTCATAACCCGAATTGTCTTTTATTATTTTTTTTAGAGAGGAGATAATAGTTCCATTAGGAAGAACTGCTTCAACACCGAGAACCATTTGTCGGGTCATTCCGTACCTAAAAACCCTAAGCCCACCAGCATTGGTAGACACAACACCTCCAATTTGAGCTGAACCCTTTGCCCCAAAACTCATGGGTAACAAAAGGTTTTCTGTTTTGGCAGCATCTATAAGATTTTCCAATATTGCACCAGCTTGTGTAGTTATTGTTCTACTTTGAGAATCGACTTCTTCAATTGCATTCATTTTATCTAAGGCCAATACCAACTGATGCTTTTGTGTTTCGGTTCCTCCTACAAGATTGGTAACTCCTCCATGAATTACTACCTCTTGTTTGCTACTATGACAAAGCTTCAATATTTTCGAAACTTCCTCAGTAGTTTTTGGGTAAACAACAGCTAAAGCCTCTAAAGGGATGTCTGTTTTCCAAATGTGAGTAAAACGATTTTTTTCTGCGCCAGAATGAAGAATGTTATTGGGACCAACAATATTGATTAAACTCTTAACTAAATTTTGATTCATTATTTATTTTTAAAAAGACATTTCATGAACCTCATCTCCATGGATAAGGTCTCCCTCCGTTGCTTGGATTACTTGCTCAACACTAACTCCAGGGGCAGTTTCACGCAAAATAAATCCGTTTGGTCCAATATCTAGAACAGCCAGTTCGGTAACAATTTTTTTAACACAGTTCACTCCAGTCAATGGGAGGGTACACTTTTTCAACAATTTAGAGATTCCAGCTCTATTGGTATGCATCATGGCTACAATGATATTTTCAGCTGAGGCAACCAAATCCATTGCTCCTCCCATTCCTTTGACCATTTTACCTGGAATTTTCCAATTGGCGATATCCCCAGTTTGAGAAACTTCCATTGCTCCGAGAATAGTAAGGTCAACGTGCTTGCCACGAATCATCGCAAAACTGGTAGCAGAATCAAAAAATGATGCTCCTTTTAACGTTGTTATTGTCTGTTTCCCTGCATTGATTAGATCGGCATCCTCTTCCCCTTCAAAAGGAAAAGGACCCATTCCTAAAACCCCATTTTCACTTTGGAATTCAACATTGATCTCTTTTGGAATGTAATTGGCTACTAGGGTTGGGATTCCAATCCCCAAATTGACATAGTATCCATTTTTCAATTCCTGAGCTATCCGCTGTGCAATACCGTTTTTATCTAAGGCCATAATTTATGTTTTGGATCGAACTGTGCGTTGTTCTATTCTTTTTTCATAATTAATTCCTTCAAAAATTCTTTGCACAAAAATTCCCGAAACATGGATTTCGTTTGGGTCTAGGGTACCTGCTGGAACCAATTCTTCTACTTCAGCAACAGTAATTTTTGCAGCCCCGCACATTACGGGGTTAAAATTTCGAGCACTACCCTTAAAAATTAAATTTCCAGCTTCATCCCCTTTCCATGCTTTAATAAAACCAAAATCAGCTTTAAAAGCGTTTTCCAATACGTGCATTTTTCCATTAAACTCTCGAACCTCTTTTCCCTCGGCAATTTCTGTCCCAAAGCCTGCGGGAGTGAAAAAAGCAGGAATTCCTGCTTGGCCAGCCCTAGCACGTTCTGCTAAGGTACCTTGGGGAATGAGTTCCACTTCTAATTCTCCACTCAGCATTTGTCGCTCAAATTCTTCATTTTCTCCTACATAAGAGGCGGTCATTTTTTTGATTTGTTTTTGCTGAAGCAATAAACCCAAACCAAAATCATCAACTCCAGCATTGTTTGAAATACAGCTGAGGTTTGTTATTTTTAGGCGAACCAATTCGGCAATAGCATTTTCTGGGATTCCACATAAGCCAAAGCCACCCAGTAGTAGAGTCATGTTACTCTTAACTCCTTTTAGAGCCTCTGATACATTAGACACGGTTTTATCAATCATAGGGTAATAAGATTAAACTAAAACATTTTCTAGAGTATGGTGGGGTAGGTTGAACGCATTTGCTATGGGCTCATACACAATTTGACCATTAATAATGTTAAGTCCTTTTGCAAGCCCCATATTTGCTTTACATGCTTTTTTCCATCCTTTAGCAGCAATAACTTTGGCGTATGGAAGAGTTACATTATTTAAAGCTTGTGTGGAAGTGATGGGTACAGCTCCAGGAATATTGGCCACACAATAGTGTAAAATACCCTCTTCAATAAAAGTTGGGTTTTCATGAGTAGTTGGAACACAGGTTTCAAAACATCCTCCTTGATCAACAGCCACGTCAACAAGAACAGTTCCTTTAGTCATCTCACGAAGCATTTCTTTGGTAATTAATTTTGGAGCTTTAGCTCCAGGAACCAAGATTGCTCCAATAATTAAGTCAGCTGTTTTGATAAGCCTCCGGATGGTATCCTCGGATGAAAAAATTGGAGTTACATTTGGAGGAAGAATTTCAGACAAGTAACGGAGTCGATCCATACTGATGTCCAAAATTGTGACTTCTGCTCCAAGTCCAGCAGCCATTTTAGCAGCTTCTGTTCCAACTACACCCCCTCCAAGGATAACAACCTTTGCAGGAGGAACTCCAGGTACCCCTCCTAATAAAATGCCTTTTCCATGTTGAGGTTTTTCAAGATATTTAGCACCTTGCTGAACAGACATACGACCAGCGACTTCGGACATCGGAATCAACAATGGAAGTCTTTTTAAGTGGTCTTCTACCGTTTCATAGGAAATACAAATTGCTTTACGCGCCTGCATACCAAGTGTTAATTCTTCGGAAGAGGCAAAGTGAAAATAAGTAAAAAGAATTTGACCTTCACGAATCAAATCATATTCACTAGACAAAGGTTCTTTGACTTTTACGATCATTTCGCTTTCCCCATAAATAGACGCAGCATCAGTTAATATTTGAGCCCCCTCATTGATGTATTCTTGGTCTGCGAAACCACTGCCCAGACCTGCTGAGGCTTCAACATAAACTGTATTGCGATCTTTCACCAATTCTGAAACACTAGCTGGAGTAAGACCAACTCTATTTTCATTATTTTTTATTTCTTTAGGTACACCTATTATCATAATTGTGGTATGTAAATTTTCAATAAATGTACTTATTTTTTTGAATCTAAAACATTTTCAAACTACTGATTTTAAGTGCTTAATTGTCGATTCAAGCTTTGTTATTTTTGCTTTAATACCTTAGAGGGAAAACTTCTGTTTTTATTGGGTTAAGCTTTTAAAAAAAGTATCTTTGAATATGGCATTAACAAACAACGACATCTTCAAAAAACTTCGTGTAGCTCACAAACTAACAGACGTTGATATCATAGAAATATGTAAATTGGTGGACTTCAAAGTTTCTAAAGGAGAGTTGGGTGCATTTTTTAGAAATGAAAACCACCCAAAGTACATGGAATGCGGCGATCAAATCCTAAGAAATTTCCTAAATGGATTGGTCATTCACTTAAGAGGCCCAAAAAAATGATGGTTTTTTGTTAAGAAGAATTGTGACACTTCAGCTGAACCTAAGGAAATGTTAAGTAAACTTTAGCATCATCATAAAAACTGTTGATTTTTATGTTTACAACCCCAATATTTGTTAAAGAGTAATTTTTTTTATTTGAAATTATCACATTGATAATTCTTTCTTTTAAAGCAGTTTTTGGGTTGTGCGAAATTTTACTTGATCGTAATTTTATTGTGAAATAATATTTAATCTTAAATCCCAACACAATGAAAACAATTTTATTTTTAGCTCTTTCAACAATTTTAACTACAAACAATATCTCTGAAAAATCAAATAAAGTAAGTATCCAACAGTTTATTGAAGCTATTGAATCTGAGGATTTTGAATTGGTTGAAAATGCTTTGAAAAATAGAATAATTTCTGCAAATCAAACATTCAATGGAAAAACCTTATTGATTTATGCAGTTATTAGTGACAAAGCTGAAATGATTAATTTGTTGGTTAGATATGGAGCAAATCTCAATATTCCTGCAGACGACGGTTTGACACCGATGGAATATGCTGAAAAATTAGACAAAATTCATGCCAAGGCTGAAATCATTGTCATAACAGCATAGTTATTGCCGTTCATAGTTTTATCGCTCATAAAACCTAACCTTCAATAACACTGTTTTCTTTAAGTTAGAAATCCCTGTTTCTAATTTATCACTTTGTTTATAAACTCAAAAATTTCTCAGAATTCCCTGGCGGAATTTTATTTAGTCGCAACTTTTGAGTTGTCGAACATCCCAAAAGAGAATTTCTTGAGCCTACTTAAAAATAATATTACTTATTGCCCTCAAGAAAATATGATCTAAAAACGGGGATCTTAATTGAAATTTTTATTTCACAAACTGAATTGACTACTTGTGTGTTTATTGTATTTTTGAAATAAAAAGTACCTGCTTTATTATTTTTTTTTGAAACTGCCCTCATGCAGTACTTTTCTATCCCAACTGAACCAAATAGCAATACATTAAAGATTTGAATCCAATGCCATAATCGATAAGGTATGCTAATTAAAATTTGGAAACCTTTACATTTCAACTCTTTAACATTCTTCAAGGTTTTATCTGCACCATTTTTCATACCTTTGAAAGCAAGTAAAAAACATTAAAATAATCATCAATGAAAACTACCTTTTCCTTTCTGTTTTTGTCCTTAACATTGCTTTTAAATGCCCAAGATTTTTCTACATCTTGGCTTAAAGAGGCTGCGCCCCGAAACATTGGACCTGGGGGAATGAGTGGGCGAATTACATCAATAGATGTGGTAATTTCAAATCCAAACATCATGTTCGTTGGTACTGCTTCAGGTGGTTTATGGAAATCTTCTAGTGGAGGGGTAACATGGAGTCCTATTTTTAATGATCAAGTGACCGCTTCGATAGGTTCTGTTGCTATTCAACAATCAAATCCAGACGTCATATGGGTTGGAACAGGAGAGGGAAATCCTAGGAATAGTCTCAATGGAGGTTATGGGATTTTTAAATCGATCAACGGGGGTAAAACATGGAAATCAATGGGATTAGAAAATACTCGTAATATTCACAGAGTAATTATTGATCCCTTAAACCCAAATACTGTTTATGTTGCTGCAATCGGATCTCCTTGGGGTGAGCATCCAGAACGCGGAATTTACAAAACTGTGAATGGAGGTAAGTCATGGAAAAAAATCTTGTATGTAAATGATAAAACTGGAGCAGCTGATTTGGTTATGGATCCCAAAAATCCAAACAAATTAATAGCTGCAATGTGGGAACACAAAAGAGATCCTTGGTTTTTCAAATCTGGAGGGAAAGGAAGCGGTCTTTATGTGAGTTTTGACGGAGGTGAGAATTGGTCTAAAAAAACAAAGGAGGATGGCCTTCCTGAAGGAGATCTGGGGAGAATAGGACTGGCGATTGCAGCCAATAAAACAAATCTTATTTATGCTCTTGTTGAAGCAAAGAAAAATGCACTTTATAAATCCGAGGATGGTGGCTTCAAGTGGAAAATGGTAAACAACAAGAGTGATATTGGGAATAGACCTTTTTATTACTCGGACATAGCTGTAGATCCTCAAAATGAAAACCGAGTATTTTCTGTATTTACCTATGTTAATGTTTCACAAGATGGTGGAAAGAATTTCAGTCAATTGATGCCAGCTTATGGGGTTGACAATGGTGTTCATCCCGATCATCACGCTTGGTGGATTCACCCCAATGATGGGTCTTTTATGATCGATGGAAATGATGGCGGGCTAAATATTACAAAGGATGGAGGAAAAACATGGCGCTTTATCGGAAATATTCCAGTAGCACAATTTTATCATATTAATGTAGATAATGAATACCCATACAATGTTTACGGAGGAATGCAGGATAATGGCTCTTGGAGGGGACCTGCTTATGTCTGGAAAGTACAAGGAATCAGAAATTCATATTGGCAAGAAATTGCATTTGGAGACGGTTTTGATGTTCTCCCAGATCGAGATGATTCTAGATACGGCTATGCAATGAGCCAACAAGGTTATGTTTCGCGTTATGATTGGAAAACAGGAAATAATTACATTGTGCGTCCAACCCACCCAGATCCAGACACAAAACTCAGATTCAATTGGAATGCAGCAATTGGTCAAGATCCTTTTGACAATAGCACAGTTTATTTTGGAAGTCAGTTTGTACATAAAAGTAATGATAAAGGATTGACATGGTCAGTGATTTCACCCGATTTGACAACCAATGATCCCGAAAAACAAAAACAAAGTGAAAGTGGAGGACTAACATTAGATGCAACAGGTGCAGAAAATTATTGTACTCTTTTGGTTATCGAACCCTCTCATGTAGAAAGAAATATGTTGTGGGTAGCATCAGATGATGGACGTGTACATTTCACTCAAAATGGCGGAGAATCTTGGAATGAAGTAACAAAAAACATTAAAGGTCTTCCAAAAGGAAGCTGGATAACCCAAATAAAAGCATCTCAAAACAACAAAGGCGAAGCACTACTGGTTGCTAATGACTACAGAAGATTTAATTTTGAACCCTACGCATACAGAACAGTTAATTACGGTAAAACTTGGGAGCGAATTGTAGATCAATCAGATGCCAGGAGTTATACATTGAGTATTATTGAGGATCCCGTTAACCCAAATCTAATGTTTTTAGGAACCGATGATGGGCTTTATCTTTCTTTAAATGCAGGAAAAAAATGGAATAAGTTTGACCCAGAAGTATTTCCAACAGTATCTGTAAAGGATTTGGTAATTCAACCTCGAGAACAAGATTTGATTATCGGAACCTTTGGAAGAGCAGCTTGGGTACTTGATGATATTAGATCACTAAGGGCTTTGGCTTCAAAACCAGATTTAGTTTCTAAAGAGGTTTATCTTTTTGAACCACCCACGGCTTATTTGGCCGCATACCAACAACCAACGGGGAGTCGTTTTGGAGCAGATGCAATGTATCATGGAACAAACCGAAAATACGGAGCAATGATAACCTATTACGTGAATCCACCCTCTGAAGAAGATTCAAACAAAGAAAATGATAAAGAAGAAGAGGAGGAGGTTGAGGAGAAAGCATCAAAGGATTCCCTTACACTTACAATTTATGACGGAGAGCGCTTGATTAGAACATTAAAGAAAAAATTTCCTAAGAAAAAAGGTTTTTATCGTTGGTATTGGTATTTAAATGAGAAGGGAGTTCCAAGACCAAGAAGAGAGCCCAGAAAATCAAAAACAGAGCCCTCAGGCGTTTCTGTTAAACCAGGTACTTACCGTATAGTATTGGAATATGGAGCAGATCAAAACGAACAACAAATTGTTGTAAAATCAGATCCGAGAATTCAAGATTATCCTGAAAATACAGAATCCGTTTATGGTGCATCAAAAAAGCTAGAAGGTTTTATGGCAAAAGCAACTGAATCTGTAAAACAGCTTACGGATAATAAACAAATCCTTATGGATTACCAAAAGCTTTTTAAAGACAATAAAACAGAATCTGTAAAGGAGCTGACCAAAGAAATGAAAGCTCAAGCCAAAGCATTGGATTCTCTAATATCACTTTACATTGGAAAAGAGGATAAACGCCAAGGAATTATTCGTAGTCCAGAGAGCAACGTAATGACTAGAATTGGGACCGCATCCCGATACATTAGAAGTCGTAAACTAGGAATTACTGCAACCGAGGAAAAACTTCTTCAACATGCAAAGGATGAACTAGAAACTGCACTTGAAAAAACAAATGCGTATTTCAAAGAAGTTTGGCCTTTTCTAAGAACTCAAATTGAAGATTTAGATTCTTCCCGATTCAAGGAAATAAAATCAATTGATTTAGAATAGATTACAAATAATTTTTGAGAACTTCTAAAGCGATTCCTCGAGACCCTTTGATGAAAATGGTTTTGTTTTGGAAGTTGGTTTTCTGGAGATAAGGGATTACTTCATTAGGGTTCAAAAACTTTTTGAGATTTAGAGCTATAGATTTTGTTTTTTTGAATTCAGGCCCCACTAGAAGAATTTGATCAGTTACTTTGGATTCAATAAAATCAACTATTTTTTGATGTTCTTGTTCTGAAAAATCTCCTAATTCAAGCATATCTCCTAAAATTAATAGTCGATCTTCTTTTTCAGTTTCTAAGAATGATTCAAGAGCAGCTCTCATACTGCTGGGGTTTGCATTGTACGCATCAAGAACCAAAGTGTTGGAATCTGTTTCACACCATTGTGAACGGTTGTTGCTAGGGACATACTTTTCGATCCCCTTTTTGATTTTTTCTAAAGTAACTTTAAAATAAAAACCAAAGGCAGTAGCAGCGGCAATATTGGTAAAATTAAAATCCCCTTTCAACCCGCTGTTTATTTCCATTCCATCAACTTCAATACTTATGTTTTTATGAAGCCCCATGGATTTATTTTTAATTTGTAGATCAACTTTACTGGACTGTCCAAAAGAAAAGATCTTTTGTTCTATTGTAAGATTTGATTGTTTCTGGTCTTGTTGGTTAATTATTGCAATGCCATTATTTTCCTTAAGAAAGTGGTAAAGTTCTGATTTTCCTTTGACAACGCCTTCAACACTTCCAAATCCTTCTAAATGAGCTTTTCCAAAGTTAGTGATGTAGCCCAATGTAGGTCGAGCTAATTCACACAAAAAAGCAATTTCTTCAATATGATTGGCTCCCATTTCAATCAGTGCAACTTCCGTCTTAGAAGTGATGTTTAATAGGGTCAGGGGGACACCAATATGATTATTTAAATTGCCAGCCGTAGCAGTGGTTTCGTATTGTTGAGATAAAATACTGTTGATAAGTTCTTTGGTTGTTGTTTTCCCATTCGATCCTGTGAGTCCAATAACAGGAATAGAAAACTGTATTCGATGATAATGAGCCAATTTTTGTAAACTTTCTAGACTGTCTTGAACCAATAAATAGGAATGGTTATTTTTTAGATGTATTGGTTCATCAACTACTACAAACATAGCACCTTTTGTAATAGCCTCCTCCGCAAATGTATTGCCATTAAAATTCTCTCCTTTTAGGCAAAAGAAAATACACCCTTTTTTGATTTTTCGGGTATCTGTAGCTACACCAGTGGAGCGAAGGAAATAAGCATAAAGTTTTTCTATTTGCATAAATAAAAAAAGGCATTTGTAAAATGCCTTTTTAATGAATTAACCTTTTCGTTTGTGTCGAGCTGTTTTCTTGACTTTACTTTTTGAACCCAATCGGGACATTGCACATCGAAAGCCGATATAATCTGTTGCAATGTATTGTGGTAAATATCTTCTTTGAGCAGGATCAAGCCAGTAAGCTCTATCTTTCCATGAACCTCCTTTGTACACGCGAACTTCGTCAGTAATTAATGAAGTTCTTTTTGAAGACTTATCTTTTGTACGTACCAAATCACCTTCCTCATCCATTCTAATTTTAGGATGTGTGGGTGCGTCGTACATTGCACTGGATTCTGGACGTGCATCAGAATCTTCTTCATCGTCATCTCCACCAAATCGGGCAAACAACCTTGTGGATTCAATATCACCATCTCTAAAGTTTCTGTTATCACTCTCAGTGAAGTTTTGTCTTAGAAAAGTTTCCTCTTCGTCTACACTGATTTTTTCTAGTTGGCCTGGAAGTCTTTTCAGAAGCACTTTACCATTGGGCAGGGTATCGTACACCAATTGATCTGGAGAAATAACCTGCGCTCTTCCGTCTTCGTCGATAACGTCCTTTAGGTAAACATTACCCCTGTAGTAGTTAAAGTCATTTGCTTCATCATCAACTATCGGTCGATACACATCTGAAACCCATTCGGCAACGTTTCCTGCCATATCATAGATTCCAAAGTCATTGGGAGGATATGCCTTCACTTGTATTGTAATATCTGCTCCATCATCTGACCAGCCCGCAATTCCACCGTAGTCTCCTTTTCCAAGTTTAAAGTTTGCTAATTGATCTCCTTCAGACCTTCTTTCTTCTGAACGAGTGTATTCTCCTGACCAAGGATATTTTTTCTTTCCTCTGTATGTATTGTATTCTCGATCTCCAACCAATGCTAATGCAGCATATTCCCATTCGGTTTCGGTAGGAAGCCTGTATGAAGGCAAGAGGATTCCTTTATCTACTCCGGCATAAACATTAACTTCAGTTGTGTCTTTTTGAATACGACCATTTTTTCCAACTAAACTATCTATTTTTCCTCCATAAGTAGTTTCAGGTCTTTTCAAATATGCTCCAGTACTGAATGTGCTGTTGGCATCAACTTCTGAATAACGAACATCATCTTGGATGTAAGCCTCACGTTCTAAGATGTATTCATTAACCCGGTCTGTTCTCCATTCTGCAAATTGCACAGCTTGAAGCCAGTTAACCCCAACTACTGGATATTCAGCATAAGCTGGATGACGAAGATAATTTGAAGTTAATTCTTCAACATACCCCAACTGATTTCTCCAAACCAACGTATCGGGGAGAGCACCATTGTACAATTGTTTAAATTGTCTTTGATCTTGAGGAAAAACAAGTGTAATCCAATCTAAATATTCCAAATACATTAAATTGGTAACTTCTGTTTCGTCAATGTAAAAAGACATGACGTGTTGTTTGTTCGGAGTGTTATTCCAATCGTGCATAACGTCGTCTTGTACCTGTCCTTTGGTAAAAGTACCTCCTTCAACAAAAACCAGTCCAGGACCAGTTTCTTGATCTTCAAATTCTACATTATACTGAAAACCACCTTTTTTGGAATTGATGTCCCAACCTGTTGCTCTGGATTGGTTATTCTTGCCACACGAAGTGAGAATCAAAGCTGTGAAAGCTAAAAGGATGATATTTTTGATTAGTAATTTAATTCTCATAATATTATAAAAGTAATGTTTTTACTTATACGTTGCAATATACAAAATCTGTAACTTAACTCCATTTCACAGGAACATAGAATTAGATTCTAAATTATTAACGTACATTTTTTTAGATTATTATCCACACCCTATTCCTTGTTTAAATTTTCAAGAAACAAGCACATAAGATTTTTAGATTTAGTGCGTTATATAAATATCATGTGCAACATAAAAAATAATATTGGCGTATTTATTATAGTACTTTTTTTACCTTTTTTTGGTAATTTATCAGCACAAGAAAAAATCATAGTAACGGGTGTGCCTTTTTTGCTTATTACACCTGATGCAAGAGCAGCAGCAATGGGAGAACAAGGAGTAGCAACATCCGCAGATGCCTATTCGCAACAATGGAACCCCTCTAAATATGTTTTTTCTGAACAGAAATCAGGATTTGGTATCAGCTACACTCCATATTTAAGTAAATTGGTAAATGATATTTTCTTGGGCAACATTACCTATTTTAACAAAAATACGGAGAGAAGCGCATGGGCAATGAGTTTTAAATATTTTAGTTTAGGTGATATTGTTCTAAATGATTTGGTAGCAGGAACAATTATTGAACAAGGAATAGAACGCCCAAACGAGCTTACTTTAGATTTCTCCTATTCTCTTCTATTGAATACCAAATATTCCATGGCTGTTGCCACTCGATTTATTCGTTCAGACTTAAAGATTTCTTCGGACTTGGATGCTACTTCTGCAAATACTTTGGGTGTAGACATAGCCGGGTTTTACAAAAGTGATTTGTTTGATTTTGCGAAAAAGAAAGCGCGATTAAGAATAGGGTTTAACATTTCAAATATTGGTCCAAGATTGAAGTATGATGAAGGAGGACAAAAAAACTTTATTCCCACAAATCTTAAAGTAGGATCGGGATTAAATCTGCATCTAGATTCAGATAATAAAATTTCATTCAATCTAGAATTCAATAAGTTATTGGTTCCATCTCCAGTTCCTGTCTTAAATGAAAATACAGGTGAAATTGACCGATATGAGCAACCAGACATTAGTTTTTTGTCAGGTATATTTGAGTCGTTCAGTGATGCCCCAGGTGGATACACGGAAGAATTAAAAGAAGTAACTTGGGGTATTGGATCTGAATACAATTTTCAGGATGCATTTGCTCTAAGGGCAGGATATTTCAATGAAAGTCTAGAGAAAGGATCTCGACGATATTTTACTTTAGGTACAGGTTTTTCATTGAATTTTGCTGATATTGATATTTCCTACCTTTTTTCAACTTCAAGAGTTAGGAGTCCATTAGAAAACACCCTTCGTTTTTCAATAACTTTTAATATGGATGATCCACAATTAGCAAATGTAGAAGACTAAAGGGTCTATTACTTTTTTGATAATCCCATGGTTTTTGTTTGTTTATTGAGATTTTATTAACAATTTAGAACAATAAGCGCATTTTTCTCTTTAAAAAAATCAATTAAATATTGTAATTTTACGCCCACATTAAAATATTTTGAAAAGCCACAACTGATGAAGAAAATAACGAAACAGACTTACATTGATTGGTATTCGAACATGCTTTTTTGGAGAAAGTTTGAAGATAAATTAGCTGCAGTTTACATTCAACAAAAAGTTAGAGGTTTTCTACATTTATACAACGGTCAAGAAGCAATTTTAGCGGGTTCTCTCCATGCAATGCAGTTAGGGAAAGACCGTATGATTACTGCTTACAGGAACCATGTTCAACCCATAGGTATGGGAGTAGATCCTAAACGAGTAATGGCTGAATTGTATGGAAAATCTACAGGGACATCTGGAGGTCTTGGTGGTTCTATGCATATTTTTTCAAAAGAGTTCAAGTTTCACGGAGGACACGGAATTGTAGGAGGTCAAATTCCATTAGGTGCCGGAATGGCTTTTGGTGATAAATACAACAATACTGGAGGAGTAACCCTATGTTACATGGGAGATGGGGCTGTGCGTCAAGGATCGCTTCATGAAACTCTAAACCTAGCAACTCTTTGGAAACTTCCGGTAGTGTTTGTTGTAGAAAATAATGGATATGCAATGGGAACCTCAGTTTCTAGAACTGCTAGCCACGAAGATATTTGGAAATTAGGACTTGGATATGAAATACCCTGTGGCCCAGTTGATGGAATGGATCCAGTGGCAGTTGCAAAAGCGATGGATGAAGCGATTAAGTTCGCTAGGGACGGAAAAGGCCCTTCATTTTTAGAAATGAAAACCTACAGATATCGGGGTCATTCCATGTCGGATGCACAAAAATATCGTACAAAGGAAGAGGTTGAAGATTACAAAAAAATAGATCCAATTACTCAAATTAAAGACATCATACTCAAAAAAAAATATGCCTCTCAGTCTGATTTAGATGCAATCGATAAAGATGTTAAAGAACGCGTATTAGAGTGCGAGAAATTTGCTGAGGAGTCACCATATCCCGAGAAATCATTAATGTACGATGCAGTTTATGAGCAAGAAGATTATCCATTTTTAAAACACAAATTAAGTTAGATATGGCAGAAATTATAAACATGCCTCGATTGAGCGACACTATGGAAGAAGGAACTGTCGCAACTTGGTTTAAAAAAGTAGGAGATACCGTAAATGAAGGGGATATTCTTGCGGAAATTGAAACAGACAAAGCCACTATGGAATTCGAAGCATTCTTTTCTGGCGAATTATTACATATCGGAATTCAAGAGGGAGGCACTGCTCCTGTCGATACTTTGTTGGCAATCATCGGAGAAAAAGGGGAAGACATCTCCTCTCATTTAAAAGGTTCAACTCAAGAAAAAGAAGAACAAGTAGAAACAGCCAAAACCGAAACTTCAAAAACAGCAGCCATGCCTGATAATGTAGAAATAATCACCATGCCTCGCTTGAGTGATACAATGGAAGAAGGTACAGTTGCTAGTTGGCTAAAGAAGGTTGGTGACACCGTTTCTGAAGGCGATATTCTTGCGGAAATAGAAACCGATAAGGCAACTATGGAGTTTGAATCTTTTTACAATGGAACACTCCTGTACATTGGAATCCAAGAAGGAGAATCTGCAGCAGTTGATAGTGTTTTGGCGATTATTGGAGATAAAGATGCTGATTTGGATGCAGCAATAACAGCAGCATCCTCAAAAGCTACCCCAAGTGCAAAAAACGAAGCTGCTCCAATCAAAAAAGAACAAGTTGTTGCCCCCGAAACCAAGGTAGAAAAAACGGTACAAGCAACCGCAACACCTGAGGCTGCTGTCGCTAATAATGGAAGAATAATCGCTTCTCCTTTAGCAAAAAAAATAGCAATAGAAAAAGGGATTAACCTAGCTAATGTTGCCGGATCGGGTGACGGAGGAAGGATAATAAAACGTGATATTGAAAATCACCAATCTTCTCAAGGTGGAGGTGTAAAACCTTTTGTTCCCTCTGGTGTAGAATCTGTTGAAGAGATGGCTAACAGTCAAATGCGTAAAACCATTGCCAAACGTTTAGCGGCTTCAAAATTTACTGCCCCACACTATTATTTGGGAGTGGAATTTGGTATGGATAATGCTATTGCTTTTAGGAATCAATTCAATTCAATTCCAGACGCCAAGATATCTTTTAATGATATTGTAGTGAAGGCGACCGCCTTGGCATTAAAGCAGCACCCACAAGTAAACTCAAGATGGTATGACGATAAAATTGTAAAACACAATCACGTTCATATGGGTGTTGCAGTAGCAGTCGAAGATGGATTGGTTGTACCAGTTGTCAAGTTCGCTGACGAACAATCCTTACCTCAAATAGGTGCTCAAGTAAAAGATTATGCTATTCGAGCTAGAGATAAGAAATTAACTCCTGCCGAAATGGAAGGAAGTACGTTTACGATTTCCAATTTAGGGATGTTTGGGATTCAAGAATTTACATCAATAATTAACCAACCAAATTCATCCATTCTATCTGTAGGAGCCATAATTCAAAAGCCTGTAGTGAAAGAAGGTCAGATCGTTATTGGTAATACAATGAAACTTACTTTAGCTTGTGATCATAGATCAGTTGATGGAGCAACAGGTTCCAAATTCTTGCAAACTTTACAACAGTACATTGAGAATCCAATTACGATGTTGTTGTAACACAAAATCAAATTATTTTAAACCCGCGATTAAGCGGGTTTTTTTATATTTAACATTATTAAAAAGCATAATATAAAAAATCTTGAAAAAAAACATCATCATAACAGGAGCTGGAAGAGGGATTGGTAGGGCAACTGCTGTACTTGCAGCTTCACGTGGAATTCAAGTGTATGCAATTTCTAGAAACATTGAAGATTTAAAAGGGATTGAAAACATACATGCGTTCTCGGTAGATCTTGCCGATCAGAACTCGATAGCCTCTTTTTGCAATCAATTATCTGCCAAAAACATAAGTATTGATGTTTTGATTAATAATGCTGGAAAACTCAAAAACATTCCATTCGAAAATTCAACTTTTGAAGTTTTTGAGTCTGTTTACAAGGTAAACGTTTTTGGATTGGCTGAACTAACCCGACAACTTCTCCCACAAATTAGTCCTAAAGGACACGTGGTTAACATAAGCAGCATGGGGGGGATTCAAGGAAGCTCGAAATTTCCGGGGCTAGCGGCTTACAGCAGTAGTAAAGGAGCAGTAATTACACTTACCGAATTATTGGCAGAAGAATTTAAAGACAAAGGACCTGCTTTCAATGCGCTTGCTTTTGGAGCAGTTCAAACAGAAATGTTAGAGGAAGCTTTCCCAGGTTATCAAGCTCCATTGAGTGCAGATCAAATGGGAGATTACGTTTTAAATTTTGCTTTAAACGGGCATCAGTTTTACAATGGAAAAGTCTTACCAGTTTCTTCAGGAACTCCCTAGTATTACAACTAAATGATGGACGTTTTTTCATATATTCCCTCAAAAGCTAAAACACAGGTAGAGGAATATTTATCTCTTTGGAAAGTTGACATAAAAATTGTTTCCAAAAGGAAAACAAAGCACGGAGATTACCGTAAAACACAATATGGTAACCATCAAATAACTATTAACGAAAGCTCAAATCCGTATCGTTTCTTAATTACTTTGATTCATGAATTAGCTCATTTTGTAGCTTTTCAGAAATATGGATATCGCATCAAACCTCACGGAAAAGAATGGAAAACAACCTTTCAGAAATTAATGTTACCCTTAATTCACCCAGAAATTTTTCCAGAAAATTTATTAAAAACCGTTGCTTTACACTTTAAAAGTCCAAAAGCAAGTAGCGATACTGATTTTAATTTGGCAATGGCACTAACTGAATTTGATCCGTTTAGTAATAAAACTCATATCTTTGAATTAGAAGAAGGGACCTTTTTCTCAATAGCAGACGGCAGAAAATTTAGATTAGGCAAGAAGCGCGTAAAACGTTTTGAATGTCAAGAAATTTCAACACAGAAAAAATATATTTTTAGCCCCCATGCTGAGGTAAAAGCGATTAATGAATTAAATGAAAATGAAATCTAATAATTACGCAGTTGTATTGGCGGGAGGAGTTGGCTCTCGATTTTGGCCTAAAAGCAGAAAAAAACTGCCGAAACAATTTCAAGATTTTATGGGTAGTGGAAAATCACTGCTACAACATAGCAGTAGATCGATTATTGCCGTCAATCCCTTTTGATCAAATTCTTATTTTAACCCATGTTGATTACAAAAGTTTAATTCAAGATCAACTACCAAATTTTAAAGAAAGTCAAATTATCCTTGAACCGCATATGCGAAATACCGCACCATGTTTACTGTTTGCCTCTCTTAAAATTCAAAAATGAATCCTGAGGCTCAGATTTTAATAGCCCCAAGTGATCATTGGATAAGTGAGCCATTGCTGTTTACAGAGGATCTAAACAAAGCATTTGATTATTCCTCAAAAATGGAAGAGTTGATGACTTTTGGAATTCATCCAACACAACCGAATAAAGGTTACGGCTATCATAAGGTTTCAGACTCCATTAAATCCGTATATAAGGTTTTAGAGTTTACAGAAAAACCGTCTTTCTCATTGGCTCAACAGTTTTTGAGCTCTGGAAATTTTTTGTGGAATTCTGGTATTTTTGTTTGGGGTGCAAAAACCATTGTTAAGGCTTTTCAAACCAAACAAGCCGAAATGTATGATGTTTTCAGTCAAGGAATCAATCTTCTCAATACGCCTTTTGAACAAGAATTCATGAATGATAATTATCAAAAAGCAGAGAATATTTCTATTGATTATGCCATAATGGAGCAGTCAGATAATGTGTCAGTTGTTAAAGCCAATTTTAAATGGAATGACCTTGGGACTTGGAGCGCTTTGTGTGATCAAATAGATAAAGATGGAGATGATAATGCAGCTGTAAATGTAATTCCTCATTTTGAAAATGTTAAAGGGAATATGGTTTTTTCAAGCTCAAAAAAACTAGTTTTACTAAAGGGATTAGAGGATTACATTGTAGTTGATGATGAGGACGTTTTAATGATTTATCTTAGAAAAAATGATCAGGACATAAAGTTGTTATTGAATGACATAAAGTCCAAACATGGGGATCAATTTGATTGATTATTTTGCTTCCTCTAAGTACAATTTTCGGATTTTTTTTAACATTTCTGAAGAATAAACGAATTTGGTTATTGCTTCATTATCTGTTTTAAAAATCTCCTGATTGTTTCCTTCCCATTTTTTTAGACCATCTTCTAGAAAAACAATTTTTTCTCCAATCTCCATAACCGAGTTCATGTCATGAGTATTGATTACTGTAGTGATTTGATATTCTTGAGTGATTTCTTGAATCAGGTTGTCAATTAAAATTGCCGTCTTTGGATCGAGACCTGAGTTAGGTTCATCACAGAATAAATATTTTGGGTTCATAACAATCGCTCTTGCAATAGCAACTCTTTTTTTCATCCCCCCAGAAATTTCTGAGGGAAGTTTTTCATTTGCATTGATAAGGTTTACACGGTTAATTACAATGTTAGCACGATCTCTTATTTCTTCATAAGACGAATTTGTAAACATTTTCATTGGGAACATTATGTTTTCCTCCACAGTCATTGAGTCAAAAAGAGCGCTTCCTTGGAAAACCATTCCAATTTCTTGTCTCAGTAGAGCTCGAGTCTTAAGATTCATGCTGCTTAGGGGAGTTTTTTCAAAAATGATATCACCTTGATCAGCATCAAAAATACCCAGAATACATTTGAGAAAAACCGTTTTTCCAGATCCACTTTTCCCTATGATCAAATTGGTTTTACCCTTTTCAAATGTGGCACTAATACCTTTTAGAACAGGCGTTCCTTCAAATGATTTCGTTAAGTTTTTGACTTGGATCATTTAAGTAAGTAAAAGATTAGTAACAATTGTATTTGCAATAATTATGGCTACACTGGTCCAAACAAATGATATCGTGCTGGCCTTACCAACTTCTAATGCACCACCCTTCATAAAATAACCATGGTAAGCCGGTATTGTAGCCAAGAGCATGGCAAACAGAAAAGTTTTGATGAAAGCATAGGCTACATGAAAAGGTTTAAAATCTAATTGGAGGCCCTCCACAAAATCTGCATGGGAGGAAAAACCACCAGTAACACAAGCAAAGTAGCCTCCTAGAATACCCAGTGACATTGAGAATGTTATGAGAAAAGGGAAAAGAGTTAAGGCTATTATTTTTGGAAAAATCAAATAATTGTAAGCATTTACGCCCATAACTTCTAGAGCATCTATTTGTTCAGTAACTCGCATGGTGCCCAGGCTAGAGGTTATGAAAGAACCCGCCTTTCCAGCCATAATAATTGAAATAAAAGTTGGAGCAAATTCTAGAATAATGGATTGTCTTGTTGCAAAACCAACCAAATATCCAGGTAGTAACGGATTGTCTGTGTTTATGGCAGTCTGAATAGCGACAACACCTCCAACAAAAAATGAAATAAAAGCAACAATTCCAAGGGAACCAATGATCAAGTCATCGATTTCTCTAAGGATTAAATTTTTAAGAATATTCCATTTAGTGAATTTCCCAAAAGTTTTTTGGATCATTAAGGCATATTGTCCAATATGGGTCAAAAGTTTCATTGCCATAAAAATACATAAAACTTAAAAAATTAAACCCTTAAAAGCAATTTAGGTTTAATTATTATCAATCTAATTAAATCTGATAAGTAATTGCATTGATATTCATTCCAGCTCCTACACTTGCAAATAATATGACATCACCTTTAGCTAAATGATGCCCCTCCTTTTCGCCATTGAGCACTTGATCGAAAAGTGTGGGTATTGTTGCAACGGAACTGTTTCCGTGGAATTCAATGTTCATAGGGAGTACTGATTCTGGAACCTTTTTTTTGTAAAGTCTGTAAAAACGCTTAACAATGGCTTCATCCATTTTTTCATTAGCCTGATGAATAAAAATTTTCTTTAAGTCTTGAATTTCAACTCCAGATTGATTTAAGCAAGATTTCATAGCCTCTGGAACATGTGATAAAGCAAATTCGTAAACCTTTCTGCCTTGCATTTTGATGAATTGATCCTTATTGTCTGATTCATAAGACTCCCCAAAAAATAGAATATCTACTTCACCATTATCGGTGTAAGTTACACTTTCATGCGAAAGGATACCTCCAGATATGTCAGAACCTTCAATAAGAGTTGCTCCAGCTCCATCAGCAAAAATCATTGAATCACGATCACGAACATCCACTACACGAGAGAGGGTTTCGGCTCCAATGACTAAGCATTTTTTTGCCATGCCTGACATAATAAAAGATTTGGCTTGGATAACGGCTTCGATCCAACCTGGACATCCAAAGAGGATGTCATAAGCTACGCATTTAGGGTTTTTAATATTTAGTAAAGATTTTACTTTTGAGGCAACGCTTGGTAAAGGATTTGATTGCTTAAGTCCATACGCAGTGTCACCAAAATTGTGGGCTACAATGATGTAGTCAATTGTCTCTTGATCGGTCCCAGAATCTAATATGGCTTTTTTTGCAGCTTTCGCAGCTAAATCAGATGAGTTTTCGTTTTTAATTGCATATCGACGTTCTTTGATTCCAGTAATCGAGCTGAATTTTTCGATAATTTCTTTATTCTCAATTTCAAATGGTATGCCGTCATCGGTCAAAAAGGAGTGATTCAAGAAATCATTGTTTTTTTGAATATGATTTGGAACATAACTTCCTGTACCTGTGATTTTTATATTCATCAGCTTGGTTATCTCACAAATTTAATAAAGGAGGACAGCTGAGTACTAGAGTTACAAAAAAAATACACGAAGCCCAAAAATGTTTTTTTAATAAATAAAAAATTATTTTTTTATTTAAAATACTGATAATTAATATTCTAAATACTCTTCTATTGGGGTGCAGCTACATATTAAATTACGATCTCCAAAGGCTTCGTCTACTCTTCTTACCGATGGCCAAAATTTATTTTCATGCACAAATTCTAGAGGGTACAAGGCTTTCTGTCTACTGTAACTTAGCTCCCAAGTATCGGAGGTAGCCATTTGTAGTGTATGTGGTGCATTTTTTAAAATACTGTGTTCGTCATGAATTTCTTGATCATGAATTTCACTTGCAATGGAAATCATAGCGTCACAAAAACGATCAATTTCAGCGATATTTTCACTCTCGGTGGGTTCAATCATCATTGTTCCAGCAACTGGAAAAGAAACTGTAGGAGCATGAAAACCGTAATCCATAAGTCTTTTGGCAACATCTACGACTTCAATACCTTTTGACTTGAAAGGTCTCAGATCAATAATCATCTCATGAGCAGTTCTTCCTTTTTCCCCTAAATACAAAATTGGATAGCTATCCTCTAGTCTTGATTTTATGTAGTTAGCATTCAGAATCGCAATTTCAGTTGCTTTTTTCAGACCTTTTCCACCCAGCATTTTGATGTATCCGTATGAAATTAGACAAGCCAATGCTGACCCCCAAGGGGCTCCAGAAATTGAACTAATCGGATTTGTACCGCCAGTTTTTATTATGGGATTGGAAGGTAAAAAGGGAGCTAAGTGTTCTGCGACACAAATAGGACCAACTCCAGGGCCTCCACCTCCATGCGGTATCGCAAAAGTTTTGTGCAAGTTCAAGTGGCATACATCAGCTCCAATAATAACTGGGCTTGTAACCCCAACTTGTGCATTCATGTTAGCTCCATCCATGTAAACTTGACCTCCATTGTCATGAATCAATTGCGTCATTTGTCGAATATTAGATTCAAAAACTCCATGGGTAGAAGGGTAGGTTACCATCAAAGCTGCTAGGGTATCTTTGTGGTCATTTACTTTATTTGAAAAATCATCCCAATCGATATTACCAATTTCATCTGTTGCTGTAACAATTACTTTCATTCCTGCCATGACTGCAGAAGCTGGGTTTGTTCCGTGAGCAGAAGCTGGAATGATGCAAATGTTTCGGTGATGATCTCCTCTTGATGCATGATAGGCTCTAATAACCATTAGACCGGCATATTCACCCTGAGCCCCAGAGTTGGGCTGAAGAGATGTAGCATAAAATCCAGTAATTTCATTCAATTGTTGTTCCAGCTCGCTTAAAATTTGCAGGTATCCACCTGCCTGATCTAGGGGAACAAATGGATGAAGACCATTCCATTGAGGCCAGCTCAATGGAAGCATTTCGCTGGCAGCATTTAGTTTCATGGTACACGATCCAAGTGAAATCATAGAATGATTGAGTGCTAAATCTTTTTTTTCTAAGCGTTTGATGTAGCGCATCAAACTCGTTTCAGAGTGAAAAGAATTAAAAATAGAATGAGTTAAAAAAGAAGTATTTCTTTTCAAACTTTTTGGAATACGAGACTCTAATTTCCCCAGATTTGAAGGACTTTTCAATTCAGTGTATGTTTCAAAAACACCTACTAGTTTATTGAAACTTTCCTCAGTTGTAGCCTCATTAAATGCGACTACCAAATATTTGTCATTTACAGCCAACAAATTGATAGCATTTTCTTCGGCAAGTTTCAAAAGCTTTGGCGCATCTACTTTTATGAGAAGGGTGTCAAAATAGTTTTTATTAATTTGTTCAATCGAAAGTTCTTTTAAGATGGCTTCAAATCGAACGGCATTTTTATGGATTTTATCTGCAATACTTTTCAATCCTTTTGGTCCGTGGTAAACGGCATACATTCCCGCCATAACAGCAAGTAAAACTTGAGCGGTACAGATGTTGGAGGTGGCTTTATCTCGTTTTATGTGCTGTTCTCTTGTTTGGAGAGCCATTCTTAGGGCAGGAGCACCGTCGAGATCTCGAGTTTGTCCGATTATTCTTCCCGGGATATTTCTTTTGTATGCTTTGCGTGTAGCAAAATATGCAGCATGCGGACCGCCATAGCCCAAAGGTATTCCAAATCGTTGGGTAGTTCCTACTACCACATCAACACCATAATTACCCGGAGCCTCCAAAATTGTGAGACTCAACAAGTCAGCGGCTACTACTGTTTTTATCTCTAGAGCTTTGACTTTCTCAACCAATTCGGGGAGGTTAGATAAAGCACCAAATTTCCCAGGATATTGAAAAAATACTCCAAAAAATACTGAAGTAAAATCAAAAGTAGATGCATTGCCCACAACAAGTTTTATTCCAATGGGCTCTGCTCGAGTTTCTAATAAGGCTAATGTTTGTGGCAAAATATCTTCCGAAACAAAAAAGTGATTGCAGTCATTCTTTTTTTGATCTCGTGATCGAGCAGCAAAAAGTAATGACATGGCTTCAGCAGCAGCTGTACTTTCGTCAAGTAAAGAGGCATTCGCTAATTCCATACCAGTTAAATCGGTAACTACACTTTGAAAGTTGAAAAGGGCTTCTAATCTCCCTTGTGCAATTTCAGCTTGATAAGGAGTGTAAGCTGTGTACCACCCAGGATTTTCAAGAATATTTCTCTGAATAACAGCTGGAGTAATGGTAGGGTGGTATCCTAATCCAATGTAGGTGTCAAATAATTTATTTTTTTGAGAAAGGCGCTGGATTTCAGTCAAAAATTCATGTTCACTGATTCCATCAGGAAGGTTTAAATCTTTATTAAGAGCTATGTCCTCGGGTATGGTTTCGCTGAGTAAGGAAGAAATAGAATCAGCTCCAATTATTTCAAGCATTTGTTTGATTTCATAATCATTTGGACCTAGGTGTCTGGATTCAAAATTACCGTTCATTCTCTTTAAATATTTTGCCAAATGTAGTTAAAATTCAACTCACTTTTTTAATATTAAAGCTGCTTCTATTACAAGTTTTCAACCAAATAAATAACATATGATCAGCGTTTTGATACTTTTGCTCAATGGAAAGTTTAAAACCTTATTTTGAGTTTTATTTAAATTCAAGTACCCATGTAGCTTTAATGGTGCTTTGCATGTATGAAATTTCAATTATTGAACTTCAATTGTTACCTAAAATCGAGCTTAGAATGTTTATTTTTTCAGGAACTTTATTCGCTTACAATTTTGTTAAATACAACAGTTCTTTTATAAATAAATTTAAGGGATCAAAACCTGCTTTAAAAGGGGTGCTTATTCTTAGCTGTTTGAGTCTAGTTTCTTCAGGATGTTTTTTTATTTTCTTGAATTCTCAAGAAAAAGTAGTCGCAATAATTTCTTCATTTTTGTTATGTTTGTACATAATGCCACTTTATCAAAAAAAAATCAATCTTAGAAACATTGAGGGATTAAAAATTCATATTGTTGCTTTGTGTTGGACTCTTATAAGCTTGATTTTACCCTTTGTAAATTCCTTTGATGTTTTAAGTTTGTCAACATGGATTTTTATCGTGCAACGTTATCTTTGGATCATTTTAGCAATCCTGCCGTTCGAGATATTTGATTCTCAAACGGATTCTCGTGAGTTGGGGACAATCCCGCAATCTTTAGGAATTTCAAAAACAAAATTATTAGGCGTTTTGTTGGGGTTAATCATTGTTCTACTTTCTTTTTTTAGCAGTTCGAGCTTTTGGTTCGAGTATTTGCTGATGGTGGTATTGTATGTTTATTTTCTTTGTACAACTTCAATTCATCAATCCTCTTATCGCAATCTTTTTTGGGTAGAAGCAATTCCTTTTTTTGGTTTGCTTGTTTTACATTTGCGTTAATAAAATTCATGAATGTTTCAATCCTTATTTTTTTACATCCTTTCTCAAAGTTCAATTTTTACAATTTCAGCAGATTTGTTTTATTCAGAACGAACTCCCGAAAACCTTCTTATTGATGTAAGAACGGCAGAGGAATATGAAAAGAGCCACATATCGGGAGCTTTAAACATATCTGTTCTTTCAGATGATTTTAAAGAAAAAATCAATGAATTGCCAAAAGAAGCTCCTGTTTTTATTTATTGTAGGTCTGGGAAGCGAAGTAAAAAAGCCGCCATTCAAATGGACTGTTTAGGTTTTAAAAAAATTTTCGATCTAGATGGAGGATATCTTGCTTGGAAAAAGTTCAATCTTATTGAATAAGTCCAGCTCTTCTCAATAATGCTTTTGGATCGGGTTCGGAACCTCTAAAGCGTTTGTAAAGATCCATAGGATGTTGTGTTCCCCCTTTGGAAAGTATGTGATCGTGGAAGGCATTTGCAGTTTGTTTATCAAAAATCCCTTTTTCTAAAAACAACTCAAAAGCATCGGCATCCAGTACTTCCGCCCACTTGTAACTGTAATATCCTGCTGCATATCCTCCCTGAAAAATATGAGAAAAGGAAGTGCTCAAACAATTTTCTGCGATACTTGGAGTGAATTGTAATTTAGCAATTTGTTTTTCTTCATGTAATGGAACAGAATCAATATTCATCACGTTTTCATCATGATAAGAAAGGTCCAAATATCCGAAGCTCAATTGTCGTAAAGTTTGCATTCCCTGTTGGAATTGAGCAGCGTCTTTTATTTTTTGAACATATTGCATTGGAAGGGGTTCCTCAGTTTCAAAATGATTTGCAAACAAGGAAAGAGCTTCTTCTTGATAGCACCAATTTTCTAAAATTTGACTTGGTAATTCAACAAAATCCCAAAATACACTTGTTCCACTTAAGCTGCTGTATTTGGTGTTGGCAAGTATTCCATGTAAGGCATGTCCAAATTCATGAAAAAGAGTGGTCACTTCATTGAAGGTCAAAAGAGCCGGAGAAGTATCTGTTGGTGGTGAGAAATTACAAACAATTGAGACATGGGGTCTGTTTTTTTGGTTTTGGGAACGATAGGACGTCATCCAGGCTCCGCTTCTCTTTCCTGCACGTGGGTGGAAATCTGCATACAATATTGCGTAATAGTCTCCAGTTTCATTCAAAACTTCATAACAGTCAACATCTTTATGATATCCTTTGATGGTATTTGATTTCTTAAAACGGAGACCATAAAGGCGCTCTACAATTTCAAATAAACCATTCAACACCTTGGGTAGAGGAAAGTAAGGCTTCAAAACTTGATCATCAAAATCAAAAAGCTCTTGTTTTAGTTTTTCTGAAACATAGGCAGTATCCCATTTTTGTAGATTAGTTAAATTGAGTTTATCTTTAGCAAATTGTTCCAGTTGTTCCCATTCTTTTTGTGCAAATGGAAGAGCATTTTGGTAAAGATCATCTAAAAATTTATTTACAATTTTTTCAGACTTAGCCATGCGTTCTTCTAAAACAAAATCAGTATGAGATTTGTATCCCAGTAAATTAGCCCTATCCTTTTTTTGAGAAATAAGTCTGAGGATGATTTCTTCATTGTTGTTTTCGTTTTCTTGAAATCCTTTTTTCCCAAAAGCACGACTCATTTTTTCTCTGAGATCTCTGTTATCTGCATAGGTAAGAAAAGGAACGTAACTGGGGTAGTCTAGGTTAAAAATCCAGCCTTTTTTCTTTTTCTCTTTGGCTAAATTTTCAGCTATCACAATGCTTGTCTGTGGTAAACCAGCTAGTTGCTCTTTTTGGGTAATATGAAGTTCAAATGCTTGACTGTCTGCCAAAACGTGTTCTCCAAATGTGAGACTCAATTCAGCTAATTCTGTGTCAATTGTGCGGAGTTTTTCTTTTTCTTTTGTAGATAAAAGTGCACCGTTTCGAACAAAGCTTTTGTATTCTTTTTCAACAAGAGTGTTTTGTTCTGGAGTAAGATTCAGTTTTTCTTTCTGCTTGTAAACGGTTTTAATTCGATTAAATAAGATATCATTTAAACGGATGTCGTTTTGGAACTTAGTTAGCAATGGAGCTGCTTTTTGGGCTACCTCTTGAAGTTCAGCACTCGTTTCTGCGCTATTTAAATTGAAAAGGATGCTGGAAATTATTCCCAATTGCTCACCACTTTGATCCAAAGCTTCGAGCGTATTTTCAAAAGAGGGCAATTCAGTTTGGGTACAAATTTGATCGACTTCTTTAAGTGTATTCTCAATTTCTATTTTGATTGCCGGAATAAAATCATCAGTTTTAATTTGTTCAAAAGGAGCACTTTGATGAAGAGTATTAAAAGGGGCGTTAAGAATTTTTTTCAAGAGAAAAAGGGTGTTTTTAATTTATGTTTTTAGCAGAATCAATTACTTTGGTTTTTAAAGATTCCTTGTATTCAACGATGGTTTGTAGTACTTCTTTGTCTGTAATTCCCAAAATTTGTGCTGCGAGTATTCCTGCGTTTTTAGCACCATTCAGCGCTACTGTTGCAACAGGAACACCACCAGGCATTTGTAATATTGATAAAACGGAATCCCAGCCATCAATAGAGTTGCTTGATTTAACAGGAACACCAATTACCGGGAGAGGACTAGTAGCGGCAATCATTCCAGGAAGATGTGCAGCGCCTCCAGCACCAGCAATAATAACTTGAATACCTCTTTTATGAGCCTCTTGCCCGTAAGAAATCATTTTTTCAGGTGTGCGGTGAGCCGACACAATATCAATCTCAACTTCAATTTTAAATTCTTTGAGAATGTCAATTGCTTCTTGCATAACAGATAGGTCAGATTTACTTCCCATGATAACTCCAATTTTTGTCATATTATTTCGAGATTACTTGTATTGTCTTTTTAACGTTTTCAGCTATTTTCCTTGCTGTTTCAAGATCTTTGTTGATGATGGTTACATGCCCCATTTTTCTAAAAGGGCGGGTTTCTTTTTTACCGTAAATGTGTGGGGTAACACCAGACATTTTCAAAATGCTATTCATTTGTTCATAATAAACTGCTCCAGTGTGTTTTTCGGCTCCCACTAAATTAACCATAACTCCCGAGACTTTATTTTCTGGATTTCCAAGAGGAAGATCAAGAATTGCTCTGATGTGTTGTTCGAATTGATCGGTGTAAGAAGTTTCTAGGGTAACATGACCGCTATTGTGAGGTCTTGGTGCTACTTCGTTGACTAAAATATCACCTGTTACAGTCAAAAACAGTTCAACAGCAAGTAAACCCACATGATCAAAGGATTTGGAAACCTGAAGTGCAATTTTTTTCGCTTTTTCAGTAATTTTTTTGTCCAAACGTGTAGGGCATAAAACATATTCTACTTGATTTGCTTCTGGATGAAACTCCATTTCTACAGTCGGGTAAGCGACCACTTCACCCGAAGGGTTCCTACAAATGATTACAGCAAGCTCATGTGTGAAAGGAACAAGTTCTTCAACTAGACAGGCAACTTTTGGAAGTTGAGCAAGTTTCTCTTGATTTCTAATTACAGTCACTCCATTTCCATCATATCCAAGCAAAGCGGACTTCCAAACAAAAGGAAGATTTAAAACCCCTGTTTCAACAGCATTAATTAGCTCATCAGTATTTTCAAAATTTTGATGTTTTGCAGTTGGAATCTTTTGGCTGACATAAAAATCTTTTTGGGTACTCTTATTTTGAATAGTCTCTAAGGTGGCAGCAGAGGGATAAACATCTACCCCTTCTTTTTCGAGCTGTTTTAACGCATCAAGATTTACATGTTCGATCTCAAATGTTAAAACATCTACTTTTTTTCCAAAATCATAAACCGTTTGAAAGTCTTTAAAATCACCAACTTCAAAGTAGTCACAAGCTAATTTGCACGGAGCCTCATCACTGGTATCAAGAACATGAGTTTTAATGTCCCATTTACGAGTTGTGTAGAGTAACATTTTCCCCAATTGACCTCCGCCTAAAATACCTATGGTTTTATGGGTTGAAAAAAAAGACATAATTTTTTTTTAACAAAAATACGCATATATCTTTGATATCTTCAATGGAAAGACAAAAAGCGCTTTAATTTGGGTATCTTTGCTTTCTCATAAAATACTATTACACTATGATTAATATTGTTCTTTTTGGTAAACCTGGAGCAGGTAAAGGTACCCAAGCAGAATTTCTAAAGAATCAATATGAATTGGTTCATATTTCGACTGGAGATATTTTCCGATCGAACATAAAAAATGCTACCGATTTGGGAAAACTCGCTCAATCCTTCATGGATAAGGGAGATTTAGTTCCAGATTCTGTAACAATAAAGATGTTGGAGGCTGAAGTTGATAAAAATACAACGGCCAAAGGATTTATTTTTGATGGTTTTCCAAGAACTACAACTCAGGCTGATGCTTTGGATTCTTTTTTGAGTAAAAAAGAAATGCAAATCACAGCTACAATTGCCTTGGAAGCCTCAGACGATCAGTTGGTAGAGCGTTTACTCAAAAGAGGAGAAACAAGTGGTCGTACAGATGATCAAGACGAAACTAAAATTAGAAATCGTTTTGAAGAATACAATCAAAAAACAGCACCTTTACAGGAATTTTACTCAAATCAAAATAAATTCTACAGCGTAAATGGTATTGGTTCAATTGAAGAAATTACTACTCGATTAAAAAACATTATTGATCGTTTTTAAGAACAAATTATGACTGAAGGTAATTTTGTAGATTATGTAAAGCTGTCTTTGACTTCTGGGAATGGAGGTAAAGGATCTGTTCATTTGCATAGAGAAAAATACATTACCAAAGGAGGACCCGATGGAGGTGACGGAGGTAGAGGCGGTCATGTTATTTTACGAGCAAACCCAAACCTATGGACTTTGTACACCTTCAAATTCAAGAAGCACTATACGGCTGAGCATGGTGGACATGGAAGTAAAAATAGAAGCTCTGGAGCACAAGGTGAAGACATTTACATTGATGTTCCTCTAGGGACAGTAATTAAACACACACAGACTGGAGAAGTAATCTGTGAAATCACAGAAAAAGGTCAGGAAGTAATAGTTGTAAAAGGAGGTCTGGGGGGGCGAGGAAATTGGCATTTCAAATCTTCCACAAGACAAACTCCACGTTATGCTCAACCAGGAATCAAAGGAGAAGAGCGCTTAGTTACTTTAGAGTTAAAGTTGCTGGCTGATGTTGGTTTAGTTGGATTTCCTAACGCCGGAAAATCAACTCTTTTGGCTGCTTTGACCTCAGCAAAACCCAAGATTGCTGATTATGAGTTTACTACTTTAAAACCAAACCTAGGAATTGTTCATTACCGCGACTTTAGATCTTTTGTGATGGCTGATATTCCAGGAATTATTGAAGGAGCAGCTCAAGGGAAAGGATTAGGGCATTATTTTTTACGCCATATAGAACGAAATTCTGTTTTGTTGTATGTGATTCCTGCGGACACAAAGGATGTTAAAAAAGAATTTGAAATTTTAAGACGTGAACTTCAAGAATTTAATCCAGAGCTTTTGGATAAGCAATACATGATTGTACTTACAAAATGTGATTTGCTTGACAAAGAACTTAAAGAAGCATATGCTCTGGAAATGAAGCAAAGCTTCTCTAACATTCCTCACACAATGATTTCATCAGTTAGTCAATTTAACCTTCAAGCTTTGAAGGATGAACTTTGGGAAGTCTTGGCATTGGAAAATTTAATAGCCTAAAATCAGCATGCTTCGATTACTCTTCGTTCATCTATTTTTTTTTTCAGTTTGGGTTGGTATTGCTCAAGAGAAAACTCCTTTTGCGACCTATGAATTTTCAAAAGATCAGGCTTATCTTGATACATTAACCATTTTACAAAATAAGGGAGATTCAAGGGAAAATTTATTTGCAATCATCAAATGGTCAACTCGGCACAAAGATTTTGAAACGGTAATAGCTTCTTTCAATAAACTAGTTGACGCAGGTTATGGAACAGCAGATCTTCATTACAAATTAGCCGGAACATATGGTATAAGAATTGATAAATTGAGTAAGATTAAAGCATTACCCTATGTGAATTCAATGAAAATTAACTTCATAAAAGCACATCAATTAGATTCACTTCATTTACCTACTTTAGAGGCATTGACTCGGATTTACGCCAAATTACCTGGATTTTTAGGAGGGGATTTTGAAAAAGCAAATAAATATGCTCAACTTCTTTTTGAAATAAGTCCAGCAGAGGGATTACTGGCGAAGGGTTTCGTTTTAGAGTCTGAGGGTAATCGAGATGAGGCAGCTAAAAAATATCAAAGAGCATTTGAAAAGCTAACTTTTTTGAATCCCTGCGATGGTCAAAAAAATGAAGCTTATTTTAAAGATAAAAGTAAAAATCTCAGTTATCAAATTGCAAGCTTAGGTTTAGAGTTTAATTTGGACACTTCCATAGCCATTTGCGCTCTTGAATATTATCTGGAAAGCTTTGATGCTTACAGCAACCTCCCCAAAGAATGGGTTTATTACAAGCTAGCCCTTCTTCATAAAAAACAAAACAACAACGAGAAAGTGGAGTTGAATAAATCTTTAGCTCTAAAAATTAATCCTAAATTTAAGCCAGCTTCAGATTTAAAATAAATTAGCTTTATGAAAAAATTTCATTTTATCGCCATTGGAGGAAGTGCAATGCACAACCTTGCTCTTGCTCTTCATCAAAAAGGATTTGAGATTTCGGGAAGCGATGATACTGTTTTTGAACCTTCAAAATCTCGACTTGAAAAAGCAGGAATTCTCCCAGAAAAAATGGGATGGTCTTCCGAAAAAATTACAAAAAAAATTGATGGCATTATTTTGGGGATGCACGCAAAAGCTGACAACCCTGAATTGCTCAGGGCAATTGAACTGGGCATAAAAATATTTTCATATCCTGAGTTTTTGTATGAACAAACCAAAGAAAAAACACGAGTTGTAATTGCAGGGAGTCATGGAAAAACAACCATTACATCTATGGTACTTCACGTATTGAATTATTGGGAGAGGGATGTTGATTACATGATCGGTGCACAGCTAGAGGGTTTTGATACAATGGTTCATTTGACTGACCATAACGATTTCATTTTAATTGAGGGAGATGAATACCTTTCATCACCCATAGATCTTAGACCTAAATTTTTGTGGTATGAACCTCATGTAACTTTGATTTCGGGAATTGCCTGGGATCACATTAATGTTTTTCCGACAGAAGAAAATTATGTTCAACAATTTAAAACCTACATTGATTCAATTGTACCTGGTGGAGTTTTGGTTTACAACGAAGCGGATCCTGTTTTGGTACAACTCAAACAAGCCTCCGAAAACACGATTCGTAAAGAGGGATATCGTCTTCCAAATTATGAAATAAAAAAGGGAATTACTTTTTTGAAAACAGACGAAGGAGATTTACCCTTAGAAGTTTTTGGAGAACATAATTTATCCAATATTGCTGGAGCTCAATGGGTATGCCAATTGATGGGTGTTGATCAAGCAGAATTTCTGCAAGCGATAGTAAGTTTTAAAGGGGCATCCAAACGCCTGGAGAAAATAGGAGATAATGGTTCGTCTTTTTTATTTAAAGATTTTGCACATGCTCCCAGTAAGGTAAAAGCAACTTCAATGGCAGTTGCAAAACAATTTGAAGAACACCGCAAAGTTTTCTGCTTGGAATTACATACCTACAGCAGCTTGAATTCTGAGTTTATTGGTCAATACAAGAACTCACTAAAACCAGCAGATGAGGCAATTGTTTTTTATGATCCAGAAGCCTTAAAAATCAAAAACGGCATACCGCTTTCTGAGGAAGAAATAAAAAATGCTTTTGGAGATGAAAACATAATTGTTTTCTCTGAGCCCAAAGAATTTCATAAATTCCTTGAAGAACACAACTGGGATAAAAGTGTACTCTTAATGATGAGTTCTGGAAACTATGGTGGTTTGAATTGGGAAACCCTCAAAAATTCTGTTCTTAATTTTTAGTTTGATGATTCAAGTACAAGCGTTCAATGTTTTCAGTAATTTGTGATTGAGAGTCCATCATCGCTTGCTTAGCTCTTTCTTGATCTTTTTTAATCTTATCTTGAGATATTTTATATTTCCCCTCCCAAGAGGTTATTTCTATTTTAAAACCTACAATGTAATTTAGAGCTGCCTCCATCCTAGGATTACTCTCTTCGAGAATGAACTTAGGTTGATCTCCCTCCATAAACGATGTCATTTCAATTAAACTTTGTTTTACACTTTGAGAATCTTCAGTTAAATGAATCTTCCCTCTTAAGTGGACTTTGAAATAATTCCAAGTCGGAAGTTGAGTAGTACTGTATTTTGATGGAGAAATGTAAGCTTCTGGTCCATGAAAAATAATCTCTAAATCGTGTTTAGAGTCTTTAAAATGTTCAATTTGTGGATTAAATTTATCCAAATGGCCTACCAAAGTACCCAAAGTACCCACGGTATTGTGAACCAAAGGGGTATGAGAACTTAGTACTTTATTATTGCTTGAGGTAATTAGGGTGGCCAGAGGGTACATTTTGATTAGTTCTAACGCATTTTCGAAACGTTTTTCTAGGTGGTGTTTTGGAGGGTATTTCATTACTTTAAAAGTTATATTTTATAAACAAATTCGATTTGAACTACAAGCCTCAATGATAAACCAAATTAAAAACCTACTTTGCTATGGAACCAAATCTCCCCAAATTTACACTAAAAGACTGGTCTGTTGAAGTACAACCGCGAGAAAAACTGATCGCTAAAGGATCTCAGCATTTAACCAATGCCGAATTGTTAGCCATCTTAATTGGTAGTGGTAATCCAGGAGAAACAGCTGTACAATTAATGCAGCGACTAATTGTTTCAATAAATTATGATTTAAGCGAGTTGCATAGAATCAGTCTAGATGAATTATTAAAATGGATGGGTATAGGACCCGCTAAAGCATTAAAAATTAAAGCCTCTCTTGAACTTGGTAAAAGAATTCAGGAGCTTCCTTTCCAGGAAAAAGTAAGTTGTAATTCAAGTAAAAAAGCTTACGATAATTTGTTTTCTGTTTTGAGTTATTTGGAACAAGAAGAATTTTGGGTATTGTATTTGAATATTCAGAATCATGTTCTTCTAAAAAATTGTTTGAGCAAAGGTGGTATTTCAGATACTATGGTTGATGTACGTTTACTTTTTAAAAATGCTGTTCGATTAGGGGCAACAGCATTAATTGTTGCTCACAATCACCCTTCAGGAGAATTGAATCCTAGTAAAAGTGATCTGAAATTAACTGCTAAAATCAAAAAGGTTGGAGAGAATCTGGATATTAAACTTTTAGATCATTTGATTATTTCTGAAAAAGGGTATTTTAGCTTTGCAGACGAAAAACTATTATGATTATGGTGTTGGTTTACACCCACAAAATAACATCCCGACTTCGCTACACATTTAAACATTTCTTTGAAAGTGTTTTGGATATTCCAGTTGATTTTACAACAAAGCTAGAGGTTTTTATTGCTCAAAGTGGCCCAAAGATGAGCTACACACAGACTCCTTTGGGAAATGAATTTTTTGTCAATTCAAATTTATTACTGTTCGAACAAGGGGTTAAGGGTTTTGATATCAAAGTTTCCCAGTGGGATGGTGTACCCTGTTTTTTTCAATGCGATCAAAATTCTATGATTCCTTATGATGTGTTCGCTTGCTCTTTCTTTTTGATGAGCAGATATGAGGAATATTTACCTCACGTTAAGGATGAATTGGGGAGGTTTTCTAGCGATCAATGTTTGGCGGTTCAAAATAATTTTTTAGAATTACCCGTTATTGATTTATGGGCAAAAAACTTTTATGAACTTTTCATAAAAAAATTCCCTGAACTCAAAATAGACAAAATTCCCTCAAATTCTTTAATCCCCTTGATAGATGTTGTTTCTCCTTACAAGTACAAACACAAATCCTTTTTAAGGAATTTAGCGCAAGTCTTTTTGAATATCAGTAAATTTAAATTTTGGATTATTTTGGAGCACATTATGGTTTTGCTGGGTTTTTGGAAAGATCCGTGGAACAATTTTGATGATTTTCTTGGGTTTTTTAAGAAAGCCAAATTGAAACCTCGATTTTTCTTTTTGTTCTCCAAAATCTCCTATTACGATCAAGGTGTTTCGGTGTTTAACTCGCACTTCCATTCCTTAATAAAATATGTAGCAGATTACCACAAAAGTTCTTTGTTGGTCTCCACAGAAGCACGTCAAAAAGCTGGAAGTTTTAAAATAGAGATTGAACGTTTTGAGAAAAGAATTCATAGAAACACAAAATTTCTTCGTTTTAACACCGGAGTAACATCGGTTTTCGATACTTATCGCAATGTTTTGGTTATGGAGGAGATGGCAGATTTTAGCTTGGGTTATCATGATAAGATAGGGTATCGAGCCAGTACTGCAGTTCCTTTTCGTTTCTATGACTTAGAAAACGAAGTAGAAACAGCATTAGTCCTTTATGCAGTGGTTGCAACAGAAGATGCCTTACGAAAAATGGACGCACATTCTGCTTTTCAAAAATTAAAGCAACTTCAAAATCAAATTCCAACCCCCACTGGAGTTCATGTTTTCTCAGTGTCTAACGCAATTTTTTCTCCAAATAACAATAATAAATCTTGGAAACAAGCCTACAAGAACTATATTTTGAGCCATGATTGACATTCTGAAAATCCAACATGTTTTTTTTGATTTGGATCATACGCTTTGGGATTTTGAAAAAAACTCTGAAGCCACTTTTGCATCAATATTTGAGGAATTGAAATTTGATTTTTCACTTCAAAATTTTCTACATTTCTACAATCCAATAAATCATTTTTATTGGAAATTATATCGAGAGAACAAAATTTCTGAAACCGAATTACGTCGACTTCGATTGAAGAAAACATTTGCAAAAATGGGGATTACTCCCTCTGCAAAGTTAATTGATGAAATATCAAAATTGTACATTGAACGGTTATCCAAACATACTCACCTTTTTAAAGATACAGTAGCTTTATTGGAATACTTGTTTTCAAAATACAAGCTTCATATCATAACCAATGGATTTGAAAATGTTCAGCAACGGAAGCTTCAAAACTCTGGAATAGCTCGATTCTTTGATGTTGTTCTGACAGCAGAAAAAGCTGGGTGCAAAAAGCCACATCCTACCATTTTTATTACTGCTTTAGAAGAGGCAAAAGTACTTCCAGAGAATGCTTTGATGATCGGTGATAGTCTAGAGGCAGATATTCAAGGCGCTCTAAAACTAGGAATGCAAGCCATTCATTTCAATTCTCATTCAGAGGATTTGCATCAAGAATGTTTGATTGTTGATGAACTAGCTGTTTTAATGGATATTTTGTAAAATATTTTTATTGAAACGCCTGACCTTTGTACAGTTTATCGACTTAGTGTATTTTTACAAAAAACAATATTATGCAAATTCAAGATGCCCAAAAAGCAGTTGATGAATGGATTCATCATCACGGGGTTCGTTACTTCAATGAACTTACAAATATGGCTCAATTAACTGAGGAGGTAGGTGAAGTTGCCAGAATTATTGCACGTCGATACGGCGAACAAAGTGAAAAGGAAACTGATAACAACAAAGATTTAGGCGAAGAGCTAGCTGATGTTATTTTTGTTGTTTTATGTCTTGCCAATCAAACGGGAATCAATTTGCAAGAGGCATTCGACAAAAAACTTGATTTAAAAACAAAACGCGACCACGAAAGACATCAAAACAATCCAAAACTCAAACAATAAGAATGCCACTAAAGATCAATCATACTTCCCAAAAATGTTCTGTAAATCTAAATATTACAGGTTCAAAAAGTGAAACTAATCGTCTGTTGTTGTTAAAAGCCTTGTATCCTGTTCTTCAAATTAAAAACGCCTCAAATTCAGACGACTCCATAGCAATGAATCATGCCTTAAGCACTGAATTAAATCTAATAGATATTCATCACGCTGGAACAGCAATGCGTTTTCTAACTGCATTTTTTGCAACACAAAGTGAGAGAGAAGTTGTTTTAACAGGTTCTTCAAGGATGCAAGAAAGACCTATTGGAGTTTTGGTTGATGCCCTCAAAAAATTAGGTGCTGACATTGTCTATGAAAATCAAGAAGGATTTCCCCCTCTACGAATAAAAGGCAAAACATTATCTGGTGGACATGTAACCTTGCCAGCAAACATCAGCAGCCAATACATTTCGGCTTTACTGTTGATTTCTCCTCAATTACAAGATGGACTAACCTTGACGCTTGAGGGAGAAATTACTTCCTTACCTTATCTCAAAATGACCTTATCTCTTTTGCAACGCATTGGGATTCACTCCCATTTTGAAAATGACACAATCAGAATAAAACCGCAAAAGCAAATTGAACCTCAAATTCAAACGGTAGAGTCTGACTGGAGTTCAGCATCCTATCATTACAGTTGTGTTGCTTTGAGTGATGAGAGCAAAATTGTTTTGAATAGTTACCGCAACGACAGCCTTCAAGGTGATGCCGTCTTAGTCAACATTTACGAGAAATTAGGCGTAAAAACCAGTTTTAAACCCGGTCAAATTATCCTTGAAAAAATTAAAGGTTTTCAATTACCGGATTCAATAGAATTGAATCTAGTAGAAGCACCAGATATTGCACAAACCATAGCGGTTAGTTGTTATGGTCTTGGAGTGGGTTGTGATCTTTTGGGACTTCATACGCTAAAGATCAAAGAGACGGATCGACTTGTTGCCCTAGAAAATGAATTGTCAAAATTAGGAGCCCACATTCGAGTTACTGAAGACAGTTTACATTTGAGCTCTTTTCAAAATTTTAAAGCAAATCAAACAATAGCAACCTATCACGACCATCGAATGGCAATGGCCTTTGCACCTTTTGCATTGAAGATTCCCCTCCAAATTGCAAATGCAGATGTAGTAACAAAATCATATCCTGACTTCTGGAGTGACCTTCAATTACTTGATTTTAAGTTAATTGAAAAATAAACACAGGAAAACACTCCATTTACTTGACAACCCCTATGCCGAGGTAGTATATTTGCCTTTTTTAATATTTATTTTTAAAATAAATTCAACCAATAAAATTTGTTTATGAAATTATCTGATTTCGGATTTGATTTACCAGAAGAAAGACTAGCAGAACATCCAGCTGAAAACCGTGACGAAGCACGACTAATGGTACTCAATAGAGCAGACCGTACAATAGAACACAAGCAATTCAAAGACGTAATTGGTTATTTCGATGAAGGAGATGTTATGGTGTTGAATAACACTAAGGTTTTTCCTGCTCGTCTGTTTGGGAACAAAGAAAAAACTGGAGCTCGAATTGAAGTTTTTTTATTAAGAGAATTAAATGAAGAGCAACGCTTGTGGGATGTTTTGGTAGATCCTGCTCGTAAAATTAGAATAGGAAATAAACTTTATTTTGGTGATGATGATAGTTTAGTAGCTGAGGTCATCGACAATACAACTTCTCGAGGTAGAACTTTACGTTTTTTGTTTGACGGATCCTATTCTGAATTTCGAAAAAAACTAAAACAGTTAGGACAAACTCCACTTCCAAAATACATCAAAAGAGAACCTCAAGCTTCGGATAAAGAACGCTATCAAACCATTTATGCAAAAAACGAAGGTGCGGTTGCAGCTCCCACAGCTGGAATGCATTTTTCGAAACACTTATTGAAACGTTTAGAAATCAAGGGAATTGATTTAGCAGAATTAACTTTGCATGTTGGTTTGGGTACTTTTAATCCTGTTGAAGTTGAGGATTTGTCGAAACACAAAATGGATTCGGAAGAATTGATAATTGATGAAAAAGCAGTTCGGATTGTAAACGAAGCTAAATCAAAGAAAAATAAAGTTTGTGCTGTTGGGACAACCGTTATGAGAGGGCTTGAAAGTTCAGTTTCATCCATTGGAACCTTAAATCCTTATGAAGGCTGGACTCATAAATTCATTTTTCCACCTTATGAATTTTCAATTGCAGATTGTATGATCACTAATTTCCATACCCCAAAATCAACATTGTTGATGATGGCTTCTGCTTTTGCTGATCCAGATTTCATAAAAGAAGCGTACCAAGTAGCTATTAAAGAAAAATACAATTTCTATTCCTACGGAGATGCTATGTTGATTGTCTAAATCAATTTTTAAAAGGGTTTTATGGAGTTAGTCAAAAAAGATATTCGTGCACTATCCAAGGAAGCTCTTCAAGATTTTTTTAAATCACAGGGGCAACAAACCTACAGAGCAACCCAAGTATATCAGTGGTTGTGGAGCAAAGGGGTGCATGATTTTGATAAGATGACCAATCTGTCAAAAGAAACAAGACTTCTACTGGACACCTATTTTACAATTAATCATATTGCAGTTGACCAACAGCAAAGAAGTAAAGACGGAACCTTTAAAAATGCAATTAAATTGCATGACAACCGAATAGTAGAATCTGTCTTAATTCCTGCAAAAAACAGAACGACCGCATGTGTATCTTCTCAGGTCGGTTGTAGTTTGGACTGTAAATTTTGCGCAACATCTAAGTTGGATAGAATGCGCAACCTCAACATTGACGAAATTTTTGACCAAGTAGTTGCGATCGATCAACAAAGTAAAATCTATTTCGACATACCTCTGTCGAATATTGTCTTTATGGGAATGGGCGAACCCTTAATGAACTACAAAAATGTAATTGAATCCATTGACAAGATAACCTCTCCCGAGGGTTTAGGGATGTCTCCTAAAAGAATTACAGTATCAACTTCTGGCATTCCAAAATTGATTCGTAAAATGGCAGACGATGATGTTAAATTCAATCTTGCCGTTTCATTGCATTCAGCAATTCAAGAAACCCGAGAGAAGATTATGCCTTTTTCTAAAAATTTTCCCTTGAGTGATTTGTTATCCTCACTTCAGTATTGGTATGATGCAACACAGAAAATAATAACATTCGAATACATCGTATGGAAGGGAGTTAACGACAATCCAGAGGAAGTCAGAGCATTAGTAAACTTCTGTCGAAAAGTACCTTCAAAAGTAAATTTAATCGAATACAATCCTATCGGGGATGACGATTTTGAGCAAGCTTCAAATGAAGCTATGAAGATGTATCAAAAAAAATTAAACGCTGCTCGAATAACGAATACAATAAGACGTTCTAGAGGAAAAGACATTGACGCCGCATGCGGTCAACTCGCCAACAAAGAATCTAAAAGATAGTTCCTTAATGAAATTGTATATTAGTGGTTGAGTATGAAAGTTACCGAACAAATAAAAGAACCGATCTACAATGAAATGGAACTCTTTGAACAAAAGTTCAGTAACTCCATGTCATCCAAAGTAGCTCTTCTCAACCGAATCACACATTTTATTGTAAACCGCAAAGGCAAGCAAATGCGACCAATGTTTACCTTCCTATCGGCAAAGCTTTTGGGCAGTGGAAAGGTTTCTGAACGCACCTATCGAGGAGCTTCTGTAATTGAGCTAATTCATACTGCAACTCTAGTTCATGATGACGTTGTGGACGATAGTAATCAGAGAAGAGGTTTTTTTTCAATTAATGCGCTTTGGAAAAATAAAATCGCTGTTTTAGTAGGCGATTATTTATTGTCAAAAGGTTTACTTCTTTGTATTCACAATGAAGATTTTGATTTATTAAAAATCATTTCGGTTGCCGTACAAGAAATGAGCCAAGGAGAATTATTACAAATAGAAAAGGCCAGAAACTTAGACATAACAGAAGATATTTATTTCGAAATTATTCGCCAAAAAACAGCAACACTTCTAGCAGCTTGTTGTGCAATGGGGGCTCAGTCGGTATCAAATGACAAATATTCAATTGAAAAAATGAGACTTTTTGGCGAACTCATTGGTATGGCTTTTCAGATTAAAGATGATCTTTTTGATTACGGAGAAACAAAAATTGGAAAACCAACGGGAATTGATATCAAGGAGCAAAAAATGACACTACCTTTAATTTTCACCCTCAATAATGTCTCTTCCAAAAAAAGAAAATGGTTGATCCACTCCGTAAAAAAATACAACAAGGATAAAGAAAGGGTAAAAGAGGTAATCCAGGTGGTTAAAGACACCGGAGGGTTAGATTATGCCCAAAAACGCATGGAATCTTTTCAGAAAGAAGCTTTGGATATTTTATTGACTTTCCCCAAAAGTTCTTATCGAGATTCCCTTGAATTAATGGTAAATTACGTTATTACACGAAAACAATAAAATAACTAAGTAAACCCTAACTTTTGATTTCAAAAACCACCATAGATCAGGTATATGAAACCTCTCGAGTTGAAGAGGTAATAGGAGATTTTGTGGGGTTAAAAAAATCAGGAACTAATTTTAAGGGCTTGAGTCCTTTTACTCAAGAACGCAGTCCAAGTTTTATGGTTTCTCCAGTAAAACAAATATGGAAAGATTTCAGTAGTGGGAAAGGAGGGAATGTAGTAGCTTTTTTAATGGAGCATGAACACTTTTCTTACCCAGAAGCTATTCGCTATTTGGCAAAAAAGTACAATATTGAAATTGAAGAAACAGAGCGAACAGACGCTGAGAAAGAAAAGCTAAACGAGCGAGAGAGCATGTTTTTGGTAACCGAACATGCCAATGATTATTTCAAAGAAACTCTTTGGAAGGCATCTAAAGGTAAAGCAATAGGGTTGACTTATTTTAAGGAACGTGGTTTTACTGACCAAACCATTCAGAAATTTGATCTTGGTTATTCCCCTCAAGAAAAAGACGCTTTTTCTAAAACTGCACTTAAAAACGGTTTCCAGTTGGAATATATAGAAAAAACAGGTTTGACCATTGTAAACGAAAATTATCAGATTGATCGTTTTAGAGGCAGAGTAATGTTTCCCATCAAAAGTCTTTCGGGAAGAGTTGTAGGTTTTGGGGGTCGGATCTTGGGCGAAAATAAAAAAACAGCCAAATACCTCAATTCACCAGAAAGTGAAATCTATCACAAGAGTAAAGTGCTTTATGGAATCCATGAAGCAAAGCAAAGCATAGCTAAAGAAGATCTTTGTTATTTAGTAGAGGGTTACACCGATGTCATTCAAATGTTCCAGTCTGGAGTTACCAATGTAGTATCTTCTTCTGGAACCGCCCTTACAGAACCTCAAGTTCGATTAATTCAACGCTTAACTCAGAACATTGTTGTTCTTTTTGATGGGGACGCCGCGGGATTGCGTGCAGCACTTCGTGGGATTGATATCATTCTGACTCAAGGAATGAATGTCAAGGTATGTACTTTTCCCGAAGGAGAGGATCCCGACAGTTTTGCTAAAAAAACATCTCAGGAGGATATGCTATCCTTTCTCAAAGAAAACGCAAAGGATTTTATTCAATTTAAAGCTTCTTTGTTGTTAGATGAAGCAGCAGGAGATCCTGTAAAAAAAGCTGCTACTATCCGAGACATTGTCGAAAGTATTTCAAAAATCCCTGACCCTATTCAGCAGGAGGTTTACATTCAGAGTTGTGCATTGCAAATGGAGATTTCTGAGGATGTACTTTTTAGTGCTCTTGCTCAAGCAAAGACAAAAAAAAGCCAAACAAACAAAACAAAGCAAACTTCAAAAGAAGAGACTTTAAGGATTCTAAAGAGTGAAACTCCCAAGCTAACTTCAGTTGATCACACTTATGAGCTGGAGCTTCAAATCATTAAAATTTTGATGTTGTATGGAGATCGCGAAGAGGTTTTTAAAGAATCGGTCTTAAGTTTTTCGGAAGAAGAAGATATTTTAGAGGAGGTAAAAGAAGTTAAAGCAAAAGTATTTGAAAAGATATTTTTAGATCTTCAACAGGATGAAGTTGAATTAGCAAACCCAGAGTTTAAGAATTTATTTTATCAGTTAATACAACATTTTCAAGTAGAAGGAAATTTAGCTTTGGACAAAATAGTTCCAACTTTAAGTGGTGAACTGAGTTCTCTAGTCAGTAATATTTTGATGGGAGAAGAGCAACATCATCTACATGATTGGGAGAAGAAAAATATTTTTGTTAAATCACGAGACAGTCAAGTATCCCAATTAGTTAACGAAACTATCTTGACCTTACGAAAGTTATTGATCGATAAAAAAATAGAGCAATTACAAAAGCAAGTCCAAAATACAAATGAGCACCATGCTGAAATTTTGGAGGATGTAATGAGTTATCACCAACTCAAAAAGCTGGTTTCTAATAAGTTGAATAGAGTTATTTGAGCTTTTATTGATGCTTTTTTACAAGTCTTCAGGAATTTCACACACTGGTATCGCTTGCATTTTGTGTTGGTTCTGGGTATTTAATTTTGTGTAAATACTCAAAACTTCTTTTTCTCTTTTTGAGTGAAGGTGACCGTTATCTTTTTGATTTTTCATTGCCCATTCCAATTCATCATAGGTAGCTCCTATTTGATCTTCATCGGTTCTATCATCTCCCCAAAGGCCATCAGTAGGCGCAGCATTTTGGATAACTTCGATAATACCGAGGGTTTTGGCAAGTAAAAAAACTTCAGACTTCATAAGATCGGCAATTGGACTGAGGTCAACTCCACCATCACCATATTTAGTGTAAAAACCTACCCCAAAGTCTTCTACTTTATTACCTGTTCCAGCTACGAGATAGCGTTTCAGAGCAGCAAAATAATACAAAGTAGTCATTCGAAACCTAGCTCTAGTATTTGCCAAACTTAAAAATTGATTTTCATCTGATTCCACAGAGGGAACTATTTCTTTAAAGGATTCGAAAACCGTAGTCAAGGAAAGAGAATGGTGACTTACATTGGTAAATTTTTTTTCGAGCCATTCAATGTGTTCCTTTGCTCTTGAAACTTGATTAGACTCTTGATGAATAGGCATTTCTAAACACAAAACAGGCTTTCCTGTAAGTGCACAAAGTGTCGAGGTTAAAGCAGAATCAATTCCACCAGAAACACCCACTACAAAACCATTCATTCCAGAATTATCAGCATAACTTCTGAGCCAATTTACAATGTGGTCAATTACTTTTTCTGGTGATTTCATATGCTTTAGCCGTTTTTTGGATGTAACTTTGCATAAAATTAGGAAACTTATTCTTCACAAAAAATTATTCACACCACATGAATCCATTTTCAAGATTATTTTTTTTAAAAGCGAGCTTTTGGTTGATTATTATTACGATTTTTTCATCTTGTTCTGAAGAAAATGTACTTGAAGCAGAGATTAATGCAATCCCTGTTGACATAACTATTGATCGATTTGATCTTAAATTTTACAATGCCGACCCTCAAGAATATTTGAATTTAAAAAAGAAATACCCTTATTTATTTCCAAAACAATTTCCAGATAGTATTTGGGTGAAAAGACAGCGGGATAGCATTCAGACTCTCTTACATACTGAGATCAAAGCAGTTTTTCCATCCTTAGATCCGATAAAAGAAAAGTTGACATCACTTTACAAGCACATCAAATATTATTTCCCTGAAACTCCAGACCCTCATGTAGTAACTGTTGTCAATAATGTAGATTATCAGAGTAAAACAGTTTTTACGGATACGCTATTGATTCTTTCATTGGACACCTATTTAGGTTCAAAAAATCCTCTTTATGAAGGTATTCCAAATTATATTGTACAAGACATGGACCTTCCATTTATGACATCACACATTGTGGATGAGTTGGGTACTACAGTAGTAAAAAACCCTTCAAACAGAACATTATTGGAACAGATGGTTTACTATGGAAAGAAATTGTATCTCAAGGATATTCTGCTCCCCAAAGCCCCAGATTCCA
>Ga0206677_10000128_pt1 | contig 65204 bp, 112 predicted proteins | sample M130m12015metaG_FD_155475 | JGI IMG/M metagenome (GOLD analysis project Ga0206677, IMG submission 155475) | Ammonia-oxidizing marine archaeal communities from Monterey Bay, California, United States - M1 30m 12015 | ecosystem: Environmental > Aquatic > Marine > Intertidal zone | place: USA... | reverse complement strand
AAATCATCAAGTTTCGGTGTATAAATAACTATGCACAGAAAAAATTCTCATAATATTATGAGGATAATACGAGAAGATGCCGAATTGGTCGGGTCTCTCATAATTAGTCTACTTTGCAAAGGAGAAACAAATGACTGAACTACAAGATAAAGTCCTTCCATCAGAAGGCGAAGAGCAACAAGCTCCACAACTGTCTCTACAAGACATCGCAACTTTCGTACAGATTATCGATATCTGTTCTAAAAGAGGTGGTTTCGAAGGGCAGGAAATGGAAGCTGTTGGTGGTCTAAGAAACAAGACTGTAGCATTTCTAAATGCTGCGTCTGAAGCTCAAGGCCAAGATGCTCCACAAGGTATGGTACCAGAAGGTGCCGATCTACCTGAAACAGTTGAAGCTGAAGAAGCTTAAATTGTCTTAGCTTAATTCGGGGGTAGCTCCCCCGTATTTTATTAATTTTATTATGAAGGATATATTATGGATCGCAATGAAACGTCGCGCTTAATCGAAGCACTTAAAAGAGGTACTGTAACAGTAACCTTTCAAAAAATCGACTCAGATGAAATACGAGTCATGCCCTGTTCTCTCAACCCGATTGTTCTAGAAGCTAATGGTATTAAAACCGTTGTCGAAAACATAGATCCAAGCACTGAACACATCGCTGCTTGGTCTTTGGATAAAGACGCATGGCGTTCTTTTAGACTAGATACAGTTCTTGGTTGGGAGGTACTATAATGTCAGAATTTCTTTGGGTTGAAAAATATCGACCACAGAAAATTCAAGATTGTATTTTGCCTAAATCAATCAAGAAAACCTTTGAAGATATTGTTAGAGGAGGTGACCTACACAATATGCTTCTTACCGGGACAGCCGGCTTAGGTAAAACAACAGTCGCGAAAGCTCTGTGTAATGAACTTGACCTAGATTTTCTTTTGATCAATGGATCCGAAGAGTCTGGCATTGATACGCTTCGAAATAAGATTAAACAATTTGCATCTACTGTTTCGTTACAAGGCGGCTACAAAGTAGTTATCCTTGACGAAGCAGATTATCTTAATGCTCAATCAACACAACCCGCATTGCGTGGTTTCATTGAGGAGTTCTCTAATAACTGTCGATTTATATTGACATGCAATTTTAAGAATCGAATCATTGAACCATTGCATTCTCGTTGTACTACAATTGAGTTTAACGTTTCAAAGAAAGATTCAGCACCACTTTGTGGACAATTTCTCAAAAGATGTACTAGTATCCTTAAGGATGAGGGTATTACTTATGATGAGAGGGTAGTCGCTGAACTTATTATGAAACATATGCCTGATTGGCGCAAGGTTCTTAATGAACTGCAGCGTTACAGTAGTAGCGGTACTATTGACACAGGCATCTTAGTATCTTTATCGGAGGTGTCTCTCAATGATCTTATGATTCATTTGAAAGAGAAGAACTTTAAAGGTATGCGTCAGTGGGTAAGTAACAATATTGATTCTGAACCTGCAGCAATTTATCGTAAAATTTATGATAACATGAATGATTATATTGATCCTCAGAGTATACCTCAATTGGTACTTATTCTAGCAGACTATCAATACAAAAATTCTTTTGTTGCTGATCATGAATTAAATACTGTTGCTTGTCTCACTGAGGTAATGGCGGGGGTTTCATTTCGATGAGCCCCTTCGATTATCTAAACGCGATTAATACAACTAAAAAGGATATAATGGTTGATGATGTGGCTGAAAAAGCATACACGTCATTTATGGTCAATCGAGGACTTTCGTATTTTCCCGACACGATTCTTTTCGCAAATGAAATGAACTTGAATCACCATATAGATCACCGTCTTCAATTTGATTTTTTTATAAATATAGTTAAGAAGAAGAAGAGATTCTCTAAATGGGCAAAGCCTATTAACATAGAGAACTTGGAATTTATAAAAGAATATTATGGATATAGTAATGAAAAAGCTAAATCTGTACTGTCATTATTAAATGACGCACAAATTAACGAATTGAAAATAAGGATGTATAAAGGTGGAAAACGAAAATAGTATTGAAGTCCAGTGGACTCCAGCATCTATGTTGGAGATTACTCTCAACGAACCAGATGACTTTCTCAAAATTAGAGAAACATTAACCCGAATTGGAGTAGCGTCTAGGAAAGATCAAAAGCTATACCAATCATGTCATATATTGCACAAACAAGGTAGATACTTTATTGTGCATTTTAAAGAGTTATTCTTATTAGATGGGAAACCTTCTAACTTAATGTTGAACGATATCCAGCGTAGGAATACAATTGCTACATTGCTGGCAGATTGGGGACTTGTAACTTTCGTTACCGCCGATCAAGCTAAGGATATTGCACCGTTAAGGCAGATTAAAGTAATTCCGTTTAAGGAAAAAACACAATGGCAACTATGTCCTAAGTACAATATAGGAAATAGTAACAATGGAGAAAAAAATTAGAAAGGCGTGGAAGAAGTTCCACAAGCTTATGAAGTGTAGTAGACTAAACAAGGTCTGCAATAAATGCTTAAACTAACAAATAAACTTGTATAAATAATTACGGATGCCGAATTGTTCGGGTCCGTATATTAATCTTGCTTTATAAAGGAGAAACAAAATGGTAAGAAATACTATGAACGTACCGCGTTCGCTATTCATTGGATTTGATCCAATATTAAATGAACTTGAAAGAATCCACCAAGCTGGAAGATCTCAGGACAATTACCCACCCCATAATGTAGTAAAGATCGATGCTGATAATTTCAACATTGAGCTTGCTGTCGCTGGATTTTCAGATGATGATATATCAATTGAAGTTAAGGATGGTATTCTTTTAATTAAGGGTCAACACGTTGATGATGATGATCGTGAATACGCACACAAAGGGATTTCATCCCGCAAATTTGAGAAGTCCTTCCGGCTCTCAGAATTTGTCGTAATAGACGGGGCTAATCTTATGAATGGGATACTTGTGGTGAATGCCAGAGTGGAAGTTCCTGAAGAGAGGCGTCCTAGGAAGATCGAAATCGGGTCTGCTGGGGCATCAAAGAAGAAGGAATTTATTCAAGAATAAATTCTGGTGAGCAGCGAAAACTCAGTGGATTGTAATAATCAATTTACTGGAGTCAAATCATGGGTTACATACGTAAACACAAAGATGGCATTAGGACTGGATTCGAACTAATATTTTTAATGAGTGGGATTTTATTAATTTCACCATTTATAATTTATTTGCAATCGAATTCATTCTAAAGGAATCTGAGCGGGAGAGAGTAATCTCTCCCAATTTTCCTACATAAAAGTGTAGTATATTGACACTTTTTCGTACATAAAAGTGTACAACATGTTTATAAAACGATATAATATGTACATATCACACATAAAAGTGTACAACATGTTTAAAATATGATATAATATGTACATATAAAATTGAAATGGTTATACTATGAATACAAAATTTTACACAAACGTTTCTCGTTATGGCAATTCATTGCTGTATCGCGGATACAGAAGCGGCAAAAAAATACAAACAAAAATCAAATATCAACCGACTTATTTCGTAAGTACGGCAAAACCTTCTGCGTGGAAATCGCTTGATGGAGCTAAGGTGTCTCCAATCAAATTTGATTCTATGCGCGACGCAAAAGAGTGGTTACAGGTAAATTCACAAGTTGTTGGTAGACACATTTACGGTAACAACAAACACATTCCGGCTTTTATCAACGACGAATTCCCAGGTGAAATCAAATTTGATCGTAATCTCATTAATGTAACCACGATCGATATCGAGGTACAATCAGATGCAGGATTTCCAGTGCCTGAAGAAGCTGCACATGAAATTACAGCAATCTGTATGAAAAATAATATTGACAACACGTTCTATGTTTGGGGTCTTAAAGGCTATGATGTAGAAAACAGCATCATGCAAGAAAATCGTGTTGTCTATAAGCATTGCAAAACTGAATCAGAGCTTTTACTTGAATTCATTGCGCATTGGTCTTTACCATCGCAATGTCCAGATGTAATCACCGGATGGAATTCACGGTTTTTTGATATACCTTATATTGTAAATCGCATTATTAAAATTCACGGTGAAGAGTTTGTTCGTAGATTATCCCCATGGGGATTGATCGATCGTCGTGATATTACGACAATGCAACGTAAGCAAATGGCATATGAAATACAGGGTATTGCTCAGATGGATTACCTGGACTTATTTAAAAAGTTTGGTTACTCTTATGGCCCACAAGAAACTTATAAACTTGATCATATTGCTTCAGTTGTTCTCGGTGAGAAAAAACTAAGTTACGAAGAACATGGCAATTTGCATACTCTTTACAAACATGATCATCAAAAGTTTATTGACTATAACATCAAAGACGTTGATCTAGTAGATCGATTCGAAGATAAAATGGGATTGATTACACTTGCTTTAACTATGGCATATCGTGGCGGTGTAAACTACAGCGATGTCATGGGTACTACTGCAATATGGGATGCTATCATATTCCGTAATCTTTATGCAAATCAAGTTATAATTCCATTCGCTGAAGAGAAGTTTAAAACTCCATATCCGGGTGGTTATGTAAAAGATCCACATGTAGGAATGCACGAATGGGTAGTTTCTTTTGACTTAAACTCACTATATCCATCAATTATTATGCAGAACAACATGTCTCCAGAAACTATTATTCCAGGCAAAGTTGCAAATGTCAATGTTGATAGTCTTCTTTCTGGAGAAATTAAACCTAGACTTGACGCTAACGAATGTGCTTCTGCCTCAGGTCAGTATTTCAAAACCGATGAGCAAGGCATTCTACCAAAGATCATTGATGAAATGTACAGCGAGCGTGTTGTAATTAAACGACAAATGATCGCATCTCAGAAAGAACTAGAAAGGATTGATAAAAATGACAAACAAGAATTATACAGAGTGCAGCGAGATATCGCTATCGCAGAGAATCAACAAATGTCTATTAAAATTCTCCTTAATTCTCTTTATGGTGCTCTCGGCAACAAATATTTCAGATTCTTCGATCAGCGAATCGCAGAAGGAATTACACTTACTGGACAGCTTACAATCAGATGGGCTGAAAAAGCAATTAATACTTACCTCAACTCAGTGCTTAAGACTAAGAAAGACTATGTCCTCGCAATCGATACCGATTCAGTGTATGTCTGCTTAGACGATCTTGTTTCAGCCGTTAATCCAAAAAATCCATTGGAGTTTGTCGACACAGTTTGTAAAGAAAAACTTGAAGACGTCCTAGAAAAATCTTATACAGAATTGTTTGATATCATGGGTGGTATCGAAAATCGTATGGTGATGAAACGTGAAGCTATTGCTGATCGTGGTATTTGGACTGCTAAGAAACGCTACATTCTAAATGTCCTAGATAATGAAGGTGTTCGTTATGCTGAACCTAAACTAAAAATTATGGGTATCGAAGCTATTAAATCTTCGACTCCGGCACCATGTCGTGAAGCTTTAAAAGAGATGTTTAAAACTATCATTGTCGGAACTGAACGTGATGTGCAAAACAACATCGAATCATTCCGAACGTACTTTAAAACGCTGTCTCCAGATCAGATTGCATTCCCTAGAGGAATTACAAATCTCACTCAATTTAGAGACAAACAAACAATCTACCGCAAAGGAACTCCGATCCATGCCCGCGGCGGTATCTTGTACAACAAAATGTTAAAAGATCTTTCACTAGATAAGCAATACAATAAAATTCAAAATGGCGAGAAAATTAAGTTTATATACTTACGAACACCAAACCACATTAAGGAAAATGTAATTTCTTTCTTAGACTACCTTCCAGAAGAGTTTGGCTTACATCGCTATATTGATTATGATACACAATTTAATAAGACGTTCTTAGATGTTATCGATCCAATTCTATTAGCAGTTGGATGGAATTCTAAAGAGATAGCAACCCTAGATGAATTCTTTTAAAAATAACTGTGTACAAACCACTAGAGTTGTGTTATAATATACCATATACAGGAGAAAAAAAATGAAAATAGTAAGATTGACAACAGGTGATGAAGTCATTTGTAATGTCGTAGAAACAGAAAATGTAGTAGCTATTACAGATGCGTTTTCTATGATTGCTACAGAGCCGGGCAAGATTGGATTTATTCCATTTATGGCCTATGCTAAAAATGAGCAATTCATAATTGATAAGAAATTTGTAGTCATGATTGTAGATCCGGTTGACGAAATTGTAGATCAAATCAGATCTATGACTAGTGGAATTGTTACGCCCCAAAAGCAAGGAATCATAGTATGAGTAAGAACTGGGTAGAAGACATCGAAAAGATGCAAGATAAATTTGGAACTCTTGATTGGGTATTCGATAATAAAGCAGACACTGAAAAGCTTAAAAAGTTTTTAAAGTTCCGTATTGACTTTTTGCAAGAAGAACTGGACGAAACTAAAAAAGCATATGAGACTATGGATGGTGAAGAAATCGTCGATGGTTTAATTGATCTCTGTGTTGTAGCAATCGGAACACTTGACGCTTTCAACGTTGATGCGTATAAAGCTTGGGATGAAGTTCTAAAAGCTAATATAACAAAAACTGTCGGCGTAAAAGAAGGCCGACCAAATCCATTAGGACTTCCAGACCTAATGAAACCCGAAGGTTGGAAAGCTCCATCTCACGAAGGTAACCATGGTATCTTTAACGATATTCGATAGTATATACGATAACAAAACTGATAAGCGAGTTGATTATAATTCGTTTGATGACTTTGAAAAAGTATTATACAAATTGGCCAATAGTGATAAGTATCAGAAAAAAGCTGATGCTCCTTTAATATCACCGGCCACATATAAGACCGAAACTACTCGAGCTAATGCGAATGTTGTTAGTTGGGGTGGTTTCGGCATTGTCGATGTCGATGATTATGAAGGATCTATTGATGATATTCATGAAAAGTATTCTAAATACAAATACGTTTGCTATTCGACAGCAAGCTCAACCGAAGCACATCCAAAGTTTAGATTAGTATTTCCATTAACACAATATGTTGATGCTGATAAAATCAAACATTTTTGGTTTGCACTAAACAAAGAAATAGGAGACATCGCAGATGCCCAAACAAAAGATCTTAGCAGAATGTACTACGTCCCTTCAAGATACAAAGGGTCGTATAACTTCATATTCACACACGATGGAATTACCATGGATCCAAATGAACTCATGGAACGACACAGATACGTCGTACAAAATGAATCGTTTTTCGATAAGTTACCTGACTCTATTAAAAGGAGTCTTATACAACATCGACAAGAAAAACTCAATAACACTGACTTTTCATGGACAGGATATCAAGACTGCCCTTTTGTAAATAAGAAACAAATTGAAGATTACAAAAAAATTACTGGCTCTGGCTGGTATTTACAGATGTACAAAATTATGGTTTCTACCGCAGGCAATGCAATGCAGAGAGGTTATCCCATCTCAGCAAAAGAAATTGCCTGGATTTGTTCAGACTTGGACAATGACACTGGTGGATGGTATGGTAAACGGGATATGGTAAAAGAAGCAGAAAGAGCAATTGATTTTGTCTTTCGAAATAATATATAGGAGAAAAAAATGGAAATTAAAATGTTACATAATCACGTCTTAGTGACAGCGGCTGAAAAAGAGGAAACTACAGCAGGTGGTATTATCCTTACGGCTGATACTACAAAGGGCTCAAAACCAGCTTTAGTATTAGATGTAAGCGGAGGCGCACTCGGTAAGGTTATGTCAGGAGATAGAGTATTTCTTGATTGGAGTAAGGCAATGCCGGTAGATTACGATGGAAATGCTGCAGCGATTATTGATGTTGAACATATCAAGGCGGTGATAAGTGTATAGGTACAGAGTTTATATCACGAGAGTAGTTGATGGAGATACTGTTGACGTAGATGTTGACTTAGGTTTTAGTACAGTTCTAAAAAAGCAAAGAGTTCGAATGATGGCAATTGATACTCCAGAATCTAGAACCAGAGATTTAGAAGAAAAATTCTATGGTAAACAATCAAAGTACTTTTTAGAAGGTTTATTAAAAGATCAAAAAATTCAACTAGTGTCTCACGACAAAGGTAAGTTCGGTAGAATTTTAGGTGAACTCTTTATAGACGGATTAGAAACTTCAGTTAATCAAACTATGATTAATAACAATCATGCTGTTCCATATTACGGTGGTAATAAAGAAGAAACTGAAAACCATCATATGGCAAATCGCAAAGCTTTAAACGAACAAGGTATTGTATATGTGGCTAAGTGATTTAAAAAATCATATTGACGGATTAAAATTTACTGTTACTCAAGAAGATGTTGAAAGACACACTAACGAATATAATAGCGTCGAAGGATACCAAGATAAGTCTGGTTATTCAAGCCGAGCAAATGTTGATTCAGAGTACGTCGAGGAACACCTCGCGAAAACTTTTCCAGATGATTTAGAAAAAATTACTGAGAATCCGTTAAAGTTTTTTGCGGATATTAGATTGCAATCGGATTATAAAACACTTATTGACTTTAAAGAAATAGCAGGAGATTTTTTTAATCCTCAGCATGACGTTGAAAGATATCTAAGAGCGTTTGCCGAAGGTAAACTAACACACTTTTGTTTTTATAGAACGAATAGAGAAAGAGCTGATAAAAATATACCATTAGTAATAGAAGCAAATACCGAGTTGACAGTTGAGTTCTTATGTATATCAGATCCTCATACTGTGTTTTCTTGCAAACCAACTAAGTATGGTAGTATTCCAATTAAAAGTATAATGCAAATGTCCAAGCACTCAGAATATTGTATTTTGTGAAAAAAAGTGTGTACATTCTAAGTTACTTGTGTTATAATAACCATATCAAAATTAAAAAGGCATTATTATGAAATTCGATGAAGGCAAAGCTCCACTAGCTTTAATTCCACCAGAAGCATTATTAGAAATCGCTGAAGTCTTTGGCTTCGGTGCTGAAAAGTATGGCGTAAACAACTGGCGTGATGACGGTGATTCAACCAGTAAGCTACGAACTTATTCATCAATTCAAAGGCATCTTAACGCATGGCATGCAGGTGAAGACCTAGATCCAGAATCTGGTAAAACACATTTATCTCATGCCGCAACTCAATTAATGATATTAATGATGCATTGCACAGAACATCCAGAACTAGACGATAGGTATAAAAAATGATTTATTTAAACGCAATTAGAGAACACTTCAAACAGGAACTTGCAGAAGAAAACTTTGTTATCGACCGCAATGGTAGTAAAACTATTGAATTGCTAGGTGCATCATTTCATGCTAGTGAACCTGCTATCTTCGGTACTCCTAATCAGGAATATATCGATGCAGAACTTTCGTGGTACGAATCACAGTCTACAAATATTAATGACATATATGGAACCGATTTTGATTCTAAAAATCCACCTGCAGCATGGAAAATGACTGCAAACGAACACGGTGAAATCAATTCAAATTATGGTCATTTGATTTTTAATGAAAAGTATCATGCTCAATATGACCAAGTTCTTATTGAATTGACTAGTAATCCCGATTCTCGTAGAGCGTCAATGATTTATCAACGTCCTTCGATATGGGTAGAATATAATGACCAAGGCAAAAACGATTTTATTTGTACAAATGCTGTGACATACTATATTCGTGATGGTGCATTACATTGTGTAGTTCAAATGCGATCTAACGATGTGATCTTTGGTTACCGTAATGATTATGCGTGGCAGGAATATGTGTTATGTTCACTAGCAGACGATTTAAGTGTTAATGATGGTGATATCCATTGGCAAGTACAAAACTTACACGTTTACGAACGTCATTTTGATTTGGTAAAGTAATGAATTGGGACACTGCAAAAATTTATAAATGGGATAAACGCTATTTAGCTTTAGCCGAACATATTTCTACATGGTCGAAAGATCCGTCACGAAAGATTGGTGCGGTGGCCGTTGGAGAAAAGGGACAAGTGTTAGCTCAGGGTTATAACGGGTTTCCACGTGGAATATCTGATGATGATTCTATGTACGAGAATAAAGTTACAAAATACCAGCATGTTGTTCATGCTGAAATGAATTGTATATATAATGCTACATACAATGGAACGTCACTTGATGGAGCTACAATGTATATACACGGATTACCGGTTTGTTCCGAATGTGCGAAAGGCATTATTCAAGTCGGTATAAAAAGGGTAGTCACTAATGAGATTGACAGCACCATGCCAGAGCGCTGGGTTGATTCGACTCAATTGACTAAAAAAATGTTTGATGAAGCCGGAGTTATTTACGACTTTATCTAAAGCGTTATGCGCTTGTAGCTCAGCTGGATAGAGCATCGGCCTTCTAAGCCGAGGGTCTCAGGTTCGAATCCTGACAGGCGCGCCAAAAAAAGAGGAAAAGCAAATGCTTTATATAGATTACAAATTTGAAATGACCGATGCGGGTTTAACTTTTGTCGATGCTGATTCGATATTGGAGCCAGACTGTCTATTAAAAATAGAAAAGACTCCATTTAAAGTTGGCGATTGTTTTGTATTGACACAAACTAAAAATGGAAATCTGTTTTTTCGTAAAACAAAGCAAAGGTTTAATCATTTATTCACGCCTATGCAATTAGAGCTAAATTTCGAGAAATAACTATGGCAACAAAAAATGATATAACTGGAGATTCAATTAAATCTAAAGGTCTATCTAAACAAGGTAGGGATAACTGGGATAAAATCTTTGGTAAGAAAAATATAAAAGTGCGTAAAACTACACCTGATCATGGTAGTACAAAAGTTCATAAAGACAAAAGCAAGTACGACCGTAAATCGCTTAATCCAATTGAGCATGAATAAGATGGTTGACTTTAGTAAAGAAGAGCTAGAGAAAAGTAAAAGAATTTTTAAGAGTGCAACTCCTAAATATACAATAGACTGGTATATTAAGTGGGTTGCTTCTGTGTTTGTGCTATGTGCTATGTCGATTAGAGGTATTGAAGGATATCAAACTTATGATGTAGTTCTATCAATTATAGGCATTTTGCTGTGGTTGGTAGTGTCTATTTTATGGAAAGATCGTGCACTCATACTTCTCAATGGTGTAGGATTATTATTTTTAGTGAGGAATTTGTTTACAATACTATGATAAAAACTGAATATTATTATGACTTTTTAAAGTACTTTAAACTTGCAAAAGATCAACAGATTAAGTGTAATGTGCCAAACTTTATGCCACACCGTGAAAGCAATATGAGTGATGATCTAATGGAAAACGTAGAACTATATGATGTAGTTGAGCGTAAGTACGCCGGGTTTTCCCAGATTATTAACGACATCTTTTACGGATGGACTGATAAACATCCTTATTGGGATAGAATGCAAGCTGGAGAAGCGACTGCTCAAAGAGAACTAGTTGCTAAAAACTGGACTGGTAAGACTCATTCTCTTGATACTTGGTTATATCTTTTTATTCTACATAGAGTTACAGGTTCTGCTATCAATTACGGAACTAAACCATCTGGATATCATAACACATTACTGTTTAAACTTCATCTAGCAGAAGACATAGATGATATGAAAAAAATAATTAAGGCTGAAGGTAAATTAGGAAAGCCATTTTATACTTCAATTGGATATCAATTTCCAGCATTTCCAAAACCAACATCAGATTATAAAAAAGGTGGAGACTATTACTTATGTGAATACGCTCCAAGACTTGCAAAAGAATTATCACACTTTTTGGCAATCCCTGGTAAAAAGGATTTAAGAGAAGTTGGCGAGTTTATGCTAAGCTGGAATGTTAAAAACGGATTGAGACAGTATAAATTCCAGTACGCAGCCGTTGTCGCGGATATTGCTGATTGGTTCCCGCATTTTGTTAACACCGAAAGTATGTTTTATTATGGAACGAATGCCGTTGAATGTATTTCTTACCTGGCCAAAAACGACAACAAACTTAAAAAACAAGATTTTCTAGATGAGGTCATGACGCAAATATATGAAGATACTGGAAGTGTTCCATATAATGCAGAAGATGTATGTTGTGATTATATTAGATGGGTTGAGAATTATGTAAGGCCTGGTGATGATTATGCGCATTTGGATTACGATAATTTATGGTCTAGCAGTGACATTAAAGATCACCCACGTGGTAGACAAAAAGCAATGTTAGAACTAGGTTTAGTTGAAACCTTTAACGGAATGTCATCGCATCCGTCCGACCTTAAAATTTTACATAGTAACAATTTAACAGTAGATGATTACAAAGCAATGATACTACACTCAGCAATGGATAAGAATATAAGAAATGCCTCATAATAAACACGTAGAAGACGGATTTAATAAGGATATTGGGTTAATGCAAGCCGATGAAGCTAAGGAATATTACCTTGACTTGGCTAAGAACTGGGAAGATCCAAATCCAAAGCCATTCGAAAAAACCCACCAAGGAGTTAGGGTTATTCGTGACGATATGATCGTAGGCTCTAAAACAAGAGGCGGAGATTGTCTTATTAGCACAATTAAAGAAGATACTATTGCATATGTTCAACCACGTACAGGATTAGCTGGAGTGAGTATCTTAGATGTTGCTAGAAGGCATAATAAAAAAGTTAGATTGTATATGCCATCTAGTAAAAAGATTTCACACCATCAAGCGTGTTGTATAGAGCAAGGAGCTGACGTAAGCTTCCACCGAATAGCCGCAATGCCAAACTTGAATAAAATAGCATTAGAAGATTCGAGGAAACACGGTTACTACTTTGTTCCTCTAGGTCTAAAACATGAAATGGTCACTGCTGGTATAGTTAAAGTTGCGAGTGCAATTCGTGAACCAGACGAAGTATATGTGGCTACATCAACTGGAGTTCTTACGAGAGCTTTGCAAATAGCATGGCCTAACGCTAAGTTTACATCGGTTGCAGTGTCACGAAATATGAAAGCTGGAGAGTTGGGTAGGGCAGAAGTTATAAGTGAACCAAAGGCGTTCACTGCTCCTGAGAAGAATGAGAACCTACCGCCATTTCCGTGCATTGATACGTACGACGGTAAGGTTTGGAAGTTTATACCTAAGAATACTGGAAGAAATATATTATTCTGGAATGTAGGACCAGAGCCTACATTGTCGGATGAAACACTATACGAGACAGTTGATAGTTATAGAGATTGGGATAAAAATTTATGATCACAGGAACGTTTAATAAAATACCTAAAAAGAAAAATAGTCATGGGTATGGTTGGGCCAGAACGTGGTCTGAAAACCTAGATGTAGGTATTAATCACGAAGCGGAAATTGTTGACGTGTTGTATTTAGATCATGGTGTTAATTTTGGTGGATCACTGAATCTGTTTGGTGGATTTACCGAAGATCTAGAGAAACGAATTAACAACTTTTTAGAAGCAAGGCTTGTATATTCACTAGACATTGATATGCCAGATTATGGCGCAATGCTTAAAAAACGTAAGGATGTATTAGATAAAGATTGGTGTGATAAAGTATCAGAAAAATGTGCAACCGCAAGAACGTTAAAATCTACAGATATATCTGATTTGCATTGGCTGACTATTGGCGATTCACATACTGCCGCGTATTCAAAGGAAGGTTCGATGGTTATAAAAACTGATGGACTTACGCTTAACGGACAAATAAAAACAAACTTTGAATACGTAATGAAACATATATTAGAGTGTATGCCAAGGGGAATTACAATGTCCTTTGGAAACATAGATATTAGGCACCACCTTTGCAGATTAAATGCAGATAGTATGCCTATGTTAAAAGAATGGAAAAAGTTCGGTGAAGAGTTAGAACGTAAGGGAATAAAAGTAGAATACTCAACACCATGGCCAATAGAGTTCGAAGAACGAAAACTACCAAAAACCGGTTATTATAAAGATAAACCATTTTGGGGTTCTCGCGAAGAAAGAATCAACGCTTTAAACCAATGGATATCCAACATGGATGATCTAGGTATGAAGAGGGTTGAATATCCTGAAGAGTGGCTCACTATGAATAGTGAAGCATACGCGAAGGACCATATGGAAAGCACATCATCGGTACACCTATCTCCTGAGTCATATAGACGCAAAAATTGGGGAATTAACTGTGTACAATTGACTGATTTCATGTTATAATATACACATTAATTAATAAAAGAGGAAATATGCCAAGTATAAATTTACAAGCTCAACCAAGAAAGTTCAACAAAAATCGGAAAGGTAAACGAGACAATCGTCCGCCTCAAGATATGCCTTTTGAAGTAGGATTGAGAAAGTTCAAAAAAGCTGTAGAAGCTGCAGGTATCTTACAAGATGTCCGAGCTAAGGAATTCTATGAGAAACCTACAGCAAAACGCAAGCGTAAAAAGGCCGAAGCAATTTCGCGTCATAAGCGAGAATTGAGAGCCCAAGAACAAACCCAGTTTGGTAGGAGAAAAAGATAATGTCAGTAATGGACAAACTAAAAAAGAACTCTAAGATTAAAGCTTCAGATGTTCTATCAAAGTCAGTATTCTTTAGTGATAAAGAAATGACTAAAACAGAAGTGCCGATGGTTAACGTCGCTTTATCGGGAGATCCGGATGGTGGATTAAGTCCTGGTTTGACAGTATTAGCCGGTCCTTCTAAACACTTTAAAACATCATTTGCCTTATTAATGGCAGGTGCATATTTAAAGGAACACGAGGATGCAGTGTTACTATTTTATGATTCAGAGTTTGGTTCACCGCAATCATATTTTGAATCATTCGGTATCGATACTGATAGAGTATTGCATACACCAATTACTGACGTCGAGCAGCTTAAGTTTGATTTAGTAGGTCAATTAGAAAATATTGAAAGAAATGACAAGGTTATTGTCGTCATTGATTCTATTGGCAATCTTGCTTCGAAGAAAGAATTAGAAGATGCGCTAAATGAAAAATCAGTTGCTGATATGTCAAGAGCCAAAGCGCTCAAAGGTTTATTCAGAATGGTCACTCCTTATCTGGCTATGAAGAATATCCCTTTGCTTGCTGTTAATCACACATATCAAGAGATTGGATTATTTCCTAAAGCTATTGTTTCTGGTGGTACTGGAATTTATTATTCAGCAGACAACATTTGGATTCTTGGAAGGCAACAACAAAAGCAAGGAACCGAAATTAAAGGTTATAACTTTGTGATCAACGTCGAGAAATCACGGTTTGTAAAAGAGAAGTCTAAGATTCCAATCAGCGTAACTTGGGAAGGTGGTATTGCTCCATACTCAGGATTACTAGATGTGGCATTGGCCGGTGGTTATGTCCAAAAGCCGAATGTAGGTTGGTACTGCAGAGTTGATATGGAAACAGGAGAACTAGTTCAACCTAAAGTAAGAGAAAAAGATACTTTAGAAGAAGAGTTCTGGAAGCCTATATTTGAAAATACAAACTTTAAAGAGTTTTTGAAAGGCCATTATCAAATAGGTCATAAACCGTTACTAGACATCGAACTCGATATTGAGCAAGAACATGGATAATCATTTTATTACAGTAGAACACCCAGAATCTGATTTTTATGCTATTCAGTTAAATGACAATTCACCATATGACGGTGTAAGATTTATTTATGGCACCGTATCCATTAAAGAAAGTCCGGAACTAGATGTGGCCACACTATCATTTACGTATAACATAAATGATCCAGGTGATTATGACCACGACACATTGAGAGATGACGAGGCTTTTAATAACTACCTCGGAGATCTATTAACACATATTATTCAAGAAGGGACAACGAAACTTGCAGAACGAAATACCGACACACGTACTAAGTCATCTACTTAATAACGAAGAATATTGCAGACGGGTAATACCGTACCTTCAAAAAGAATATTTCGAAGGGATCCATAAAGTAGTATTCGACCTTATTGTTAGCTTTGTAGCGGCGCATAACAAATTACCTACTGGTAGAGTGCTAGATATTGAGCTACAAAAAGTGTCAGCGCCAGAAGATGTATTAAACCAATCATCAATGTTAATCAACGAGATCGGTAATAAAACTGATTTAGATACTGATTATCTTATTAATGAAACTGAAAAGTGGTGTAAAGATCGTGCAGTATATCTCGCGATTATGGATTCTATTGGTATTATTGATGGAAAGGATCCGGAAAAAAGCGAAGGTGCTATACCAGAAATACTTTCAACAGCTCTTGGCGTATCATTTGATCAAGCAATTGGCCATGATTACATCGACGATTCGTCTGCTCGTTTTGATTTCTATAATAAAACGGAAGAACGTATTCCATGGGATCTTGACTATTTCAATAAAATTACTAAAGGCGGTATACCGAATAAAACACTAAATGTATGTTTGGCTGGTACTGGTGTAGGTAAATCTTTGTTTATGTGTCATAACGCAGCATCAGTTTTACAACAAGGTAAGAATGTTCTTTATATTACTATGGAAATGGCTGAAGAAAGAATCGCTGAACGTATTGATGCAAACTTAATGGATCTACCTATTCAACAACTAGAATCATTGCCTAAAGATGTATTTTCTGAAAAGATACAAAAGATTGCAACAGGCACAATCGGTAAATTATTGATTAAAGAATATCCAACCGGCGCTGCGCATTCTGGTCACTTTCGAGCTTTATTGAATGAATTAAAGCTTAAAAAGAAGTTTGCTCCTGATATCATATATATAGATTACCTAAATATATGTTCGTCATCGCGCATGAAAGCCATGGGTGGTAGTATAAATAGTTATACCTACATCAAAGCTATTGCTGAAGAATTACGTGGTTTAGCGATTGAGTTTAATCTGCCAATTATGACAGCAACTCAAACGACTCGATCAGGTTTCAGCAATACTGATGTAGGACTTGAAGATACATCAGAATCTTTTGGCCTCCCTGCTACAGCTGATTTGATGTTTGCATTAATAGCAACTGAAGAATTGGATGAACTTAACCAAGTAATGGTTAAGCAACTTAAAAATAGATATAATGATCCGACTAAATTTAAACGATTTGTAGTCGGTATCGATCGTGCACGTATGAAATTGTATGATGTAGAAGAATCTGCTCAATCTGATATTATGTCAGATATGAGTATCCCCGATAAACCCATCGCGACGTGGGGGGATAAGGAAAATAAAGACACGTTTGCGGAATTTAAAGTATAGGAGAAATATATGTTAGATTGGATGAAATCTAGATTGGTTGAAAGAACCTCGCACGACGGTATTGCGTTGATTGCGGTTTGCGGTTCAGTTGTATTATTTGGCGGCTTGGCTAAAATGTTAGCTTGGGTTGGTTTAGTATATGGTATCTACACCTTGGTAAAGAAAGAGGATTAATTAGTGTTTAAAGTACGCGTTATTTCGTATAGTAAGCCAGCAATTGGCGTTGATTTGAAGGATGATTTATTACAAATGGTCGCATATTGCGCTCGTGTTTCAAATCCAGAAAACCAAAATAATGAAGAAACTGCGGAAAAGTTGGTCAAGTATCTGATTAAACACCAGCACTGGTCACCTTTAGAGATGGCCAGTGTCTGCATGGAAATAGATACAACCAGGGATATCGCTCGGCAAATTCTTAGACATCGGTCTTTTTCGTTTCAAGAATTTAGCCAGCGGTATGCTGATCCTATCAAAGATTTGAGCTTTGTTACTAGAGAAGCTAGAATGCAGGATAATAAGAATCGCCAAAATTCAGTCGTTCTTGGAAGTGATGATCCTATTCATCATATATGGGAATCATATCAAGAGGTGATTATTGAGCGTTGTAAACATGCTTATGAATGGGCTATTGAGGCCGGCATCGCAAAGGAACAGGCTAGAGCAATACTACCTGAAGGTTTAACAATGTCTCGTATGTATGTCAACGGAACATTGAGATCTTGGATTCATTACATTCAGTTGAGAGCGGCAAATGGTACTCAAAAAGAACACCAAGAAATTGCTAAAGCTTGCGCAGAAGCGATATATCAAATATTTCCTTTAGATGATGTTATATAAACGCAATTTAATATAACAAAATAGTCTAAAAAAAGGGTGTACAAAGCCATAAAAGTGGTGTATAATATACCTATATTAAATGATGAGGAAAGCGAATATGAACGAACTAATTGAAAAAACCCAAGAACTTTTAACTATCATGCAAAACCAATTGCATGCTAAGTACGAGCACACTAAAAATGATAAGTATGTCTTCGAAGAAGGAAGAAACTATATTAAGTTGCTGAGACAAGAAGAAAGCGGTGCTTCAAGCGTAGTCGGTTTCATCGTCAAAAAATCACCTAAAGCCATCGATAACAAAACTAATGAGAAGTTTAAGATTGGTGATATGCTAATGGCTGCTGGATATAATGCTCCAGCTACTAACTTTGCAAGAGGAAATATCCTCGAAGGTTACAACAAAGCTGCAGTACGATGGACAGGAATTTAAGGAAAATATTATGTATGAACCAAATTTAGAAGAAGTAATCGCAACTCTGGTAGGAGTGACTCTCGCTGAAGATCAAGTCAGATCTATTGTAGGAGCTCCTTCAATCGAAGAATCAGAAACATGTGCGTGTGGCGACAAGCTTAAAGAATGCAAAGATTCTTACGAGCACATGACTCACGGCGTATAGAAACTTATATACTTTTTTAACAAAAAAGTGTGTACAAATGTGTAAAACTATTGTATAATAGCTTTATATTAAACAATTGATAAGGAATTATATTATGAAAAAAGGAAATATAAGTGATAGCTATGTAATGACTGCACACGCTAAAAGTGCAGGTGATATGTTAGAACTCGAAACTGTTAGGTCAACTGTAAAAGCTATAAACAAAATGGCTGCTCAGAAAGACAAAACGAACAACTATAGATTTCAAAGTGGTTGGACTGACGTCGAACCTGTTAAGTCTACTAGATACCGAGTTAAGTGTCAAGGTAGAGGGCCAAGAACCGCAGCAGCAATTGCTGATGGAAAACATCCTAGAGCGTACGATCAGTCTCTTCCATTAAAACATGCAGAAAGGTTAGATGTTTATGTCTACACAGTATAAAGCGTTAAAAGAAATAACCAATTGGGATGATGCAGGATATGCAGTTCCTAATCATACTTACATTTTAAACGAGCATGGCCAATGCGTTGGCTTTAAAGCTACTGGCACAAAGAAGTATACTCAATTTAAGTCTCCTATGAAGCAATTTTCGAAATCTCGTAGGAAGTTTGTTGAACTAAAGCCCGCGTCAAAATACATGAGGAACGGATAGTGGATAGCTGGAAAGTAATAGCAGTTAACAATCATAGTGATTTAGTAGCTGAATATATCTTTAAATATGAAGATGAGGCACGGCGATTTCATAAAGGCATGCTTGCGCATGGTCATGAATCGGTTTGTTTTCGTTATAATGGTGAGGTTTAATGGAATATATTATATTTGTTTGTTGTGTACTTGGCGTCGGCTTTTCTTCCTATAATATAGGAATAAAGCAAGGCGGAGAAAAAATGATAGATATGTTAGAACTAATCGGCATTATTACTGTTGATGAAAATGACGATGTCTGGCCAAATAAGTCGTACAATCCTAAACACCGAAGTAAAAAATAGTATAAATAGTATTGTACAAACTTCACTAGGAATGGTATAATGCTATTATGAAAAATTTTTTATCTTTCGATACTGTCAAAGAGGCAGTAAAATTAACTCCTTCAGAGCTAAATAAACCGAATTCAGTTACTGGTGAAGATCGTTTAGATATTCTTACTAGACTTATAAGAGACAAAAAGCCCCTTGAACTAGCTAAGGGTGGTACATTTATTGTCACTGAAATTGATGATGCTCTTTCTCAAATTGAAATTTTCAAAAAACTAAATAAGCCATTTCCGCTGCATGGAGACGGTAAAACTATTAGTTCGTCAGAGCTTGGAAAAGGTTCTGTCTTTGGTGGCGGCGGCGGTTCAGGTGGCGGTACTCTTAATACCAAAATAACCGAATCGCACCAATGCGTTATTTGTCAAGCTATGCTAGATAACGGCATTCAAGATAAAGAATTCTTTATGAGCGAAGAGATAATTAAATCCGCATATAAAAGAGTTTACGTTGATGCAACTTTGGATGAAGTATTATCAGTTGAAGATGGTTGGTTTCACTCATCATACGAATCTGCACTTCTTCTTATTAAAAATGGCTATATCAATAAGTCACAAACGTTCCATAGAAATAGCAAATTGATGAATACAATATATGCATATAAAAATGTTGCATATAAAAATTCAGATCAAAAACCTGTCAAAGATGATAAATGGAATCCTGGAGATATCTGGGCCGTTGAAAAAAGTTACAAATTATCAACTCTAAATACTGAAAATATTGCCGCATATAATAAAGCATTGTTACAAGCCTTTGTTGATCGAAACCTTGTAGCAATATCACTTAAGCTCGTCAAAAAAACAGCCAAGTTGAAAGAATACAATATCAAACTACCCCCTGACACTGACGATCACAAAATTCAATCTATCATATTTCAAGGCGAAAAGCGTGGTACTTTCTGGTCTAATAAAGGAGCCACTGTAATATTCGATGATGGCAAACTTGATTTAAGAGCAGGTTCTGCCGGCGGAGCTATTAAAGGTGAAATTAGACTTAAAACTGCTAGAGGCGGTGGAGCTGGATACGGTGTTATGCAAGAAGCTTTGAAACAAGTCTTTAGAAGAAAAATACCAGACAATAAATTAGTCAATAAAATAGCTAAAAATATTACTAAAAAAGATAAAAGATCTATTAAAATATTTTACGATATGTATAGTCATTTTTATAAAAATGATTCTTATGAAGAATTCGAAAAAGAATTGTTTGCTAAAGATGCTATCTGGATACATTCTAAATTAGCATGCTTATATACACTATATAACGTAGATAAAAACATGGGTCCAAAAGCAAATCGATGGATAACAAAAATAGTAAATTACGCTGGATCTAAATCCGAAGATTCTAGCGCATATGTAAAGGTATATCAATAATGAAATCATTTAAAAATCAATTATCAGAAGCCGCAGGAAAGAACACTCATATGATTCATATCGAGGATCTCATTCTTGACGGCGGAGTTAAGGGGGCGCGCCAGGCTATACTTGCACTCAGGTCGTTGCGAGATATGTTATCCGGTAATGCAAAAGCTGCAGTAGACATAACCGTAAAGTGGGACGGCGCCCCCGCCGTATTTGCAGGTGAAGATCCATCGGATGGGCAATTCTTTGTTGCAAAAAAGGGTATCTTTAATGCCAATCCAAAAATTTATAAGTCTCATGCTGATATCGATGCAGATACATCCGGTGATTTATCTAAGAAATTAAAGATGGCCTATGATTATCTAAAGCCTTTAGGAATTAAAGGCGTTGTACAAGGCGACTTTATGTTTGATAAGTCTGACCTTAAGAAGGAGAATATAAATGGAGTTAGTCATGTTGTGTTTCATCCTAACACTATCGCTTATGCAGTACCTACTGGCAGCACACTTGGTAAGACGATTCAATCGGCTAAAATCGGAATTGTGTGGCATACAACTTATTCTGGAGCAACGTTCGAAACAATGAGAGCTGAGTTTGGGAAAGAAATTGTTAGCAAACTTAGACCTTCTAAAGACGTATGGATGCAAGATGCAACCCTAGATGATTTATCCGGGACTGCGACTTTAACTAAGAAAGAAACTGATGATTTAAATAAAAAATTATCAGAAGCTGGCAAAATATTTAGAACAATATCATCATCAACTCTTAAAACAATCGAAGGTAACAAAGAACTGAATCTTATGATTAATGTATATAACAACACTAAAGTAAGAGATGGTCAACGTATTACTGATACTAAGAAACATGCAACTGGGCTTGTTATGTTTGTTCAAGCTAGATACCAAAAAGAAATCGATAAGAGAAGCAGCCAAAAGGGAAAAGATGTACAAATAGCAAAACGTGACGAATTACTTGCATTTTTTGACAAATCAAATATAAAAAGTTTACAAAAAGTGTTTGATTTGCATAATTTGGTGACAGATAGCAAATTAATTATTATAAATAAACTTAACAAACTAAGTAAAATTAATACGTTTGTTAAGACTAAGTCCGGATTTAAAGTGACCAACCCAGAGGGTTTTGTTGCTATAGATCGTATGGAAGGTGGAGCTGTTAAGCTTGTTGATAGATTAGAATTTTCTACTAATAACTTTAGCAAAGATATAATTAAAGGTTGGGATAATCCTAACTAAATGGAACCGAGGATAAGATGAAATCGTTCAAAGATCACAGCGCAGATATATCTGAAGAAAATGCAGATTTTTCAGAGGCAATGTCTCTTCAACATCGTATGAAGATGAAAGCCGCATTCAGAAAAAACAAAGCTAAAATAGCACTTGGAAAAAAGAAAGCATCCAAAAAGTTAGCATCCCCAGAAAAACTAAAGCAGCGTGCAGAGAAACAAGCTCGCGAAATTCTAATTAAAAAAATACTAAAAAACAAAAGCAAAAGCGACTTGTCATTTGCTGGACGTCAAAGTATTGAAAAGAAGTTAGATAAGAAAAAAGCTGCTATTAAGAAAATCGCTAAGAAATTGCTTCCTCAAGTAAAGGCGAAAGATAGAGCCAAGTTAAAAAGCAAAGGTGGTGATGCGTAAAATGGAATTTAAGAGTTTTAGCCAATATTTGACTGAAGCTAAAGGCGAAGTATACTTCGTTTTTGGTCGATTTAATCCACCAACGTCGGGTCATGAAAAACTTTTTGATAAGCTAAAGAAAACGGCCGGATCTAATCCATATAGAATATACGGTTCAAAGTCTCAAGATCCTAAGAAAAACCCTTTGTCGTTTAAAGATAAAGTAAAGTTTCTACGTAAAATGTTTCCAAAGCACGCGCGAAGCGTAATGGCCGATGCCGACGTTAGAACTGCATTAGATATTTGTGTTAAGTTATATGGCCAAGGCTTTACATCAGTAACAATGATTGCTGGTTCAGATAGGCTAAAAGAGTTTGACACTCTGCTCAACAAATATAATGGTGTTGATTCTAGACACGGTTTCTATAATTTTGAAAAAGGTATAAAAGTGGTTTCAGCTGGAGAAAGAGATCCAGACGCTGAAGGTGTAGCTGGTATGTCAGCGTCTAAACTCAGAGCTTATGCCTCAGATAATGATTTAGAAAACTTTACTAAAGGAATGCCACAAGGTTATAAAGATTCAAAAGCATTATTTAATACAATTAGAAAAGGTATGGGACTAAAAGAAACTCACATGCACCGCAAACATGTAGAGCTAGAACCAGTATCCGAGCAAAGAGAAAAATTTATCGAGGGTGAGTTGTTTAAGCCTGGAGATGAGGTTGTTCTAAAAGAAACAAATCAAATTGGAATGATTCAGAGATGTGGTACGAACTTCTTGGTTGTCGAATTTGGTGAATGGAAGAAACGTGTTTGGTTAGATGACGTTGAGCATTTGGAAGAAAAGAAATACTCTGATATGAATGCAAAGGAAAAAGAGGCACATAATAAGCCAAGACCTAATGCTCCAGAAAGCGATCATACGAAAGAGTTTAAAAGGAAGTTTGGAGAAATGAAAAGCTTCTCACAATCTTTAGAAGAAGCTGATGCAAAGAAAGCACTTCAAAAGAAAGCTGATAAATCTGGTATGCCTTATGGCATATTAAAAAAGGTATTTGATAGAGGATACGCAGCTTGGAAATCAAGTCATAGACCAGGAACAAATCCAACACAATGGGGATTAGCACGGGTTAATTCATTTGCAACAAAATCAAAAGGAACATGGGGCGGGGCTGATAAAGACCTAGCTGCTAAAGTAAGGGGAAGTTAATGAAACAATTTACGCAATTAAGAGAGAGATTTGATCCAGCAGAATATGTTGTAGGGTCAGAAAAGTCTAAATTCGGCGGCCATCGAGCCGAAGTTAAAAACAAAAAAACTGGTAAAGTGATGTACCTTGGATCAGTTGGCTGGAAATCACCTAAACATGCCGAAGCTCATGCTCAAGCATATCTAGATGCATATGCTAGAGGAGGCGATCGTAGTGCTCAAAATAAATCAGCTGATTTCATTGACAAAAATAGTTCAAAGGTGGTTAAGAAAGAGTCTGTTGATGAAGCACTTGGCAACGACAATCCAAGTCATAGAGGAAAGCCTAAAATGGATAAAGATGGAACAGTCCATAATATCCCAGGTAAAAAGGGTGGACTATCTGCATATACCATTAAGCCAAGACTTGACGGTAAAACTTTAAAGTTTGGTACTGTCGATCAGGAAGGCAATATTAAAGTTATGACAGTTCAAGAATTAGCGAAGGTGCTAAAATAAAGTGAAAACATTTCAAGAAATACGAGAAGCAAATAAGCAGATAGAAGTTAATTGGGACATGGGTGATCCTAGGGAATACCAAGGTGATTTCCAAGATGTCGGTGTTTATCTAGATCGATGGGACAGAAAAAATGCTACTATTAAAGTGTCAGGAAATGTCAAAGATCTTTTAGCATGGCTAGTAGATCCATATAGTATGGGAATGGATAAGAAAGATGCTATGGCAGTATTAAAAAAAGGAAAAAGAATAAAGTGAAAACATTTCAAGAAATGTTTGATAAATTGCCAGTAGCGTTAGGTGAATTAACTACTCATCAATTGATTAAAAAACTTGCTGCAGATACAATTTTTAAAAAGAAGTATCAACGTGCAATTGATAAAGTAAAAGAGATCATGTATAAACATGGTCCTAAACCAAGGCATGGTAAAGAATATTACGCAGGCAGGATTGCGAATCAGTTTGGTCTTGATCCTCACGTCCTTGCTATAATGATTGATGAACAGTTATCGGAAGGTTCAGAATCATGGGAAAATGGTTTTAAGCGTAGAGTAGTAAAGACGACAAAACCGGAACATAAAGAACAAGGTTATAACTGGAGAATTAAAGGTAAAGATAGAAGTGAGATATCAATTAAGCTTTACAAAAGTAAACCAGACTTTGCTGAATTTAAAAAGCAAATGAAAAGAGTAGCAGGGCACGAATTCGGTGGATAATTTTAAAGAACATTTTGACATAATGGAAGGTGTAAATGATCCTTCTATATTTAAAGCTGTATTCTTAGCAGGCGGACCTGGAAGCGGTAAATCATTCATTGTGGGTAAAACTGCCTTGCAAGCATTGGGATTTAGATTGATAAACTCAGATGATGCATTTGAAAAAGGATTAAAAAAGGCCGGCCTAACAACTGATCCAAAAGATATAGCTTCGGCTCAAGGGCAGGCAGTAAGAGCTAGTGCAAAATCTTTAACCGGTAAGCAGATGAAATTGGCTTTAAACGGTAGATTAGGTCTTGTTATTGATGGTACTGGTAAAGACTACACTAAGATTAAAAAACAGGTTGATATGTTAAGGACAATTGGATATGCAGTGCATATGATTTTTGTAAACACAGACTTAGACACAGCATTAGAAAGAAATAAAATGAGGCCTCGATCACTGCCTGATGATATGGTGACTAAAATGTGGAAAGGTGTACAACAAAACATTGGTAAATTCCAAGGGTTGTTTAGAAATAGAATGATTATTATAGATAACTCTAAAGGATCCGATATAGAAGCCTCAACGTTAGAAGCGTATAAAGACATAAAAACCTGGGCTGCAAAATCACCAGAAAATGCAATAGCATTAAAATGGATAAAGGGGCAAAAGAAATGAAGACCGCAGAAGAATACGCAAGAGATAAAATTGTATCATCGTTTAATAGTAAATGGAAATACCGATACGATAAAGAGCAATATGGCATGAATGATGCATGGAAAATTATTTATTCCGAAGATGAAAACGGTAAACTAGTAGGTGATTGCGAAGACTATGCGCTTACTATTCTTTGGAGATTATGTGGAGAAAGTCATCTTAAGATGTGGTGGATGCTATTAACACACCAGGCCGGTATATGTTTGGTTGGTCCTAGTAAATGGAAAGTATCACACGCCGTGCTAAGATATAAAGGTGAATATGTAGATAACTGGACTAAAAACTTTGGTGGCAAAGAAGCAATAGAAAAGAATCATACATTTCATGCAATATGGGGATATGGATTTGCATATCAAGTAGCGAGTAAAATGATAGTAAGTAAAGTTGTAAGGACTATCAAGGGAAAATAATGCATACGTTTTTAGAACATATTGAAGAGAGATTTGGTTTATATGAAGGTCAACATGTACCTTTGGATCAACCAATGATAGAAATTGATGAAGAGCAGGAGTTAAACAAACCAAAACGATCTAGTGGGAAAAAGAAGTATGTTGTTTATGTGAAAAATCCTAAAACGGGTAATGTGAAAAAGATTGAATTTGGTGACGAAAAGGGCGGTTTAACATCTAAGATTAATGACCGAGACGCTGCAAGAAATTTTGCTGCTCGTCATAACTGTGATACTAAAACCGATAAAACTAAAGCTGGCTATTGGGCGTGCAGATTACCTAAATATGCCAAAGACTTGGGGCTTAAAGGTGGTGGATCTTACTTTTGGTAAACCGTATTGGGAAGATGGAGTAATAAGGGAATTTGACCTTTCGAGGGAAGATGCTGAATATGTATGGCATCGTGATCATGATGATAGAGAAATAGAAATTTTAGAAGGAGAGGGATGGCAATTTCAAATTCAGGACTGTCTCCCTTGGCTTCTAAAAAAAGGTATGGTGTTTAGAATACAAAAATCTGAATACCATAGATTAATCAAGGGTGCAACCCCTCTGAAATTAAGGATATGTAACTATGGCTAGTGCAGCTGAGCAAAGATTAGAGCAAGCCGCAAGACTTGATCGAATCGAAGAAAAAATCGATAAGATGTCGGATGTAATAATCTCGCTGGCCAGAGCCGAGGAGAGAATCTCAACCATAACTGAATTCGGTAAACAACAAGGAGAACAGATATTAACTCTTATAAATAGAGTTGATAGGTTAGAAATACTTGTGCGTGAAAATGCCCAAACCGTAAACATAATAAATAAATTATTCTGGATAGTAATCGCAGCCTCGGCTACAGCAATTACAGGAATGTTTTTCATAAAATAGGAGAACTAATATGAAACTTAAAGATAACACGACTTTAAGCATTGCTGACACCGTTAGCGATGTGCTTGAAGGCAAAGTAAAAGAGGAAGGAAAATATCCACATGATATGTTTCATCCTGAAACTGGCGAAAAAGAAGTAGCCAAGGACGAAGCAGAGCATAAAGCTCTTGCCGATAAGGGTTATACACACGAAAAGCCTGAAGTAGACGAAGTTGCTGAGCCAAAAGCAAAGGGTGAAAAGGACTTTAAAGCTAAGCACACTGTTAAAAAATCTGGTGCTAAAGAAGATGGTTCTGTAGTTAAAGAAAATGAAGACTTAGAAGAAAAAGTTGAAGAAGAAGCTATTGACGAAGCTGTTGATAAGAAACTTCTTAAGAAAGCCGTAGATATTGCTCTTAAGATGGGTGGTAATATGACAGGAGCCGTAAAGAAAATTGAAAAATTAAAGAAAGGCTTATCTAAAGATAAAGAAGTCGCAGCCGCATTACAACTTGCCAATGAAGAAGTTACAGAGCAAGTAGTAGAAGAAGCTTATGGCATGAACAAAAAGAAAACTAAGATGCAGGAAGATAAAGAAAGATATCAAAAATTCTTTAAAGCTGCTCTTAAGAAGTTCGGCGTAACTTCACCTGGCGAGCTTGAAGGCGAGAAGAAAAAAGAGTTTTTTGATTATGTTGATAAGAACTATGAGGCTGATAACGAATCAGACTAATATTATATATAATATATGATGAAAATTTTTGAAAAGCTGACTAGTAGAAACTTTGAACTCTTCGCATCTCAACATTATAACAATCCGGAATGTATTGAGATCGAAGAGTTTAAAGAAGATTTGACAAGATTTAAGTATCTTAAAAGATTACTTAGACGTTATGAACAATCTGGTGATTTACAAGAAAGGCTAATATTAAATCACATTATAGTTTTGTATAACGTATTTGGTATAAAAGCTGCTAATAGGATGATGTGGTTTAAAATAGAACCAGAGCATTACTCTCAGCTAAAAACCTTTTTGGTATTCTTAAACTATTTACCAGAAGATTATATGGTTGAAATACCTTTAGACACAAACGTAATAGAAAGACTTAGGAACATTTAATGAGTATAGTATCAAGAACAGCAGACTTATTCTACGCCTTTAGATTCCTAAAGCTCTTAGTCACACCTTGGGAAAAAACTGAAGCTTTTGAGTTGGGTATAATAGATAAGTCTGGAAAGGCAATTAAGAAAGCTGCAGATCGTAAAACACCACAGGAAAAATCATCATATACTGTTTTTCATAGATTAGTTTTTAATGTAAAGAGGATAATGCAAAAAGTTCCTGGTGGAAGTACGAGATTGGCTACTTATGCCGCAGCACTATTCTTAATCAAAGAAAATGCTAAATTAACAGATGAAGAAATAAAAGATGTTTTATGTAAGGTATTTGATGATTTAGAAGAAACAATCGATCTATCAGAGAATACAGCATGGTTTGAAAGGGATGGAAAACTGTCTCCAGGATCATATACTCTTACTCAAGATATTGCTTCACCTATTACTGGTGATTTTATTGCACATAGAAATGGTGTAGTACGCGTGGGCGATTTTACGAAACCTAGTGGTTCTATATTTGGATTGAATGTATTTCAAGTGGAACATGTTCTAACAAAACAAAAAATACTCATAACGAGTGCGGATATAAAAAGATGAAAAAATTTAAAGATATGTGGGAAGAAGCTGCTAATTCAGTAGGCGGTGGTGGTGTATCAATGCCGTCAGACGCAGTGCACGATAAGAAAAAGAAAAAGAAAGATATTTACGACGGTAGAACAAAAGCTGGCCGTAAATTTGTTGAAAGAATACTTGCAAGAAGGAAAAAGGCCGAGTCTAAAAAAATAGAGAAATAATAGTATGAGCAAATTATTGATGGGTATTATAATGGCGATGGGAGTAGCAGGATTTATGTACTACAATTTTTCTGTTATACCCATGATGAATAAGTTGGAAGAACAGACTAAAGTCATACTAGCACAAGACCTAAGAGATCAAGAGCAGAAAGCGGCTATTGAAGCAATTCAAAACAATCTACAGCAGACTACTCAAGCCTTGAGCGGTTTACAAGTTAAAAATCAACAATACGAAACAGAGATGGCTGAATATCTAGACATATTTAGACGTCATAATCTTGCTAAGTTAGCATCAGCCAAACCTGGTATGATAGAACTTAGAGCCAATAATAAAACGAAGGAGGTCTTTGATGCGATTGAAGCAGATAGTCAGCGTATTAGCTCTCTTAACGATTAGTGGTTGTAGTCTATGGCAACAGGCGCCAAGAGAAGTTGAGATTATAACTAAGCCGATAAAAATAGAAATTGTTCAGCCTGTATTACCAAGAGCAATTGATTTAAAAGAACCTAAGTGGTATGTAGTATCTGATGCTAAGATAATTGAGAATTGTTTAAAGAATCCAGAGACCAAGGAACGTGATTGTAAGTTAGGTAAAGAAGATTTATATCCAGAAGGACATACGTATCTTGATAAGTTTATCGATGATATCAAAAAGAAACATGGCGGAGACATTGTATTCTATGCTATGACAGTTGCAGATTATGAGTTAATGTCATATAATACGCAGGAAATCAAAAGATATATTAATCAGCTCGGTGAGGTGATAGTCTACTATAGGAACGTAACAATAAATGATGAGCAAGCTGCAGCAGTTGAAATCAAAGTGGAGAAAGAAGAAAATGAGTAGAATGAAAGATGATATGACATTATGGGAAAGAGCTGAAGTAGCGGCAAAGTTATCAGCTATAGCATATATGAATCCTAAGCCCGCCGATGCAGCTTGTAAAAAATTAGGATTTGCTTCAGGTAAGATTATTAGTAGAGACGGTGCTGAGGTACTTATTGCCAAAGATAGAAACGATATGTGGTTTGCTTTTAGAGGAACTGAACCTGCAAAATTAAATGACGTATTAGCAGATTTAAAAGTAATTAAAAATACAGCCAAGGCCGGAGGTAAAGTTCATGGAGGATTCCAAGAAGAGGTCGATGACGTATGGATGGACATTGTAAAAGAGCTTGATCACAACGATCAACTAAAAGTGAGAAAGGATATATATTTCACTGGTCATTCATTAGGCGCTGCTATGGCAACCATTGCAGCAACTCGTTATCAACCAGAAGAGTTATTTACTTTTGGCTCACCAAGAGTCGGAGGTAAACACTTCATCAAAAATATAAAATCAGATCATTATAGGTTTATGAATAATAATGATATCGTATGTAGAATCCCTCCAGCATGGTTAGGATTTAGACATCATGGTCAAATGATTTACTTTAATAGATTTGGTGATAAGCAACTTAAGCCTACTTGGGCCGATGCGTTCTATGGTATTATTAACTCATGGAAAAGATGGAAATTCTTTGATGGAGTTGTAGATCACGGAATGCCTAACTATGTCAAAGCAATTAAAACCTTAGCTAAAACGGAGAAGTGACATGCATTGGCTATTAATACTTACGCTTAAATCGATATTAGGTTCTATAATCGGATCATCATTCTACCAGTGGTTTCAGGGTACCACTATGGGTATATGGTTTCAAAAGAAAGTTGATCAATATATGGAGTATTTCGCTGAGAAGTATGATTTAGAATTAGCTAAGAAAGATGCCAAATTTAGAAAGCAATATCCATTAGCAGCCGCAAGACTTGATAGACTTGAGAAGAATTCGCATCCTTGCAAAGAGTTACATGAGTTTGAAGCATATCCAGAACTGATAGATAGAATAGAGGCCGTAGAAGAAGACCTTAATGTAGTATGGGAAGTTAACGCCAGACAGATTGTAAAGCACCTAGCAAAAACACCAGAAAATAAGTAAAAAAACCATGTACAAAACTTGAGTTTTGTGTTATAATATATATATTATTAATTAAATGACTATGAATAATGGACAACCACCTATGACGATGAATGTAACCAAGCGGAATGGCACATCTCAAGACTTTGACTTAGAAAAAATACACAAAGTTTTAGAGTGGGCTACCGCTGATATATCCGGAGTGTCTATCTCCGAAATCGAGTTAAAAGCAAATATACAACTATACGACAAGATTCCGGCTTATGATATTCATGAACTGCTTATCAAGAGTGCGTCTGAACTTATTTCAGAGCATACCCCAAATTACCAGTTTGTAGCAGCCAGGCTTGTGTCTTATAAGTTACGTAAAGAAGTGTATGGCGATTACAAACCCAAGCCATTAGCGCATATTATTATCGATAATGTCGATAAAGAAATTTACGATGGTGGTATTATGACGTCGTATACGCGCGAAGAAATTGACGAATTAGACTCGTATATTAAGCACGACCGCGATGATACCTTTACGTATGCTGGTATGGAACAATTTAGAGGTAAGTACCTAGTACAAGATCGCAAAACAAAACAACATTTTGAAACACCTCAGATATTGTATATGATGATATCTGCTACACTATTTTCTAACTACCCTAAAGATACGCGTATAAAATACGTAAAGGATTATTATGATGCAATTTCTCAATTCTATATATCACTACCTACTCCAATTATGGCAGGAGTACGTACTCCAACCCGTCAGTTTTCAAGTTGTGTGCTTATCGAATCTGGCGATAGTCTCGATTCTATTAATGCTACTGCAACTTCCATCGTAAAATATATTAGTAAAAAAGCTGGTATTGGTATTGGGGTAGGATCTATACGTGGTGAGGGTGCAAGAGTTGGTGATGGTTCAGTAGTGCATACTGGATTAATACCATTCTTAAAATACTTTCAAGCTGCAGTAAAATCTTGTTCACAAGGTGGAGTTCGTGGTGGTGCAGCAACAGTATATCTGCCAATATGGCATTACGAATTTGAGGATCTTGTAGTACTTAAAAACAATAAGGGTATAGAAGAAAATCGAGTACGTCATATGGACTATGCATTTCAATTAAATAAATTGATGTATGAAAGATTATTGACAGGTGGTAATATAACCTTCTTCGATCCTAATGACGTCCCAGGTTTATATGAATCGTTTTTTGATGATCAAGATAAGTTTAAAACATTATACGAAAAATACGAAAAAACGCGTTCTATTCGTAAAAAGACATTGCCTGCAACAGAAGTATTTTCTACTTTAATGCAGCAAAGAAAAGACACTGGTAGAATCTATGTAATGAATGTCGATCATGCCAATGATCATGGAGCGTTTGTTGCTAAAAAGGCTCCAATTCGTATGAGTAATCTATGTTGCGAAATTGACTTGCCTACAAGCCCATTATCAGACAATCCGGATGAAGGTGAGATTTCTTTATGTACATTGTCAGCGATCAACTGGGGATTAATTAATCATCCTGAAGAGTTTAAGAAATACTGTGATCTTTCTGTACGCGCTCTTGATGAGTTACTTGATTATCAATCTTATCCTGTACGTGCAGCCGAGGTTGGAACTATGAACCGCCGACCACTAGGTATTGGTATTATAAACTTAGCATACTTCTTGGCTAAACGCGGTCTTAAATACAATGAAACGGCGTTTGACATAGTGGACGAATATGCAGAAGCATGGTCATATTACCTAATTGAAGCTTCTCAAAAATTAGCTGAAGAAAAAGGCGAAATAAACGCAAAAAATGACACAAAATATGCCGGTGGAGTTCTTCCAATTGATACATATAAACGAGAGCTAGATAATATAATAGAGCATACGGAAAGATTACCGTGGAAAGAGCTTCGTAAAAAACTCCAAGAAACGGGCACTCGGAATTCCACGCTCATGGCACTTATGCCAGCTGAAACAAGCGCTCAAATTTCTAATAGCACTAATGGTATTGAACCACCTCGTGCATTAGTCAGTTACAAGCAGTCAAAAGACGGTGTTATGGCACAAGTTGTTCCAGGTTATCACCATCTTAAAAATAAGTACGACTTATTGTGGGATCAAAAGTCTCCCGATGGTTATCTTAAGATTTGTAGTATCTTACAAAAATATATTGATCAGGGGATCAGTGTAAATACGTCTTATAATCCAGAGCATTATGAAGACCATAAGATACCGATGTCTGTAATGTTAACCGATCTAGTCACTGCATACAAATATGGTTTAAAGCAGTTATACTACTTCAACACTTTTGACGGTGCTGGAGAAATGACCGACGAAGCAACACATCATGCATATGACGGTGAAACGCCTGTGTATGAAGACGAAGACGATTGTGACAGTTGTAAAATTTAACCTACCCAGAGGGCGAATGCGCCATGGCTTACAGCAAACAGGTATTAGACCATTATGAAAACCCTAGAAATGTCGGGACTATGGATGATAGCGATATAAATGTAGGAACTGGAATGGTAGGAGCTCCGGCGTGTGGTGATGTTATGAAACTACAAATCCGAGTTAACGATGAGGGTATTATTGAAGATGCAAAGTTTAAAACTTATGGTTGTGGTTCGGCAATAGCTTCTAGTTCTTTGTTGACCGAATGGGTTAAAGGTAAACATTTGGATGAAGCTGAGCAAATTAAAAATACTCAAATAGCGAACGAATTAGCGCTTCCTCCGGTTAAAATACATTGTAGTGTCCTAGCAGAAGATGCTATAAAATCTGCTGTAAGCGCTATAAGAGAAAAAAGAGATGTACGATGAAGAAAGAAAGAATCCCATTAAAAGGTGGGGCTGAATACGATGCTCTAACAAAGGCCCGCAAGTTTTATTGTTATTTAACAAAACCGGGTGTTACAAAAAGTATTAAAAAAGGTTATAATAAACGATTAAGACAAAAAGGAAAAGTGAATGGCAGTATTGAAGAAGAATAAAAAATCGCACTTATTGAAAAATATGTTTCTTGATGAAGCGGTTGATATTCAAAGATATGATGAAGTAAAATATCCACAAATGGATAAAATCACAGATAAACAATTAGGCTTCTTTTGGAGACCTGAAGAAGTTGATGTGTCAAAAGACAAAAAAGATTTTAATGCTCTTACTGAAAACGAGCAACACATTTTTACCAGCAATTTAAAGAGACAAATCTTACTTGATAGTGTTCAAGGTCGTGCGCCCAACTTAGCGTTCTTACCTATTGTATCATTGCCTGAAGTAGAGAACTGGATTGAAACCTGGTCATTCTCAGAAACTATTCATAGTAGATCATACACACATATTATTCGTAACATCTATCCAGATCCATCGTTTGTGTTTGATGACTTATTATCGCAAAAGAATATTATGGATTGTGGTAATTCTATTGGCAAATACTATGACGATCTGATTGATGCGAATCATGGCCCAACAAATAAGCTGGATCATAAGCGAGCAATTTGGATGGCCATGATGAGTGCTAATGCATTAGAGGGTGTAAGGTTCTATGTATCGTTTGCATGTTCATGGGCATTTGCTGAACTTAAGAAGATGGAAGGTAATGCAAAGATTATTAAGTTGATTGCTCGAGATGAGAATGTTCACCTAGCATCAACTACTACTATGCTCAAGCTTCTTAAGAAAGAAGATAAAGACTTTGAAAAGATTGCAAAAGAGTTAGAGCCAGAGTCAATTGCTTTATATGAAGAAGTGATTAATCAAGAAAAAGAATGGGCTCAATACTTATTTCAAAACGGTTCTATGATTGGTCTTAATGAAAAGATTCTAGCTGACTACATTGAATGGATTGGATGTAAAAGAATGAGAGCTATTGGGTTACCATGCCCTTATATAGTTCCACAAGCAAACCCATTACCATGGACCGAAAAATGGATTGGCGGTAGTAATGTACAAGTTGCTCCTCAAGAAACTGAAATTAGTTCATATGTAATCGGTGGCGTAAAACAAGATATAGATAGTAACGTATTATCGGGGTTAAGCTTATGAATATAGAAATTTGGGGTAAAGAGCTATGCCAGTTTTGTGTAATGGCTAAAAATTTGTGTGAGCAAAAAGGATTAGAATACAACTATAAGCATTACGGAATAGATTTTGATAGAAACGAAATGGTAAGTACATTTCCAACAGCAAGAACATTTCCGCAGATTATAGTGAACGAAGAAAAGATTGGTGGGTACGATAACTTAAAAAAACTACTAGGATAAAATATGAAACGAACAGTCGTCAATTGTGATTATTGTTATAATAAAAGTATAATAGGCCACGAAGACGACGAAATAGTTTTATTTTGTCCCATGTGTGGGGAGAAACAGGACGAAGATCTAGATGAACTAGATTTCAACGAATAAGGATATGACGTGGCATTATCAAGGCACAGACTGGCAGTCTCCAGAAGAATTCAATCACAAAGACGTGTATGGCTTTGTATACATGATAACGAATCGAGCAACGGGTCGGAAATACATAGGCAAGAAGTTTTTTTGGAGTCAAAAAACATTGCCGATAACAAAGACTCGAAAGCGTCGAAAGAAAATGTTGGTTGAGTCTGATTGGAAAGATTATTATGGATCAAACAAACATCTCAATGAAGATGTTGAAAAGATGGGTCAAGATACGTTTTACAGAGAGATACTGCATCTGTGTAAAACAAAAGGTGAATGCTCATATATGGAAGCTAAAGAGCAATTCGATAGAGGAGTATTGTTAACTGATGATTACTATAACGGTATTATTCAGATACGACTTGGTGGAAACGCTATTAAAAATATTATTAAATAAGGATATATTATGTTAGAAACAATATGTGAAGTGATGAAACATTCATACGATAAAGGTATGATAAGCACCAGAGATGGTAATGTGTCAATACGACATGCTGATAGAGATCACTTTTATGTTACGCCCTCGGGTATTAGAAAACCTGTCATTCAATACGACATGTTTAAAAAGCTAAAAGTCGCTGATTGCGAAGAAATGTATTTTACTGATATTGCATCGGGGTTAAAAGCTACAGGTGAATTGCCTTTACACTGGGGTCTACAAAAACACATTCCGACAGATACTCGAGTAGTGTTACACACCCACCCGACGTATATTGTTGCGGCGATGCATGCCGGCATTGAATTAAGTAACTTAGTTGATATTTTTCCAGAGCTTGGTAGATACTCTAAGGTTGCAAGCAATGTGCCTGACGTTCCACCGATAAGTCAAAAATTGGCCGATGAAACGTTTAAAAGACTGGGGCTACAAGAAGACGGAACCTGTTATTTTGATGTTATAGGAATTAAAGGCCACGGCGTTGTGGCAATTGATGAAACCCCATGGAGAGCATTTGAGCACGTTGAAAGGCTAGATCATATATGTAAAATCGTACTAGCCTCCGGAGAACACTCGCGGCTTAATTACGTCCCTCAGCAAAGGTTTTGGGATGTAATTAAATAGGGAACTAATATGATTGAAGGTATATCACAAGTTGTACGAGTCCCTCACGAACCTCTTCCTGTAGATTACGAGAAAGAACAGGGATATGTAAAAACCTCTGTTAGAGTAAAGGATGAAGTACAAGAAGTCGCCACTTACATCTATGATAAGTTTGGCCGGTTGGTAACCACAACTATAAAGAGTCATGACATAGGTGTAGTGTAATTAAATAAAAAAAGTGTTTACTTTTCGTAGAAACTGTGATATAATATATGCATATGAAAGACAATATAATACACTTTCCCCTTAAGGAAAGAATACAACAAATAGAAGACGAGCTTGAGTATGAGAGAGAAGAATACGAAGCATTCACCGAAGAATGTAAAGATACATCTCAAGTCATACTATTGATGATTGAAGAGTTGCTATTAAATGATAGTAGCTCATTTGAACATATTGATTTTAGAGACAACCAATTCCCTGAAGCTAGGGATATGTTTGTAATTGTAAATTTAATATCTTCGATGCTAATGAGATACGGCGGAGTGCATCATTTTATGCATGAGTACTTTGACGTGTTATATGAAAAACTAATGGAAGCTAAAGAATGATTTTACTTGACTATAGCCAAATAGCGCTATCTAATATTATAGTACAAAAACTTAATGATGAGAATATGATACGACATATGATTCTCAATAGTATTCGCATGTACAACAAAAAGTATCGTGGTGAGTACGGACAAATGGTAATTTGTGCCGACGGAATGAATACATGGAGAAAGGATTATTTTCCTTTGTATAAAGCACATCGTAAAAAGAATAGGGCTGAATCAGATCAAGATTGGCCTGAAATATTTAGGATTCTAAATTTAGTCAGAGAAGAGATCAAAGAAAACCTTCCATATAAGGTTATTCATTTAGAAGGTTGTGAGGCCGATGATGTTATTGGAGCCCTTGCTATGGAAACTCAAGAGTTTGGCAAACATGAACCTGTGATGATTATCTCTTCTGACAAAGACTTTATTCAGCTACACAAATATAATAACGTCAAGCAGTATTCGCCGATTCAAAAGAAAATGGTATCTGATCCTAATCCTAGAACATATTGTTTCGAGCATATATGTAAGGGAGACAAAGGTGACGGTATTCCTAATATATTATCACCCGATAATGCTATCATGGATGAAATCAGGCAGTCTCCAATGACTAAAAAGAAAATACAACATTGGGCTGAAAACTCGGATAACTTAAAAGCAGTTATGACTGAGGAAGAGTATAGGAACTATCAACGAAATAAAACTCTGATTGATTTAAATGAAATGCCTGACACTCATAGAAATAATATTATAAATACTTTTGAGGGACAAAAAATCCCAATGAAAATGAAAGTATTAAACTATTTAATTAAAAAAAGATGCAATCTATTGATTGAAAGTGTGGAGGAATTTTATAATGGATAAACCATTAATATCAGAAATATTAGCCGCGGCTAATAAACTAGGATCCAAAGGAAAAAGGATTAACTATTTACAGGAGCACGATTGTACTGCTCTTAAAGACATTTTACGTATCGGTTTAGACGATAGTATAACATTATCATTACCTGAAGGCGAACCGCCTTTTAAAAAAGCTGACCCCGAAAAAACTCTATTAGAACTCAGATTCGAATATCCTAAGTTTCGGAATTTTGTGCAGGCAGCTTCACCCAATTTAAATCAATTTAAGCGTGAGACGAGTTTTATCGACATGCTTGAATCTATTCATCCGGAAGATGCAGTTCTTTTCTGTAATGCCAAAGATAAAAAACTAAAGTACAAGTACATCACAAAGACGTTAGTTAAGGCAGCATTTCCAGATTTAATTAAAAAATAGGAGAAGTCTAACGATACAATCTATATCATGATAGTTTTTCAATTCACTTAACCCGGAGATTGCTTATGAGTTATATTCAAATTGAACGCCTTAAGAAAGATAGAAATGAGGCATTATACTATCAAAAGAAATTAATGAAAAAAGGAAAAGATGTGCTAGCGTACAAGATGGAAAAAAAGATCGCTCACTTAAATCACTTCCTAGATGATATGGAGGCAATAAACAAGCTACAATAAGCAATGACCCCTTTGCGAAAATAATTTCAAAAAGGGGTTTACTTTTGATTGAAACCATGGTATAATATACATTATGAATATATTTATTTTAGACGATGATCCAGTGCAAGCTGCACAACAGCAATGCGACAAACATGTAGTAAAAATGGCCGTAGAATCTGCACAGATGCTATCAACAGTTCACCGCATGGTGGATGGAGTAATGGAGCGCAGACCTTCGAAGTCTGGTTCTATGTTACAATATTATAAGCTTGACGACCATCGTGAAGATGTTCTTTATAAGGCTTGTCATTATAATCATCCGTCAACAGTATGGACACGTGAGAGTGACCAAAACTATAGATGGCACTACAAACATTTCATCGCTTTATGCGATGAGTATACATATAGGTATGGTAAAGTTCACGCGGCTGACGCAAAGCTTAGAAAGATATTAAGTAATCTTCCACATAAAATTACTCAAACAACTGTCATGACCCCATTCAAATTAGCAATGAGTTCTAATCCGGAATGTATCTTCGAAGACGCAGTTAAATCATATCGTGCATTTTACCAAACAAAACAAGAAAGGTTCAAAATGCTTTGGACCAAACGTAAACAACCGGAGTGGTTCAATGCCATTATATGACTTTAAAAATTTAGAAACGGGTGAAGTAGAAACTAAAATGATGACTATTGCTGATATGCAAGAATATGTCAAAGATCCGAATATTCAGCAAGTTGTTGGTACGCCAATGATCATTGGGGAAGTATCAGGATCTGTCGGCCGTAAAGCTGGCGATGGCTGGAAAGAAGTTCAACAGAAAATTAAAAAAGGTTTACCACCAAGACTAAGGGATAATATTAATACAAAATGAATAAGAAACCATCACGTTTAAGATTAGAGCATTTAGTAAAGCTCGAGCCATTGACCGCAAATCAAAAACTTGCATTTGATTCTTTTGCTTCAGGTAACCATTTATGTTTAGATGGTTCAGCCGGAACTGGTAAAACGTTTATTTCACTTTATCTTGCGTTAGAAGCAGTGCTTAATAAAGATTATCAAAAGGTTATTATTGTAAGATCTGCCGTTCCTACAAGAGACATGGGATTTCTACCAGGAACTCAGGAAGAAAAAGAGGACGCATATACTGCTCCCTATAAAGCAATCGTTAACGACTTATTTGAAGATAGCGACGGATGGAACAAAATGATTCAGAGCAAGTCTATAGAGTTTCTTACAACATCGTTTATAAGAGGATTGACTATTAAGAACGCAATTGTAATAGTTGATGAGTCGCAAAACTGTAACTATCATGAACTATGCTCGGTAATTACACGTCTTGGAGAAGACTGCAGATTTATTATGTCTGGTGATTATTATCAATCAGACTTCACTCGAAAGGGTGATCAAGATGGTATTAAAGAATTTATTAATATTATCCAACACATGAACTCTTTTGATCACATCGAATTTAAATGGGAAGACATTGTTCGAAGTGGATTTGTGAGAGACTTTATTATGACAAAGGAATTATATGAAAATGGGAAACTTTAAACATGAATCTATTGATCTCGGTTACGATGACATGGTGGCAAACACTACTGATACTGGCAGAAAATATGCCGCCCCTAATGGTGTTAAGTATCCTTCTATTACAACAGTACTTTCAATCTTAAGCGAAGAAGCTATACAAAGGTGGAGAGCACGGGTCGGAGACGAAGAAGCTAATAGAGTTTCTCATAGAGCTTCGACCCGTGGAACGGCAGTTCATGAAGTATTAGAAAGGTACGTTGATAATGAAGAGGATTATTTTCAAGATGCAAATCTTGTTGTTAAGTCAAACTTCATGGAAGTAAAAGAAATCCTTGATGCGAACCTTACAAAGGTTTATGCCCAAGAAGCTGCTCTTTATTCTGAACATTTAGGTGTAGCAGGAAGAGTGGATTGTGTGGGTATATGGAATGGTAAGCCTTCTATTATCGATTATAAAACCTCCGCAAAACCAAAGAAGAAAGAGTATTGCGAAGGTTACTTTACACAAGAAACTGCATATGCAATCATGTGGGAAGAAAGAACGGGTATGCCTATTACACAATTGGTAACCTTAATTGCTGGTGATCAAGGAGCTCAAGTATTTATCGAGCATCGTGATAACTGGACTGAGAAGCTATTAAGCACAATAGCTGAGTATAAAAGACGAAAATTATTTGGGAGATAATATGAAAAGCTTTAGAGATCAGATGGTAAAAATATCTATGCAATATATGCAAGCGCAACTTGCAAAACATAAAATGAACGCAGAAATCATTTTATGTAATCAAGTTTCAGTTGGTGAACATTCAGATCAAATGGAAACACTTGAAAAAGAACTTGGCTTGATGGCTGAATACGTCGACAAGTACGAAATATTGGATAAATATTTCAAATAAACAGTGTACAAACTCTCAAAAGTATGTTATAATATGAATATATTGAGAGGTAATAAATATGATGAAAAACGGAATAATAGGAAGGCCTGTAGATAACCCAGAAATGGGAATTGTCCACATACCTTTAATGAATGAGGAAATGGTTAAACTGGCTATTTCTAAAGAAGACGATGCCTGGGATATCTTATGTGAAATGTTAATGGAACATGGGTTTATGGATATCAGAGGTAACCTCCACGTGGATCAATTGATAATTGATGGCGTTGCAAGGAGGTTTCACTAATGGATAAGAACATGAAAGACAATATAATTCTAGTAGATTGCGATGGTGTATTATGTGATTGGGAATACGCGTTTACTCAATATATGAATCACAAAGGTTACCCAACAGTCGATAAAGGTCAATATAATGTTGGACAAAGATTCGGCATTTCTAAAGATTTTGGAAAGAGACGCGTAGAAGACTTTAACGACTCGGCGGCTATAGCATTCTTACCGCCTTTAAGAGATGCTGTATATTACATGAAAAGACTTAATATGTTGCATGGATATAGGTTCCACTGTATTACGTCTTTAAGTGATAACAAGTATGCTCAAAGGTTAAGAACTCAAAATCTCGAATTGTTGTTTGGTAAAGAAATGTTTGACGACTTTATTTATTTGCCTTGCGGCGCCGACAAAGATGAAGTGCTTAAAAAATATGAAGGCACTGAATGTTTCTGGGTAGAAGATAAACCTGAAAACGCCGAAGTCGGTAAAACATTCGGTCTTAATTCAATACTAGTTGCACACGAACATAACGCATATTATCACGGTGATATTCCAAGATTCTGGAAATGGAAGTATATATATAACCATATTACAGGAGAAAGTTAAATGCCTATAAAATTTAAAGAATCTATGAAAAACAGAGACGGCTCTGTTCAAAACTTTTATATGAAATCGACTCCTATGGATGAACTATTATCTGCAGTGGAGAATAGTAGTACTCCAAATAAAAGAAAACAAAAAATTAGAAACGAACTAAAGAGGCGGGCTTTACAATTACTTAAGGTCACGGCCATAACTTATGAAGATAACAATAAACGTTGAAATTGATACAGAGAATTCACACGATGTCAATACAATAGAAGAACTTATAGAAACACTAAAAGAACTCCAGCGTCAATGCTCAACTGATTAATCATGATTTTAGCTTCTTTACTTGTATAAATAATAGTAAAGGAGAGAATTACATGAGTGATTTATTAGATTTTGATTTTGGCTTTACTGCCGTTGATGAAAACGAGCTTGAAGCCGTACAATCGGTAAAGTCTGAGGCATCTACTGCTTCGGCCACTGCTCATGAATTAGAAGATAAGCTAAATAAGCTTTATAATTCTATACTTCCCTTATTAACAAATTTAAAGAAGAATCCTGAAAAGGAATATATTCTATGGCCTAACAGGGTCGAGAAGATAGAACAATTCGAAGATTTGATTACGGAGATTATTAAGTAATGGCACTACCAAGTTCACCAAACCAGATATCGTTACAGACGATTCTTGATGAAAAACAAGGATCTACTACTGAAAGAACCAACGTAAGTCTTAAAGGATTATCAGTAAATGGTACAAACGATTACGCCTCAGTGGATCTTACCGGAACACCGAATGGGACTGCGCCATATGGCATTTCAGAATTTCATGGTTGGTCGGCAGTCTATGCTGATTTTACAGTTAGAGGTAATGAAACCGGCAATCCAAGTAAAGGTATTTTCTCACAAGCGGAATCTGACATACAAGGCTCAGGTGAACAATGTGATGCTCAAGCTATGGCTAGGTTTTATATATATTATAATCTTGCAGGGAATGTTGGAATTCGTGCTCAGCCAATTGCAAACGCCCGCTTGCAAGCGGATGATGACGATCGCTATTACGAACCAGACGGAACTGAAATTACTTTAGGTACTGGTGCTGGTGATTTACCACCCAACCCTTCAATTGAAATTATAGGTATTGATAGCGGATATAAATGTGCAGTTGAAATAGATCAAAATGGAACTGTTAGTGGTGGTACTAGTAATGCAGAAATTAGTGTGACTAAGACTGGTTTTAATACATTGACCTATAACAGCGGAACAGATCTGTGGACACATACCGGTACTGCAACAATACCAGTTCAAACAAGTAGCTCTTTTACCCCTCAAACTTTAAGGGTAGATATTGAATGTTTTGCTGACGCTTATGGCGGTTTCCCATTCGGTCAAACTTTTTGCACAGTATCAGCTGATCCAATATTTAAATTCACATTTACTAAAACTAGCTCACCAACATACTACGTATACGTTAAAGCTGACTTAAACGCGCAAGCACAGGTAATATTCTAAGGAAAATAACATGTTTTGGAATAAAGACACAGATATTGATATTGATCAATTAAGAGAACAATTAATTATAGATGAGGGACAAGTAAATGAAATTTATAATGATCACCTCGGTTATGCTACATTTGGCATTGGACACTTGGTACTTGAAGGAGACCCAGAACATGGGCTGGAGGTCGGTACTCCAGTGGCAGAGGATAGAGTCGTTGAATGTTTTGCCAAGGATGTAGAAACAGTAGTCGAAGATTGTAAAAAATTACACGAAGAATGGGAAGGTTATCCCCAAGAAGTGAAACAAGTCATTGCGAACATGATGTTCAACATGGGACTTACGCGCTTAAGTAAATTTAATAAACACAACGCAGCGCTGCAATGTGGTGATTGGCCGACAGCGGCTATTGAAGGGAGAGATTCAAGATGGTACAAGCAAGTGACGAACAGAGCAGAACGACTTATGGGAAGGCTAGAGGCCCTTTAAAGGTAGAATCTAGTATTCCACAAGAGGAACAAGAAAGTAAAGGTTGGTATTGGTGTCATAAAAAGCAAGGCCTTTTTAGATACTCAGACTGGCATAAAAGTTTAGAAGAACTGAATTTAATTAGTTTATAACAGGAGAAAAGAATGAAAATCAGATTATTAGGAAGTCAGGGCGATTTAGCATCAGCTACTGATATGGGTAAAGCGACATTGGTAAGAGTATATAACAGTACTGCAGCGGATGTTGTCATGACTCAGAAAACTGGATCTACGGTTATTGGAACTATGACTATTCCAAGTAAAGCAATCGAATTAGTTTCTAAGATGCCAGCTGATACCTTAGAAGGTGGTGCTGGGCTTAAAGCAGTCAGTATTGCAAAAAGCAGCTAATGCCAGAAATATTTGGTCTAATCAATGATGTAGGATTGCCGATTGCAGGCGCATTAGCGTCTGGGTTTTTTATATTTACGATTATAAAACAAATGCTATCAAGCGTTTTAGACCAAATAGACACCCTTAATATATTCACAAAGAGCCTAGAAAATAGAGCTCGAACGATGAATAATGAAATAATAAAGATAGATATGTTAGTTTCTAGCGCGTTGGAGTTAACCCCACCTATAGATAGAATAGCAAGGTCGGAAAACTTCGTAGAAGACGGCAAAATAGACGTTAGAAGAGACTAATATATGGATGCTTTAAACCCCGCGGTTTTAATCGAGCAGTACGGATTTACGAGTGTAGCCATTGTAGGGATGGCTTATTTCGTCTTCTTTATATGGAAGTTTATCCATGAAGAATTGGATCCAAAGCTAGAAGAAATGCATATGGGCCTTATACGACTTATTGATCAAATCCGAATGCTTGATCAAGATATGATACGATTACAAGAAAAGGTAAAAGTAGTCCTAGAATACAGAGAGAGGCAAAAGAAATTAAAAGAGATTAAAGATGAAGATGAAATTTAAAGTCGTATTAGCGATGTGTATATTTCCCTTGGCTGTACAAGCTGACGAGATTAAATTTGGGTTCAAAAATCCATCATTCAGTGGATCTGGAACTGGAGCACATTATTTAACGATTGAGAACCAAGAACATTCTCGTAAAAAGGCAATACATGATGCATTGGTAGCCGCAAGAAAGGCTGCTGAAAGAGAAGAAGCAAATACTACTATGGCTAAGTTTATAAGAAACTTGGAAAGTAGAATATATGCACAGATGTCTAAACAGCTAGTAGAATCTATGTTTAGTAATGATGGTTCTGTACGATACGGATCGTTTACGTTAGAAGGTAACGTTGTAACATACGAGGTTATTACTAATGATGATGGTTCAGAATTTATTAAAATGACTATTGTAGATTCAGATGGAACTACCACAGTTATTGAAATACCAGTAGGCAGCGGCAACTTTAGTCAGGACTCAGACGGTGGTTAAGTATCTAGCCATATTGCTATTGCTTAGCGGATGCGCGTCGGTTCCGCAGTGGAGTGATAACTACCAAGATTGCAATGACTTGGAAGGAAAGTATGACGAAGGTTTTAATAGACATGTGCAGATGGGTATACAAAAAGCAATGGCTAGAAAATATATCTGTATTGATGAACCAACTGCAGTTAGATTACCAGCGTATGTAGACCTATTAAATCTACCTCCAGCAAAGGATAAACCAGTTGTTGCAGTATATGGATTTAAAGATCTAACAGGCCAACGAAAATCAGTAGATAACATAGCATCGTTCTCTACCGCAGTTACTCAGGGTGGTACTGAATTATTGATAGACGCACTCAAAACAGCCGGTGGTGGTACATGGTTCAGAGTAGTAGAAAGACAAGGTATTGACAATCTTGTAAGGGAAAGGCAGATTGTAAGATCCACACGGCAAGATGTGGCTAAAGCCGCAGGTGGTGAATCAAAAGGAGTTGGACCTCTCTTATTCGCTGGAATGATTATAGAGGGAGGAATTATTGGTTATGACACTAACACCGAAACAGGTGGTCGTGGTGCACGGACTCTTGGTATAGGTTTTAGTAAAATGTATCGTAAAGATGTTGTTACTGTATCTGTGAGAGCAGTGTCAGTATTAACAGGTGAAGTATTGTTAAACGTCCAGAGTAAGAAATCGGTATTATCTTACGGAAGTGGTGGCGACTTGTTCAAATTCATTGAGCAAGGAACACAACTTATAGAATATGAGGACGGGGTGGGTAATAATGAGAGTGTGACGTATGCAGTACGTGCAGCTATTGAAGCGGCCGTACTGGAATTAATCTACCAGGGTCACGACCGTAAATTCTGGGATATAACAGCAGGTCATCGTCATCCACATCAACACGATGGGAAAAACGTAAGACATGCAAATAAGGAGGAAAACGAAAATGAATAAACTTTTAAGTATAACTATCGTTGGATTGTTATTAACACCGTTTGTTTTCGGGCAGGCTACTGATGATAATGAAATTAGGATAGACCAGACGGGTGACACATTAACATTATTTATTGATCAGGTAGGTTATGGTAACAAGATTGGTTTAAATGATTTTTCATCAAGTCCGGCAGATATGACAATTGTTGGCTCAAGCTTGACGTTTAATATTGATCAAATTGGTAATCAGAACTTAATATTTGGTCCTTTGGTTTTAGATTCTTCTTCTTTGACTTTCTCAACAACTGGAGATTCAAACGAAGTTGATTGGAATATTGGAGATACTGGAAGTTCAGATTCTTCTAATTACGCCTTTGCTATTACTGGAGACAGTAATACATTTGATATAGATCAAGGTAAAGTTGGATCAAGTGCAGAAAGACTAGATGCTGATTTAATTCTATTAGGTAGTTCAAACGTATTTGATTTAGATTTTGAATCTGATGATATAACTTGGAATTTTGATATTACTGGTGACAGCAATAACTTCAACACATTACAAAACGATGGTTCTCAATCATTGACTGTAGAGTGGAATGGAGATAGTGGTGACATTGATATTAATCAGATTTCAGGTACTTGTGTGGGAGGTTCACCTTGTGCAACTCCTAACGCGATCATTAATTTGGATATTACGTCAGATAATGCTACTGTACAAATTAATCAGAAAGACGCAGCTAACGATAGTTAGTTTTATACTATTCGCCAGTGGAGTTGAAGCTAATTCCATTGGTGATATAGTAGAGTCGACTGGCATTAGCCAGATTGTGCGTAATAGTAAAGAAATTAAAGTATCTAATCAAATACCTATAGAACTAAATGATGAAGCAAAAACTGGTAACGGAAGAATGCTCATTGAGTTTTTAGATAAAGCTCAACTGTCTTTAAAAGAACATTCTGAAGTACTAATAGACGAAATATATTATGATCCTGACCCTTCACTCTCAAAGATGAGTATGAAGTTTACAATGGGAACGGCAAGATTCGCATCTGGAAGATTGGGATTAGTGAATAAAGCCAATATTGATATCAAGACTCCTACTGCCTCGATTGCCGTACGGGGAACAGATTTTACAACAACTGTAGATGAATTAGGCAGAAGCCTAATCATACTACTACCAGATGATACTGGTAATCCATCTGGAGAAATAATAGTTTCTAATGAAGGTGGGGTAGTTACATTAAACGAAGCCTATGCCGCAACCATGGTATCATCATTAGATTCATCACCAACACAGTCGATAGTAGTGAATGGCATTACACCTGCATTAATCGATAACATGTTTATTGTATCACCTCCACCAGCAGTAACGGAGAGGATAAAGGAAGAAATGGCCGATGATGCAAATGAAGACCAGGGAATATTAGATATAGATTTTCTTGAGTTTGATGAGTTAGAAAAGGATGAGTTAGAAAAGGATGAACTTGATGATTTTAACGAATTAGATATTGATGAATTAAACGTTGATTACTTAGTAGATGTATTAGATATTATAGATAGCTCTGATCTATTTGACACATTAGGTGAATTTACGATTAAGGGCGCAAGAAGAGGATTTAACGATGAATCACAGTTTAATGTGTTTCTACAGGATGGCTCATTAGTATTATATAGAAATTTAAATGGAGCTATAAACTTGAAGATTGGTGCTGGTAATAATTTTACAATAGAAGCATACACGCCAACATGGGATGGAATAATTACAGGAAATGAGGGTGAGGATATCTTCATTTATATAAATCAGGTGAATTAAATGAAAGAATTAATATTTGTTTTAAGTATGTTATTATTACCAGCAATTTGTTTTGCTGACGATAACGTAATATCATTAGAGCAATCTGGCGATAACTTTCAATTGGGTGTTGATCAAATTGGTTATAATAATAATATTGAAATGTTAGACTCGAATTCATATATTACGGCATCAAGTTTAGATATGTATTTGGTCCAGGTTAACACATCAACAGGTGGACTCCCTAATAAAATTACCTTTGATGAAGTAAGTGGAATAGGTAATCAAATGAAACTTGCTCAAGGCGCTGCATGGACTACACTTGATTCTGATACTGATTTAACTTGGTGGGTAGATAACTATGAAAGTGGAGGCCATGAAATAGATATTACTTTATACGGCGACAACAATGAATTAGCAGTTCAACAAACAAACCAAACGGGTGCATCCGATGGCCATGATTTTGATTTACATCTAGCCGGAGATTATAATAAAGTTCAAATAAAACAACAAAGTAATGGTGCAAAGAATGTAGGCCTTACTATTTACAATGATTATAATGACGTGTTCATTCGTCAAAAAGGCACTGGCGCAACTCACAATGCAAACATAACACTTGACGGTTTATACGGAACAGATCTAATCTTGAAACAAATGAGTGGTACTAATCAAACATATACTCTAAGTGTAGACTGTATGACGATTGGTGGCTGCTCTACAACGGTAACACAAGAGTGATGAGTAATTTAAGAAGAAAAATACGAATGAAATACGGATTCCCTCTTGCACTCAAGGGAAGATTCATAGATATATACGTATGAAATACTTAACATCAATATGGACTACAATCATCTTAGCCTTTTTACTTATAGGCATAAGGGTGTCAGATCCAACTCCGGTAGAACAATTAAGACTCAACACGTTTGATCAATATATTTCTACAATTCCGGAAAAGAAATCAGACATTGTTCTGTTGAATATAGGAGAAGAATCCTTAGGTCTATTAGGACAATACCCATTCCCTCGTCAAACCTATGCGCAATTAATATCAGATTTAAGAAACGCTAATGCAGGCTTAATTGGATTTACTTTAATGTTTCCAGAAGCCGATAGATTTGGTGGAGATGAAGTGTTTGCTTCTTGGGTAAACGACAATGGTATTATATTAGCTCAAGATGCAGATGAAAGAGGCAGAAGCACTAAAGCACCGTATGTAGGTTCAGCAACATTTGGTACAGGTGATCCATTGGATTGGGCTATAAGATATAAAGGATTGGTTACAAATATAACTGAAATAGAACAAGGTGCATGGGGTACTGGATTAATAAATGGTATGCCAGAAGTTGATGGATTAGTGCGTAGAATACCTTTATTAAGTCAAATTAATAAGGAACTATACCCATCGTTTGCACTAGAACTTCTTAGAGTGTCTAACGAACGATTATCTTATACCGTAAAGGTAAACGATGTGGGTATAGAAGAGATAATTATTAGGCCATTCAGAATTACTACAGATCCTAATGGATCATTCTGGATTAACCATAATTATACATTTATGGAAATAGAGGTCGGGACCAAGCTGCCTGATCTTCAGGGCCAAACAGTTCTAATTGGATTGACAGCGAAGGGGTTAGCGGCACAGATTCCGACTCCTGCTGGTCTTCAATCAGCTCATCATATTCAGGCTGCGTCCATCCAGTCAATAATGGATGAAATATCGATATCTCGTCCTCTATGGGCTGATCTACTTGAAATTCTGTCAATGGTAATTGGGTTTCTGGTGATTGTTTTAGCCGTATATTATCTACCGATTGTTTGGTCAATGATTGTCTTCTTCGGGATTGTTGCTGCTTCAGTTGGCGCCTCTTTCTACTTCTGGTACGAATCTCAAATTCTCCTTGATATGACTTACTCGATGATACTATATATAATCGTGTTTGCTTCATCAAGTTTTAGCAACTTTTACAAACAATTCATGCTAAGGCAACAAATCAAAAAACAGTTTGAGACTTATTTAGATCCAAAGCAGGTATACTTGTTGCAGAAGAATCCTGAGCTGTTAAGATTAGGTGGAGACCGTAAAGAAATGTCATTCTTATTTATGGATATATGTGGATTTACTCCTATTAGTGAGCACTACAAAAACAATAATGATCCAGAAGGATTAGTAGAATTAGTCAATGAATTCTTAGATGCTATGACCAAGATCATATTAAACAATGGCGGAACTATAGACAAATACATGGGCGATTGTATCATGGCATTCTGGAATGCGCCATTGCCTTGTGATAACCATGCCGAAATGGCGGTTAAATCATCAATAGAAATAGAGGCTAAAACAAATGAACTTAAAGAAGTATATAAATCAAGAGGCCTTCCTGATATTAATGTCGGTACTGGCGTTAACACCGGGGATTGCATTGTTGGTAACATGGGCTCTGAATCCAGATTTGATTACTCAGTCATTGGAGATGCAGTCAATCTTGCAGCCCGTCTCGAGGCAACTGCCGCACGACATGAGTATGTAGACTATAAGACAATCATCTCGTCATATACTCAAGAACAGCTTCCAGATGAGTATAAATGCGAAGAAATAGGCAAAATCAAGGTTAAGGGTAAAGAAGAGCTTATAACCATTTATTCACCAAAGTTATAACCTTATAACAAAATAGTCTAAAAAAAGTTAAAATAGTTGTGTACAATACCTAGAAACTGGAGTATAATATACACATATTAACGCGGAGTCACTCATGCCACATATTGTTTTGAAAGGCCAGATCAAAGATAAGAAGAAAGTCTACGCTTACGTCGATTCTCTCTGTAAAGAGCTAGGTATTGGTCGTATGTGGTCGAAGGCTATATTCATAACATTTAAAACCGTTATCGACGATGATAACCAGGGAAACTGTTGGGGTGATGCAAAAGAAGGTTATGTTGATATAAACATAGCCCGTAATTCTGAGGGTATAAAAATTCCTCATGATCAGATGATGCAAACTCTAGCTCACGAGATGGTACATGCAAAGCAGTATCTCCGCGGTGAGCTAAATGGTTGGAATCAATCATGGAAAGGTAAAAAACCTCGTAACTATAGTTACGATAATGCTCCTTGGGAAAAAGAAGCATACGCAAGAGAAGAAGATCTGTACGACTATTGCTGGCGCTCTATGGGATAAAAGGTTATATAAAAAGTGCTTTATATAACAAAATAGTCTAAAAAAAGAGTGTACAAACCCTAAAAACTGTAGTATAATGTATACATACAAAATTGATAAGGAATCTAAATTATGAACAAATCTATACTGATAATCGATGCAATTGACTCAATCAGCTCTCTTGAAGAAATGAGTGAAGTTATTGAATTGATTAAAATTAAACAAAAACAGCTAAGAGCTATCAAAGCTCAAGGTGTTAAGTCTTCGCTTTTTGTTGGTGCTAAAGTAAAGCTCAACAGTAAAAATGGTGTTGAGTACGGTGAAGTCACTAAGATCAACAGAGCAAAAGCTCTTGTGAGAATTGACGGTCAACTTTGGAACTGTCCCCTTGGAATGTTAGAGGTAGCATAATGCGAAAGCCAAACGACAAACTGCATCCACTCTTTATTGCTGCACTATATGGTTCAGTACTAGGATTTATGGTAAACGCGTTTATAGAGGCTATGGATATACCAGATGTGCATTGGTCAACTACTACTAACGAATGCGTTAGCGTAGTAAACCACAAAGAAGATGGTGAGTTCTCTTGTGAGAACTTTCCCAAGAAATACAACAAAGTATGGGTGAAATAATATCATTATTAAGTTATATGAAAAGTGCTTTATATAACAAAATAGTCTAAAAAAAGGTGTACAAACCTTTAAAAGCATGGTATAATACACCTATAAACAAAACAAATTGATAAGGAATATATTATGATTTTATGTGAAAAAACAAGCCCGGCCACTGGTAACACCAACATGATGCAGATCAATGCATCTCCAGCCCAGTTTGCTTTATGGCAGGACGAAGGTGTTCTTATTCAGGACGCGATGCCTGAAGCAACCGCAGACCAGCGGGAGTTCTTAATCTCCGGTCTTACGCCGGCGGATTGGGCTAATATGTTCCCACCACAAAATGCGGCCGAACAAGCTGATATGGAGGAATCCATGGGTTATGTTATGGATGAAACTTTCGACCATCCAGCGGACTTTGATGCTAACGAGTACGAAGAGGAGGGCGCGCCTTTACGTCCGGAGGACGCGTAAGATGCACATGGCGTATTGCGATTACATCGCGCATACTATCATCAAACCTGGACTGGATGAAGATTGCACCAGTTTTAACGGATTGATTACGCGTGTAGGTAATATAAAGATGGACCTACATCAAGAAGGTTGGATGCAAACGACCACAAAGACCATCGAGTGCGAAGACACCAATGGCAAAAAATACAGGATTACTGTAGAAGAAATTTAAAATAACTGTGTACATTTACTGTATACTGTGTTATAATATATCTATTATTTAAAAGGAATACGTTATGGATAGATTAGCAATGATCAAAGCAGCTGCTGAAAAGGCACGCGCTAAAAAAGAATTTAAAAGCGCTGTAACTAAGGTTTATTCTAAGCCTAGGTACAAAGCGCCGAGACTAACTGCTTCAATGAAGAAAGCAGCTAGACAATCTCCAGGTTCGCTGGAATGTTTTAAAGAAGAGAACATGTATTACACCGAAAAGGAGACCCAAGACTATATTGCGGGATCTTCGTATATGGATGTGTACAACGAGATGAAGAATGACTGGGACTAATAGAATAGTCATTCGTGGTCGCATTCGAAGGCGAATGCTTGCATTAGAAAGGGCCCAAGCACGTGCTCAGAATCCTGAGTTTAAAAAGCTTTGGGCCCAAAAAAAGAGTCAGCTATTAAATCCGTATGTTACACTAAATGTACCGTACGAAGGCGATATTTTAAATGGCTGGCCAACTGACGGAGAGGTATCCAATGACCCAATACACTGATTCGGTGGAATATCAAAGACGCAAGATGGCTGTAGAACAATGGGCAGGACAAATTGAATACATCTTAGGACAAGATGGATACGTAGAGAAGGCATACAACTCTGGTTTAGTAACCCGCGAGTTCCGTGATGGAACCTTTGTTGTTGTATCAGAAGAAAAACCAATGAGCTCATTGTTACTTGAGGCTCCTGGTACCGTATGAATTACATAGGTTCGATACGGTACGATCAACACGGCCGGAAGAGAAAGACGAAAGCACTTGCCCCAAGGCGTAAGGCCAAACAAGTATTCACTCCGCTTAAAAAAGAAAAGACTTTTGCGGAACAAAGGATGGAAGAGTTTAACAATAAATATCCATCGCACACAGGAAATTCTCGTTATGAGGTTCCTGAAGACACCTCTTGGAAAGCAGAAGAATCCAAGAATTTTACAGTCGCACCAGCATACAACAAAGGTGCATATCAAGTGATTCCGCACAACGATGTGGAACATATAGGAAAGTAGTATGGAAATATTATCAACAATTTTAACATTGGTAGCACTAGTAGTATTTGTAGTCCTTTGCGGGGGTGCATATCTTTTATTAAAAGACTCTGAGATAAAATACCAGGTTCGCAAAGATTTGCAAGAGAGACATCCGGATTTATCTCGAGAAGAAATACGAGTGTTGTCATACATTAAGCTAAAGGAAATGTGGGAGAACGGCAATGTCAAATAAATATATGGTACTCAGTGAGTACACTGGTTCAGAAAGCTTTGCAAACCGTAAAGCCGATGTGCTAAGGTCATTTGGAGATGATCCATATTACGGTATACGTATGTATATCGATGGTGAGTCATTAGGTATTGAATGGTACAAGGGTCATAGTGAGCAGTATGCAGAAGACGCTGCTGAAAATTATGTTAGCGGTATCAAGAGTTACGAAAGAGTATAGGTTTAGATTATATTATGGCAGAAAATAAAGTACGAACAAGTATGAGAAAGAATCGGGTAACCATTGACGATAAGTATATGGGCCCTGAGCCAATCTTTGAAAAGGGCGAAACTCTAAAAAACGAGAAACGTCATGTCTTATGGTCAAAAGCTGCCCAATGGTATAACTACTTTTATAGCGCAAAGGACTACGTGCCTACAGTATTACAATTTGCTGAAGAGGTCTTTGAATATGATAAAGACCAAATCAAAACCCTTAAAAAGCTCAAAGACTGGGAACTCACTGGATCTTTAGGTAAAGTCGCTAAGATATACTATAGAGGCTTTGAGTATAATAAACAAGAGTTTGAAAGATACAATACAGAGCTTAAAGAACTGTACGAAAAGGCCACTGTTGCTGTAGAAGAAATCAAAGAACAAACACCAACGAAGCCTGTTGTTACTATTCAACAGAGGCAAAAGGCGAAAATATTTGATACCATAATGGATGACTGGGATAAAGTCATTGATGGATGGCTGGAAGGTGACTTTAAACCAAACTTTGATACGTATAAATTATTTAAGCATTACGGCTTGAAAGGTACGACGTTAAACATGTTTAGGGATTTAGTTGCTAATGAATATGCTCCAGTTAAGGATGCTCATGATAATACATGTGATCAAGCAGTAGAAGCTTTTTCGCATATTAGTAAATCAAATCTTAAGAAGATGATGGCCACTATGGAAAATGTCTTTGAAGATCTAGATAAGTTAAAGACTGCTAATAAAGCAGCAAGAATTCCAAGGGTCAAGAAGCCTAAAACTTCAGATGTACAGGTAAAAAACCTTAAGTATAAGGTTGAAGATATCGACGCAAAACTAATGTCGGTAAACCCTGTAATGATTCCTGGTAAAGAAGTTTTATTTGTATACAATACTAAGACTAGAAAGTTGACTCAGTATAACACAAATTCAACCAAAGGGTTTGAGGTAAGTGGTACTACCATAAAGAATATTTGCGAGAAAAGTAGAGTGACTACTTTGAGAAAGCCAGACGATATACTTCCATTGATCTTAAGTAAAACAATAAAGCAAATCGACAAACAAGTCTGGGATACATTAACTACAAAGGTTAGCGTTCCTAATGGTAGAATCAATGCCGATTGCATACTACTTAGGGTATTATGATTGATTTAGAACAAAAAATTATGACAAGGAAACGGTTCTCCACAGCCGTAGAACAATTAGTGGCAAAGGGCAATATGTCTTATATAGATGCGGCTACATTTATTATAGAGCAGAGAGGCATGGACTATACTAACTTAAAGAAGTTATTGACCGATTCTCTGAAAGATAAAATGGAAGCTGAAGCAATAAGACTTAATTTAATCAGAGGCAAAAAGGGCAATAAGCTACCGATATGAGTACAGATCCATTTGAATCATACAAGCTGTATAACGCATTAAAGCTACACTTCGAGTCTAACTATGATGCAGTTAAATACAACTTTAAGTCTAACGTAACACCTAGCTCTTTCTTTAAACGCAAAGATAAGTATTTCTTTGCTAAATTGGCCAAAAAATATAACGGAGAATTAAAAGATTTCTACGTTTCACAATTCATCAATACAGAAACATACATTGGTGATATGATGGATAGCGAGGCTGAACAAAATTATAAAGACCATAAAAGAATTCAAGAAAGCATCCATCGTGTGTTTTCAATTGATATAAATAGATTAACAGAAGAGAATGTGCAATTTGATTACTTGTTTAAAGCAAGCGACAATGCATATCCTCTTGTTGTAAAGTTATGGCTGCAAGAAGAGATTAGTTTAGAGACTGTTGTCATTCTTAATGCCATATTTAAGTTCATTGATCGTGAGTCTAAGAACATATCGGATACCATTATATGGCCTGATACTCGTAGATTGATCGAAAAATATGAACCGTTCGTAAGCTTTAATCGAAATAAATGTTTAAATTTATTGACAAAAGGGTTTACAAAGTAACACATATGTGTTATAATATACATTATGAATAACGTGGATATTTCAGCAATAAAAATAGAAAAGACAATTACGTCTTAATACAATGCAATACGGAGAAAATATATGTCATTTGCAAATCTAAAGAGCTCACGAGGCTCGTCAATCGACAAACTCGTACAAGCAGCGGAAGCTGTGTCTACTAAAGCCGAAACAAAGTCATATGACGATGATAGGTTTTGGAAACCAACCAGAGATAAAGCAGGAAACGGTTATGCCGTAATCAGATTCCTACCAGCTAAAGAAGGTGAAGATCTTCCTTGGGTAAGGTATTGGGATCATGGTTTTAAAGGTCCTACTGGTCTATGGTATATCGAAAATAGCTTAACTACTATCGGTCAAGATGATCCAGTATCAGAGATGAACTCTGTGTTATGGAACTCTGGTCGTGATGAGGATAAAGCAACAGCAAGGGATAGAAAGAGACGTTTACACTATGCGTCAAACATCTTAGTTGTATCTGACCCTGCTAACCCACAAAACGAAGGAAAGGTATTCCTTTACAAATTTGGTAAAAAGATCTTTGATAAAATCATGGATGTAATGCAACCACAATTTGCAGATGAACAACCAGTAAATCCTTATGATTTTTGGGAAGGTGCTGACTTTAAACTTAAGATTCGAAAGGTTGAAGGTTGGGTAAACTATGATAAGTCAGAGTTTGCTACAGCAGCGGCACTGTATAACGGTGATGAAGGTCAACTAGAAGAGGTATACAATAAGCTATATTCTCTAGCAGACTTCACTGATCCTAAAAACTATAAGTCGTACGACGAACTTAAAGCTAAGTTAAATAAAGTACTAGGTATTGATGCAGGACATGCGTCAATGGATACTGCCCCAATGATGGAATCAGCCCCTGTGGTAGAGCAACCTGTAATGGCTGCGGCTGATAGTGCTTCGCTTAATAGTAGTGATGAGGGTGAAGAAGACACACTGTCTTACTTCGACAAACTTGCTCAACAAAGCTAAGGTCAGTTTGTTTAGCAAAATATACTAACTATATGAGATAAATAATAATAAGTGTGAGTAAGCGGGAAGCTTTATTAACGCACACTACCGCTACCAGGGCCCTGGTAGCAAACATTTGAGGGATCCTTCGGGATCCCTTTTTTTATCCGTATGGACCAGCGATTGTTGCGGCTGTACGGTTTTGAGGAGACATATTAACGTTCGTCGTTACACTGGAAGAGCTCTTACTATTATTTATGGCAGCAGCAGTAACATTCGCTGCAGCGTTAGCATTATTAGAAGCTTGCCCTTGGGCATTTTCAGCTGAAGTTTGTTTAATTTCTTCACCTGATTCCGTCATACCATCACCTTGAATCTTCATAGAATCAATTTGAGCATCGCCAAAGGATTGTACTTTATTAAATCCTTTCATAAAGGCTTCACCCGGACTATCACCACCTGGCCAAGCAGCTGCTAATCCAGCCACAGCACCTGCAGCAACTGCAAGTGGAAAGGTAGCGATCTTCTTAAAGATCTTTAGCATTTCAAGGGCTACATTTGCTATTGTAGCACCAATACCAATGTCAGCAATAGAATCTTTAATACTACCAATAAACCCTACAATAGTATCTGTAATAGAAGTAAATAGGTTGCTGATCATATCAGAGAATGAGAATGCATCAAGCTGTTCGGAGAAGTTTTCAAAGCCTAACTTCGAAGCAATCCAGCTTACTCCACTCTTTAATAGATCAAGAGGCATACCAATTAAACCCGTGAGCAATCCGGATATACCACCAAATAGACCACCAATAATACCTTCAAGAAATCCTTTGTCTTTATACTTATCGAAACCAGACAATGCACCTTTGAATGTATCAAACACACTCATAATAATCGTAATTGGAAGGAATAATTTACCTAATATTCTACCAAAACCAAAGGCAGCTTTTGTAACAGATCGCATTACACTCATGACTCTTTTGAAAGTATCAATTGCTGGTTTCATTATTTTACTAGCTCCACCGCTTGGCATTAGCTTCTTAATAGGTGCTAAGTCTTTGCCAATCTGCTTAAATGGTGCTAATAGAGAGTTCTTTATTCCTGCGGCTGCATTACTAACATTTTTTAAACCCTGAGCTATACCCTTTCCGATATTACCAATTTTACCAAGCTTGGCAAACTGTCCTGACGCTGTTCTGAAACTTTTAAGTCCGGAAAACCCGGCAGTAAAAGCGCTTTTGATATTTTTTATACCGTTAGTTAATGGCTTAAAGGCTTGACTAATAGATTTGCCGGCTTTGGTAAATCGCCCCCCTAAATTACTAAAAAACCCTCTGACACTTGAAGTAAACGATTTGACAAATGGTATCTTATTAAGTAACTTAAAAACTCCGCCAAAAAGCGTTTTCCAAAGACGTAATACACTTTTTACAATTGGTGCAACTGCTTTAAGAAGACCCTTCCCTAGAAGTTTAATAAGTGTTGTAAACGATGATGCTATACCAACAACCAAACCAGCACCTAATCCAAGTATTAAACCTGGTAAAGATAAGATACTCATGGAAGCTGCTTCTACAGGACCGCTAATATTACCTAGATCTTCAGTGTTATTTGCAATGTCGCCAAGGAGGTCTAATAGCTTTTCGGCTCTTGCAGTATCTTCTTTACGTTGTTCTGCATCTTGGCCTTCACTATTCATGCTATCCAATAACTCATTTATAGCATTTGCTTGTGCAAAGTTTAATTCATTGCCTCTTTCCTGTAAGGCATAATTTAACTTATCTGAAGCTTCTAGCCTTTGCTGTGACTCTTGCTCTTCTTCCTTTGCCTTTTGCAAAGTTTTTAGCATCTCATCAAGCTTAACATTTCTCTCTTCATTTTGTTGTTCTACGTTATCTTTTGCCATGGTATATTCCTATTTTTTACCAAAGTTCTGTGTACCAAAGAAGGCTGCTACAATACCGGCAACGGCAACAAAGTATGTTGGTGCCATACTACCTAAAGTCTTCATCGCCTCGTCAAGTCCGACTAAAGATGCAATTACGACTGCTCCAGGATATAACAATAATCCGCCTAATGCAAACCATGTCATTTTCCGTTGTGCATCTCGCATAGCATCCTGATCGTCAAGCTCTTTTCTCTTAGCTTCTACGTACATCGCATGCTCGTCGTCAGATACTTTACCATCACCGTTGGTATCGGCAGGGTGGTCTAATTTATCATCGATCTCTTCTGTCATTTCCTTGTTTCCTTCTTAATTCTATCGTTTTCTTCTTTAATCCACTCCTGTAGGAGAGCAACATATATCTCCCTCTCCCACGGCAACATATTATCTAGTTCAGTCAAACTATACTGATGATGCTGCATCATCGCAAAGTTAGTCTTATAATGATTGACTAAACTATCGTGAGAGAGGCCTATGTAAAAAAACTTTGCAGACCCTTTAATTCTGTTGTATTATGCTCACCACATGATACACATTCGAATTTAATCTCAGCCTTTAAAGCTGGCATTTTCTCAAAGAATTCTTGTATCATAACAAACTGTGAAGATGTCATTGACTCTACAAATTCTTTCATCTTCTTTGGCCCTTCATCTTTTGCCAACCACACGTCATCTTCATTAAATATATTTTCAATGCAAGTCTGTATGATATTAAAAGCAGTCTCTATAGACTCTTGATCATCTCCATCGAGTTTACTTACATCATCAAATGATGGATATCTCATAGTCAATCCAATATCATCAGTTAGCATGATAATATTATTTGATTCTGGTACATCAACGTTAATTTCACTAAAATCAACATTTTGTTCGTTTAAAGCTTCACAATGTTCGCATTTGATCTTTAAGTCTATAGATTCACCTACTGATTTAGATCGTAGCTCTAAAAACAAGTGTTCTACATCAAATACTGCTAAGCTATTTACGTCAATATCATCAAACACACATGACTTAATAATATCCTTTGTTGCTCTTACAATTTGTTTTTGATCGCTTGTCTCCATAGCCATCATTAATATTTTTTCTTCTTTAACAAGATAAGGTCTGTAAGAAACCCTTTGTCCTGTAGAAGGAATCACGCTCTCAAATCGTGATGTCTCCAGCTTTGGTAATGCCATTATATTCTCCTATTATATTAAATACCAATCGTTGCACCTATGACACCAGCAGTAGATTTAATAGTGTCTACTATATCTTCTGGTACATAGTTTTCGTAACTCAATGTCACACTCATTTTTTGGATAGTATTTTCAGCATTGCTATCCAAATTTACTGCGTTAACAGTGATAGGGAATGCACCCTCTAATCTTACTCCATATACTGGAATATTCTGTTGATTTAGTTGTTGTATAACTATATCAGTTGTAAAATCTTTCTTGTAGCCCACTCTATATTTTTCGACATCAACTATACCCGACATCCAACTATCAAATAGCTTCTTTATATAAAAATCATTGGTGAGCAGAAATGACATAGTTACATCTTCGTTGATTATACCATATGGAATCTTAATTGTCTGTCTATCTGCAGTATAATCTATTGTAGTTATTTGCCTACCAGGAAGCTGCACTGATTCACACAATATTGATATATCACGAGGATCTGGAATCATATTCTTTAACGAACCGCCGGATATTGCATTCTTTGCAATATCTCCAACCAAAGCCTTAGGGTCTTTATTGACTAGGGATTTAAGACTGTTTGCTGTTGGAGGAGTAAAGAATATTTGAAAGCGGTTCTGCATTGCAAGGCCGCCTTTCTTAGAAATTGTTGACTTTAAGTTGTCTATGCTATTCATCTTGCGTATTGTTTCCTTGAGTATCTCCACACTGATTCGGCTTTAACTTTCTTAAACTCTTCAGTGGGTAAAAATATTGCAATTTCCCATTCAGTCATAGGAACTCTTACCATTTTCGATTTGACATGTTCCATCAAATAGTGCTTAAAGCAAGGTTCGAACTCTTTATACTTTCTAACTCCCGTTAAAGTTTTATATCTCATTCTTTGCAAACGTGTTGTGTCATTCATATTTTTTGGAGCTAACTTCATGAGCTCATCAAGGAATCTTGCACGCACACCAGGAGCAAGGTAGTGCAGATTTAGCCCATAGAATCCACCCTTTGCAGGTTCTACCATGATCGTAAGAGGAAATCTATCATAGTATGGTAGAGTTGCCTTATATTTCGGATCATAGAAATACATAATCATATCGCCTACTCTAGGCTTCGTCGTAGGATCTAATGCATCATCCTTAAGTACTTTCCTACCGCCAACGTCACCTAATTTTTTGACATTACGTCTAAACCAGTTCTGAGACTCTTTCGTACGAGGAGTAACTCCAGCCCTAAACGCTTGTGCCTGTAATGTATCGAATAAACTTGCCATGATACTATTTATACTATCCTTTCAACACTTTGATACCTAAATTCTTTAAAGTATCTTCAGTCCATATTTGAAACTTCCAACCCTTATGTTCTGCATATTGCTGTGCAGCATTCCATTTAGACGTATTCTTGATATATGTGGTGACCTCATTGATATGCTTTTTTGTCTTACGTGCAGCCTTTGGAGGAGTTGTCTGCTTCTTAGGCTTAATCTCGACCAGAATAACTTCGCCATTGGTCATCTCAATGAGCATATCAACAAAATAGCGATGCAGCTTATTATCTGTCTTGCACTTATATGGTACAACAACCTCTTCGCTGTTCCATGCACGTACCTGTGGATTAGACTCTGCCCAACGGAATGCATTGCGCTCCCACAATGACCGATATGTCACCTTGGTAGGATCGCCTGCGTATTTCTTTTTGTTCTTTACTGTGTATTTGCCTTTGTAAGCCATATAAATAGATCTATAGTTATTAAATGTATTACTATTTATAAAGGTAAAAGGCATATGTCACACACAATATTAACATTTCCATCGACTCTTAGGTCTAGAGTATCTGAAGATGGCTTTCCACACATTGCATTTTCAATGGTCAGAGGCGAAATGGGAGAATATACAGATATACATCTCTTCATTCCAATCGGTATGGCATCAAGCGATAGCATGAATTATGGATCTGCAGAACTAGGGATAGTCGGAGCTGCAGCAGATGCCGGAGCTGCAGGCGGTAATACAGCTGATTCTTCTGATATTGTTTCAAACGTCACCGCACAATTCAAAAAAGGTGGTAGCAAGGTAGCCCAGGCTGCAGAGTTAAAAAGCGGAGTCGTGGTAAATCCATTTACATCAGTGACATTCGAAGGTGTCAATGTCAGATCATTCGAGTTTGCATTTAAGCTTGTTCCTACATCAAAAGAAGAGTCATTGACTGCCCATCAGATAGAGAATGCCTTTCGCAAATACATGTATCCAAAGTCCAGAGGAGCCGGTACACTCGAATATCCACCTACATTTCGTATCGAATTCATGGCAGGAGGCCTACCAAACAAGTATATGCCACGTATTATCGACACATATCTGACAACAATGGCAACAAATTACAATGCAACCGGTAATGCATTTCATACAAATGACGGAGATCTTGGTGCGGCACCTTCTGAGATAGACATATCATTAACCTTCCAAGAGGTGAGAGCACTGACAAGAGACGATCTATATTCCGATTCAGCTGGTCTGTCATATATAGAAGGATACGATAATGCAGGTCATTCAGTCGGTGCACCTGGTGATATGCCAGGCGAATCAGCCGTACGTACAAACGAGACAAGTAATAATGTTTCCGGAGGAGCATAAGACACCATGAGTTATTTCAAACAGTTTCCACAGTTAAACTACGACTTCGATCGTAATGGAGTCAATCAAAAGGTTGTCGATATCTATAGGGCAGCACGTCCATTGGCTGCATTTCTTGATGATCTCAATGCATATACGTTCTATGATATCAAGAATGGAGAGAGACCAGACATCGTATCGCAACGCCTATATGGCACGACACAGTATTACTGGACCTTCTTCATCATGAATGACTTTCTACATGATGGATTATCTGCCTGGCCGATGAGCCAAGAGAAGCTGCATAAGTATATGGCAGAGGAATTCGCCGGAACAGTGATCACGACCAACCCTATCGTGAATGAAACCGGCGATATAGGTGTCATACTTAGTCAAGAAAACTCTCTATCAGGTAGATTCGAGCTAGGAGAGACTCTCACGGGTACAAACAGTGGAGCCACCGGCACGTTGATCAAGAAGAATATAGACATGAATCAATTAGTATTGCAAGATGTCACTGGCTCATTCATTGGATCCTCTGCCCCAGGCCCAAGTAATGCAAAAGAAGCAGTAACAGGTAACAAATCAGAAGATAGCGTGGACACATATGACGTCTATAAGTACCTGGATGCCCCTCATTCATATTATCGTAATGATGATCCTGAAAAGAGAGTCGTCACAAACGGAACATTCATATCTGGAGGAGAGCCGGCCGGACAATTAGCATTTCGAACCAATAGAGCATATCTATTCGATGCAAATGAGGCAAGATCTAAGATAAGAGTCATAGATCCTAAGTATATCACACAGTTCGCAGACAAGTATAAGGCAGTCATCAATAATGAGTAGAGTCAATAGTAAGCTGGCCAATGGTTCTGAGGCATTAATACCATCGTCATATAACCTTGCAGAGGTAGTACTCACACCTAGTAATGGAAAGACAGTAGATATAACAGACCTGTGTGCACAAATATCTATAAGAGAGAGCCTATATGCAGGTTCATTGCAATGTGATATCAATATAATGGATGCTGCAAATGTGCTCGAAAAACTAAAAGTAGTGAGTGGAGAGGTACTGGACCTTCTGATAACGAGAAGGCTAGCTGGAGGGGAATCGGATGAGTACAGACATTCATTTAGAATAGCAGAGGTTGCATCATTCGCCAAACTAAAACCAGGCACACAGACATATGTATTCAAATGTATCTCAGAGCATGCGTATATGTCACAACTAAAGACTCTATCTAAACCGTTTAACAATGTACCCGGACAGTTGATACAAAATATATGTACAGATGAACTAGGTATTGACTCAGAAGAGCTCTCAATCAACACAGAGACTAAACAAACTATTACTGGTGTATATCCACGTATGCGACCAATGTATCTAATTAACTGGTTAACAAGGAGATCGTATGACAACGGAAGTCCTTTTTTCTTCTATGAGACATTAGGTCAAGGTATTCACTTTGATTCCTATGAGAATATGATTAATAAGAAGAATCATAATACATATTTACATACTCCTTCATTGCAATCAACACCAGGATCAGAAGACTTTATTAAAGATTTAAAGAATAAAATACTTAAGTTAACAACCGATTTAAATATGTCGAAGTATGTTGATTGCGCAGCGGGTGCCTATTCATCTACACTACATACAATTGATATTGCTCAGAAGAAGTATGCTAAGTTTGCGTATGAGTATGGTAATGACCTTATGTTGAATAAGAATGGTGTACTTCCTAGTAAGCTTGCTTTTGATGATAGAGCCATTGAGTCGCACCGCGAATCGACTAACTTTTATGTGAGCTTGAACACTTCAGCTGTCAGCGGTGGGTCTAACTACCATGCACCAAATGATACCGATATGCTCACAGCAAATGCATACATAGAAAATATGAATGGCACAGAACTTACCATTAATATATACGGAGACTTTAAACTGTGTGTGGGTATGGTCATTGAGTGTAATATAATGAAATCTGTAATTGAAGGTAATGAAAGACCAGGAAGAGATCTATACCTATCAGGTAAATACCTTGTTACATCTATTGAACACAAATTTGAAGATGAATATACTATGCAGATACTACTCAAGAAAGACTCCTATATAGAGTCATTAGATAACATAGAGAAGGTGTAATCATGGATTTGTTTCACGACATATGCACTCAAAAAATTTTCCCGGGTAAAAAATTGGTGTGGAGGCCGCGATGAAAAACTTAGATCAATTTATAGGTAGTCAGTTTACCTGGTTCATTGGATCAGTTGTTGATATCGACGATCCTCTCTTATCCAATAGAGTGAAGGTGATGCCTTATGGTTTCTATGATGAGACCATACCAAAGGAGCATCTGAACTGGTCGACTGTCATGATGCCAAATACCTCCTCTTCCTTTAAAGGGTTCGGCTCGAATCATGAGCTCATGGTTGGATCCTGGGTCGTGGGGTTTTTCCGTGACGGTCCAAGTGCGCAGGATGCCATTATACTGGGGTCGATCGCATCCTCGACTGATGGGACGATTGACATACCGGAAGAAGCACAACTCAACCCTCCTACCAATAAGGTACACAAAACCGAAGCCGGCCATTTAATGGAGGTCGACAATACCTCCGGTGCCGAGCGTATCCATATCAAGCATACGTCCGGAACATATATCCTTATGCATCCA
>Ga0206677_10000126_pt1 | contig 65769 bp, 60 predicted proteins | sample M130m12015metaG_FD_155475 | JGI IMG/M metagenome (GOLD analysis project Ga0206677, IMG submission 155475) | Ammonia-oxidizing marine archaeal communities from Monterey Bay, California, United States - M1 30m 12015 | ecosystem: Environmental > Aquatic > Marine > Intertidal zone | place: USA... | reverse complement strand
ATTATTACTGCAGAGTAAATAGGGAATGTTATGTCAGCTATTGCCAAAAAAGTTTTTTTTCTTCAAGTTGTTTTTTTTGTAACGGTCGGCTCGGTATCGGAAGCCCAAGAGAATGCCTTGGGCTATCCTGCGTTAGCTAAAACGACTATCTTTGATACTTTTGAAGTTGAAAAAGTTAAAGTGGTACCGGTTGTTTCCGGATTGTCTAATCCCTTTGGGATGGCATTCCGAAAAAACGGCGATATTTTAATTACAGAGCGTTATACCGGTAAGATTAAGCTTGTGAGAAATGGCGAGTTGTTATTGGGGGATGTTGGTGTTCTTGCTGGGTTGTATACAGATGCGTTTCGCGCTGGATTAATGGCAATCGCTATTCACCCAGATGATGACAGTATAATTTATCTCACGCACACAAAAGCGATAGAGTATCAAGGAGAACAAACTCAGACCGTTGCTCTCAGTCGCGGAAAATTGGTTGCTGACAGTTTGACAAAAGTTGAGGAGATTTTTGTTGCAGAGGGTTTAGACACTGCTATTGCCGGGTCCGTTTTGCTGTTTGGGCCAGATAAAAAGTTATTTATGAGCGTTGGAGGTGCTTATGCATACGCATCAACTGCTGACTATGCACAAGATTCTGAAGTTCATTATGGTAAGTTATTGAGGCTAAATGAGGATGGCTCTGCACCGAAAGATAATCCGTTCATCGATAATGAAGAGTTTCTTCCCGAGGTTTTTACGATTGGTCATCGTAATCAATTGGGTTTAGCTTTTCATCCTGAGACGGGAGCGTTGTGGGCTAGCGAAAATGGGCCGCAGGGTGGTGATGAGGTAAATATTATTCTACCGGGAAAAAATTACGGCTGGCCACTTGTTTCCTTTAGCAGACAGTACAGAGGCGATTGGGTGTCTGAGATGTCGCATAAGGAGGGGTTTGAAGCTCCAACTATTATTTGGTGGCCCTCGATTGCGCCTGCAGGGATTGCCTTTTATAGTGGGCACCATTTTCCTGAGTGGCAAGGCAATCTATTCGTGGGCTCCCTAATTGAGGGTAGAATTCCTGGTACCGGTCATTTGGAACGAATAGTTTTTAATAGGAGAGGGGAAGAGCTTCGAAGGGAATCCCTGTTTGCCGAGTTGAAGCACCGTGTTCGCGATGTTCAACAGGGAGCAGATGGCTACCTCTATTTCTTAACAGACGAAGAGGATGGTGCGTTGTTACGAATTGAGCCTGTTTTGTAAAAAATATATCAAAACGTGTCTGAACTATATTTATGCCTAATTTTTTCGAAGCGTTGGCGAAGACCATGGCTGTTAATTTCCATTTAATCCGCCTGCTGTATTCAATACTCCAAGTTGCTGCGCCTGTGCTGCACTTCCGTAGAGCGCCTCTACCGTGGCACAACGTTTACGGCGTATTCGACTCATGGTGGTTTTGTCCTCCACGCAGACAATCATTTGACCCAAGTTTCGCCCCTTATTGTATTCAGCCAGCTCTTTTTCGTTCATTCTTTCAAAATTAGGGATTCCATCATCGAAGGCACAGGAGGTTGTTATCAAGACGGTCATGATAAAAATCCCGATATTATTAGTGTTTTTTAAGATCATAAGAGTAAGCTTATTAATACATTATTAGGGGTGACATTTTATAAGAAAAGGGATTAAATGTGTAATGGACCAAAAAGGTGGCTTCACAAAAGAGAATAGCGTTTTCACGAAATTCGATAATAAGGAGGAGATATGTCTAAAGTAAAAAATTCATTGAAGACCGCATTGCTTTTTGCGATGACGGGAATGTTCGGTTGTAGCGAGATGCCAGTTGAGGTTTCAACGGAGTCGAATCTTGCGCAAGGTAACAGCATCACAGGCGTGGGAATGGCAAATCCAAATCCAGTAGTAACGCAAAACTGGGGCGACCTTCCCATGGGCAGAGAATGGGGTTCGACCGCGGGGATAGATATAGATCCGGTGGATGGCAATATTGTTGGTTATGAGCGCTGTGGCGCAGGTAATTTTGGGTCAGGTGTTCCAATAAACTGCGACACTAACCCCGTAAATCCTATATTTAAGTTTGACCGAATGACTGGGGCGGTTTTAGCGAATTTTGGCGGTGGACTGATGATGACTCCGCACGGAATTGATGTGGATAGAGACGGGAATGTGTGGGTGACCGATTTTGCTGGAAATGCAGAGGGGACAAAAGGTCATCAAGTTCATAAATTCAGCTCCGATGGAGAGTTGTTAATGAGTTTAGGTCAGCCGGGACAGACAGGAAGTGATGGTGCGCACTTCAATCAACCTAATGATGTTATCGTTGGCCCTGACGGAAGTATTTATGTTTCGGACGGTCACAACGGGCAGGGTATGATTACTGAACAAGCTATGGAAGAGGGTCGCGCTAGAGGAGATACGGCTCGTATTATGAAGTTCAATGCGGACGGTACTTTTGTCAAACAGTGGGGACAGATAGGTGTTCGCCATGGGGAATTTCGGACTCCTCATGCCTTGGAGTTTGATTCTCGTGGAAGACTATGGGTAGCGGATCGCGGGAATCATAGGATAGAAATTTTCGATCAGGAGGGGAATTATTTAGAATCAAGGTTTACCTACGGGCGTATAAGCGGCTTATTTATTACTGACGACGATATGGTATATGCGATTGATTCTGAATCAAGCCCGACTAATCATCCGGGATGGAGAAATGGGGTTCGTGTCGGGCATATAGATGAGGATGTGACTCGGGCAATGATTCCACCCTTTGAGCGCGAAAATCGTGTATATCAGGGCACTGCGGGAGAAGGAGTCGCAGTTGATTCTGATGGAAATGTATTTGCGGCTGAGGGACCTAATTCGCTCAGTCAAGCCGGCGGTGCTTTTACGAAGTATTCCGTACAGTAGTAAGTAATATTTCCTAAAAATTGTTAATCTCAAAGAGAGGCCCAGAGCGTTGTTCTGGGTTTTTCTTTTGATGCGTATGTCTGATTTACGCCGAGTAAAAATAAATGATATTCAAAAAGCTGTATTGCCAGTTAAGAGAGATTTATGGATTTTGAAACTTTGGTTCGAACTCGCCGGAGTGTGCGTGGCTACAAGAAAAAGTCTGTCCCTAGGCGGATCATTGAGGAGATCATCGACGTTGCAAAAGGTGCTCCTTCGTCGATGAATACTCAGCCTTGGCACTTGTATGTCGTCACAGGTGAGCCACTTGATAAGATTAGAAAAGGGAATACGGAAAGAATGCTGGCCGGCGTTAAGCCGCAGAGAGACTTTCCGACAAAGGAAGCATACGAGGGAATTCATCGTCAAAGACAGGTTGATATTGCAAAACAATTGTTTGGCGCTATGGGGATTGAGCGGGATGATAAAGAGAGGCGGCAGGATTGGGTGATGAGGGGATTCCGACAGTTTGATGCGCCTGTGTCGATCGTACTAACGTACGATAAAATTCTAGAGCCCGCGGCGATAGGGCAATTTGATCTCGGAGCGATTTCGTATGGTATCTGTCTAGCTGCATGGGAGCGAGGCCTAGGAACTGTGATCAACGGTCAGGGTGTCATGCAAACTCCAGTGGTTAGAGAGTATGCGAAAATTCCTGATAGTCAAAATATTTTAACTTGTATCGCTATGGGTTATCCGGACGACGAATTCTCAGCAAATAGAGTGAAATCTTTACGAGCGGATCAGGGGGATTTTGTGAGCTTCGTTGGTTTTGATTAAGGTGTTATTTTTTAGTCAAGGAGAGGTGCTTATATGCTAAAACGGTTCTTGAAGATTTCCCTATTTCTTGCCTCTAGTTGTTTCCAAGCGAGCATCGCTGCTGATGCTGCGTTGAGCTGCGGTCCGTCAGAAAACCTTGCTGATGAATTTTCAGGCAATGTGGATTCGAATTCTCGTTGTTTTGAGATAAGGATGTATACTGCAGCTGCCGCAACTTCAGATGGCGTTGGGGGTATTGAAAATCTTCATCAGCGGTTTAGGGAGCAAGAGGTTTCAATTTTTGAGAGGCTTGGAGCTGAGGTGATTGCGGTGTGGCAGCGCCTAGATGACCCGAATACGCTTGTTTGGATGCTTGCATACAGGGACGGAGAACATCGAGACACAGTTTGGGAAGAGTTTAGATCTGATCCGGAGTGGATAGCGTTGAGAGCCCAATATCCCGTCACTTTGTCTGCCGAAGTTTACATGATGAGTGCAGCGGATTATTCAAAATTGAAATAGATCGTCTTCTCTTACACAGATGGTGTCGGCCGGTGAAACGGACATCGAGATTTAGGAAATCATGAACAAAGCACTTTCGAGGCGTACGTTTTTGCGGAATTCTTCAAGAATTCTTGGTAGATCCTGTGTTGTTCTAACGACGCCGATGGTGCTTTCTGCTTGTAAGGAAGTTACTAATGGCGCGTCTGAATTTAAAATTTTCTCAATAGATGAAGGTGCAGAGTATGCCGCGATCGCAGCTAGAATTGTACCGTCAGACGAGAGTCCGGGGGCTAGTGAGGCGGGTGTTGTTTTTTTCATGGACAATGTCTTAAGCGACGGCCGTGAGCCAGAATATGAAATATTGAAAGAGGGCCTGCAAAACCTAAAGAGTATTTGCACGGAAAGATTTGGTGTTACGAATTTCTATAGCCTCAATCTGAGCCAGCAGGATCAGTTGCTTCGTGAAATTGAGGGCGGTGAATTTTTTGAGACGGTGCGCTATCTGACAATTGCGGGCATGCTTTCGCTGCCGGAGTATCAAGGTAACAAGAATAATGTAGGCTTCCAGATGTTGGGCTTCGAGAACCGTCACGCGTGGGGAGCGCCCTATGGCTTTTACGATATCGATTATCAGTTGGAAAGTGAGTAACGATGGATTCTGGGGTTAGATATTCGAATCGCGAAAAAGTTGACTTCGTTATTGTTGGCTCTGGAGCGGCGGGTGGGGTTATCGCCAAAGAGTTGTCGACGGCCGGTTTTTCAGTTGTCGTACTAGAGCAAGGCCCCCATTTGAAGGCCGGTGATTTCAAGCATGATGAGTGGGGTTACAAACATAATGGAGACTTGGTCTGGGGGAAACGGAAAGGCCATCCGCAAACTTTTAGGAAATCTATAGACGAAAAACCCGCTGAGAGAGAAGTGTGTTTTGGCTACGCGCATAACGTAGGTGGTAGCAGTGTGCATTTTTCAGGAAATTTTTGGCGCTTTCGACCCATCGACTTTAACGAGGCAAGCGTCCTGGGACCAATCGCGGGTACCACATTTAGCGATTGGCCAATAAGTTATGAGGATCTTGAGCCCTTCTATACAAAGGTCGATTGGGAAGTTGGCGTATCCGGGCTTCAGGGCTCGTGGGACCCACCTCGATCAAGAGATTATCCCTGCAAGCCAATGCCTGCAAAATCTGCCGGTGTCTTATTAGAGAGAGCGGGGAAGGCCCTTGGATATAATCCGTATCCAGCGCCCGTCGCTATTTTGTCCGAACCTCATAACGGTAGACCGGGGTGTATCCATTGCGGGTTTTGCAACGGCTTCGGCTGCGAAGTTGATGCTAAATCTTCATCGATGGCCTCTATGATACCGTTGGCACTCTCATCGGGGAAATGTGAACTAAGGACCCTTTGTACTGTTTCTAGAATAAACCTGGACAATGCAGGGAAGGCCGATGAGGTTGTGTATTGGGACGGGGCGGGTGTTGAGCATTCTCAAAAAGCTCATGCGGTTGTGGTTTGTGCAAATGGAGCTGAGACTCCAAGGTTATTACTTCTGTCCGAATCTGCGCGTTTCCCAGATGGGTTGGCGAACTCAAGTGGGATGGTTGGCCGAAACCTCATGTTCAACGGATGGTCGTCGGCCGAGGGAATTTTCGATCAGCCTGTGAACGGTTTTAAAAGTATACCGACCACACGGGTTATACATGATTTTTACTCTATAGATCCAAGTCTTGGTTTCTACGGTGGCGGGGGAATTGATTCGCGCCATCCATCGGACGGACTTCCGATGAGATCTGCTCTGGATTCCGGTCGATTCGGTGGACCGCGTTGGGGAAGCGAGTATAAGAAATTGGTGCGGGAAGAATTTACGCACACAGCGGCATTTCACGGGCACAGCACTTCTTTGCCGCTGGCATCTAACACGGTTACGCTCGATGACAATCTAAAAGACAAATGGGGTAGGGCTGCTCTCTGTTGTACGTATAAGGATCATCCCGATGACATTGCGACTGCAAAGTTTTTTCAAGATAGATCGGTAGAGCTGCTGGAAGCTGCTGGTGCGAAGAAAATAAATCGAACACCGGTGGTTGAACAGGAGAGTAACGTGCACCTTTTAGGCACGTGTCGCATGGGAGATGATCCAGAGAATTCGGTTGTGGACCGATATAACCGTAGTCATGATGTTTCCAATTTATTCATGTGCGACGGCTCCAGTTTGGTGACCAGTGGGCGGGGCCAGCCGACGATGACCATAATGGCTTTAGCGTTTAGAGCAGCTGACTTCATAATACAAGCTAGCAAACGTAGTGAGATATAGATCTGTTGGCCACTGATCTTATAACGTGAACTTTAATTTACTAAGTAAGAGAGGATGTAAAAAGAGATGGTACAAATACTTTTTAAAAGTCATTCCGGTGAAGAGCAGTGGGTTGATGGGGAAACTGGAAGCTCGTTAATGCAAGCGGCGGTGAGTAACGGTGTTGCGGGTATTGACGCGGATTGTGGGGGTTCATGTTCATGTGCGACCTGCCATGTCTTCGTCGATGATCCTTGGCTTGATAGGTTAGAGAGCATTGATCCAAATGAAGACGCGATGCTTGGACTGAGCCCTGACCGATGCGAAAATTCTCGACTTTCGTGTCAGGTTCAGATAACTGAAGAGCTTGATGGTTTGGTTGTTAGCACCCCTGAGTTTCAATTCTAGAAATTATTCTATGTGGAAATCTGTAAAGAGAATTTAGTCAGGAGGACATAGGTTAACATGAGCGATCTAAGCACCCAAAAACCCGTAAGTAGTTGGAGTATGGTTGGGAAAGATCCTTACTCCATGCCAATCGAAGAAATAGACCTAGCCCACCCGGGTATTTGGCAAAAAAATGAATATTTACCATTCTTAAAGCGACTCAGAGAAGAGGCGCCAGTTCACTACTGTGCTAAGTCAGCGACTGGGCCATATTGGTCAGTGATGAAATATAGAGACATTATGGAGGTCGATACGTCTCCAGATATTTATTCATCGGAACCAACCATCTCCATAGTCGATTCGTTTGAAGAATTCACTTTACCCTCCTTTATCGCAATGGACCCACCCAAGCACGACCATCAAAGGCGGGCGGTGCAAGGCGTAGTAGCGCCTCTAAATTTAAAAAAGTTGGAATCAGTGATTAGAGAGCGCGCGGCTAAAATATTAGATGGACTACCGGTTGGAGTTGAGTTTGATTGGGTTGAGAAAGTTTCGATTGAGCTTACAACGCAAATGCTAGCAACCCTCTTTGATTTTCCGTTTGAGGACAGAAACAAATTGACCTACTGGTCTGATATTACGACTGCGATCCCGGGCGGCGGTATCGTTGATACTCATGAGGAACGTTGGGAAGCCTTACAAGACTGTTTAGCCACTTTCACAAAACTTTGGAATGATAGAATTAATGGTGAGCCAGGCAATGATTTAATCTCGATGCTTGCCCACGGGGACGCGACAAAGAATATGCCCCCAATGGAATATTTAGGGAACCTGCTTTTGCTTATTGTTGGTGGTAACGACACGACCAGAAATTCGATTACCGGCGGGGTGCTAGCCCTTAATCAATTTCCTGAAGAATATGAGAAATTGCGAGGAGATCTTGCCTTAATACCTAATATGGTTTCTGAGATTATTCGCTGGCAAACGCCACTGGCTTACATGCGACGTTCAGTCAAGATTGATACAGTACTTAATGGTCAGCATTTAAAAAAAGGCGACAAGGTCGTGATGTGGTATGCGTCGGGTAATCAAGACGAGACGGTAATAGACGATCCAGAGCGGTTGATAATTGATCGGCCTAATGCTCGCAGACATTTGTCCTTTGGCTTCGGTCTTCACCGTTGCATGGGTAATCGACTTGCCGAGATGCAGTTGCGGGTAATGTGGGAGGAGATCATGACGCGGTTTGATAAAATCGAAGTAAAATCAGAACCTAAGCGAATATACTCTAGCTTTGTGAAAGGTTATTCTGAGCTTCGGGTTACGCTTCATTCAAAGTTATGAGTAAGATGTTGTTGAGAAGTCTTTCCTCTTTAACAGGATCATGCGGCTGTCGTGACTTCTCAGTTCCGTATTCTTAGCGTCCTCGGGGCTTGGCTGAGCCGAATAAATAGGAGGTAGCATGAGTTGGCTGAAAGAAGTTGAGGAATTGGAGAGACGTAAACAACTGGCCGCTCAAATGGGCGGTGTTGAGCGTATTCAGCGCCATCACGACAATGGTCGCTATACCGTAAGAGAGCGAATCTCGGCTTTAGTAGATGCCGGGTCATTTCATGAAATCGGTGCGTTGGCTGGAAACGCCTCGTATGATTCTAAGGGCCAAATGGAGGATTTTGTTCCCTCGAACTTCGTTCTCGGCACTGCTGATATTCGTGGGCGAAGAGTTGTTATTGGCGGTGATGATTTCACGGTTCGTGGCGGAGCTGCCGACGCAAAAGTTGGTGATAAGTCGGGTTTTGGTGAACGATATGCCCACGATATGAGACTTCCTCTAGTACGGCTCATTGATGGCAGTGGTGGCGGAGGTAGTGTAAAAACACTGGAAATGGTTGGGCATTCCTATGTTCCCGCACTGAGTGGGTTTGAAACCACGATGAAACTTATGGGGGAAGTCCCAGTGGTTTGCGCTTGCATGGGTTCCGTGGCGGGTTTGGGAGCTGTAAGAACCACTATCTCGCATTTCTCTATCATGATTAAAGACACTAGTCAGCTGTTCGTAGCCGGGCCACCCGTTGTTGAACGTGGTTTTGGCAGATCGGTCGATAAAAATACCTTGGGTGGTTCGCACATACATGCGCACATCAGTGGTGCCGTTGACAACGAGGTAGAGTCGGAAGACGATGCCTTTAACGCAATTGGTGATTTTTTAGCATTTTTACCGTGCAGCGTTTACGAGTTACCACCAGTTGTCCCGAATAACGACCCTGTCGGCAGAGAGGAAGAGGGATTACTCTCTATAATCCCCCGTGACAGACGTGAAATGTATCAAGTTCGAGAAATTATTGCTTCGATAGTAGATAGTGGATCGTTTTTTGAAATCAGCCCGGGATACGGTCAGTCTCTGGTGACAGGGTTAGCAAGACTCGCCGGACACCCGGTCGGTGTAATGGCGAATGATACACATTTTTTTGGTGGTGCGGTGGATGCCAGTGCTGCGGAAAAAATGATGCGATTTGTTGACCTATGCGACACTTTTCACGTACCAATGATTAATCTTGTTGATAACCCAGGTTTTTTAATCGGAGTTAGTGCAGAAGAGGCGGGCACAGTTCGTCTTGGGAGCAGGGCGTTAATGGCATGCTATCAGGCTTCAATACCCTGGGTATCGGTTATTTTGAGGCGATGTTACGGTGTCGCTGGTGCCGGACATTGTAATTCTGATGGCCTGAACGTGCGTTATGCGTGGCCTTCTGCGGACTGGGGGTCTTTGCCGATAGAGGGTGGGGTTCAGGCGGCATACCGTCGAGAAATAGAGTCATCCCAAAATCCTGTAGAAAAGCGAAAAGAGTTAGAGGACAGGCTTGAGCAATATCGCTCACCGTTTCGAACCGCTGAGGCTTTTGGTATAGAGGAAATTATTGATCCTCGTAAAACCCGACCATTACTTTGCGATTGGGTTCACCTTGCTTATCGCTTACTTCCTTCGCAGTTGGGACCGAAAGCGCGTTCAGCAAGACCGTAATAGAAGGAGAAAAATTTCAAATTTTTCGCACTTGGCGAGATCATTCATAAGTGCTTTAATCTGGGATTAAAATTATAAGACTATAGGCGAAGCTATGACTGAATCCGCTGTTCCTTCTAACCCCCGAGCTAAGCCAACGATGTCATCAACAGCAAAAGCCTATAGTAAACCGAGCTACAGATATTTGGTGCTTGGAGTTTTAACCCTTGTGTATGTATCAAATTTTGTTGATCGACAAGTTATCAACGTGCTCGCCAAGTTCATTATCGAAGATTTGGGTCTTACAGATGGACAGTTTGGTATGTTGTCGGGATTAGCTTTCGCCTTAATCTATACTTGTCTCGGAATCCCGATTGCTAGAGTCGCTGATTTGAGCAATAGGCGCAATGTAATCACGATATCTGTTGCGATATGGAGTTTGATGACTGTAGCTTGTGGCTACGCTCAAAATTTTGGTCAGCTATTTCTTGCGCGATTTGGAGTTGGAATTGGTGAGGCCGGTGGGTCGCCTCCATCTCACTCTATTGTTTCTGACATATTTCCAGCGGAACAACGTGCGACTGCATTGTCAATTTATTCTTTTGGAGTCTACGGAGGAATCTTAGTCGGAACAGTAGGCGGCGCCTATTTGGTTGAATTTTTTAACTGGCGAACTGCTTTTGTCGTGGTTGGACTCCCTGGATTGTTCCTGGCGTTAGTTGTTCGTGTCTTGGTCCGCGAACCAGAGCGAGGAATGGCAGAAGCGCGAAAAGATTCTGCGCCACCTGGATTTTTTCGGGTTTTTTCTTATTTGTGGGAACGAAGATCTTTTCGACATCTTGCCTTTGCGTGCGGCCTGCATGCTTTTGTGACATATGGAATGGGCAATTTTATGCCTCTTTTCCTTGGCAGAACCCATGGCATGGAAATATTAGATGTGGGCTGGTATTACGGTCTGATAGCAGGAGTTGCTGGTCTCACTGGAACGTTTGTTGGCGGCTGGGTTGCCGATCGAATGGCTAATGAGAGGAACGATAAGATTTGGTATATCTGGATACCTTTATTCTCTACCTTTGCAGCAATACCTTTTGCTTTGATTACATTTTTGGTAATGCCTACTGGATTATCAGCGGTCTTTTCTTACTTTGTTCCCTGCTTTTTTGGCGGGCTATACCTTGGGCCTTGCATTGCGGCCACGCATTTTCTGGTAGGACTCCGAATGCGAGCAATGGCATCTGCAATTTTATTTTTTGTTCTAAATCTCATCGGCTTAGGACTTGGCCCGATGGCAACAGGATTAGTCAGTGATGCTTTGACCCCTTTGTTTGGTGATAATGCCCTACGTTGGGCCATGTCGGTGACTGTTTTATTCAATTGTTGGTGCGGTTTTCATTATTACCTTTGCTCTAAGACAATTCGGGAAGATCTTGAGCGCGCGATTAGTTAGGAACAGGGTGTTTTACGGAATGGTTCGTTCCAAACCGAATTTTTTCTGGATTAAGAATAGTTCTTTGGTTCTCGTTTCGTTTTGTAAAACCAATACTGTCAAAATACTCTAGTATTTCAATACAAAGATTTCTACCAATACCTGTGAAATCGCGGAATTGAATTACTGAGAAGCTAGCGCCCTGACTTTGTGAAGCCAGGTCAATTGCACTTTCTGCTATGTCTAACAAAGCATTAGGTAGGTAGTGGCGATTTTTCGCTACCCTGATGAGCTCTTTTTCTTTCTCACACTCTTTGATTATAGATTCGAGCGTACTTAGCGGCATCTGTAAAGCTTCGGCAACCTCACGAGTTCGGGGCGGGATTTTCTGATGTTTCAGTAATATTGGTTTAATAGTTTGATCGAATTCAATAAGCATTGAGTTACGAATTGTTTCGTGTCCTGTTAGTTTTATCCTTCCGCTTGCAATCTGTATGGAACCTTCGTGAGCTATCGTGGAGAGCAAGTTTGACCAAAAATCTTCTGTGAACTTGATGGGGTAATGGGTTAATAAGTTTGTCATTGTAGGCCCTTCGTCTGAAGGATTTTCTTTATGATATAGAGCGATACGCTCCTCGATCCAAATCTTATAATCATTATATTTCTTTTTATTTAATAGAAATTTCCCCAGCCTTTTATCTTCTAGTGTTATGAAAGGTTTTGAGGGCGCTAACGCCTCAGTTACTAAGTTTTCAAATCCAGTATGTGTTAAATTCCGATTTTCAATAAACATTTTTACATTAAGACCTGTAGGTTCCTCGTTAATAAGACCAATCAATGCACCAGAGTCGTCGAGCCGATTTATTGCAAGCGCTCTAAGCCTTTCGGGACTTGCCCGATTTCGTTTTGGGACCGCAATATCTACCACAAAGCCTCCGGCAATAGTCTTGGTTGCGGAGGGGTCTCGCAGAATTAGTCTGTCGCCATGATGTACAGAGAGAGCTTCATCATAGGATATCTGATACAAATCAGTTCCAAGGTGCCTGACCCTTGCTACTCTATGAGAAGCACCAAGGTAAAGGTGGTATTGGTGATTGGCTTCGATACCTGAATCGTTATTGTTTGACATCCTTAAACTGGCATCAAATCGGTCAAGGTGTTGTAGGTTTTTATTCTCAAGAGCAAATAAATAATCGCCTCTTCTTACATCGGTATGATGCACATTAACCAGCAGAGCCGCTCTTTGATTAATATGTGCTTGTGATATGTCAGTTGAATCCAGCCGAATTCCGCGAATTTTGATAATTTTTTCTGAGTTGCTAAGAGCTAAATTGTCATTTTCCTTTAGAATGCCAGAAATTACGCTGCCAGTTACGACAGTACCTAACCCTCTTACAACGAAGCTTCTGTCTACGATGAACCGGGTATTTTTTCGTTCTATGTTTGAGGTGAGGGTTTTATTATTCTCCTTAAATAGGTTGCTGAGGTGCCGTTTTAGCTCGACAACTCCCTGGTTAGTTACGGACGATACGTGAAAAGTACCACTATTTTTTAGTTGAGTAGTTTTTAGTAGGTTTTCGACTTGATAAGCTACTTCTTTGATTCGTTCAGGATTAACTCGGTCGACCTTAGTTATTACGACGATTGCTAATTGTATCTTCAGCAAATCAAGAATTTCGATATGTTCTCTAGTCTGTGGCATTATGCCGTCATCTGCAGCAACCGCAATTATGCAACCCTCTACTGACCCTACTCCTGAAATCATGTTGCTAATAAAGCTGTGGTGCCCCGGAACATCAACGAAGCCCAAAACGAAGTCGTTGTCACCTGACTCTAGGTAAGCAAACCCCGGTACGATGGTCAGGCCACGGGCTTTTTCTTCCGCCAATGTGTCAGTTTCAACACCGGTTAGAAGCCTGATAAGCGTGGTTTTTCCATGGTCTACATGGCCCGCTGTCGCGAGGATTAGGGTTCGGCGATTTTTAACTTGCATTAGTTGTATTTTTTGTAATTTTCGAAGGGTGCATTTAACATTTTTTTAGAGTTCGGTAGCTAAGGATCACATCTTTCTAGACGAGCTCTATAGTTATAAATGTATTTATTTATTTATTAATTCGCCGGCTTACGAAAATAAGAGTCACCATGCCAGTTACAATCGACGCTGCTAAAATAGTGCCTAAATTAATTGGATTGTTCAGATTGACGATACTGTACCCGAGTGCTCCAGATAAAAATGCGTAATAACAAAACGCTGGGAGGGTTTTGCGTATGACAGAACCCTCACGCCCTGTAAGACCAACTACAGCAGAGGCAGCAACCACATTGTGTACGCAAATTATATTGCCTGAGGCTCCCCCAACCGCTTGCAATGCTACGATCCAAAGTGGGTCTGCAGCGATTCTCTCGGCTACTCCAAACTGGAACAACGAAAACATCATGTTGCTGACGGTATTACTTCCTGCAACAAATGCTCCTGTTCCTCCGATGAATGTTGCGAAGAGTGGCCAAGCATTTCCTGCTAAATCGGCGACACCTTCAGCAAGGGCAAGCGGCATTTGCTGATACCCACTTGCTCCACCGCTGGAGTTGATAAAAACCTGCACCATTGGAACAGTAAAGAGAAGTGCCATGGAGGCCGGTAAAAGCGTTTTTAAGGACGTTTTTAACGCTTTCTGGCAGTTCTTAGCTGAGAGGTTATGCATAATAAATGTACAAATCGATGCAAAAATAAAAATAGTTCCCGGGGACCACAGTGGTTGAAAAGACGCGCTCACGTTACTCCCGAAAATATTTGGCCAGGCCCAAGTGACTAACGGGTGTGCATTTCTTAGCAGAGGCTCAAGTGAGAAAGTAGGAAGGCGCGTCATTACTAACAAGCCAGTTATGAGCAGGTAGGGCAGCCAGGCTCGGATTAGGGGCATTTCTATGTTGCTCGGCTGTGTCTCGTCATTTCTTAACGCCAACGCCCCCGTCCACTCAGAGTCCCATTCATCCGGCGAGTCGAATTGCCAAACTTTATCGGCTGGAGGCATAAACAAACCTCTTTTCGCGGCGCTAATAACAATTATCAGCCCCGTTAGACCGCCGAGTAGAGATGGGAATTCCGGTCCCAAGAATGCTGCTACGAAAAGATAGGGAATCGTCATAGCCAATGCCGAAAAAACAGCGAATCGCCAGACTTCAAAGCCCTCGGCAAAAGATTTTTTGGCTCCAAAAAATCGAGTCATCGTGCCTACGACTATGAGGGGGATAAATGTGCCAGTGAGAGAATGTAGTATGGCAACTCTGAACCCAATTTCGCGCAACATTTGGTCTATACCGTCGAACCCGATGCTTTCCGCGAAGGTCCCCATGTTTAGATCTGCAGCTAGGCCATTACCAACGCCAACTAAAATAGGTGTTCCCATTGCACCGAAGGAAACAGGCGTGCTTTGTATTATCATACCGGCAACTACTGCGGCCATGGCTGGAAAACCAAGCCCGACCATGAGCGGCACAGCGACGGCAGCTGGAGTTCCAAATCCGGCCGCGCCTTCGATAAATGAGCCGAATAGCCAAGCGATTATAATCACCTGTACGCGGCGGTCCGGGCTTATATCCGAGAAACCTTTTCGAATACTATTAAGAGCACCTGATTCTTTGAGGGTATTCAAAAGGAGTATGGCGCCAAAAATTATATAAATTAGTGTGGAAGCGATAATTAAGCCATTAACGCTTGCTGCAGTGACCTGAACAAGGGGAACTTGCCATAAGAAAATTGCTAAGCACGCGACTATTATATATGAAATAGGCATCGCTCTACTGGCTGGCCAGCGCAAAATAACCAGCAAGAGTGCCACTGATATTATTGGTAAGAGGGAGATAATAGCTAGCAGACCAGTACCCATGTCATTAAATCCTTGGCAGACGATTAATAACGAAGATACCAGATAAAAAGGCGAAGTGAAGCCTTTAATTTTTGTAATTACGAGATCTTATTTGGTCGAAACCGAGGTGTCGGTAAGATTCCTTTACTTCGCTTTATGCTTTTCAGCGCGCAGCTTTGCTTGTGCGGCCGCTAGTCGCGCAACGGGAACTCTCGGGGGTGAGCAGCTGACATAATTTAGTCCGGTTTTATGGCAGAAATCTATGGAGTTTGGATCTCCCGCATGCTCTCCACAAATGCCAAGTTTGATGTTAGGTTTTGAACGACATCCGCGCTTCACCGCGAGCTCTATGAGTTTTCCAACCCCTGTTTGATCGAGACTTGCAAAAGGGTTTTGGTTATAAATTTCTTTGCGTTGATACTCGTCATAAAAAAGCCCCATGTCGTCACGACTCAGCCCAAGGGTTGTTTGTGTTAAGTCATTTGTGCCAAAACTAAAAAAATCAGCTTCCTGTGCAATTTCATCTGCAGTTATTGCTGCGCGCGGCACTTCTATCATAGTACCTACCAGATAGTTAATCTTAATCTTGTTCTTCTTCATAACTTGGTCGGCAACGCTGTGAACTATGTCGAGCTGATCTTTAAGTTCAGCTCGGAAACCTACAAGCGGGATCATGATTTCAGCGTTTACCTTTATGCAACGCTTACTTTTCATTACCTGGGCGGCTGCCTCAAAGATAGCACGAGCCTGCATTTCCGTAATTTCTGGATAGATTATTCCTAAACGGCAGCCGCGACAGCCAAGCATAGGGTTCTCTTCATGCAGTGCTTTTATTCGATCTATAACAAAATCGAAAGGCACGTCTAAATTTTCCGCAAGTTGGCGACGGACAGCATCATCATTTGGCAGAAACTCGTGCAAAGGTGGATCTAGAAGTCTAATAGTGACGGGTCGGCCTGCCATCTCACGGAACAAACCGATAAAGTCTTTTTTCTGGAAGGGAAGAAGTTTCTTAAGAGCAGAGCGGCGCTGTACCTCATCTGCGGCTAGAATCATCTGGCGCATGAGGTCAATGCGGTCTCCGTCAAAAAACATGTGTTCTGTTCTACATAGGCCAATTCCCTCGGCCCCGTATGCTACCGCTTGTTTTGCAGAGTTTGGGGTGTCAGCGTTTGTTCGAATTTTTAATTTTCGGTGCCTGTCTGACCATTTCATAACTGTCTCGAAAAGCTCATAGGTATAACTTCGACTAGCCTTGGACTTTCCTTCTAAGACTCTTTTCACTTCTGAGTCAGCGCTTTCTATCATCCCCCTATAGATGTTTCCGGTAGTCCCATCGATGGATATGTAGTCTCCTTCTTTTAATTTTTTGTTACCCGCTACGAGGGTTTTTTTCTCGTAATTGATAGTGATCTCAGTCGCTCCACAAACACAGACTTTTCCTAACTGCCGAGCAACGAGAGCTGCATGAGAAGAAACACCGCCGCGAGAAGTCAGAATGCCCTGTGAGTGAAGCATTCCCTTTAAGTCATCGGGGGAGGTTTCTGTTCGGCAGAGAACTACCTTATTACCTTTGCGAGTCTGTCGTTCAGCAGCCTTCGAGCTAAATACGATTCTTCCAGTGGCGGCACCGGGCCCAGCGGGAAGACCACGGCCTATTAAGGGTGCGATCTTTAATGCCTTCGGATCGAATACCGGAACAAGCAATGTATCAATTGATTCTGCTGGTATTTTCAGCAGGGCTGTCTTTTGTGAAATTAACCCTTCTCTCTGCATCTCCACGGCGATTCTTACTGCAGCTAATCCAGTGCGTTTTCCATTGCGAGTTTGAAGAATAAACAATGTCCCTTTCTCAATGGTGAATTCAAAATCCTGCATATCTTTGAAGTGTTTTTCTAGCTTTTGACGAACTTTATCAAGGTCTTTAAAGTTTTTAGGCATTGTCGTGGCTAGCTCTGAAATTGATTTTGGTGTCCGCACACCCGCGACGACGTCCTCTCCTTGTGCATTTATTAAATACTCGCCGTAAAATACTTTCTCTCCGTTTGCTGGGTCGCGAGTAAAAGCGACCCCGGTGGCACTGTCGTTGCCTGCATTTCCAAAAACCATCGCTTGAATATTTACTGCTGTTCCCCACTCGGTTGGAATATTGTATTGTTGTCGGTAAAGGATGGCACGTTTGTTTCGCCAAGACCCAAAGACCGCACTAATGGCACCCCATAGTTGCTCCATAACATCTTGAGGAAAAGCGCTTTTAGCTCTACTTCGTATAAGTTCCTTATATTTTATAACAAGTTCTTGGAGATTCTCCGTCGAAAGGTCGCTGTCGGATTTGAGTTTAAGGTCTTTCTTCATAACCTCCAAAATATGATTGAAGGGGTCTGCGTCTTCTTCCGATTTGGCGTGAACTCCCATCACTACATCGCCGTACATTTGAATGAACCGCCGATAGCAATCCCAAGCAAATCGCGGATTTGCGCTGTTTTCTGCTAGACCCTGAACGGTCTCATCATTGAGTCCAAGATTGAGAATTGTATCCATCATGCCGGGCATAGAATCTCTTGCTCCGGAGCGAACAGAAACAAGGAGAGGGTTTTTTCGGTTACCAAATTGCTTACCGAGCTGGGACTCTATCTCTTTTATAGCGGCCGATGTTGAATGTGCGAGTGTATCAGGGTATTGATGACAGTTGTCATAGTAGTGACTGCATACTTCTGTACTTATGGTGAATCCGGGTGGCACTGGAAGTCCGATTGAGGCCATTTCAGCTAGATTTGCTCCTTTACCTCCAAGCAATTCTCGCATTTGGGCGCTACCCTCAGTTTTCCTACCGAAAGCAAAAACATACTTGTCTTTAGTCGTTTTTTTTTGCGGTCGGCGTTTGCCCGAGAGTTTGTTGTTACCCTTGATACCGTTTCGTTGACTCATAGCTTTCTATTTGCCTTAAAATTTTCATCAGTGCTTTTATTGTGGTCTTACACTCGGTGTTTCAGTAAAGGCTAATTTATATTAGCGCTTGGGTTTCAATTACAACTAGAAGAGCTGAGTATTTTTTCAATTAGCTGCCGGTATTTTTCGCAAAGCTACCACTCCAGACTGATCGAGCAGAATAAAGCAACGCTACCTTAAAATCCAGTTTGTAAGTCTGCTTTTAAATATTTTTCTAGCCGATGTGTCGTTACATTGACTCACCTAAGTTGATTTAATCATTATTCGTTTTCATGTCGAACAGCCAAGTTGATACTGCCATTCTCATCGGTTTCTACGCTGATGCTAATTGGTCTACAGCAAACTTGGCAATCTTCAATATAATCTTGAGTCTCCATCATGGGTTCGACAAAAAGATCAATGTTTTCGCCGCAATAAGGGCAGGAAGTTGGTATTAGATTTATCAGTTTTTGACCTCCGAAATGAGTTTTTTGTTGCAAATTTCTGCATTTAAGTTATCAATTACGAGTTGTCCCATAGCCTCCCGAGTCTCAATAGTTGCGCTGCCAATATGTGGAAGTAAGACGACATTCGATAGCGTTGTTAACGTTGGATTAACCTCCGGTTCCCGGCTATACACATCTAAGCCAGCCGCGCCAAGGTCGCCATTAGACAGGCTTTGAGCGAGTGCCTCCTCGTCAACGCAGCTCCCACGACCTATGTTTATGAAAATCCCTGCCGGGCCAATTTTTTTAAAAATATTTTTGCCTATACAATTTTTAGTAAAGTCGCCTCCAGGAAGCACGCAGAGGAAAAAATCAGAGGCGGTTGCGAGAGCTTCGAGACTAGGATGATAGCCATAAGGCTGATTGACCTTTGAGCGGCTGTGGTACTCGATTTTAAGTTTAAATGCTTCGGCTCTCTGCGCAATAGCCAGACCAATCCTTCCTAAGCCGGCGATACCGAGCGTTTTACCAGCTAATCCAGAGCCGAACGGGAAGGCGCCTTTTTGCCAAGACCCCGCTCTTACGAATTTATCGGCATTTACCAGGTTGCGGGATGTCGATAGCAAGAGTCCCATCGCTAGATCCGCGACCGCGTCGGTAAGTACATCGGGAGTGTTTGTAACGCGAACCCCTCGGTTTCGGATGGTTATCAGGTCAATTCCGTCGATTCCTACGCCAAAGCAGGCTATTAGCTTTAATGATTTTAAGTTATATATTAAGGGGTCTGTATTCCAAGAGGCTGTAGCTACTAGTCTGCATTGACCCTCGAGGCTCTCGATCAAGAGCTTTTTTTGACTTTCTGTTAGCTTCCAAAGGTGATGTGTTTGATATTGTTGATCAAGCCGGTCAATAGTCTCTTCATGAAATTTATTCGCGATAAGTAAGTGATGACGTTTCAGCATACGAAGCCTTGAGTGAGCATAAGTTAAATAGGTTTATATTGTTATTTTCAACCTATTCCCAATTTTATTGGGAGAATGAAATTTCGGCAATCTAATGTTTCAAAAGAGACGTCGGACCTTAATTTTGCTACCCTGAAGAAAATTGGCGCAATTTTTATGTCTAAAGCAAATAAAAATACTTCTTTTTATAATTTGATTCCTTCTCTCGACAAATTGATGAGAGAGGACGTCTTAGTCGTATGCGCCGAAAAATTTGGACACCAGAGTATAAAACTTATCGCGCAAGAGGTTCTAGGGTATTTACGCGAAAAAATATCAGCGTCGGATGTTGAAACGATATCTGTATTGGGAAGAGAAAGTGCGGTTTCTGATATCGCGGAGGAGATATGTGCTCGCGCTACAAACGCCTTGAAGAGTCCGATTACGCCTGTTTTTAATCTTACTGGGACCGTTATACACACAAATTTAGGTCGTGCAGCATTAGCACCTTCCGCTGTTGTTGCGATGACGCAAGCAGCTGAGCAAACAACTAATCTTGAATATGATCTTGAAACAGGTAAACGGGGAGATAGAGATACCGTTATCGAGGGTTTGTTGTGTGATTTGACGGGTTCTGAAGCGGCGACAGTTGTTAATAACAATGCTGCGGCAGTACTTTTGACTCTCAATAGTTTGGCACGAGGGAAAAAGGTAGTTATATCCCGCGGGGAGCTCGTCGAAATCGGTGGGGCTTTTAGAATCCCTGAAGTAATGACTACTGCGGGCTGCAGTCTCTTTGAGGTTGGGACCACCAACCGTACTCATTTAAATGATTATGCTTCGGCATTTGAATTAGACGAAGTGGCGCTGTTAATGAAAGTCCACTCCAGCAATTATGAAATTAAGGGATTTACTAGTTCTGTTTCTGAACGGGAGTTAGCTTCCCTTGCTAGACAAAAAGACGTTCCTTTAATATCAGACTTGGGCAGTGGTTCATTAATAAATTTAAGTCGATATGGTTTGCCATCTGAGCCCACTGTAAAAGACGTTATTGCGGATGGAGCGAACATTGTTACTTTTAGCGGAGATAAATTACTTGGTGGTCCGCAGGTTGGCATTATCGTTGGAAGTAAGAAGTTAATCGGACAAATCAAATCAAATCCGCTAAAACGTGCGTTACGGGTTGATAAAACTATTCTCGCGGCGCTGCTTGGTACTCTTAGGTTGTATCAAGATCCTGCAAGTTTGAGTCACCGGCTGCCGATTTTAAGAAACTTGACTAGGAATGCGGATGACATACAAGCTTTAGCTCACGAAATTGCTCCTAAATTTGTAACGTTACTCAGTGGTATTGCGATTGTAACAATAGAGGACTGTATGAGTCAGATCGGAAGTGGAGCACTACCCTTAGATCTAATGCCAAGTTCAAGTGTGGTTCTTGCTCCTGTTGCTGAAAAAGGACAGCGTGACATAGCTCTCCAAAAGCTAGCGAAGTCGTTCCGCTGTTTGCCAAAGCCGATTATTGGTCGTATTTCTGATGGGCGTCTTTTCTTCGATTTAAGGTGTCTTTGGGATAAGGATGAACTTCTAGCTCAGCTGGATTTTTTAAAGTAACGCCGGATTTATGCGGCTGCTTTGGGTTTCGTTGCAACCGCCTGTTTCATGCTTGTAGTAAAGAAGTACAAGGATGCAATCGAGGCAAAAAGCATGATGAGCAGAAGTGGGTATGCAGTGCCGTTGAATACTATCGAAACCAATTGTGCGAATAGCGCGGAAAAAGCCATCTGCAAGAATCCTGTGAGTCCTGAGGCAGTCCCCGCGAGTTGAGGAAATTCATTGATCGCCGAGGCTTGAGCATTTGGTAAGGTGACTCCGTTACCAAATATCGTAAGAGCGACTGGCGCAAACAAGATGAGTGGATGTTTAATCCCAGTAAGTTGGGACCCAATAGCAATCAAAATTCCGAAGATGCTCACAGAAACACCGAACCTTATCATTCTTTCTACGCCGAATTTTTTGCCGAATCGACGTGCTACTTCGTTTCCAAGTATAAATCCGGTAGTTACTATTACAAAGTAGTAGCCATACTCTGTCGGGGGGCGCTCAAATGTCGAAATCATTATTTCCGGTGCCCCTGCAATGAAGCTAAAAAAGACTACTGATACGAAAGCTACGCACAAGCTATATCCGCGAAAAGCGGGTGAGTGCATTAGAGAAGAAAAACTTCTCAAAAATGGACGTATTCCGGAAAACTGTTGTCGTTCCCTTAATGTCTCACTCAATAACGATTGCGATAGAAGAAGCACTACACTGCTAAGACACGCTACTACAATAAATACCGACCTCCAGCCAAAGCGAGCAGAAAGCTCACCTCCCAGTGCGGGCGAGAGCATAGGAAGCACGACCATAACCATAACTAAAGTTGCGATAACCCTCGCAGCATCATCAGCACCGTAGACATCGCGAATAATTGCGCGGGCAAGCACTAGCCCTCCTGCGCCACCGAATGACTGAATTACTCGGCTTAGTATCAGCAGCTCAATTGTAAGAGCGAAATAACATAGTACCGAGCCGAGTACAGTGATCATTAGGCTAAGGAGTAAGACAGGTTTACGCCCGAATTGGTCGGCTAAGGGCCCGTAAAAAAGTGTACCAAAAGCAATTGATAACATCGATAGGCTAAGGGTAAGTTGTGCTATCTCTGTCGAGACCAGGAAGTGTTGCTTTATTATCGGTATCGCTGGGAGAAGTATTTGCATCCCGATCGGGCCAAGGGCTGAAGCGACGGCCAGCAATATGAGTATTCTTTTTGTAAACAAACCTGTTAACCCTCAATTGATGCTAACTTTTGTATATTAACGAAGTCTTTGGCCGAACGATTCGGTGATTTTTTGATGAGGGTAATGCTGTTTTATGAATTTAATCGAACGACACTGATTATACAGATAAATTGTTGGAGATTGAAAATCGAACATTATCGATAAGTCTTGTTTTATTAATGGTTGCGGCGGCTAAGATAATAATCTCAGAATCGTCTTTGACAAGAGGTTTTAAATCGAGCGCGTTTCTGATGGCAAGGTAATCAACAGTAAAGTCAGCATTTCCGAGGATTTCAGAACCTTTTTTTTCAATTTCGGAATAATTTCTATTCCCCTTTAAAATTTCTTCAGAGAGGTTTTTAAGTGTCTGAAACAACAGTGGGGCTCTTTTAATCCCACTTTTATTAAGATATCTATTCCGTGAGCTAAGTGCGAGCCCAGTAATTTCCCGAAAAGTTTCAACTCCAACGATTTCTACCCCTAGCTCAAGGTCAAGATTAAGCTGCTTTACTACTAAAAATTGCTGATAGTCCTTTAAGCCGAAGTAAGCAGTGTCGGGACCTATCAAGTTAAATAATTTTGCAACTATTGTAGCGACGCCGTTGAAGTGTTGAGGTCTTGAATTGCCGCAAAATCCTTCGCTTAAGCCAGAAACGTGCACTCTTGTTTGGAAACTGGCACTTTCTGGATATAAGTCTATATTAGTGGGCGCGTATAAAATGTCGCATTGAGATGCGCTCAACTTCTCGATGTCTTCGTCAAGTGTTCGCGGATAAATGTCTAAATCTTCATGTGCCTCAAATTGAAGTGGATTGATGAAGACACTACAAACAACAATATCGTTTTGAGCGCGTGCGGCATTTACTAACTTTATGTGACCTTGATGAAGGTTTCCCATAGTGGGAACAAAACCGATTTTTGGAGAGTCGTAAGTTCTATATTTTTTCAGAGAGGCCTTGAGGTCCGTCTTTTTCTTATATATCTGCATATAAATTAAGATCTATTTAAAGCAATGCTCTGGGGCCGGAAATGTTTTATTTTTTACCGCTTCAGCGTACGAGACTAAAGCGCCTGGAATTCCTTGCAGACTATTTGCTAGGAAATTTTTCACAAATTTGGGGGTGATTGGCGATACTCCGAGTACGTCATGTAAAACCATAATTTGACCGTCGGTGTCCGCTCCGGCTCCTATTCCTATAACCGGTATCTCTAAAGAGGCTGTTATTTCTTTCCCTAATGATTCAGGCACGCACTCAAGAAGGAGTAAGCTTGCTCCTGCTCTCTGGAGCAAAGACGCTTCTTCTAAAATTTCTTGAGCTTGATTTGTGTCGCGGCCTTGTACATGAAATCCGCCAAGTCGATTTACTGACTGAGGGGTAAGGCCCATATGAGCGCATACGGGAATACCTCGCTCCACTAAAAGTTTTGTTGTATTAGCTATCCATGCGCCTCCTTCAAGCTTCACGATATTAGCTCCTGCACGCATCAAAGCCGCAGCATTTTCCAAAGTCTGGGTTTCAGAGGCATAACTCATGAATGGCATGTCAGCCATTAGTAGTGCTCCTTTATTTCCCCTCTTTGCACATTGCATGTGATAGATCATGTCACGCATGGTGACAGGGAGTGTGCTGTCATGTCCTTGTAGAACCATTCCTAATGAGTCGCCTACTAAAAGTACTTCAACACCGGCTTCACTTGCGATTTTTGCAAAACATGCGTCATAGGCCGTTAAACAGGCAAATTTTCGACCACTTTTTTTATAGTGTTTCAGTGTAGTTAGAGTCGTATTAAGATCTGCAGTGTTTTGTGCGCTCAAAGCTCTTTTACCAAGTGTCTGTTTCAATTCAAGGCAAATATGTGCCCCACTAATAGGATCCTATCAGAAAGGTTATTGTTGCACTATTCTTCTTAACGGTTGCGGCATAAGTCTATATATTTTTTATAATAATGAGTTGGTGGGATTGAAGTAATGGGTTCCGTTAGGGCATTTTTGGATATGATTCACTAATCTTTGATAGTCAGATTCACTATGTATCGGATTAAATTCCTCAGTGTTGATAATTAGAAGAGAACTATCTTTATAATAATGAAAAAATTCGGTATACGCCTGATTTAATCGATCAAGGTAACTGTGTTCAATTAATTGTTCGGATTGAACGCCGCGTTCCTTAATTCGTTCGAGCAGTGCTGCGGTAGAAGCCTGAAGATAAATCACTAAATTAGGTTTTGGTGCGTTAATGGTTAGATGATCATAAGTCTGGAGATATAGACTGTACTCGTCTTTTTCTAGATTCTGTTGAGCGAACAGCATATCTTTGTCAATTAGGAAGTCAGCTATTTTTAATTTTTGAAATAGATCATTTTGGTGTATGGTTTGGATTTGCTCTGCCCTTTGAAATAGAAAAAATAGCTGTGTCGCCAGAGCATATCGCCGCGGACTTTCATAAAAACGATCTAGGAAGGGGTTTTTTTTTGGTTCCTCCAGTAACAGTTCGTACTCGAAGGTTTTTGCAAGACGCCTGGCTAAGCTGGTTTTTCCTACACCGATAGGTCCTTCTATTGAGATGTAGTTGGGCAAAACACTTGTCATTGTATTTGAAGTTTTCCAGTCAATTGACCAGTGTTCTTTTTGTTAGATGGAGGCTTTCTATCTTTAATCATCTGAGCTTGGGTCCGCTCATCGCTAATTTGAAACTGGGTCCACCACATAGTTATGTGTTCAAGTTTTTCTCCGCTTTGTTCTCGAAGTAATAAAAAGTCGTAAGCGGCTCTAAACTTTTTATTAGAGAAAATATTATACACGTTTCGTGCACTTACACGTTCGAGTTGAGCTTGTAATCTCCAAATTTCTTTTATTGCAACGGTGAAGCGTTTCGGGATTGCGGTATAAGACAGCTGGCGCTCGATGGACATGTCTATTGAGGTCTGGAATATTTGCTTTTTCGTAAGCTTGAGCTCTTTGTTAATTTCCAGATACATTTGAACTACTGGCCAAAGCAGTGCTGCGAATAAAAAACCCGGTGTCACTGACTTTCCTTCTTCAAGTCTTAGGTCGGTATTATGAAGTGCAAGGTTAAGCAAGCGGCTTGATTGTTGATTTTTTTTAAAACTGAACTCCATCGCTGAGAATGTAGGTCCGAATAGATACTTACCTACTTTGTACTTTTTTAAATTTTCAAAGCTTTTTTCTGCGTGACCCGTTGCTAATAATTTGATTGACTCATCGAATAATCTTGCGGTTGAGATTGAGCTTAGTAGATGCGCAAGCTTATTGATCGGTGCACGGGTCTTATCTTCTATTTTGAAATTGAGTTTGGCACTAAAGCGCAAAGCTCGCAACATTCGCACAGGGTCCTCTTTGTAGCGCTCGGTCGGGTCGCCGATCATTCTGATTATTTTTTTTTGAATGTCTTGTATGCCACCGGTGAAGTCGAGAATCGCGAAATTATCGAGGGTATAGTACAGCGAATTGACTGTAAAATCCCGTCTCTCAGCATCCTCGTCAATTCTGCCATAAACATTGTCACGTAATATTAATCCCTTATTTGACTGGGCAGAGTCTAGACCAACAATATTTTTTTGTTGTCTGCCGCCGATAACATTTAGGGTGTTGTGAGGGCCACGGAAGGTTGTAACTTCAAATATCTCACGACCAAACCGGACATGGACTATCTTAAACCGTCTGCCAATTATGCGTGAGTTCTTAAAAACTTTTTTTATTTCTTCCGGTGTTGCATCTGTTGCGATATCGAAATCTTTCGGGTTTTTTTCTAAAAGTAAGTCCCTCACTCCGCCACCCACAAGATATGAATCATAACCGGCTGCATTTAACTCTCTGAGTACGCGAAGAGCCGCATCTGAGATGTTTCGCCGCGAAACGCAATGTCGATCTCGGGGGAGGGTAACAGCTTTACGAATATTTCTTTTATTCTGATGCTCAGACATTAGTCACGGTTACTTTCTAGGATAATGTGTCACTACCAGGTAGTTGGTAAAACTCAATAGGTGCCAGTCGTGTATTGTTGCCGCCACGCCTGATTGCTTAACACGGACCAAAATTCTTAAGCGCGTGCTACTCTAGTGCAATATCATACACGGATAGAAATGAAATTAAACTGATTCAGCGTTCAAAGAGGAGAGCAAATGAGATCGTATAAAATTTGCCGAGGGCAATAATGCCCCCGAATTTGACTAAAAACTTTAAGGCTCTTTGTGAGCTTGTAGTCAAAGGCCAGGCTTTTAGATCCGCTAATTTTTAATTATTATTACGAAAATACAAAGTGACTGACGCACTAACCAAATCGTGCCATTATTATTATTGTTTATTGTTATTATTGCCTTTTATTAATGCACCTTTCGTGCCAAGTATTTTTCCCCATTAATTTCAATGTTTTAGTAAAAATCGGGACATTTCTTTTCGTCGCTTTAGCAAGAGTGTTACCAAATTTCGCCAAATAATGGGTAACTTGGTATCAATAACGTTTCTATAGACATGAGCTGAGGTCTCTAAGCCTTTTTATTTTTTCTTTTTGGTATTCCGAGGCGCTGCCGTCGTTCCCAAAGACATTTTCGGCTGATTCCAAGTTTTTTAGCAAGTTGGGTTTCGTTCATGGTTGCTTCATTTTCTTTGACGAATCGCTGAAAATAATCTGATAGTGACATTTCTTCAACATTCTTCGTGGTAGGCTCTTCGGTATTGTCGGGTGTTTCGAAAGCATCTTCGATTTTCTTATTATCTAACGCTAAAAATTCTTCACGTATTTCCGAGCTTTCGGTCAGAACCACTGCGCGCTCAATTGAGTTCTCTAGTTCGCGAACATTACCGGGCCAGCCGTAATTCTGGATTGCTATTTTGGCTTCTTTTGTAAAAGTCATTGCTCGTTTGTTTAATCTGTCGCAAGCTTTCTTAAGTTTGTCGGTAGCGAGATCGAGAATGTCGCTGCCACGCTCGCGCAGAGGGGGAATAGTAATCGTCATTACATTAATGCGATAAAATAAGTCCTCTCGGAATTCACCTAAGTTCACAAGTTTCTTCAAGTCTCGATGAGTTGCAACAAGCAGGCGGACGTCGACTTTTTTCGAATGGATAGAGCCTATTTTTCGTATTTCATTGTCCTGCAAAACGCGTAGCAGTCGAGCTTGAGCCTCAAGGGGAAGTTCGCCAATTTCATCAAGAAAAAGGCTGCTATTGTCTGCCGCTTCAACCAAGCCGGTGCGACTAATGACGGCGCCTGTGAATGCTCCTTTTTCATGTCCGAACAGTTCGGATTCTATTAAGTTTTCCGGAATAGCTGCACAATTAACTGAAATCATCTCGTGCTGACTTCGAGCACTGAGCTCATGGATTCCGCGCGCAACTAATTCTTTGCCAGTGCCTGACTCGCCGTTTATAAGAACAGTCGATGACGTAGAGGCAATCTTTGTTGCGCGCGCGAAAAGTGCATTCATACCATCACTCTTGCCGATCATTCCACGAATAGGCTGTGTCGCAGAGCTTTCTTCAGGTTTCCTTGCAAAAGCGTCGTTAAGAATTTTTTCTACAGTGTCTAGGAGCTCTTTGTGATCAAACGGTTTTGCGATATAGTCAGTTGCCCCAAGTTTCATCACGTCAATTGCGGACCGGATACTCGAGTAACTTGTCATGATTAAAACGGGAGCCGAGATGGCTGTGATTAAATCTGTCCCAGGTGCGCCAGGCAATCGTAAATCACTAATTACCATGTCAAACTCATCAATATTATGGGTCTCAATAGCATTTTGAACACTGCTTGCTTCGCTTACTCTGTAATTGTGACGCTCAAGCAAACGGCAAAGTGAACTGCGTATAACAGGTTCGTCTTCAACAACTAGAATGTGATTGTTTGGGAGCATTATACTCAAGTTCCATTGCTTTATTTGGGGTTTGGTATTTAGGAAAGCGAAGAGTTACTTTTGTCCCACTTATGCTTTCTTTGGTAGAGCTTACTATATCAATATTGCCATTTAAATCCTCTACGATGCTAAAAACAAGTGAAAGCCCTAAGCCAGTACCCTCTCCAGGTTCCTTCGTTGTGAAGAACGGGTCGAAAACTCGATCTTGCAAAGAATCAGGAATTCCTGAGCCCTCGTCTTCTATTGTGATTTTTACGGTATTTCTTTCGATGCTGGTTTGAGTTGTAATTTTACCACCTTGCTGACTGGCGTCTCGGGCGTTATTTATCAAATTTACAAACACCTGTAATAACCTCTGAGAATCTCCTAGGATTGCAGCTTCAGGGTCGATATTAAAAATGTAGAGTAGATTTGCACTTTTCTTGTCAAGCGAAATAAGCGTTTTGGCATCAGTTATACAGTCGTTGATGACCACCTTTTGTTTTGAATAAAGTTTTTGATTCGTTCCTGTGTGCGCGAAGTTAACCAGCGACTGCAGTATCTTTGACGTTCGGTCTGTTTGAGCGATAATTTCACCTGATAATTCCTGAAGTTCTTTGCTTTCAAATTCATCGCGAATCGTTTGAGCAAGACATGCAATTCCAGTAATCGGATTGCCGATTTCATGAGCGACTCCAGCTGCAAGCCGACCAATAGATGCCAGTCTTTGGCTATGCGCAAGCCCCGCTTCGAGGTTTTCGGTGTCTGTCAAATCCTCAACTAAAATAATTAATCCATCAGTGCTTGAGTTGTGCCCTGGGCCTATTTCTCTTTCGATTATTGATTTGTGTAGTTTAACCGTCTTTTTGATGTTGTTGAGAAAGAAGCTTTTTTTATCGGTTTGATTAATATTATTTTCAGAAAAATCTTCCAAAATACTTTGCCATGGTTCTGGCAGATTAATGGTTTGTGAACCTATAACTTGGTTGGACTTTATTCCGGTAAAATTTTCTAACTCCCTGTTCCACATTACTATTTCGTTATTCGGGCCCAGCGAGCAAATGCCGATTGGCAAGTTGAACAAGATGTTTCGGTGGTACTGTCGAAGATTATCTAAATCCGCAGCTACGCCCGAGAGGTTGCTTCTGTAGGCCTCGATGCCGATTTCAATTACATTGAGATCTGTACCGATATTTCGAGGAACCACCGTATAAGGTAAAGAGGCTTCAATAATGCCACGACCGACTTTAGGACCAAGCAATTCCGATAAATTGACTTCGAGTCGATCACGAAGGAGACGCAAAGCATAGGGGCGCTGGTCGTCTTTAGTAATTTTCAATTCCTTCAGCGCATGTTTGACTTCGCGAGTTGCGGTCTTGAAACCGAGGGGGGTCTTTAAATTTTCGATAAATTCTCCCACAGATTTCGCAACAAGCTCGCCTTGGTGGGGTCTTCTTAAATTATCGAGAGAGCAGATGTTCGCTGTGTTAAGTTCTGCTTCGTCAGAGGGGTACAGGAGAGAAACGATAGCAAATACTGCGACATTTACTGAAAGAGATAACGCTGTCGCCAATCTCCAGTTAATTGCAGACTGCTCTGTCACCAGCCTCCAATTAATCAGAGATTGTTGAGCAAAGTCCGTGTAAAACAAGTAAAGGATTAATAAGATTGAGCTTGCGGCAATTCCCGCGATGTAGCCTCTTTTATTTCCTTGTGGCCAGTACAGTATTGCCACTACCCCGGGAAGAAATTGCAAACAAGTGATAAAGGCCATTGCCCCAATCGAGCCAATACCTACCAGTTCAGGAGGAAGATAATGTAATGCAAAACCTGCCCAAATTAGCGCTGATATCAGAATACGACGGCGCCATATTAACCAGGTATAGATATTTTGCTTTGGAGACGGTTGGCGGAGGGGCAGGACTATATGATTTAGACACATGTTGGATAGGGCTAGTGTAATTACAATAATTAGACCGCTCGCTGCAGAAAGACCTCCCATGTAGCCTAAGAGACTTAGAAACGGCTTCCCGTAGGCATCTCCGATGATTACTGGGTAATATTCAACTTGCACTGATGAGCCACTTTTAATTCCGGCCCAGAGTATTGGAATAACCGGCAAACTCATTAAGAAAAAATATAATGGCAGCCCCCAGCTCGCAAATGACAAGGCACGGCGGCTATTGTTTTCGGTGAAAGTGGTATAAAACATGTGGGGCATGGTTACAGAGGCGGCAAAGAAAACCACAATTAATATTTGAGACTGGCTTAAATTCGTTGAGTTCTCTGTAGTGAAAGTTGATAGTGACTGCGATTCAACCCAACCAACCATGGACTCAAAACCACCAAACCCACCATAAACCGAGAAGCCACCAATAATTAAAAACGCAAGAAGCTTGACTAAGGATTCGAATGCGATGGCCATAACTAAGCCGTCATGTTGTTCGCGATTTTTCTCTTTGGATGTTCCAAAAAGGACTGCAAACAAAGTTATTAAAGTACAAAAACCAATCGCGATGCTATCGTGGGATGCTGCAGTTGTAAGAACGTCAGCTGTGTCGGCTACCACGCGAATTTGCAGAGCAATAAGCGCTATGGATCCTACAAGGATAACCGAGGTTGTTAATGTTCCGGCAAACGGTGACCGGTATCGAAACGCAATTAGGTCCGCAAGTGAACTTAGCTGATAAGTTCGAGTTAAATCAAGAATTGGCTGTAATAGAAGTGGAGACAGCAAAAAAGCTAGTGAGATGCCGATCGCACTGGAAACATAGCCATACCCAGATCGTTGCGCTAAGCCGATTGAGTTGAAGTAAAACCAGACGCTTGCAAAAACCCCCATCGAAAGAACATACACTAACGGGTGCCGGACAATTTTTTTTGGGATCCATCCACGATCGGTAATAAACGCAATGCCAAAAAGGAAAGCTAAGTAAACACTTCCAAATACAAAAAGGGTGCTAAGTTCAAAATCCATGGATATTTACCATTGACTCATTAATCTTCACTCTCATGATCAGAGTGAGTCCACCTTGCGTAGAAAATAATTAAGAGTCCTATGAAAACGGGGCCGTACCAAATTTTTGGTATCTCAACATCTACACTTATTACAACTAAAAACCCGAGGTATAGGCTTACTAAGAAAAAAAGGATTGGTCGCGGAATGTACACTGAACAGTCTCCATAAAAATGTGAACGACTAAAGTTACGTCATTCAGTGTTAAGCGGAATCTACTGCTATTTTAGCTAACTTTGGCACCGACTGTAACTCCCAATGGTCGATAGCCCAACGAAGAAGGCTTCGAGGCGATCGTGAAAACACCCTTTGTTTAGGAGGGGATTGACCCAGCATCGTCAATGCTCGAAATAGTAAAGGGAAAGCCTCTGCAGGATCGATAGCGGAAGCAAAAGTCTGCTTGCTAAGCTTCGTCCCATTGGTGTCTGTCACTATAGGGGTATGAGTATATGTGGGTTGAGCTAATCCTAAAACTGTTTGCAAGTATCTCTGCTTTGGAGTCGAACTGAGCAGGTCGACTCCACGAACAACGTTAGTGACCCCTTGCCATGCATCGTCAATAACCACAGCGAGCTGATAAGCAACCATTCCATCTTTTCGACGAATAACGAAATCTCCACCGCTTTCACTCAGTTGAGACCTAAAAGAGCCAAGAATAGTATCTTCAAAACTAACTGTTTTTGAGTCAGTTCGGATTCGGATTGAGGTCCCGGGGTATTCGTTAATCGGGTATTGCAAATCGCGTGCGCTTAAGCCATTTGCCCGACACTTACCGTTGTATTTGTTTTTCGTGGCTCTGACATCCTGTCGGGAACAAAAGCAGCGAAAGCATAGTCCTTCAGTTGCTAGTTCCGTGAGGGCCGAGTAGTAAGCCTCGATTCTTTTACTTTGAAAAAGCACCTCACCGTCCCAAAGAAGCCCAAGGCTCTCAAGTTGGTGAATAATGTTGTCTGCAGCGCCCACTGGTTCTCTAGGCGGGTCCAAATCCTCGATGCGAAGGAGCCATTGGCCATTGTTCGCCCTCGCATCTAGATAACTGGCCAACGCGGCTACTAATGAACCAAAATGGAGAGGCCCACTTGGCGACGGGGCAAAGCGGCCTATGTATTGTTTCGTTTTTTGGGTCGTAATGAGGTGGTCGTTAACCATTAATACCTATGCGCTGCCCAATTGTTTTTCCTTTATCTCGTCAAGTGTTTTGCAGTCTATGCATTTGTTAGCAGTCGGTCTTGCTTCGAGTCTTCGAATACCAATCTCAATGCCGCAGGAATCACAAAAACCATAATCATCTTGAGCGATTAGTTCGATTGTCGAGTCAATTTTTTTAATTAATTTACGCTCACGATCGCGTGTGCGCAGTTCTAAACTAAACTCTTCTTCTTGAGTTGCCCGGTCTGCCGGATCTGGAAAATTAGCAGCCTCGTCCTGCATATGGTTTACTGTACGATCAACTTCTTGCATCAATTGACTGCGCCAGTCTAATAAGATTGCTTTGAAATGCTCCTGCTGCTTTTCATTCATATAGACTTCGCCTCGTTTGGGCTTGTAAGGGGCGAAGTTTTTTAAAACTGGTTGTGCGGAATCTGCGGTGGACATGCTATGTTTCGGCCTCTGTTCTTCAGGATAATTGCTTTTTACGTGTAGGTCTAAGTTTGATCTCTATTTTTGGTACAAATATTGTGTTAATTCACCGATCTTGATGTCAGAAAACTTACAGACTTTTATTCCATGTTTTCGACCGGTCGGTAAGCTAGCAGATTATTGGCATGGAAGCTATAAGAAATCGACTGAAATTGCGCCATGATAATTTCGCTGATCGGGTGAACTAAATTATAGTTCTGCGCTTGGAATTAACGCTGTATTATGATGTTTTTAAGATTTTTATCTAGATTTCTTGATGAATCTCGACCATTTAAATTAAAAGGATTGTGAAGTTGGATTACGATAATAAACAAGCAGAATCGGCAAAAAGACTATTCGCGCGAAAATCTTTAAAACATGTCAATTCCTTTAAAGCAATGGATGTGATGCGAAGAGCATCGGAGCTAGAGAGTTTAGGCCGTAAAATAGTTCATCTTGAGGTTGGAGAGCCCGATTTTTCGACAGTTGCTCCAATAGTAGACGCAGCTAAAAAGGCACTTGAGAAGGGTTTAACCCAATATACCTCGCCGACCGGTATCGTTGAATTGAAGACTCGTCTTAGTGAGTTATATTTTCGCCGGCACGGTTTGTCAGTGAACGCAGAAAGAATTTTGATAACTCCTGGTGCGAGCGGCGGGCTTTTGTTATTGGCTAATCTTTTGGTTGAAGCTGGCGACGAAATATTAATAATGGATCCAGCTTACCCTTGTGTTCGAAATTTTATAAGGTTGATGTCAGCAACACCTCGTTTGATTCCTTGCGATGCTCAACAAGGTTTTCGACCAACGGTCTCTCAATTCGAAAAAGCAAGAAACTCTTCAACGAAAGGAGTTTGGCTGGCTTCACCTAACAATCCTACAGGAACCGTTCTCGATCGGGAAACGTTGACTAAACTTGCGGTCTGGGCTAGATCGACAGCCAATCATTTTTTAGTCGACGAAATCTATCACGGATTACACTATGTGAGTGATCTTCCGAGTGTGTTAGAGGTCGAATCGGACGCTTTTGTTGTTAATAGTTTCTCGAAGTATTTTGGCATGACTGGCTGGCGTCTTGGTTGGATAGTGGTTCCTGATCAATATGTTGAGCAAGCGACTCGGTTGGCTCAGAATCTATACATTTGTGCATCGTCTATATCTCAGTACGGAGCCCTCGGTGCATTCACATCCGAAGCCGAAATTCTGCTTGAGAACCGCCGGCATGAATTTAATCAGCGTCGGGTTTATTTCTGTAATGCACTCTCTGAGATCGGACTTCCGCCAGCTGCCAGTGTCGATGGTGCTTTTTATGTCTACGCTGATGTGTCCCGCTATAACTTTGATAGCCAAACCTTTTGTCAATTGATGCTGGAGAAATTTGGTGTGGCGATGACACCTGGTACAGATTTTGGAGAGTATAAGAGTAGCCAATATGTTCGTATGTCTTTTACAACCAGCCAAGAAAATCTTGAACTTGGAATAGAGCGCATGCAGTCCGCTTTGGATTCATTTAGATGATTTTCGAGAACCCCTTGCTGGAAGGTGTTCTTATTAAGCGGTACAAAAGATTTCTTGCAGATGTAAAAGTTAAAGAGGGTAGCATGGTTACCGTTCATTGTCCGAACACCGGCTCAATGACCAACTGCAGTGATCCGGGCAGTCGAGTTTGGATCAATAGATCGAACAACGAGAAGAGGAAATATCAGTATACTTTACAAATTATTCAGACCGAAACTAGTAATTTTGTCGGTATAAATACAAATGTAGCAAATGATCTTGTGGTGGAAGCAATAAGGAAGAATAAGGTTAAATCTTTAAGCGCTTACGGGAACTTGCGACGAGAGGTTGTCTTTGGTCAAAGCAGTCGCATCGATATAAAATTAGAAAATTCCGCTGTGGAGAGCAACGACTGTTACGTAGAAGTCAAAAACGTTAGCTACGGGTGTTCAAATGGCGCTGGTTTGTTTCCAGACGCGGTGACAGTGCGAGGTCAAAAGCACTTGAGGAATTTGATTACGATCCGCAAATCCGGGGACCGCGCAATGTTGCTCTTCTGCGTACAGCATAGTGGAATCGATTTCGTTCGGCCTGCAGATGGCGTTGATCCAACTTATGGATCTCTGTTGAGGGAAGCCATTGATTCAGGGATCGAGGTTCTGGCGTTAAAGGCCGAGTTTGATATCCAAAGTTCAAAAATATATTTAAGTCACGAAATTCCGGTGATTCTCTCATAGCGTTGAATTTCTGCACATCTAAAAAGTGATAGAAAATAACTCTTGCTCCTGTATTGTTATCTCGCCGTTTTTTATCTCAAATGGTATGGATTGAAGATGCTTTCCTTGGCAGGGCCCGACAAGGCATTTGCCATTGTTGATTTGGAAAAGAGCTCCATGAGTCGCGCATCGTATTAAAGTTTTATCTGAATCTAAAAATTCGTTTTCATTCCATTCGAGGGGAGTGCCGAGGTGCGGGCAGCGATTTAAATATAAAAATACTTCTTCATTTTTTTTTACGATAAAAAGGGATATTTTTTTATACTTTAATCCTTTCGATGTATCGTTAGGAATTTCACTACTCTTGATCAAGTTAATCATGGTTATTGTCTCCTGCTTTAGCGAGTGCCTGACTCAAGTCATCTAGCAGAACTTTTTCGTTTTCGATTCCAATAGCAAACCGAAGCATTGATTGCTCTATTCCCATCGCTTTGCGTTGTTTTGATCCAAGCTCGTAAAAAATGGTGTGTGCTACAGGTATCCCCAAGGTGCGATTGTCTCCTAGGTTAGTAGATGCGATTACAGTAGTCATATTGTTTAAAACTTCGAAACAATCAACTTTATTATCAAGGTTGATACTCACTAAAGTGCCGAAGGAATTGAATAATTCAGCCGCTCTAATATGCTGAGGGTGGTCCTTTAACCCAGGATAAAAGGTCTTAGTTATCGATGGGTGATCATTACAAAAAAGTGCAAAAGACATAGCATTGCTACACGCCCGCTCTAGTCTAAGAGGAAGCGTTTCAGAACCAATCGAAAGGTGGTGGGCCGATTCCGCGCTCAATGAAGCGCCCATATCTCTAAGTCCTTTTTTTCTAATTTGAGTTATACCCCACTGGGAAGTGTCTAAGTTTTGATCCGTTTTATTGATATTTTTAAACAGTCTCCAATCGTAAAGACCTGTATCTGTGATGGTTCCTCCCAAGGCATTACCATGACCACCTATAGATTTTGTTAAGGAGTTTATGACCAAACTCGCTTTAACAGTTTTTGGTAAGAAAAGGTATGGCGTGGTTAAGGTGTTGTCCACGCAGTAAAGTATATTATGTTTTTGGCATAGGACTCCTATACCAGAGAGGTCGGCAATTTGGGTTGCAGGGTTTGCGATCGTTTCAACAAAAATCATAACCGTATGGGAAGTTATGGCGGATTCTACATTTTGAGACTTTGTGGGGTCGACCAAAGTTACAGAGATACCTAGGCCCTTTAGTGTGGAAAGAAAGCTCCTTGTGTTGGCGAATAAAAAAGAGCTTGCAATAAGATGGTCCCCTGTGCGCAGCAATGACAGCATAGTTGCTGCTATAGCTGCCATACCCGTTGAAAAAGCAAGAGTCGCGATTCCCTCTTCCATTTCAGTAATTTTGTTCTGTAATGCAGTAACAGTTGGATTTAATTGCCGACTGTATGCATATCCTTTTTTTGTTCCTTGAAATACTGCAGCTAAGTCACGCGCGTCCTCGTAGCCGAAAGCTACGGATGTATGAATCGGTTTGTGTATAGCACCGTGCTCTGGTTTGGCCGATCTATCGAGATGAAGGTTATTAGTGCTAAATTTTTTATTCGCCAAATCTTTTTCCTTTTTTGTTTTTCTTATCTTTGCTCATAAATAAAGAGTCAGTAAACCTAACCATTAATAGTCTACAGTTTTTTGAACAGAGTAAGGGAATTAATCAGATTATTAATTTCAAAAACTTTTTGTCGATATTGCTCACTATTCCGGTTTTGGTATATTTTCGAAAATTCCTCTTCTCGAATACCATCAATATTGCTGCCGATGAAAGGCATATAATCGAGCTCAGAATTGACTTCACTGAGGCGCAACTGCATTTCTAAAGCCCCTGCCTGGGTTTCGGTCATGAGCCTCGCGAGTCTTATACCGACTTTATTTGCTGTCAGATCGGAAAAACTAAAGCCTGAGCCGAAGCGAGCATCGTATATCTCTTTGGTGTTTGAGATCATTTCTGCAATGGAGGGTCCAAGCGAGGCAGTGATCGCGGCAGCCGAGGTTACGTGTTGAGCGAGGTCTAGACGTCTATGCAGCCGAACTTCTATTTTCTTACGTGCAGTCTGAGTTTTTGGGGGGGGTGTAGGTTGTGAGTCAGAAGTATTGTTGACGTAAGCGGCAATAGCACTGAGAAGGGCTTTATTCTCTAATATCGGATCGGCACCAGTTACAGATTTTTGATAGGCCGAGGCTGCTAGAGGCACAAGAAGAGCGTTGACAGAAATCGCTTTTCTTTCTGGTGGCAACTCGCTAACAAGTTTATTTATAAGGTCACTGTAGTGCGAGAGACGAGTTGGGTCGAGAGTTGCGACAAAAAGTGTTTGCGCTCGTGAGATTAATGTATCTAAAAAGTTCTGCTCCCGTACTAAGTCGAATTGCAAGGCTTCAGGTTGAACGCTCATCAGCTTGATTTTTTTTGATAGGGCTCTTGTATCTAGATCAAGACCATTCATAAGTTTTTCAACTCTCCATAAGCCGATCCGTAATGCCCAGCTTGGTATGGGAATATTGCCAATTCTGGCAGTGGTTATGTGCAAAGGGCGGGTTTCATTCTCGCTCGGGCGCACAACGGCGTGTATATTGAAAAAAAACGTCGGAAAATTTCGCCCCAAAACATTCGTGCTAAGTGGCACACTCATCGCTATGGATGCTTGATCCTCGCCGAGATCTATCTTTATCCGAGAGCTAGTTGTGATAGGAATTGAGCTGATCAAATATCGCAGAACCAAGTTTGAGTTGTTGCTGTTAAGATATATTTTATAAGTATTTTGCACAGAAGCACTTTGAGTTAACGCATTTAAAATAAGATCCTGAAGTTCGCGGGTTTGTTCGGATGAAATGCCTGACGATGTCTGAACACTTGGTTGAGGGCTGCTTGCTAAAATGAACAATGAGGCGACCACGATGAAGAAAAAACTTACAAGACCCGCAAGCCACATCAGTGTTATTCGGACACTACTTGTTGACGGAGAGTAGATTGGCATTCAAGACCTTTTCTTCTTGCCTGTGTTTAACAACCGGTATGGACATATTCTACTCAGATTTCGTGGATATTTCTCCAGTTAACGGTTGAACAAAACTGCGATTTAAAGAAAATTAAAATGGTCCTGTTCATAAACTAGGGATATGATTGCTAAGCTTAGCTTTGAGAACGTCTTGTAACTGGAATTGGCTAGTTTATGCTGGAAAAATTTGTGATGCGGAGGAGGTGGTTGGTGATTAATTGGGATACATTTTTTAAGCTTCGAAGGTTAGAATTGTGGTCGCCCTTGATGCTTTTGATCACGGGCTGCGCAACATTCGAGCAGCCGACTAATCAAGATTGGGAGGTTGTAGGTGAGTCCGAAACGTTACAAAGGACAAATGACTCCCTCAAAGAGAATTCAGAAACCGAGACTCAAGCGTTAGAGTCCGTAGTCGGGAGTGGGGAGTCTCTTAAGGTTAAGAATGAGTTGAGTAAGTCTCGAAGTAACGAAGGTGTAGACCTCGTCGATGGAAAAGAAGCGGCCAATTCAACAATTGAACTGGAGGCAGACCTAACTGCATTGATAAAATCAGCGTATGAAACACAAATAAAGCTAAAAGAACAACTTGTAACCGAGCTGGAACAACAACTTGTAATCAAGACTTCTGAGGTGGATGGTAAAATACAGTCTGTTGAAAAACTTGTTTCGTTGCTGGGTGCTACCGATAACCTTCTCGCTGCGCTTGAGGCAGAGGTAAAAAAATACGCTCAGCTTAATGTCAATGGTGCGCTTGTGAATCCGCTCGCCAAAGAGAGGGTTTCGGAGCTTGAGCGAGAAGTCAGAGATCTACGGCGCGAAGTTCCTGGGTGTTAATTATTGGGTAGATTGTTTAGAAGCGATGTTTTTTTGTCGAAAGCCTTGTGGTAAAGTGCGCGCGTTAAAAACGTTATTCCGCTAGTTTGTCAATCAGGAGAAGAGCATAAATGTCTAGCATAACAATTTTAGTTTCGGTTGGTTTGTCGCTTTTAGGGCTAGTGGTCGCACTATTTTATATGAGAAAGGTTTCAGCGGTACCTGTAGACATGGGTCTCGAGACAGATGATGCTGAGAGGACTAGGTTTATACACGGCGCAATCGCTGACGGGGCCATGGCGTTCCTCAAGCAAGAATATAAATTTCTTACTATTTTTATGCTCGTATTCGGCTTAATAATAGCCGTTGCGATAGATGACGCCCACACCCCACAGTATCATGAAGGCATCTATACAATGGTTGCTTTTTTGTTTGGCGGTTTGATATCGGTTGCATCAGGATATATTGGAATGAAAGTCGCCACGCAAGGAAATGCGAGGACCACTGTATCGGCAAAACAAAGCTTAGCTGCCGCGTTTGAGGTGGCTATTAACTCCGGCGCTGTAATGGGTTTCGCGCTGGTGAGTCTCGCAGTGTTAGGGTTGGTTACTGTCTATGTTGTCATGAGCTTTTTGATGTCTGATCTTGGAGTTGAGAATAATCATATTCTCATGGAAGTAATAGCAGGATTCGGCTTGGGGGGCTCGACAATCGCCCTTTTTGCTCGCGTGGGCGGGGGAATCTTTACGAAAGCTGCTGATGTCGGTGCGGATTTGGTAGGGAAAGTAGAGCAAGGTATTCCAGAAGATGACCCTCGGAACCCCGCAGTAATCGCCGATAATGTGGGTGATAACGTTGGTGACGTTGCTGGGATGGGAGCCGATCTGTTTGGATCATGCGCGGAAAGCACTTGCGCCGCTATGGTCATTAGTGCGGTGGTATTTGCTGCTGATCCTAATGCTTTATTGTACCCGATCCTCATCAGTGCAATTGGAATTCCCATTAGTCTTCTTACGAAATTAATGGTGTCGGTTAAAAAGGAAGAGGACGTTGCTCCAGGGTTAATGAAGTTGTTGATAATCTCAAGCGCGTTGATGAGTGTCGTAATGTATTTTTTCACCGTGGCTTTGATACCCGAGAGTTTTGAAATCAATGGTGCTGAGTACTCTAATCTTGGTGTTTATTATTGCTTTCTCTCTGGTTTGATTTCAGGTTTGGCGGTGGGCTTGCTGACTGGGTTTTATACATCTGATAAGTACCGTCCTGTTCAAGAAGTTGCTGAGTCGTGCGAGACAGGAGTGGCTACTAATATTATATATGGTCTAGCTCTTGGTTATAAAAGTACGGTATTACCGTATATTTGTATCGCAATAAGCATTTTCATCTCTTGGGAGTTTGCTGGCATGTATGGAGTCGCAATCGCTTCGCTGGGGATGTTAGGCACATTAGTGGTTGCTCTCATGATAGATGCATATGGCCCGGTAGCAGATAATGCTGGAGGAATTGCGGAGATGGTCGGGTTGGATCCTGAAGTCAGGCGCCGAACGGATGTTCTTGACTCAGCAGGGAATACGACCGCTGCAATCGGCAAAGGTTTTGCTATTGGTGCGGCGATCCTTACTTCACTGGCCCTATTTGCGGCATTTATAACTATCTCGGAAACACTAAGCGGTGAACCAATCACGATGAGTTTGCTTGAGCCGATGGTTTTTACGAGTGTTTTTATCGGAGCGGTGTTGCCTTTCTTGTTTACTGCGATGACCATGAAATCGGTGGGAAAGGCAGCCTTCGCGATGATAGAAGAGGTGCGTCATCAGTTTAAAACAATCCCAGGGATCATGGAACGCACCGGAAAGCCCGATTATGCCAAGTGTGTGGCTATTTCGACTCAGGCTGCGCTTCGCGAGATGATCGCGCCAGGTGTTTTAATTATGGGTACGCCTCTGGTTGTGGGTTTTCTTTTTGGTGTTGAAGCGGTAGCTGGGGTTTTGGCAGGATCATTGGTGTGTGGCGGTGTTCTGGCGATTTCTTCATCTAATAGTGGAGGAGCCTGGGATAACGCTAAAAAGTATATAGAAGCTGGTAACCTTGGTGGCAAGGGTTCAGAAGAACATAAAGCTGCAGTTGTTGGTGACACAGTGGGAGACCCTTTGAAAGATACTTCAGGACCCTCTTTAAATATATTGATAAAATTGTCGGCGATTTTGAGTTTGGTCTTTGCGCCGTTTTTCGTTCAATATGGGGGCATTCTTCTGGGGTAAAGAAAAAAGGGCTGAAAGCCCTTTTTTTAAATTTAATGCTTTAAATTCCGAGGCCCCAATTAGTTATCTATACGACTTTCAAAGTGGTAAAGAACCCATTCCTGATAACTTGTTGTTTCGTCAATGTCTGGGTTGCGCACAGACACGTTAACGTTTCGGATACACTGGTAAATTCTGAAAGAGTCCGTATCCTCGATTATCAGGTTTCGAACAGAAGGATTAAGGGTATAATTTGAGATCTCGACGAGTTTCCAATTCTGTTCAATGCTTCGATTTACACAAGTATCGCCACTCAGGAGGTCTGGCAGTGCGATTTCGGTTTCGGCATATTTCGCCGAAGGGATTTCAAGATCAAAAAATATTGTGATTTTTCTGGTTTCTTCAGGCAGATCGATAAAATCGATTGATTTAAGCTCGATCGCTGCTAAAGATTGATTGAAAGCAACTATTCTGAGGTTGTCGCTAGTATTTTCTCCCCAAGCTGCTGAGAATAAAGCAAATTTGATTTTGGAACTTTGCTCACGGGTGCTCTCGCTTTGCGGACCTGACAAACCCATTGTGGGGGCTAGTATCAATGCAATCAGTATGTACGCTTGGGTTTTGTGTAATAATTTCATTTCTAAGTTGATATTCTTGAGTTTAAGGATTTAGACATTAGTCTGAGATGACTTGATCTTTAAGTCAAAACAAAAAAGCATTGAGACAACCAATTTATCGCTGCCTTCTCGAGGTTTTTGGAGAAAAAGTACGTGAATCAATTAAATCAAGTAAAAAAAATTATTTGTGTTGCATCCGGAAAAGGAGGAGTAGGTAAATCCACAACTGCAATAAATTTAGCTGTTGGTTTGGGCTTAGAGGGTCATAAAGTAGGCTTACTTGATGCTGATATCTACGGTCCAAGTTTACCAGTTATGATGGGGATCTCAGCAGGAACTCGCCCAGAAATTAGAGATAAGAAATTCATGGTTCCGCTTACAGCCCATGGGATAGAGTGCAATTCGATGGGTCTACTAGTTGATTCAAATACAGCTATGGTTTGGCGCGCCCCAATGATAATCTCAGCTTTTAATCAGATTCTGATGGACACCTTATGGTCCTCTCTTGACTATTTGATAATAGATATGCCTCCGGGAACCGGTGATATTCAATTAAGCTTAGCTCAAAATATTGCAGTGAATGGTGCTTTGATTGTTACTACTCCTCAAGATATCGCTTTAGCAGATGTTCGCAGAGGTGTTGAAATGTTCAAAAAAGTCGGGATTCCGATTATTGGTGTTGTTGAAAACATGAGTATGCATGTATGTAGTGAGTGCGGTCACGAGGAAGCTGTGTTTGGAACAGGAGGGGCTGATAAGCTTGCGAGCGATTATGGGATAGATGTGATCGAACGCTTACCTTTAGATGTAAAAATTCGAGAACAGACTGATAGTGGGTTGCCTGTGGTAATATCAGATAGTGGGAACGGGGTTGGAGCTTCTTATATCTCGCTGGCGAAGTCACTAAACAAAATTGTTCATAGTGATGCCTTCTGCGAAGATTCTGTTCCGGAAATTGTCATTAAAGACAATTAAAAGTTAGATTGAGTTCCGTTGATAACAAAAGTAAGTGATACGTCTTGTAAAAGTATCTGAAAATAGGGGTTTGATGTGGATGCAGTAAATGATTTTTTGATTTTTGTTGACGGTTATCTTGGAAGCGCAATTTGGTTCCCAGCGTTACTGTTATCGACCGGCGTATTTTTCACTCTATATCTTAAATTCCCTCAGATTAGGTATTTTCGACATGCGATTTCGATAACAACCGGCCGGTTTGATAAGTCTGATGCTGCAGGAGACACAACTCATTTTCAGGCTTTGGCAACAGCGCTATCGGGTACTGTTGGTACAGGAAATATCGGAGGAGTAGCTTTGGCTCTTCATCTTGGAGGTCCCGCTGCATTGTTCTGGATGTGGGTAACGGCTTTTTTCGGAATGACATCCAAGTTTGTCGAGGTTACCTTGTCGCATAAATACCGAGAGAAAACTCCAGACGGTTCAATGGCTGGCGGCCCCATGTACTACATGGAGAAAGGTTTAAACGCTAAGTGGTTAGCGGTCCTTTTTGCATTGGCAACTGTTTTGAGCTCGTTTGGCACAGGTAGTTTACCGCAGATTAATAGCATAGCAGCTGGGTTGAAGAGTACGTTTGACATTGAGCCAATCGTGACGGCATGTTTTCTTTCGGTCTTGCTCGCGCTTGTCATTATCGGTGGAATAAAAAGAATTGCAATGTTTGCCGCTGCCGTAGTGCCGAGCATGGCTATTATTTATTTGATTGGAGCGTTCGCTGTTATTTTGCCAAATTTAGAAAACATTATACCGTCGTTTGCTTCGATTTTTGCCGACGCTTTCAGTGGCTCCGCTGCGACCGGCGGATTTCTTGGGGCTACCTTCGCATATGCTTTTGATAGAGGTGTGAATCGAGGGTTATATTCGAACGAAGCGGGGCAAGGATCTGCACCTATTGCTCATGCGGCAGCTAAAACAGACGAAGCAACAGACGAGGGAATGGTTTCTATCTTGGAGCCTTTTATAGATACTATTGTTATATGTACGATTACGGGATTGGTGATCTTGTCGTCTGGAGTCTGGAACGAAAAATTCGATAATCAGTTTCAACGTGCTGACATGGTATTTGTTGCAGGAGCTTACGATCAGTCTGATCGAGATGATATTAATAGTATCTCCGCGATGCTCAATGGCACTGCGACCTCCGCACAAGAATATTCTGGCAAGATTTCGCTGGTCGAAGGCGCTGCCCAGAACAAAGAGGATTTTACTTTAATAAATTCTCGATCTTTTGCTGAGAACATTCGGTTTAGCATTAATGATAAACCATTCAGCGGTGAGGTTTTTATCACTGATGGTCGTTTAGATAATCCGGATATAGTCGTGAATGGTAAATCATTGATACATTCCGTACCGTTAACTACCGTGGCTTTTACGAGGGGCTTTTTTGGAGCTTTCGGTCAGTATATTGTGGCTATAGGCTTGATGCTTTTTGCTTTTTCAACTGCTATAGCATGGTCATATTATGGTGATCGAGCGATGACTTATTTGTTTGGTCCTCAATCGGTGACGCCGTATCGCGTCGTCTATGTGGTCGCATTTTTTTATGCAGCTTTGGCGGACACGACTATTGTTTGGAATCTTGCGTTAATCACCATAGTTCTAATGACAGCTCCGAATCTCATAGGCATCCTTGTCATGCACAAGGAAATGAGAAAAACTGTAGCAGACTATTGGTCTCGAAAACGGTAAATTTGGCACTGCGCGATTTCATGAATGATTTTTATTTATAGCTGTTATGGCGGAAGGTGCAATGGAATTTCCTCAGAGGTTTAAGCGGAGGTATTTGGCCAACTTCTTTTTATGTATTTCTTGTTTTTCGAGAGGGGTTCTTTTCCAATTACGCCATAGATGCCTCAATTGCTTGCGATCAAGCATAGGGTATGCTTGAGCAACTTGATGTATTGCGCTCTCGCCCTCCTTTAATATTCTGTTCACTACATTCTTTTGAATTTCTTCGACAGCTTCCTCGTATTTGAATTTTTTCGGCGCGGTTTTTATTGCCTCAAAGGAATGCTGCAGTTTATCAAAATCGAAGTCCCGCATAAGTTTTCCAATATATTGTAGTTGCCTTTTCTGTGCTCCATGACTATTACCTAATCGTTTATACTCTATGAGGGCTCGTAATAACCTTTCGTCAAGTTCGATTTTCGCGAGGTCGCTTTCTTTTAGTTTTGATAATTTTCTTCCAAGCTCTTGCTGATTTAAGGCGATCTTTTTCTTGATTGTTTTGCTCGGGCGAATATTTAGGCTGGTTTTCTCAAGATCTGTCATTGAACGCCTCTGTCGCGGAATTGAACTAACTTTTTCCCTTTACAGGTAAAAAAGGTTTGCTAAACCCAAAAAAGTGAAAAATCCAACAGAATCGGTTACCGTAGTGAGTACTACCGATCCGGCAAGGGCAGGATCAATTTTGAGCTTATCAAGCGCTAGCGGAAGATATGCACCTGCCAGAGCTGCAGAAATAATATTTACAGCCAAAGCACACGCTATAATCAGGCTTAGATCGGCGTCTTTATACCAAAAGTAAGTGATTCCGCCTATTACCGTAGCCCATATGCTTCCGTTTATGCTTGCGGCGCCAAGTTCTCTTATCATCAACCAACGCTGGTTTCGCAATGTTAAATGACCCAACGCTAAGCTGCGAATCATGAGCGTTAATGTTTGAGATCCGGCTACACCTCCCATGTTAGCAACGATTGGCATTAAAACTGCTAAAGCGACGGCGGAATCTAAAGTATCTTGAAATAAGTAGATTACTGCAGACGCAAAAACAGCTGTTGTTAAATTTACTCCAAGCCATGAAGCCCTCCTTCGAGCCGTTTTGATGACGGGGGCAAACGTATCGTCCTCCTCATCAAGACCTGCCATGCTCATAAGTGAGTGTTCGGTGCTGTCTCGAATTACGTCGACAATGTCATCAATTGTTATCCGTCCAAGTAGTTTATTGTCGCCGCTTATTACTGGTGCTGAGACCCAGTCATATCTTTCAAAAAGTTGTGCGACTTGTTCTGAATTCATATCGACATCAACTCCTTTGACGCCATTCAGCATAAGTTCGCTTGCCATAGTGTTTGGGTCTGAAACAAGCAAAGTCCGCAGAGGGATGGCTCCCATATACTCGTCTTTGCGATTAACGACGTACAGACTGTCTGTCATTTCGGGGAGTGTATCGTGCCGCCGAAGATATCTAAGTATCAATTCCACTGTATGCGCAGGGCGGACAGTGATGGTGTCAGTATTCATCAGTCCTCCTGCGGTATCTTCATCGTACGAGAGCACTGTTTCAACTCGACTTCGATCTTGCTCATCCATTGCAGATAAGACTTGTGAGGTGATTTTTTGAGGAAGTTGTTGAAGGATATCAACTAAATCATCAGTTGCCAGACCCTCTGTCATCTCGGCGACTTGTTTTGCATTCAGTTCTTTTAGGAATTCGTTTTGAATATCTTCGTTAAGATATTGAAGTACTTCACCTTCTGTATCTTTCTCGATTAATTCCCATAAGACGCTCCTTGTTTTGGGGGGGGAAGACTCGAGTAAATGAGCGATACCTGCTGTTGATAGGTTTCTCATCATTTGCTGCACTTGAAAGAAAGAGCCGGAATCCAGTGCCATGGTTACGGCGAGAACGGGGTCGTTTTGTATATTCGGTTCTTTAGTTACTGACATTTTCGTGACTCAGATTTGTGATACATAGCCTTTCATATTGTATCGGGAATAAGAAAAGTCACCAAAAAGTGTTCAGCTTTTAATAATCAGACCGAAGCTAATATGTTGCCAAAATGAACTAAGCTCGATAATCGCTTCGTTGTGAATTTTCAACGAGAGAGAAGTCTACCTTTTTATTGTTCTTATCCCTATAAAATTCTGCGCACAAAGGATCCTTAGTTGTTTTTAGTTATTGGCTTCTGGCCAAAAATAGAACGGTTCGCTGTATAATGCCTGTTCTTGATCAAGTCATTATTGTGACATTGTAAAGGTCTTCGTTGTCGAATGTTTGACGTGCCATGAAGCAAAAATCGTCATCGTTTAGTAATTTGGCAATTTCAGCTAGTGTATTATCGTGCTGTTTGTCATTCGAGTTCGGCGCCACTAATGCAAAAATTAAATCGACAGGCTGTCCATCGCTCGCTCCAAAGTCTATTGGGTTTTCAAGCGTGATCAATGACCCCGTTATTTTAGTGCACGCTGCAATCTTACAGTGGGGTATGGCTACACCTTTACCTAAGCTGGTTACGCCGAGACGCTCTCTTTCAACGAAACTGCAAAAAACGGTGTCAGCGTCAAGGCTTTTGTTGTCTGTAGCGATAATGTTACTTATCGTGCTTAATAATCTTGTTTTGCTTGTTACGCTTATTTTATTGTGACAACGCTTTGGGGTGAGGATTTCTTCAATAATCATATTCAGGAAAACCTTTTATCGTCGCTTGCTAAAGTGAGGAGGCTATCTAAGTCGCTTGCGTTCATTTGACGGAGGAATCATAAGAGCTTCTCGATATTTTGCTATTGTTCTCCTTGCTACATGTATCCCTCTTTGCTTTAAATTTTCTGTGATTTTTGAATCGCTGAGAGGTTTAGTGCTATCTTCGGATAGGATCAGTTTTTTGATTATCGCTCTGATTGCCGTTGACGAGCGCTCTCCACCGTCAACCGTTGAAACATGGCTTGAAAAAAAATACTTTAGTTCAAAATTGCCTTGTGGCGTATTCATGTATTTTTGGGTGGTTACGCGAGAAATTGTAGATTCATGCATACCGATAGCGGTGGCGATATCATTCAACACCAAGGGCTTCATTGCTTCATCTCCATGCTCAAGAAAGCCTTGCTGACGCTCGACAATTTCCACTGATACTTTCATCAACGTTTCGTTTCTACTCTGTAGGCTTTTCATAAACCATTTAGCTTCCTGCAGATTGTTCTTTAAATAGGTGTTATCTTCACTTGTATCAGTTTTGCGGATTAAAGCTGCGTATTCAGCATTTATACGTATTTTTGGTGCTATTTCTGGGTTTAGCTCTACTCTCCACTGACCCGACTGAATATCTTTTTTCACGAGAACGTCGGGGATTATATAATTAGATGGACGAGGAGAAATATCTGACCCGGGCCGCGGGTTTAAGTTCTCAATTACTCCGATCGCTGCTGCTAGCGAGGATTCTTTTATCCGTAATCGGCGCATTATTTGAGCGTAGTCACGATTGCCCAATAATTCTATGTGTTCACCTATAATCTTTTTTGCATTTAAAACGGTGTTGCATTGACTCATTTGATCGAGCTGCACTAACAAGCATTCAGAGAGAGTTCTATAGGCAACACCAAGTGGGTCAAATCTCTGAATTCGATGAAGAACCGCTAAGACCTCGTCCGTCTCTATCCTATCGGTTTCGTCCTCTCCTTCGGAGTGGCAGCTTTTAGCTATACTTTCAATGTCCGAGGTTAAGCAGCCGTTGGCATCTATTGCATCAATAATGATTTCGCCAATGGCGTTATCACGATCTGACAAATGCGTGAGATTGAGTTGCCACCGCAGGTGATCTTGAAGGGTATCTTCTGAGCTATCTCGAGACTCAAAATCATAATCTATATTGCTCGATGATGAATGACTATTATAGGAATCTTTGAAGCTGTCATCCCAAGCTGAGTCTTCCGTATTTTGTTGCAACCAATCGTCTGAGCTAGTGTTTTCATCAGTGGAGGTAGATTTGTTTTCAACTAACTGATTTATAGAGTTATCTAGATTTTCTTCGAGCGTACCCCTTGCAGAAAGATCTGTGTTTTCAGTGATAGCGTTTTCACCATCGCTGCTGCTTTCGTTACCCTCCTCTGCTAGCTCAAGCATAGGGTTGCTTTCTAACACTTCGTGAATCTCGTGCTGAAGGTCTAATGTGCTGAGTTGGAGAAGACGAATTGCCTGTTGTAGCTGTGGTGTCATGGTCAATTGCTGACCAAGTTTTAATTGCAAAGAAAGTTTCATTTTTTACTTTTACCCGCAGCTATTTGCAAAATCCTTGGGCTTTCCAGTCCGCTGTTCGAGGCAGAACGAGTTTTTGACTTGGAACATCGGATTTTTTTTCTCATTACTTATATCGTCGAGGGAAAGTAAATTTTTAGCAAAAATGTTGTTCGTCTCGGTATGTGCAAGTGTGTTCTTGCACAATTAAAACAATGTTTACATGCGAAAATCTGAGCCAAGATAGACCTGTTTAACCTGCTGATCATTTACAATGCTTTCAGAGTCACCCTCGGCGATTATTTCACCTGCGTTAACTATGTACGCTCTATGGCAGATGTCAAGGGTGTCTCTGACATTATGATCCGTGAGAAGTATTCCAATATCTCTTTTGCTTAAGTGGTTAATGATTTTCTTTAAGTCATTAACAGAAATAGGGTCTACCCCTGCGAATGGCTCGTCTAACAGCATATAACTTGGGTTCGTAGCAAGAGCTCGAGCAATCTCAGTCCGTCTTCTTTCTCCTCCAGATAAACTCATACCGAGTGTATCCCGCAAGTGGGATATTCTGAATTCCTCGAGCAATAATTCGAGCTCGTTAAACCGTGATTTTTTCGTAAGATCTTGGCGCATCTCTAGAATGGCCATAATATTGTCTGCGACTGATAAAGTGCGAAATATTGAGGAATCTTGGGGCAAGTAACTCAACCCTTGAATAGCTCGTTTATGCATTGAAAATTTAGTTAGGTCTTCCCCATTTATTTTTATTTCCCCAAAGTCGGCTTGAACCATACCAACAATCATGTAAAAACATGTAGTTTTTCCGGCTCCGTTGGGGCCGAGTAATCCAACAATTTCTCCTCTCTCTACTCTAATCGAGATGTCGTGAACAACTATTCGATTCTTGTACGATTTTTTAAGATTTGAAGCATTTAGCATTTGCTATTCCTTCGAGGACTCCAGCTCGCCTTTGCAAGGGCCCTCGGCTTCGCGAATAAGGTCTAATTCTGCTGCATAAATTATCGCCGCACATTGCATATTCGCGCTTGGCGATTGGAGGGTGGCGTTGCCCACTAGTGTTATAAGACTAATAGCATTAGTTGAAGTGTCGCCGGTTTCTTTATCAATACTGAGGGAGGCGCTTGTTCCTGATGCTAGGTCATTAGAGAGGCCGATTCGCTGTTGATAGTGCACCGGTTGGCCCTCAACTAAAATTTTTTGTAACTCTCCGGTGCTGACAAGATACTCAATGACAGCGAAATCTCCTTTGACTTTCATTGTGCCTTGACTGATTTCGACGTTGTCTTCCATTTCGATTATCCGTGAATCCCCTATAATTTTCATACTAGATTTTCCGTTAGCACTCCAAATCACTTTGTCATTGATACTTATTTCGGCGGCGTAAAGATGGGTGCTTGTCCAGGATATTTGAAAAAGGTAAAAGGATAGAGCTACAAGACTAAAAGCTTGAGTTTGCATGTGCACCTCGATTTTTGCTCAAAAATTCCAAGTTGTTATTTTCTAGGTCTGCGAATAAGCCTTTGGCTGTATGATTAATCTGATAACCTGCCACGCTTGCCTCGAGTTTGGTAGAGACTGTTTTTTGAATCGAGTCGAAGTATAGTTCTTCGGTTGTTACAGTCAACGCCGTTGTCATTCCGCTTAATTCTTCAAGAATTACCCCGCTCGAAAACTGTATGCCCGCGATGCTTTTGTTTGCCAGAAGGCTCTCGCTTTTTTCAAGACTGGCTTTTTGAGATGTTATTCTCCAAGTTTGAATTCCACAGTTATATATCATGATTTTGGGAAGTGTCATCGCAATTTTCGAATTACTGAGTTGTGTTTGTTTGGTCGCGTTAATTCTGTAAATAATGTTGCCTGAAGAATCGTAGAAGGTGCTTTGAATACCCTCTGCCTGCGATTGAAAACTAATGACTCGGTTTTGATGCTCGCCCGGGTTTTTATTATTGTAACTTTTCTGAGTTGGAATCTGTTTGAGTCCAAGAGCAATCATTATCAGCATGCCAATAATCAGAATTTCTGATTTGACATATTTTGTTATTTTCTTTGAAATTTGAATCATTCGCGTTTAGAAAGGATAAAATCAATCATTTCACGGACGGCACCTGCGCCCCCTGATTCTGATGTAATTGTATGTGAAACTGCTTTAGCTGAAGCATGACCTTTAGGTACGGTAATCGACAAGCCTACTTTTTTAAGCACGGGGAGGTCAGGAACATCGTCGCCTGCATATGCAATCTCGGCATAGGGAATGCCAGTTTCGTGGCTGATATCTGCAAGGGCGCTTTCCTTATCCAAACAACCCTGTTTCACGATTTTTATGCCGAGTTCAGCGGCCCGTGAACTTACAATTTTCGACTTTCTTCCGGTTATTATTCCAATCTGAAGTTGCTTCGATATTGCGATTCGGATTCCTTGACCGTCCAGCGTATTAAAAGTTTTGTATTCGTCGCCAGAATTTGATAGGTAAAGCAGTCCATCAGTTAGAATTCCATCAACGTCAAGAAGGAGCATGCGTATAGATGAGGCTCGATTTTCTAAATCTTCGATGCTAATTGGGTGGGTTCGCTCAAAATTCGGAGTCATAGTGTTTCTCAAACAACGTTTGCCGTTAAAAGGTCATGCATTTTAATGAGGCCGGTTAACTGGGCAGGTTGGTCCATAACTATCAGTACGTATACATTTGAGGATTGCATTATTGCAGCGGCTTCGGCAGCTAACGCTGTTGACTTGATGTGTTTGAAATTTCTCGAAAGCACATGACTGATCGATGTTTCGTGAAGGTCAATCCCACTATCGATCGAACGGCGAAGGTCGCCATCAGTAAAGACCCCAATAAGTTTATCATTGTCGTCGACAACAGTTGTGAGACCAAATCCTTTAGTGCTAATTTCGAACAAGGCATCGGCTAAAGAGGTTTTGGCGTTAGTTTTTGGAAGCGCCTCACCACTTTGCATCACGTCACTAACCCTTATTAGAAGCTTGCGACCGAGGTTGCCCCCAGGGTGCGAAAAAGCGAAGTCATCTTGAGTAAAACCTCTTGCCTCAAGTAAAGCCATAGCTAATGCGTCACCCATAACTAAAGCGGCAGTGGTACTCGATGTTGGAGCTAAACCAAGAGGGCATGCTTCTTCAGAAATGCTCACATCTAAGTTTGCAGATGCTGCTTTGGCGATCTCGGAGTTTGGGTCGCCACTTAGTGTGATAAGGGGAGTTTTCTTTCGTTTAAGAATCGGCAATAGATCAATAATTTCCTCTGTTTTTCCTGAGTTTGAGATCATGATAACCACATCGTCCGAAGCTATCATGCCTATATCACCATGACTCGCTTCGGCCGGATGGACAAACATTGCTATTGTTCCTGTGCTTGCTAGAGTTGCGGCTATTTTTCGGCCTACATGCCCAGATTTTCCCATACCAATGACAACAACACGGCCTGTGCTGGCCAAAATGATTTCGCAAGCTTCTTCAAACTTGTGGTCGAGACGCCCCAGTAGGTCGCTGACAGCTCTTAGCTCAATACTTATGGTCCTTTTGGCGGAATTTATCCGATCGGTTTCGCTCATGATGTAGGTTTTTCCAACGATTCAGTTTTGCTTTGACTGTGGTATAGATTGCTAATCTTTCAGAATTAGAGTTCATGTAAAACCAGCATAAACCACCCTAAATATGTCAGGATGAATGTAGCGCCGGCGAGCCGGCCAACTTTTTTATTGGCGTAGACACCATAATAACAGAAACCTGACAAAAGCAACGTAACAAAAAGCATCAACATGTAGTCTCGGTACAAAACTGTGGATTCAATAGTGCTCGGGCTTAAGACACCAGGAAAAGGAAGAACGGCTAAAATATTTAGAACATTGGAACCGACGACATTTCCAAGCGCAATTTCATATTTCCCTTTACGAATGCAGCTCAAAGATGTGGCGAGTTCAGGTAGGCTTGTGCCCCAAGCTATAATAGTAAGACCCACAATTACATCAGGCACCCCAACAGCATTTGCAATACTCGTTGCAGCAGCCACAACGATTTTTGCGCCTACGATTAAAAGGGTAATGCCCAGTAAAATATAACCACATGCGAAAAATACTTCACCTACGCTAAAGCTTGGAGTGCTCGTAATTAAATAGCTGTCTTTTTTTTGTCGAAAAATTTTAAAGCTAGTGAGCAGAATAATTAAACAGAGGAAAAAAGCATCAAGAAGACCGAGATACAAGTCGAAAAATAAAGCGCCAGTTATCACAGTGACGAATAATAAAAACGGCAATTCTTGCTTTAGGAGCACCGGAGGCGTTTTTATCGGTACGATAAGGATTGTTAACCCAAGTACGATTCCTATATTAAATAGATTAGAGCCAAGGGTGTTGCCAATCGCGAGGTCCGGTTGTTGATTAAGGGCAGCGACTGCTGATGAGAATATTTCTGGTGCGGATGTGCCGAAAGCTACTACTGTCAAACCTATAATGAGAGGGGAAATGCCAAAGATCTTTGCCAGAGACGACGCGCCTACAACAAATCTGTCTCCTCCCCAGATTAGTCCTGCGAACCCAATAAAAATCAACATAATATTGAAAAGCATAAATGCAGTCTCGTTGTTCTGGGGTCGTAATTTCTGTTAGAAGCTGGCCAGTGATTAGTTGGCGGCGATATGGCTACGAATCTTGCCTAATTTAATGTGGGTCTGTTCAGTTTTGCAAGTATTAATTCAATGCTAGAAGCTTTTGAGTTAGTATTCTTGCCTAATGCAGCTTTGTTATTTTGCTACCATTAAAGTTCCAGTTTTTATTCTATAAAGAGGAAAAGCGAATGAGACTAATTTTAAGAATGCTTAAATTCGTGTCGATGTTAGTTGTTTCAACTGTGTGTATGAGTTCATTACAAGGTCAGAGTATGAGCGCTCTCGAAACGGCGAAACTGGGTGTAAATACTTTGCTTGAGACAGCGATTGACTCAAAAAGTCTTTTTCTGACTGATCGAGAGCAGTATTTTGAAGAAATTGAATCAGTTCTGGAGAGTTTCGTTGATTTTAATGCAGTTGCAAGAGTCGTAATGTCTCGTTTTGATGATCAAGCGACTGAGGATCAAAGGACTAGGTTTGCTGATATTCTAAAAAGTTCGTTAACTCGGTTTTATGGTGCTTCGCTTGTTTCGTATCAGGGTGAAGAACTAATCTTTCTGCCGCAAGAGGAAAAAGAGTCGAATCCCCGTGACGATGTGGTGGTGAGTATGGAATTAACAGGTGGCTCAATGGAATTGCAGCTACAGTACCAAATGTTTATAAATGATTCGGACGATTGGAAGCTAAAGAATTTAAGTCTTGCCGGAATTAATTTAGGTAGGCAATATTTCGCACAATTTTCGGCGCTAATGACGGAGCATGGTAACAATATTGATTCCGTGCTAAATAACTGGAAGTAAACGAGGAAAAATTAAGTGGATTCACAAGCATTATATGCAATTTTAGCTGAGGCTTTGCCAGAGGCTGAGTTGAAGATAAATGGAGGTGAATGTAAGTATTCTGTATCAGTCGTAGGCTCAGTCTTCGAGGGACTGACCTCGGTGAAGAGGCAGCAATTCATCTATCAATTTATTAATGAGCATATTAACAGTGGCGAAATACACGCCGTGACGATGCAACTACAAACACCCTCGGAAAAGCTTGTTAGCGAGCCGACATGAGTCTGCATATGCATACCTGTGAGAATGCTAGCGATGGATAAGTTGATTATTGAGGGAGGTGTGCGCCTAGATGGGGAAATTCGTATTGCTGGCGCCAAGAATTCCGCATTGCCGATCATGGCTGCAACATTACTTGCAAAAAGTCGAGTTGTTATACGGAATCTTCCTCATTTATTCGACATTACGACAATGTTGGAATTGCTCGGCTGTATGGGCGTTCAGCCAATTGTAGATGAAAAGTTAAACGTTGAGATTGACAGTAGCACAATTCACAGTTTTAGTGCCCCCTACGAGCTGGTAAAAACTATGCGAGCCTCGATATTGGTTCTGGGGCCATTGCTTGCCCGCTACGGGCAGGCCGAAGTTGCTCTTCCGGGAGGGTGCGCGATTGGGAGTCGGCCAGTTGATTTACACATAAACGCCCTTCGTTCGATGGGCGCCGACATTAGAGTTGAAGACGGTTACGTAAGAGCTAAAGTTGACGGAAGATTGAGAGGTGCACACTTGTTTATGGACATGGTGACAGTTACTGGCACCGAGAATGTAATGATGGCTGCTTCTTTAGCCGTCGGAAAAACCGTTATCGAAAATGCGGCGAAGGAACCAGAAGTGATCGATCTAGCCGAGTGCTTAATTGCTATGGGTGCTCAGATTGAGGGTCATGGCAGTGATACAATCGTTATCGAGGGGGTCTCGGAGCTAACCGGTTGTACTTACTCAGTTATGCCAGATCGAATCGAGACAGGAACTTATCTAATTGCGGCGGCGGCAACCTGTGGCCGTATAAAGGTAAAAGATACTCGGCCAGATATCTTAGAGGCAGTATTACTAAAGCTTGAACAAGCAGGAGCTGATATAGAGGTCGGAGAAAATTGGATTGAGTTGGAAATGGGGGGGCGCAGGCCGGAAGCGGTGTCGTTAAGAACAGCCCCGTATCCGGCTTTTCCGACAGATATGCAGGCACAATTTACAGCCCTTAATACGATTGCAATGGGTTCAGGTTCGATAACCGAGACAGTGTTTGAGAATAGATTTATGCATGTGCATGAAATGAGTAGGATGGGTGCGCGTATAAAAGTTGAGGGTAATACCGTTTTTGTTGATGGAGTAGATGCTTTAAAAGGAGCTCCTGTGATGGCCACAGATCTTCGTGCCTCTGCTAGCCTGATAATTGCCGGTTTGGTCGCCAAAAGTCAAACTAAGGTTGACAGAATATACCATATTGACCGCGGATATGAGTGCATTGAAGAAAAGCTTCAATTACTCGGAGCGAAAATACGCCGAGTTCCTGCTTGAGCATTTCGAGGGTCGTTTTAGTGGTAAAATTGAAAGTGTTCAATGGAAGGAACGGTGAGTAAAAAGCTGAGCAGCGAAAATATTGTGATAGCCTTGACCAAAGGACGGATCTTAAAAGAGGTGTTACCGCTTTTTGCATCTGCCGGGATCATTCCTGCGGAGGATATTGCTAAAAGTCGGAAGCTAATTTTTGACACGAATCTACCAAATCTTAGGCTTATGATTATTCGTGGAGCAGACGTCCCAACATACGTTGAGTTTGGGAGTGCTGATATAGGAATTGTTGGAAAAGATGTGCTCGTCGAGTACGGGGCTGAAAGATTTTATGAGCCGCTCGATCTTAAACTCGCAAAGTGCCGTTTAATGACAGCAGAGCCGAACCCTTCGATTGATAAGACTGACAAAAGTCAACGAACTAGAGTGCGCGTGGCAACAAAATTTACCAGGATAACCAGTGAATACTTCGCCTCTAGAGGAGAACAAGTGGACTTGGTAAAGCTCAATGGCGCCCTTGAATTGGCGCCCTCGCTAGGTTTGGCCGATGTGATTGTAGATATTGTTGACAGTGGAATGACATTGAAGGCGAATGGCCTTGAAGCCAAAGAGGTTGTCTTGGAGGTAAGTTCCAGGGTGATAGTTAACAAGGGCTCAATGAAAATTAAGAATTCACAGATCCGAAAAATTTTAACTCAACTCTCAGAGAAGGTTGGATCGGATTACAAATGAGAAATTTGAGGAAAGATACGTGCCCATTGACGCTTTTCGCCCTGATCATTTTAGATTAGATAGTTCAGATCCAAACTTTTCTTCGATGCTCGAAGAGAGGCTTTTACGCACCATGATTCTGGATCCTGACGTGGTCGCTTCAGTTGCGTCGATAATTTCCGCGGTTCGACGCGATGGCGATAATGCTTTGCTTAAATACACCAGCCAGTTTGACGGATTATCTGCGAGCGCGATGGACGAGTTGCGAGTTTCCTCGCGCGAAATGCAGCAATGCTTGAATGACTTAGACTCAATCCAGAGATTAGCTCTGGAAAAGGCAGCCGCTCGAATTCACAAATACCACGAAAGGCAAAAACAAACTTCTTGGCAATTTTCTGAGGAAGATGGTTCGTATTACGGTCAAAAGGTGACCCCTTTAGATCGAGTCGGCATTTACGCTCCTGGCGGCAAAGCAAATTACCCGTCTTCTATTCTAATGCTTGGGATTCCAGCGCGGGTTGCTGGTGTTAAAGAAATTGTAGCAACAGTTCCAACAGCATTTGGGCCCGAGGGGCGCCTAGTATTTGCGGCCGCCGCCCTCGCAGGAGTTACCGAACTCTATACTGTCGGGGGTGCGCAAGCAATAGCTTCTTTGGCTTATGGCACGCAATCAATTCGGAAGGTTGATAAAATTGCGGGTCCGGGTAACGTTTTTGTGACTGTAGCAAAAAAATTAGTCTTTGGTGAAGTTGGAATAGATATGATTGCAGGTCCGTCAGAACTGACAATCATCTGCGATGGAAACACACACCCTGATTGGGTAGCTATGGATATGTTTTCACAAGCAGAGCATGATGAAAATGCTCAGTCAATCCTAATAAGTCCAGATGGTGAATTTTTAGATCGAGTCGCTGAGAGTATTTATAAACTTTTGCCTAAAATGAAACGAAAGGATGTTATCTCGGCTTCCCTTTCGGAGAAGGGAATGCTTATAAAAGTCCCTGATCTTGAAACTGCTGCGATTGTGAGTAATGAAATAGCGCCAGAGCATCTCGAGCTTTCAGTTGAAAAACCAGAAGCCCTTTTGAGCAAGATTCGTCACGCAGGGGCTGTCTTTCTGGGCCGATATAGCCCAGAGGCTTTGGGTGATTATTGCGCAGGCCCGAGTCACGTGCTGCCAACCTCCGGAACCTCAAGATTCTTTTCCGCCCTGGGTGTTTATGATTTTCAAAAACGCACTTCTATTTTAAGCTGCTCCAGAAATGGTGCGATTGATCTCGGACCAATTGCGATGACCCTTGCGGAAAGTGAGGGACTCGAGGCCCACTCCCTGTCTGCTGCCTACAGATTAAATTCCCCAGCGACTGAATAAGGCTACTCGATAACGAAGGCCTGTCCGAAGCCAAGCGTGATCGGAACTTTAATAATATTGCCAGTTCGGTAAACTTCGAGAGTCACATCTTCTGTCGGTTTTTTTTTTCTAATTTCTTGCATGATGTTGCGTTCGTCTAAAGCAAGGGTTCTACCAACTTTTGTAATGACATCGCCAGGATAGATGCCGGCTCGCTCGGCTGCACTCCCTGAGTCAACACTCTCAACAAGCATGCCTCGAATGTCATCTCTCCCAAAAAACAGCTGGCTTGAACGTTGGTCCAAGGCCTCTCCTGTAACGACTCCTAGGTATCCATGATTGCCTTCGATGGCTTCTGCAATCATTGCATTCATTGAGTCGATAGCGAAATGTGCTGGGGTCGCGAAACCAATTCCTTCAAAGTTCCCTGACTCGGAAAGAATTGATGAATTTATTCCTATCAGTTCACCAAATCTGTTGATAAGAGCGCCGCCAGAGTTTCCAGGGTTAATCGCTGCGTCAGTCTGAATTGCGCCAATATTTTTGGGATCTGACAAATCTAAAGCGCTTATTATACCTTGAGAGACGGATTGGCCTATATTTCTTGGATAACCGATCGCAAAAACAATATCTCCGACGTCTGATAGTTTTTCATCCCCAATGGAGATCGAATTTAAGTCATCTAAATTGATGTGTAAAACAGCAAGGTCATTTGGTTCATCCCACGCTATAACTGTTGCCTTTGTTCTTCGGCCGTCGCTTAAGGTCACTTCTGCGTCAAAAGCATCAAAAAGCGTAGCCACGACATGGAGCTTAGTTAGAATAAAACCCCGAGGACTTATTATTACTCCAGATCCGAGGCTTTCTGTTTCTTTGAGGTACAGATTAACTTTATCTTGAGCTGTTCTCTCGATGGAGCCAATATTTACGCTTGTTGCATTGATGCTCACAACCGAAGGCGCTGCTTTTTTAATTGCAGTAGAAAAGGGGATTGCGTTGTTTTGTGGTAACCGACGGAGCTCAGAGATAACTTCGTACTGAATCAACAAAAGCGCAATCAAAATCCCACTAAAGACTGGCCATGCCAAAAACTGATAGGTATTTTTTAGAATTTTTTTCATTTGACCCTGTTTCTTTCACTTTATTCAATTCAAGAACTGTTTGAATTCGTCTCAGAAACTTTTTTGCTACCTCCAATTCCGTAGTCCTCTGCTAGTGCTCCTTTCGAATTAGGCTCTTCTTTTGGAGCGTAATCCCTGGGAGGCAACAACGACGCTGTGTCGTTATTTGGTTCTGTCTCATCGAACATTGCATCCGTCCCTGTTGGAATAATTTTTTGGGCTATTTCGTTGTCGCACAGTTCCTGAGCTCCGCTTGCGAGCTGCTGATAAACATCGCGGTAGCTTTCTGTCATGTGATGTATTAGGTCTGCTGTTATATTAAAATGTTCATTAACCCCTTCGCGGTAACGCTTCTGTTTGAGTTTCTCGTCAATGATTTGTTTTTCGAGAGATTTAACTCGAGAGATACTTAAATCAAAGCGCTTCGAGAACAATAACCCTAGGAGTATTCCGAAGACGAAGCTTATCGATATTGCAAACCAAAACATTTGATTACAAACCTCTCAGAAAATTGTCAATTAATCTGCAGTAGACAGTGGATGCTATCCTGGGTGTAGTATAGCGTTATGGTCTAAGGGTTTAGAAGTGCGATCACCAACAAATTTTGAGTAAAGGTCACGATATTGGGAAAAATCACTACTGAAGGGAATAAGTTGCTCTTTGATAGGTACAGAGAGGATTGTCGCAAGGGCCTTTTGCGTGCTGATAATGAACAGGAAAAACTTATTCATAAGCTCGATCTTTTAAGAAACGCCATTGATGGTAAAAATCAATCGAATTTCTTCTTCAGGTGGAAACCGGTGTCGCGTAGTTCACGCGGTCTATATATCTGGGGAGGTGTGGGTCGGGGTAAAACATATATGATGGATCTTTTTTTTGATGGGCTGCAGAGCAAACTTAAAAAGCGAACTCATTTCTATAGATTTATGCGAGATGTGCATCAACGAATGTCTATGCTTGAGGGAGAAAAAAACCCGTTGCAAAGAGTGGCTTCAGATCTTTCAAAGGAATTTCAAACGCTTTGCTTAGATGAATTTTTTGTCGAGGACATTGGGGACGCAATGTTGCTTTTAGGCTTAATGGAAGGGCTTATTAAAAATAACGTAGTCATTGTCACGACCTCCAATCTTGAGCCCTCTCGTTTGTATTTCAATGGATTGCAGCGCCAAAGGTTCCTCCCAGCGATTGCCTTACTTCAGACAGCGCTCGATGTCCACGAGCTAGGAAATGGCGAAGATTTTCGCATGAGCACTTTTTCTGACGCGGAATTGTACTTGTGTCCTCATGGGCCGGGTGTTGAAAAAAAATTTTCAGCTTTTGTGCGCGAATTGGCCCGTGGGCATGTACTTGCACTAAAACAAAACGCTGTGATTGAGATAAATGGGAGAGACATGCTTTGTCGAGAAATTGGGAAAGATATTGTATGGATCGAATTTTCAGTGCTTTGCGAAACCCCGAGGAGTTCTGCTGATTACGTTGAGTTGTCGAATCTATTTCATAGTGTTTTAGTGAGTAATATCCCTCGGTTAACAGATGCTAAGTCAGAGGCTACTAGAAGATTTATCGCATTGGTCGATGGGTTATACGATCGCGGTATAAAAGTTTTGATGTCTGCTGCGGTACCAATACCAGATTTGTATTGTGGACAAAAATTTGCGTTTGAATTCGAGCGGACAGAGTCTCGTTTAATTGAGATGCAGTCTCGGGAATATCTCAGAAAAACACGCTCGAGCTTTGATTGTTTGAACAATCTTATAAACTCGACAATTTAGTTCAAAGAGCTTATTTTCCTTGAAATTTTGACATGTGTCGGGTAGGATTCGGCCTCCACAAAGCAAACAGTACGGCGATCAGATGAAAACTTACAGCGCGAAGGCTAACGAAATCAACAATGATTGGGTTTTAATAGACGCAAAGGGCTTAACGCTTGGGCGGATGGCCGCAGAAATTGCGTCTCGTCTCAGAGGGAAGCACAAGCCTGAGTTTACTGCGCACATCGACACTGGGGATCATGTTATTGTTATAAACGCTGAAAGCGTTCATGTTACCGGCAACAAATCAAAGAATAAAACCTACTATTCTCACTCTGGGTTCCCAGGCGGGTTGAAAGAACTCTCTTTTGAGAAGTTAATCTCTCGGGTGCCGGAGCGTGCAGTGCAATTAGCTGTCAAGGGTATGCTTCCGAAAACCGCCCTGGGTAGAGCAATGTTTAAGAAATTGAAAGTTTATGCGGGACCTGAGCATCCGCATGCCGCTCAACAGCCACAACCTATTGAAATTTAACAGGATTTATTTATCATGACTTCAGTCCAACAGTATTACGGAACTGGTCGAAGAAAAACGTCGACAGCGAGAGTTTATCTTAAAGGCGGCACTGGCATAATAACTGTAAACAAACGTCCTCTCGATGGGTATTTTGGAAGAGAAGTGGCCAGAATGATAGTAAGGCAGCCCCTCGAGCTGTTAGAAATGACACAGAAGTTTGATATAAGCGTAAGTGTTCGGGGTGGCGGCAGTTTTGGCCAAGCTGGTGCGATTCGGCATGGTATTACCCGGGCCTTGATGGATTACGATACCGATTTAAAACCAACCCTTAGAAAGGCTGGTTTTGTAACACGCGATGCGAGAGAGGTGGAGCGCAAGAAAGTGGGATTGAGGAAGGCGCGTAAGAGGCCACAATTCTCAAAGCGTTAGGCTCTAGGTATCGTTCGAATGACGGATCCAAAAAACGTCGAACTGTTTCAAGTTTCGGCGTTTTTTTTAGCTTGTTTGACCATTATTTCGGGACTTAAGTCGGTTCGGATGCTTCTTCGAAAATAGGGTAGCTGGTCCGTTGGTCTAAAGTTTCTGTAAATCTAAAAGAGCGGGAATAGATCTTGTAGCTTCTGGTCTGCGTTTACTTTGGTAGGTCGAGTAGTCAATATGTTATACTTCTTAGGTCTGTTGTTTTTTGAGAGCGAAAAATCAAGTATCGGTTTAACAAGTGAGGATCCAAGGTTTGTCTGATGATAGTGCTAATGTTGGCCGTAGAAAGTTTTTAGTTGGATCAACTTCGGCTGCTGCTGCGGTCGGTGCGGCAGGTGCGCTGGTGCCGTTCGTAGGGTCGTGGAATCCGAGCGCCAAAGCTAAGGCGGCCGGCGCTCCTGTCAGGATAGACATAGGGCAGTTGCAGGTTGGAGAAATGCTCGGCCCTATTCCTGCGTGGCGCGGCAAACCGATTTTTGTTGTGAAGCGGGGAGAGGCTTTGATTGCGGCGCTTAACGAAGACCCAGAGCGCCTAACAGACCCGAATTCTGATGAACCCGAGCAGCCAGATTATGCTCGGAATGAGACGCGTTCGCGGCGTCCAGATTTGATGGTTTTGGTTGGCTTATGCCCGCATCTTTTTTGTTCGCCAACTCCGCATATCGAATTAAAGGCTCAATCGTTTGATGAAGACTGGAGAGGAGGATTCTTCTGCCCATGTCATGGGTCGAGGTTCGATCTAGCTGGACGCGTGTATAGTGGGTCCCCGTCCTCACGCAACATGGAAGTGCCCCCCCACTCTTTCGAGAGTGATGACATTCTTGTTGTTGGAATTGATGAAGAGGTTTCTGCATGACAGCGAAAGGTACTGAGCAAAGCAAGCCCTCCCTAACGGATAAACTCTTAGGTATGCGCGATTGGGTCGATTCTCGACTACCAATTATGACGGCTTATCGAAAGCACATGAGTGAATATTACGCCCCGAAGAACTTCAATATTTGGTATTTGTTCGGCGTGTTTTCTATGGTTGTGTTGGTAATTCAGCTTTTGACTGGGATCTGGTTGACGATGAATTACACGCCGAGCGCAGAGGATGCATTCGCTTCGGTGGAATATATTATGCGCGACGTAGATTATGGATGGATTTTACGATATATGCATTCGACTGGCGCTTCCGCGTTTTTTTTCGTCATATATGTGCACATGTTTCGCGGCATGATGTACGGCTCGTATAAAAAGCCGCGGGAATTGATTTGGATTTTTGGTATGGCGATATACCTCGTCCTGATGGCTGAGGGCTTTTTAGGTTACGTTCTGCCTTGGGGGCAAATGTCGTATTGGGGTGCAAATGTAATCGTTTCGTTGTTCGGAGCGATCCCAGTTATTGGTGACGATTTACTTGTGTGGATTCGGGGGGATTACTTGATATCTGGTGCGACGCTTAATAGGTTTTTTGCTCTGCATGTCGTTGCATTGCCAATAGTTTTGATCGCGCTTGTTGTACTGCACATACTCGCTTTGCATGAGGTGGGGTCGAATAATCCGGATGGAGTGGAGATCAAAGACAACAAAAACGCCGATGGGATTCCCGTAGACAGTGTCCCGTTTCATCCTTATTACACAATCTACCATGACGTCCCCGGGATAATGGTATTTCTCTTCGCGTTCTGCGCAGTTCTATTTTTTGCGCCAGAGATGGGTGGGTACTTTTTAGAAATAGCTAACTTTCAAGAAGCGAATCCGCTCAAGACCCCGGAACATGTCCCTCCAGTCTGGTATTACACTCCGTTTTACTCAATGCTACGTTCGGTTACTTACCCGTTATTTGGTATCGACGCTAAGTTTTGGGGCATGCTCGTTATGTTTGGTGCAATAGCAATTTTATTTGTACTTCCTTGGCTTGATAAGAGTCCAGTGCGGTCTATGCGTTATAAGGGTAAGTACAGTCGGGTAGCACTGCTTGTTTTTGTTGTCGCGTTTTTAATATTGGGTGTATTGGGTACTCAAACTGTTAGCCCTGCTAAAACTCTTTTGGCGCAAATTATGACGTTGGCTTACTTTTGCTATTTTTTTGCGATGCCTTGGTATACGAAGATCGAAAAAGCTTCGGAGCCCCCTCAACGTCTAACCGGTCGTTTCATTACAATACCACAGCTGGTAGGAGTTTTATTTTTACTCACCATCTTAGTTGCTGTGCCGTTAATGTTGACTAATTCCGCGCACGCTGCGGAGGCCAGCAAAGTACCACTACAGCATGTGGACACTGATTTTAAGGACAAAGAATCGCTCCAAAGAGGAATGGCGACATACATGAATTATTGCGCTGGATGTCACGAGCTAGGTTATGCAAGGTATTCTCGAACCGCAGATGATATAAACATTCCGCACGAGGTCATGGCGGCAAACGTAATTTTTGATGATACCTTAATCGGGGATCTAATTGAAAACAGTATGGATCCGGAGAATGCAAAAGCTTGGTTTGGAGCAGCTCCGCCGGACCTTACGCTTATCGGGCGAGTGCGAAGTCCGGCATGGCTTTATACATATATGAAATCATTTTACGAAGACCCGTCTCGGCCACTAGGGGCAAACAACACTCTCTATGCAAATGTTGGGATGCCGAATGTTTTGGTCAATTTGCAGGGATTGGTGAGTTGTGACGACCATGGCACAAACGACCCTACTCGATGTGAGCTAACGCGTGTCGAGGGGACAGGTAGTCTTGATGAACTTGAGTTCGATAGTGTGATCGCTGACCTCGTGAATTTTCTGTATTACATCGGTGAGCCCAGCAGATCTCGCCGCCAAGAAATTGGAGTTTGGGTATTAGCCTTCCTCGCTCTTATGATTGTTTTAACTACGTTGATTGGCCGTGAATTTGGCAAGGATTACCATTAGTTTGACGCAAGTCTCGTTTGGCTCAACTAATTAGATAATAAGGGGAAGACGAATATGGGTGTTGTTGCCAAGCGATCATCGATGACTTTTTATTCAGATGGGATGAGTCACTATAGCCACCGAGTTAGGATCGTGTTGGCTGAGAAGGGTGTTACTGTAGAAACATTGAATGTCGATCCGGATAACAAACCAGAAGATCTTAGTGAGCTAAATCCATACAATAGCCTGCCTACGCTTGTTGACCGAGATCTTGTTCTTTATGAAGCGGATATTATGATGGAATATCTTGATGAGAGATTCCCTCACCCTCCCTTGTTTCCAGTGTACCCTGTCGCACGAGCAATGAGTCGATTGTGGATCTATAGAATCCGACAAGACTGGTGCCCGCTGGTAGATAAATTAATGGCAAAGAGTGGCACCTCTGCTCAGTTGGAAAAAGCTAGAAAAGAGTTGCGTAGCAGTCTCATCTCGATAGCGCCTATTTTTGAAGAGAAACCATATTTTATGAGCGATGAGTTTACTATTGTAGACTGTTGTGTCACTCCTATCCTCTGGAGGCTCTCGGCGATGGGTATTGATCTTGGGAAGAGTAAAGCAGTGAAGTCTATGCTTAACTATCGCGAGCGATTATTCGAGCGGGAATCGGTTATGGCCAGCCTCTCTGACCAAGAGAGGGAGCTTCTTTAAATTAAGCATGCTGAGAAGACTTTCTTATGGGTTCAGTCATGTCAAGCAGTCGGCCTTATCTACTTAGAGCCCTTTACGATTGGGTTCTGGCTAATAATTGCACTCCGTACATTACGGTAAATGCATTTTTTGCTGAAGTGGAGGTCCCCCAAGACTATGTGCGAGACGGCATAATAATTCTTAATATCTCACCACAAGCTATAGAGAGCTTGACGTTGGGGGATACAGCGGTTTCCTTTGAAGGTCGGTTCGGGGGGATATCGTCGAACGTACACGTTCCTATTGGTGCTATCATGTCTATTTACGCCAAGGAGAACGGGAAAGGAATGGTTTTTGAGTTAGAAACTGAGTTTCCGCCGACAACTGATCCGGCTTCGCCGACTCCTAAACTCGTTTCGAAATCAAGCAAACCTGCCTTGAAAATAGTGAAATAACCTCCCCCCCCCAAAAAATTCTCTGTTTAATCGAGGTATTCAAAAACTTCTACCACCTTTGTTACTCCAGCAACATTCCGAGCTAAATTACCCGCTAGATTGCCTTCCTCTCGATGTACTAAACCCATTAA